>Ga0182746_1000151_pt1 | contig 119054 bp, 106 predicted proteins | sample eDN3rd30CBELigOP_FD_128881 | JGI IMG/M metagenome (GOLD analysis project Ga0182746, IMG submission 128881) | Enriched Organic Plus compost microbial communities from Emeryville, California, USA - eDNA 3rd pass 30_C BE-Lig OP (version 2) (version 2) ...
ACCCGAAATGCTTCGCTGGCTGCTGCCGGAGATGCTTCGCTGGCTGCTGCCCGAAATGCTTCGCTGGCTGCTACCCGAAATGCTTCGCTGGCTGCTGCCCGAAATGCTTCGCTGGCTGCTGCCGGAGATGCTTCGCTGGCTGCTGCCGGAGATGCTTCGCTGGCTGCTGCCGGAGATGCTTCGCTGGCTGCTACCAGAGATTGACTGCACGGACTGGTCATTGTCACTCGCCGCCGCAGGTGCTATGAGCGACGCGACTGGGAGTAACAACGCAAGTCCCGCTCTAAAGAGCTTCATCATGAATGTTTTCCCCATTTGTCCCCCAGTTAGATTCTTGTTATTTCTTTGCGTCACTTCCGTTGTTGTCCTCGTCCTCGAACGGAAGCTTCTGATCAACGTAGTGATAGATTCCGACGCCAGTCATAATCTTCTTGCCCCGCCCTCGATTCTCGGGCGGTTTGCTACCACCGATTCGGCCTTCCTGCATCGCGAGCCAGTTATCTAAAGTCTCCAACAGCTGCTGGCATTTCTGACGCAGGTAGATGTTGAACTGTTGGTACTGCTCTTCTGTAAGACCGATATCGGTTTCAACGTTTCTTTCGTATCGGCCAAGCGGAGGCGCCGATACCTTGTTGTTAAAATCAAGGGTGTCTGCAATGCGAGCGAGAACCTTACCCAGTCGCTCGATCGCGGCCGGATCAAGCTGATTGGGTATGTAGGTTCGACCTGTGTTACGGATGAGCCCGTCTTCGTCCAGCTCTGCAAGCCCCGTCCTCAGCAACTCGTCGAGCATCGCCCTCGGCGCCATGTCACCACTGTGCCGCCTAACGAGCTCTGTAAAGCTCGGCGCATCTATGCGAGGGTCGTCTTCGAACGGAATAGCTAGCGGTAGGCCATAGGGGCCGGTGAAATCCGGATCCTGGTTCCAACCTGCTATCACTCGAGCAACTCTGCTCTGAGTACCCGCGCCTTGCGTCATCGACGACTCATGGCGGAGGCGATGCACTTCCTTTCGAGAGAGGCCTGTTAGGATTGCGACCCTCGTATCCGACAAGCGGCGCCCAGGAAGCTCAAACTCATCGCTGGTCGCCGCGTCTACGAACACTTGTCTGAGCAGCTCGCCTGTTTCAATGGCTGTCACGCCGTTTCTTATAAGTATTCGTATTAACGGGTTAAGTAATCGTCTATAGGCCTTAAGTAGCTGATGCCTTAAATCGTCTGGTCCCATGGGCTAGACATAATAGCCCCTTTGGGGAAAGTATTCCCAAAAAGCTTAGTAAATCAAGCTTATGGCAAGGCGAGCGCTAGGAGTTAGCTGCCAGACGGCATCGGTGGCAGATGCAGAATATTTTCAAATCAATGACTTACCCGGAGCCGGGTGCGGGAGCGTACTCGATTCGGCCGGCTGGGACAACGGGCAAATTCACGGTTCTTGCGCAGAATTCGCGCCCCCGGGTCACCGCAATGCCTCCCGGGCACCGCAATAAGAAAGGGGAGGTTACTCCGGGTCCTCGTAAAAGTAGATGCCGACCCCAATGCGCCGCCCCACCTCGCCTGAGGGCGGATCATCACTGGAGAACAAGTCGTCCATCTCCTCCGAGAAGTTCGCTACTCGGGTATTAATGATCCGCTGCAAGCGCTGTCTAGACGCGCGGCTTAGTAGACCGCTTTGAACGAATCGTTCGATTCGAGCCGGGCTTCCACGGTTAGGGTCGGTGTTATACGCGATTGTCGAAGCGAGCGCTTTTAGACTGAAGGCCAGCGACGTGAATAAGCGCTCATCCAAGTCTTCAGGGACGATTTCTCTCCTTACTACCTCTAGCCATCCGTTCTCGTGCTCGACAATCGCTCCAAACCTCAACAGTTCCACTTTCAAGGCACCGGCGGGTACATCACCCGCTGAGCGCTGCACGAGTTGCTCGAAGGATCTTCCTCCCCCACCGAACTGTAGAAGGCAAGGCGCGCCTTCGGCATTGAGATAGTCCGGATGAGTACACCAGGCTTGCAGAACATCACCCAACGGACTCAAATGGGCACGCGGATCCTCCGAGTAGCTCTGGCTTAAAGATCTGAGCCGCTTAACGTCCTTTCTGGCGATTCCTGTCATAGCGGCTACACGGGAAACATTAGTCGGGCGCCCGCGTATGCCATAGTCCTCGCTTGCTACGTGGACAAACGCGACTCGGGCGATATCAGAAAACTCGCGAAAGCTAACTCCGCTTCGGAGTAAGAACCTTGCGATCGGGATGAGAAAGGAGTAGCAGGCTGCGAGAATGCGTTTTCGCTCCATGTCATCGCGATGCTTCGGTGAGCAGGCCCACGAAACTCTGTTCACCCATAACGGGCACCTCTAACTGCTCTGCGTCGACAGACCTCGAATCCTGGATTCTCCCCCACGACTATGTAATCGGTTGTCCCTCCTGGCCAGGAATTTATGCGTTATGGCCCAATGAGGCGCCGGCGCAACGAAACCGAGGGTCGAACGCCACTCTAGCTCGTTGACCTCGTAAATGCCCCGTCGATTTCGTAGCGTAATTCCGCGCGTTTGCGAGCAATAGTGTCGTAATAGCCCAAACGGGCCTGAATTTCCTCTAGCAGACTCCATTGCGGGATCTCGCTGTGGCGCGGCGCCGCCCCCCACACTCGAACCTCCATAGGCCCCAAAAGAAAGACGCGGGAAGCAGGCACATGAGGCCTCAAGAAGGTGCGGACTGAAGCCGGTAGCTGATTAGCTCCTCGCGAATGTAGCGCTCCCGCTGTATGGTCCAGTTGCCCCCGCGGTCGTCGAAAAGCTCGGCATCGAGCTGGTGGGCAAGCGCCCGAGCCGTTTCGACCATCACGTCGAAACGCTCCACGGGATCTCCGGCGCCGGGCAGGATCATGAAGAAGCTCATGCCTGCGAGCGGCTCGTCGAGCCGATCTAGATCGAAGGATCCAGGTTCGGTCAGGCTCGCGACACTGAATTGCGCTTCGCCGGGAAAGTCATCGTGATAGTAGTGAAAGATGCCGTAGCGGCCATGCTCGAGACCGGCATCGCGTAGTGTTCGAACCGCCTCGGCCGCATCGAGCTCCAACGTTCGCGGCACGAAACGCAGCGCAACGACCTTGTCGACGGGCGGCGGTGGCGCCTCCGCAGGCTCGCGATGCTCTTCGTCGGACGGAACGTCGTCGACGGCCGCTTCCTCCAGCGACGATGCGCCAACTGCCCCGTCCGCCTCCGCGCCGGGCGGGGCGAACAACACATCGTCGGAGACGGGCTCGTCTTCGCTCGAGAAACGCGGCTCGCTGCGCCGACGCCTACGCGGGAGATCCTCCTCGCCGCTGCGGCGAAAGACCCCTCTGCCCCACAGATAAATACCGGCCACGAGCATGACGCCCAATGCCAGCAATACCCAGCGCAACTCGGCCATCGGCTTGGCCTCTACATCGCAGCAAGTTGCACGGCTTCATCGAGATCGACGGCGACGAGCCGCGACACACCAGGCTCGTGCATCGTCACGCCGCTCAGCTGGTGCATCGTTTCCATCGTCGTCTTGTTGTGCGTGATGATCACGAACTGCACCTGATCGGACATCTCCTTCACGATGTCACTGAAGCGTCCAACGTTCGCGTCGTCGAGCGGCGCATCGACCTCGTCCAGCAAGCAGAACGGCGCCGGATTTAGCTCGAATATCGAAAACACGAGCGCCACCGCTGTCAACGCCTTCTCGCCGCCGGAGAGAAGATGGATCGTACTGTTCCTCTTGCCCGGCGGCCGAGCCATGATCGTGACTCCCGAGTCGAGCAGATCCTCGCCGTCGAGCTCGAGATAAGCATGCCCTCCGCCGAACAGCCGCGGGAAGAGCCGGCCTAATCCTTGGTTCGCCTTATCGAACGTTTCCTTGAAACGCGACCGAGTCTCTCGATCGATCTTCCGGATCGCTTCCTCGAGCGTCTCCAGCGCTTCGGTAAGGTCTGCGAACTGAGCGTCGAGATACTTCTTCCGCTCGGACTGCTCCTCGAACTCGTCGATCGCGGCGAGGTTGATGGCGCCGAGCCGTTGGATCTTGCGCTCAATCGACTCGAGGTTCTCGTTCCATGCAGCAGTCGTCGCCTCCGGCGGCAGCTCGGCCAGCACCTGCTCGAGCTCGAAGCCCGTCTCGTCGAACTGCTCGACGACGGTCTCGAGCCGCACTTGCGCCTCCCGGGCCGCAAGCCGCACGCCGTCCGCCGCCTCACGAGCCGCGGCGACGGCCTGCTGCGCTTCGTTCCGACGCTGCTCGATCTCGCGAAGCTGCGCATCGAGCGACTCGACGGCCGAACGCGCGTCGGCCAGCTTCGTCTCGACGGCTTGCCGCTCGTCCGCAAGCTTCGCTAACGTGCTCTCGTCATCCGACAGCGGCTCGACCGCTGCCTCGAGCTGGCGCTGAAGCTCGTCACGCCGCTTCATGAGGTGCTGCTGCTGCGCGAGGACGCGCGCAAGCGCCGCGCTGGCCGACTCCTTCGAATTGCGCCGCGACTCGACCTTGATCGCGAGCTCATGGGCGATCTGCCGGTGCTGCTCGGCGCGTGCACGCGCCTCCGACACGATCGTCTGATGCCGAGAACGCTCGCCGTTGAGCTGCTCCTTGACGCCTGAAAGCTCCCCGAGCACCCGCGCGGCATCGGCTTTGCGCGCGGCACACTCCTCGAGCTTCGTGTCGAGGCCTTGCCGTTCCATCGCGAGCTCGGCAATCGTGTCGTCGAGCGCCCGCGCCCGGCCGCGAAGCTGCTCGAGCTCCGCACGCGCCGACTCGAGCTGCGTCTTCGTTTCCGCGTACCGCTGCTGCTTCAGATTCGCATCGTTTTGCGCCTGCTTGCGCGAATCCTCGAGCTGCTCGATGCGCGCTCGCGTATCGGCCAGCGCCTGGGCGACATCCTCGACGCGGGTCGCGGTCGTGCCCGTCTGCATCTTCAGGCGAGTGATCTCCTCGCCGCGGGCAATGACGCCGATCTCCGGGTCGTCGCTGCGGTTGATACGCAGCCAGTGCCGACCGAGCCATGTGCCGTTCGGCGTGATGATCGATTCACCGTTCGCGAGCTCGCCGCGCAGCCGAATGGCCTCCTCGAGCGTCGGCACCGCGCGAATGCCGGCGAGCAGCGGCTGCGCCGAGTCCGGAGCCTTCACGAGGTCGGCCAGCCACTGTTTCCCGGCCGACGCGGGTTCACCGCGGCCGCTGGTCTCCTCGAGGAGCGCGAGCCCGCCCTCGGTGAGCTCCGCGAGGCTCTCGGCGACCTCGTCGAGCGTCGAGACGCTCACCGCCTGCAGGTAGCCCCCGAGCACCGTTTCGACCGCGCGCTCCCAGCCGGGCTCTACGGAGAGCCGTTCCGCGAGGCTGCGCCGATCGACGAGGGGCGCACGCTCGAGCCACTCGCCGATCTGCTTCGGGGCCTTGCCGAGCGCCGCCTCTTGCAGCGCTTCGAGCGATGCGAGCCGACCGCGGTCGTTCTGCAGCTGCGCGCGCAGCTGATCGAGCTCGGCGGAGACTTGCTTCTCCTGATCGCGAAGTTCCTGGATCTGCTGCCAAACGGCATCGAGCAGCCGGGTTGCCTCGGCGACCTCCGCCTGCAGGGTCTCCTCCTCGATCGCCATGTGCTCGAGACGCTCTTCGAGCTCCTCGAAGCGCAGCGACTCGCGCTCGGCCGCCTGCCGCTCCTGCTCCCGCGCAAGCCGGTCCCGCTGCGCCGAAAGCTGCTCGAGCCGCGCCTCCTCGACCTGAGCGGCGCTTTCCATGTTGGCAATGTCGCGCGCGACCTGCTCCCAGCGCTGACGCCACTCCTCCATCGCCGTCTCGGCCTGGTGTAATGCCTCCTCGGCCTCGGCGCGGCTCGCGTTAGCCTCCTCGAGGCCGGGATTGAGCTCCTCGAGCGCGAGCTCGAGCTGCTCGAGCTCGAGCTGATCGTTCTCGACGTGTGCCCGGATCTCCTCGAGTTGATGCTCGGTCGTCTCGAGATCTTCCCGCTGGCGCTGCATCAGCTCGCGGCGGTGCCTGATCGACTGCTCGAGACGAGCGATCTCGGCGCCGACCCGGTAGTACTCGCCCTGGACCGTATTCAGCGCCTCGTTCCGCTCGCCGACCTCATGGCGGAGGCGCTCCGAGCCCTGATCGGCCTCTCGCTGCGCGGCGAGCGCGGCTTCGAGCGCCTGCTGCTTCTCGGCGAGCTGCTCGTCCTGCGTCGCGACCTCGCTGCGCAGCGCCTTGAGGCGCAGCGCGAGCAGCTCGGCCGTCACGCGCCGCTGCTCCGTCTTGAGCTCCTTGTAGCGGGCGGCGGCCTTCGCCTGTCGCTGCAGATGGTTCAGCTGCTTGTCGACCTCCTCGCGCAGGTCCGCGAGGCGCTCGAGGTTTTCGCGGGTATGCCGGATCCGATGCTCCGTCTCGCGACGGCGCTCCTTGTACTTCGAGATGCCGGCAGCCTCCTCGAGGAACGCGCGAAGCTCATCGGGCTTCGCCTCGACGAGACGCGAGATCATGCCCTGCTCGATGATCGAATAACCGTTCGATCCGAGACCGGTGCCAAGCAGGATATGCGTGATGTCCTTGCGCCGGCAGCGGCCGCCGTTCAGGAAGTACTGCGACTGCCCGTCGCGAGTCACGACGCGCCGGACCGCGATTTCCGCATAGTTCGCGTAGGCGCCGGAGATGGTCTTGTCGCTGTTGTCGAAGACCAGCTCGACACTCGCCTGGCCGACGGGCTTGCGCGTGCTCGATCCGTTGAAGATCACGTCGGCCATCGAGTCGCCGCGCAATGTCTTCGCCGAGCTCTCGCCCAGCACCCAGCGGATCGCGTCGATGATGTTGGATTTGCCGCAGCCGTTCGGACCGACGATGCCCATCAGGTTGCTCGGGAACTTGATCGTGGTCGGATCGACGAAGGTTTTGAATCCGGCGAGCTTGATCTTACTCAGGCGCATAAAGGTCCCGATTTCCGAAGCGCGTACATGATCGCTCGGACCGACTCCGATGGTATGAAACGCAAGGCCGCGATAGCCCCCTTGGGGCCGGTAGTGTAAAGTAAAAGCCCAGCCAAGACGACGCATCTTCAGCGTCGACTCATGCCTTCGAGAGCACCGAGCAACGTGTCCACGGCGACTCCCGCAAAACCTTCGCAAGCGATCCTCGAGACGTTTCCGAACCCCGAGCGCAATCGCGACTATACGATTCGAATTCGCATTCCGGAGTTCACGTGTCTGTGTCCGAAGACGGGTCAGCCGGACTTCGCGACCTTGCACCTCGAGTACGTCCCGGACGAGGAATGCGTCGAGCTGAAATCATTGAAGCTCTACGTTTGGGCCTACCGCGGCGAGGGCGCGTTTCACGAGGCGGTCACGAACAGGATCGTCGACGATCTAGTCGGGCGGCTGGCCCCGCGTTTCCTGCGCCTGGCGGCCGAGTTCAACGTGCGCGGCGGGCTCTATACGACGGTCGTCGTGGAGCACCGGAAGCCCGGCTGGAGCGGCTTTCCGGGGGGACTTCAAGGAGCGCGCGAATAGACTTCCGCTGGCGCCCCCCATATGTATAATCGCCGGTTTCGTGTAGTTGCTCTTGGAGGCAAGTTGTATGCCGGGCAAGAAGGCAGCCACCAAGAAAAAGAAGAAGACGGGTAGCAGCAAGACCGCCGGGAAGACCTCACGGAAGGCGTCGACCAGCCGCACAGCCGCCGCCAGCCGTAAGAAGGTCGGCCGGTCGTCGAAGAGTGCCCGAAAGACGACGAGCACGTCCGGGAAGAAAGGGACTTCGAAGAAGACTTCCAAGAAAAAGGCCGCACCGACGAAGACGAAAGCCGCGGTCAGGAAGTCGACGGCGAAGAAGACGAGACCAGTTTCAAAACGGAAAGTAGTGGCTAAACCAGCAAGTTCGAAGAAGAAAGCTTCATCCAGCACCGCCACCGAACGGCGCGACACGACGCACGAGGAGCCGAGCAGCGCCGAAACCAACGTGACCCCGGTCTCCACCGCGACCGAGCCGGTCAAAAAGCCGCCCACCAGCGCCCTGTTCGGCCCGATTCGCGGGTTCAAGCCTTACGAGCCGAAGCGTGGCGAGCCCTACATGAGCGAAGGTCAGCTCGAGCATTTCCGCAATATCCTGTTGGCGTGGAAGCGCGAGCTGATGGAGGAAGTGGACCGTACGGTCCTGCACATGAAGGACGATGCGGCCAACTTCCCCGATCCGAACGACCGCGCTACGCAGGAATCCGAGTTCGGGCTCGAGCTCCGCACCCGCGATCGGGAGCGTAAGCTCTTGAAGAAGATCGACGCGGCGCTCCAGCGCATCGAGGACGGCACGTACGGCTACTGCGAGGAGACGGGCGACGAGATCGGTCTGCGCCGGCTCGAGGCTCGTCCGGTCGCTACGCTGTGCGTGGAAGCCCAGGAGCGGCGCGAGCTTGCCGAGCGGCAGTTCCGCGACCGCGAGGACTACTATCGCTGAGCCACTGACCGGCATTCGCCTCTTGGCCGGCGGCACTCGTGCCGCCCGCCCCGGGCGAATTGCATCGTGAGCCCATGTCCTACGTCGGCCGGTTCGCGCCCTCGCCGACAGGCCCGCTGCACGCCGGCTCCGTCCTCGCGGCCGTCGCGAGCTTTCTGCACGCGCGCCAGGCGTCCGGCGAGTGGCTCGTCCGAATCGAAGATATCGATCCCCCGCGGGAGGTTCCGGGCGCCGCGGACGAGATCCTGCGCACGCTCGAATCCTTCGATCTCTATTGGGACCGCAGCGTCCTCCGCCAAAGCCAGCGCTACGGGACATACGCGGATGCGTGCCGCCGGCTGACCGAGCTCGGGCTCGCCTACCGCTGTCGCTGCAGCCGCAGCGAGCTGCGCGAGTTCGCGGCTCGGCACGGCGGATCAGCGGGCTATCCCGGCACGTGCCGCTCGCTCGGCCTCGCGGGCGACGACCTCGCCGTGCGGATGCGCGTCGAGGGCCACTGGCCGCCGTTCGAGGACGGGCTCCAGGGTCGAGTCGTCCCGCCGGCGGGGCTCGGCTATCGCGATTACGTGATCTGGCGGCGCGACCGGCTGCCGGCTTACCACCTCGCGGTCGTCGTCGATGACGCCGAGCAAGGCGTCACGACGATCGTTCGAGGCAGCGATCTGCTCGAATGCGTGCCGGCTCAGCGGCACCTGCAGCAGGCGCTCGGCCTTTCGGCCCCGCGGTACTTCCATATTCCGGTGCTGACCGCGCCGACCGGTCAGAAGCTGTCGAAGCAGACAGGCGCCCGCCCGGTCGATTGGCGCGCGCCGGAGACGGCAGCGCTCCAGACGCTTAGGCGGCTCGGTGCGGAGCCGCCCCGCGAGCTCCACGGGGCGCGACCCGCCGAGCTATGGACGTGGGCGATCTCGCACTGGCGAATCGACGCGCTGCGCGGGATCGCCGCGTTGCCGGAAGGCGAAGGGTCCGCGACGCCGGTCAGTTGACGTCGCGCATGCTGAGACGGATACGCCCCTGCCGATCGACCTCGAGCACCTTGACCTTGACCACGTCGCCCTCGTGCAGCTTGTCGCTGACGCGCTCGACGCGCTCGTTCGAGATCTGCGAGATATGGACGAGCCCATCCTTGCCGGGCAGGATCGCGACGAACGCACCGAAATCCATCAGCCGGACGACCTTGCCCTCGTAGACGCGGCCGACCTCGACCTCGGCCGTGATCAGCTCGATCCGCTCCCGCGCCGCGCGGCCCGATGCCGCATCGACGGACGCGATCTTCACGGTGCCGTCGTTCTCGATGTCGATCGTCGCACCGGTTTCCTCGGTGATCGCGCGGATCACCGCACCGCCCTTGCCGATGACGTCGCGGATCTTTTCCGGATCGATCTTGATCGTGATGATACTCGGCGCCCAGTCGGACATCTGCTCGCGGGGCCGGCTTAGCACCTTGTTCATCTCGCCGAGGATGTGCAGCCGACCTTCGCGCGCCTGATCGAGCGCCTTGGCCATGATCTCGCGGGTGATGCCCTCGATCTTGATGTCCATCTGCAGGGCCGTCACGCCGTCCTTCGTGCCGGCAACCTTGAAATCCATGTCGCCGAGATGATCCTCGTCGCCGAGGATGTCCGTGAGCACGACGTAGTCGTCGCCCTCCTTGATCAGGCCCATCGCGACGCCCGCAACCGGCTCCTTGATCGGCACACCCGCATCCATCAGCGACAGGCTCGTGCCGCATACCGTCGCCATCGAGCTCGAGCCGTTCGACTCGGTGATCTCGGACACGACGCGGATCACGTACGGAAACGTGTCCATATTCGGCATGACCGCTTCGACGCCGCGCCGCGCCAGGCGTCCGTGGCCGATCTCGCGTCGCTTCGGGGAACCGATGAAGCCGGTCTCCCCGACGCTGTACGGCGGGAAGTTGTAGTGCAGCATGAACGGCTCGCGCCGCTCGCCCTCGAGCGCGTCGATGATCTGCGCGTCGCGTCCCGTGCCGAGCGTCGTGACGACGAGCGCCTGCGTCTCGCCGCGAGTGAAGAGCGCTGAGCCGTGGGTGCGCGGCAGGATTCCGACCTCGATCGAGATCGGCCGGACCGTGCGGACGTCGCGGCCGTCGATTCGCGGCTGCCCGCCGAGGATACGGCCGCGAACGATCTTCTTCTCGAGTCGCTGAAACTCCGCCTCGACCTGCGCGACGGTGTACGCCGCGGATTCCGACTCCGCGAGCGTCGCAAGGCACTCCTGCCTGAGCTCGGCGATCCGCTCACGGCGCGTCTGCTTCTCGACGATCGCGTAAGCCTCGGTAAGCCGATCCGCGACGGCCTGCTCGATGGAGCGCGCGAGCGTCTCGTCCCTTGCAGGCGCGGCCCACTCGATCTGCGGTTTGCCGGCCTCCTCGGCCAACGACGTGATGGCCTGGATCGCGACCTGCATCTGCTCGTGGCCGAACACCACGGCGCCGAGCATCACGTCCTCCGGCAGCATCTTCGCTTCCGACTCGACCATCAGCACGGCCTTCTCGGTGCCGGCGACGACCAGATCGAGCTCCGAATCGGCGAGCTCGCTGAAGGTCGGGTTCAGCAGGTACTGGCCGTTGCGATATCCGACCCGGGCGCCGCCGATCGGGCCGAGGAACGGCAGACCCGACAGCGCGAGCGCCGCGGACGCCCCGAGCATCGCAGGAATATCCGGGTCGATCTCCGGATTCATCGACAGCACCGTGGCGATGACTTGGACTTCGCGTTGGAAGCCCGACGGGAAGAGCGGACGAATGGGACGATCGATCAAACGAGAGGTCAGCGTTTCCTTCTCGCTAGGCCGGCCCTCGCGTTTGAAGAACCCTCCCGGGATGCGGCCCGCCGCGTAGGTCTTCTCTTGGTAGTTGACCGTCAGAGGGAAGAAGTCTCTGCCCTCGACGTCGCGCTTCTCGCCTACGGCGGTAACGAGCACGACGGTATCCGCCATGCTCACGACCACTGCACCATCGGCCTGCCTTGCGACGGCGCCGGTCTCCAGCGTCACCTCGTGGGCGCCGTACTTGAAGGTTCTGCTGACTTTCACGATTCTGATCCTTGAGAAAAGGCTAAGGGCCTGCGGAAGCTGCCAGGCGCGGAAGGAATTGCCAAAAGGTTCAGAGCCGGCAGAACCGGCTCTGAACGCGAGAATGCTGGGCTCAACGCCTCAGCCCGAGACGGCCGATCAAGCTTTGATAACGGTCCTGGTCGACCTTCTTCAGGTAGTCGAGCAGCTGCCGGCGCTGGTTCACCATCCGAAGCAAACCGCGGCGCGAATGATGGTCCTTGTGATGACCATCGAAGTGTTGGGAGAGCTGGTTGATCCGCGCCGACAGGAGGGCGACCTGCACCTCGGGCGAGCCGGTATCGGACGGACCGCGCTGATACTGGGAGATGATCTCGGATTTCTGTTCCGCGTTCAGGGCCATTGACTTACTCCAGAGCCCGCTCCGGGCCCCTATACCTTTTCCACCTTGTCCGTTGAGGGCGGCTATTCTACCCGTACATACCGCGCTGCACCAAGAATTCCTTACCCGCGAGGCACTCGTGCAAGCGCCGCCGCACGAGCCTCCCGGCGCTCACCCGAGCAGCATTCTGCGCGGAGCGAGCCGGCCTTCCGGCAGCACTTCGCCGATCCCCACGAACCCCATGCTTCGATCGGCGACCCGCACGAGTCCGACCGGCCAATCCTCGGCCGCCGGCACGCTCTGCCCGCGCAGCAGCCGTTCGGTGCTGTGCGGCGGAAGCTCGAGCCTCGGCCAGTTCGCAAGCGCCCGCTCGGCGGGCACGAGCCGCCGATCGAGCGCCGCGAATCCTTCCGCTGCGTCGGCCTCGAGCTGCTCGAACCCGATCATGTCCGCGGGATCGAACGGCTCCACGCTGATGCGACGCAGCGCCGTCACGTGCCCGTGCGTGCCGAGCTTCTCGGCGACGTCGGTCACGAGCGTACGCACGTAAGTACCCTTCGAGCACGTCACCGTGAACCGGAAGACGGGCCACGCATAGTCATCGAGCGTCATCGAGTCGATTCGCACGCGCCGTGGCTCGCGCTCGACGACGATGCCTTGCCTCGCCAGCTCGTAGAGCCGCTTGCCGTCCCGCTTAAGCGCCGAGTACATCGGCGGCGTCTGCTCGATCTCACCGACGAACGACTCGACCGCTGCGCGCACGTCGGCCTCGGCGAGCGGCGGCGTCTCCGCTCTTGCGATCACCTCGCCGTCCGCATCTCCGGTATCGGTAGCGATACCGAGCAGGCCGGTGACCGCGTAGGTCTTGCGGGCGTCGAGCAGGTAGCCGGCGAGCTTCGTCGCGGCGCCGAAGCAGATCGGCAGCATGCCGGTCGCAAGCGGATCGAGGCTGCCGGTATGGCCCGCCTTCGCGGCGTTGAACAGCCGCTTCGCCTGCTGCAGCGCCCTGTTCGACGTGATTCCGCTCGGTTTATCAAGCAGCAGGATGCCCCGGACGTTCCGGGCGCGTTTCGATCCCATCGTGCGCTCAGTTCTCGTCGTCTTGCCCGGAGCGCGGCTCCGGGTCTTCGTCGGCGTCGGACGACGTGTCCTCCGCGCCGTCCTGCGAGCGCAGGCTGTCGATGAGTCGTGTCAGCTCCGCTCCGCGGCGCGCGCTTTCGTCGCGTATGAAGTGAAGCTCCGGCGCGCGCCGCAGGTGCAGCGCGTGACCCACGCGGCCGCGCAGGAACCCGCTCGCTTTCGCGAAGCCGGCCTGAGCGTCCTCGGCAGAAGCGTCCGGATCGAGCGTCGCGTAGTAGACCTTCGCAATGCTCAGATCGCCGCTCATCTCGACCTCGCTGACGGTCACGTCCTCGAGGCGAGGGTCTTTGACTTCGGTGCGCAGCAATTCGTTCAGCAGGCGATGCAGCTCTGCTCCGACTCGCCGTCTTCTCGTATCCTGCGCCACGTTCGATTCCGGAAAAGAAAGAGGCGGAGCCCGCCCGCGGCGGGCTCCGCGCAAAGATTCGCCTACAGCGTCCTAGCGACCTCGGTCCGCTCGTAGCACTCGATCTGATCGCCGACCTTGACGTCGTTGTAGTTGCGAACGCCGATACCGCACTCGGTTCCGGCACGCACCTCCGTCACGTCGTCCTTGAAGCGCCGCAGCGACTCGAGCTGCCCCTCGTAGATCACGACGTTGTCGCGGAGCACGCGGATCGGGTTCTGCCGCCGCACGTACCCGTCGATGACCATGCATCCGGCGATATTGCCGAACTTCGGCGACCGGAAGACCTCGCGCACTTCTGCAAGACCCACGATCTGCTCGCGGATCTCCGGAGCGAGCATGCCCGTGAGCGCGGCCTTCACGTCGTCGATCGCCTCGTAGATCACGCTGTAGTAGCGGACGTCGACGCCGGTCTCCTTGATCGCATTGCGGGCGCCCGCGTCGGCGCGCACGTTGAAGCCGATGATGATCGCATTCGACGTCGCGGCAAGCTGCACGTCCGACTCCGTGATGCCGCCGACGTTCGCGCCGATCACGGTGACCTTCACGTCGTCGGTCGAAAGCTTCTGCAGCGAGTCGCGCAGCGCTTCGGCGCTGCCGTGCACGTCCGCCTTGATCAGCACGGTCAGCGCGGCGGTTCCGGTCTCGCGCATCTGCGTGAAGATGTCGTCGAGCTTCGCGGCCTGCTGCTGCGCCAGCTTCACGTCGCGCTCGCGGCCCTTCCTGAGCTCGGCCACCTCGCGAGCCTTGCGCTCGTCGGTGACGACGAGGACGTCATCGCCGGCCGACGGCGTGCCCGAAAGTCCGAGCACGACCACGGGCATCGACGGCCCGGCGCTTTTGATCGCCGCCCCGGTCTCGTCGAACATCGCCCGAATGCGGCCGTACTCCTGGCCGGCAAGCAGCATGTCGCCGACCTTGAGCCGCCCCTTGTTCACGAGCACGGTCGCGACGGCACCGCGGCCCCGCTCGAGGCTGCCCTCGATCACGACGCCCGCGGCAGGCCCCTTGTCAGGCGCCTTCAGCTCGAGCAGCTCGGCCTGCAGCAGCAGCGACTCGAGCAGCTGATCGATTCCCTCGCCGGTGTGTGCCGATACGTTCACGAACAACGTATCGCCGCCCCACTCCTCCGAGATCACGTTGTGCTGCGCCAGCTCGTTGCGCACGCGATCGGGATCCGCGTCCTCGCGATCGATCTTGTTGATCGCGACGACGAGCGGCACGTTGGCGGCGCGAGCGTGCTGGATCGCCTCGACCGTCTGCGGCATCACGCCGTCGTCGGCGGCGACGACCAGCACGACGATGTCCGTGACCTGCGCGCCGCGGGCGCGCATCGCGGTGAATGCGGCGTGGCCCGGCGTATCGAGGAACGTAATCGTGCCCTTCGGCGTCTGCACGTTGTACGCGCCGATATGCTGCGTAATGCCGCCCGCCTCACCCGAAGCGACGCGAGTGCGCCGGATGTAATCGAGCAGCGAGGTCTTGCCGTGGTCGACATGGCCCATGACCGTGACGACCGGCGGCCTCGGCACGGGCTCGCCGTATGCGCCGCTGTCGACCGACTCGAGAATCTGATCCTCGAGCGCCGTCTCCTTGAGCGGTTTCGCCGTGTGTCCGAGCTCCTCGACGACGAGCGTGGCCGTGTCCTGGTCGATCATCTGATTGATCGTGACCATCATGCCCATGCGCATCAGCGTCTTGATGACCTCGGTGCCCTTCACGGCCATCCGCTGCGCGAGATCGCTGACGCTGATCATCTCGGGAATCTCGACCTCGCGGACGACAGGCGCCGTCGGCCTCGCGAAGCCGTGCTGCGAATCGACGTTGACCTGCACCGCGCGGCGGCGATCCGGGCGCTTCTTCTTGCGCCTGCCGCTCACGCCGGGTGCGACGTGCAATGTGTGATCCGGCGCCTTGCCGCGCTTCGGCGGCGCGGCCGCCGCCGCACGCGCACGCTCCTGCTCGCGGGCCTTCGCTTCGCGCTCGCGCTCGAGCTTCTCGCGCTCCTGCTGAGCACGCTTCTCCTCGTCCTCTCGCTGCCGCGCGGTTTCCTCTTCCTGACGAACGCTCTCGTCGGCCGCGCGCCGGGTCGCCTCGTCCGCGCGCTTGCGCTCCTCGTCGGCCCGCTGCGCGGCTTCGCGCTCCGCGGCTTCCGCACGCTCGCGCGCTTCCCGCTCTGCCGCCTCCCGCGCCTCGGCCTCGCGCTGCGCGGCCTCCTCGGCCTCGCGCCGCTCGCGTTCGGCCCGCTCGGCCGCCTCGCGCGCTTCCTCCTCGGCGCGGCGCTGCGCGTCGAGCTCTTCCTGCTGCTTGCGGGCCTGCTCTTCGAGCACGTCCCGCTTGATGTACGTGCGCTTGCTGCGCACCTCGACGCTGATCGTGCGCGCGCGCCCCTGCCCGCTCGGAAGCTTCAGCTCGCTTTGCGACTTGCGCTTCAGCGTGATCCGCCGCGGAGCAGCCGCCGCGTCCTCGCGTCCGTGCGCGCGGCGCAGGTGCGTCAGCAGCTCGAGCTTGGCATCCTCGCTGATCTTGTCCTCGGCACCCTTGACCTTGATGCCAGCCTCGTCGAGCTGGACGAGCAGCCGCTCGACGGGGACCTTCAAGACTTCTGCAAATTCCGCGACCGTTACTTCCGCCATTATCTCTCCTCGGCCGTGCTCGCTTGCTGCTCGCCCTCGAACCAGTGCGCACGGGCCGCCATGATCAGCTTCGCCGCACGATCGGCATCGAGATTCTCGATGCCTTCGAGATCGTCGACGGCCTGCTCCGCGAGATCCTCACGCGTGACGATCCCGCGGCTCGCCAGCACGTACGCGAGCTCGCGATCCATCCCTGGAACCTCGAGCAGATCTTCCGCAGGTTCCGCCTGGTCGATGACCTCCTCGCTGACGATTGCCTGCGTGATCAGCACGTCGCGAGCCCGGGAGCGCAGCTCACTGACGATGTTCTCGTTGAACTCCTCGATGGCGAGCAGCTCCGACGCCGGCACGTACGCGATCTCCTCGAGCGTCGTGAATCCTTCCTGAGCGAGAATCGTCGCGACGTCCTCGTCGACGTCGAGCTCCTTCATGAAACGCGCGACGACCTCACGCGCTTCCTTCTCGCTCTTCTCTTCCGCCGCCGACTCCGTCATCACGTTGAGCTCCCAGCCCGTGAGCTCGCTCGCGAGCCGGATGTTCTGGCCGCCGCGGCCGATCGCCTGCGAGAGCTTCTCCTCGGCAACCGCGATGTCCATGCTGTGCGAGTCCTCGTCGACGACGATCGACAGGACGTCCGCCGGGGACATTGCGTTGATGACGAACTGCGCCGGATTCTCGTCGTAGAGAATGATGTCGACGCGCTCGCCCGCGAGCTCGTTCGACACCGCCTGAACGCGCGAGCCGCGCATGCCGACGCACGCGCCGACCGGATCGATGCGCGGGTCGTTGCTGCGCACCGCGATCTTCGCCCTGAGGCCCGGATCGCGCGCGGCCGCGAGGATCTCGATCAGGCCCTGCCCGACCTCCGGCACCTCGATCTTGAACAGCTCGATCAGGAACTGCGGCGACGTCCGCGTGAGGAACAGCTGCGGACCGCGCGGCTCGGCGCGCACCTCGCGCAGCAGGCTCTTGATGCGGTCCTGCGGCTTGATCGGCTCCCGCGGGATCAGATCCTCGCGCGGAATGAAGCCTTCGGCGTTGCCGCCGAGGTCGATGTACGCGCCGTGCCGGTCGACCCGCTTCACGATACCCGACAGGAGCTCGCCGACGCGGTCGCGATAAGCCTCGACGACCTGCTCGCGCTCGGCCTCCCGGACCTTCTGCACGATGACCTGCTTTGCGGTCTGCGCGGCGATGCGGCCGAACTCGACGGACTCCATCGGCTGCTCGACGTAGCCGCCCGGCTGCGCATTCGGATCGATCTCGAGCGCGTCCTCGAGCCTGAGCTCGCGCGCCGGCTCCTCGAGCTCGGTCGAATCGTCCGCGAACACCTTCCAGCGGCGAAACGTCTCGTACTCGCCGCTGGTCCGGTCGATCGACACGCGCACGTCGATGTCCTCGCCGTAACGTTTGCGAGTTGCAGATGCGAGCGCCGCTTCGATCGCCTCGAAGATCACGCCCTTGTCGACGCCCTTCTCGTTAGAGACGGCGTCGGCCACCATCAAAATCTCTTTGTTCATCATGCAGCCACCAGTTATGCCGACTTCGGCGGCACCAACCTCGCCTCGCCGATATCCGCGAGCTCCACCCGCCACGCAGCTCCGTCGACGTCGAGCACGATCGCAGCGCCGTCGACGGCCTCGAGCCGCCCCTTCAGCCGCTTCCGGCCGTCGCGGGGCTGCGCGAGCTCGACCCGCACGTCGCGGCCGACGAAGCGCTCGAAATGCTCCCGAGTGCGCAATTTGCGGTCCAGGCCGGGCGACGAGACCTCGAGGTCATAGGCGCCGGGCAACGGATCTTCGACGTCGAGCAGCGCGCCGACCTGACCGCTGACGAGCTCGCAGTCGGCGAGGGTCACCCCGCCGTCTTCGTCCGAGCGCCGGTCGATATAGAGACGCAGCAGTCCGTGCCGCCCGAGCCTCAAGTCGATATCGACCAGCTCGAAGCCGAGCGCGCCGACGGCGGGCTCGAGCAACTCGATAAGACGCTGTTTCTCCGCGGTGGTTCGCACTCGCCTCGACTTACGCAACCGAGACCGACAAAAAAAGGGCCTTGCGGGCCCATTTTCGTGGTCGATGCCTCCTCGCCGGCCCACAGAGTGGGCACTGCCAAAACAAAAAGCCCCAACCGGGGCCCACACCTGACGTGTCGGGTTAGTCTCCGGACCTGAAGGCGGACACCAGTCCGACTCGTGAGCTACGGATAACCCGCGAAACCGGCGGTATGCTAACAAAAAGGACGGGCATGCGGTAGGAGTACTGGAGCTCCCCGCCCGAGACTAAGATTCTTTCGGCCCCAAGACTTGCGCTTGCGCGCGGGCCGAAGCGGCGACCCGAAGAGGTCCGCGCCCGTCCCATCGGGTTCGGGGGACCGCCGACACGTCGCCGCGCCGGTCAGGGAATCACTGGAACGCCTCCGTGGGTTGGCTGCCTGCCTGAAGGGACTCGACGTGGCGGACGAGCCGGTCGATCAGCTCGCGAGCCTGGGCCTCCGCTTCGATGTCGGCGCCTTCCTCGATCCAGAACTCGTAGCCCCAGACGGGCATCGTGCGGGGGCCGTGAGCGACGACGACGGCGCGGCCGTCGACCACGTCGCGCACATCGCCGGCCGGGAAGACGCCGCCGTTGCGTTCCGCGAGCCGCGTGAGATCGGGCACCAGCACGTTCAAGGTCGGCGCGACCGGGCCGTCGCCGCGCCCGTCGGGCCCATGGCACGCCGCGCAAAACTGGTCGTACAGCTCGCCGCCGGAATAGTCGGCGAGCTCGAACGTCTGCGCGCCGGCGATGCACGCCAGCGACGCGGCGAGCGCGATTCCGAGCTCGGCCATGCGCACCGAGCGCGCTCGCCGGCCGTCAATGCCAGTGGTCGCCATGCCAAACCCTGCCCGGCGCCGCCCCGTCGCCGAGATCGTCGAGCGATGATATGCCGATGATGGCGCCGGCAAGCAGCATCAGCCCGATCACGGAGATCATCAGCCAGCTTCCGACGGACAGCTTCTGCTGCTGCTTCAACGCGCAGCAGCGCTTGTACTTCTTGCCGCTGCCGCACGGGCAGCGCGCGTTACGGCCGATTGCCGATCCCATTACTGTCTCTCCGTCGCGAGGTCGAGCAGCGAGAACGGGTCGACGCGGGCATCGAGCACGCGCGCGCCCCAGTGCAAATGGGGGCCCGTGACCCGCCCGGTCGCGCCCGCGAGGCCGACGACCTCGCCCCGCTCGACGATGTCGCCGGGCTCGACGTGAATCTCCGACAGGTGCAGGTACACCGAATACAGGCCGAGACCGTGGTCGATGAACACTGCGTTGCCGCTGAAGAAGAGCTCCTTCGCGAGCACCACGCGGCCGCGATTCGCGGCATGGATCGGCGTGCCGGTTGACGCGCGCAGATCCGCGCCCGAATGAGGCGCCCGCGGCTGCCCGTTGAACACGCGGCGGTGGCCGAAGTTTCGGCCGCCGGTCGTGCCCGTAACCGGCACGATGAACGGCTCGCTCCAGTAGCTTTCCGGGGTCAACGTAGCGTAGATCGCGTCGATCTCTCGGCTCTCGCGATCGGCACGCGCCTGATCCTCCGGGCTGAGCTCGACATAGCGAGGCTCGACCGTCAGCTCCGTCGTCGGAAAATCGACGCGTCCGACGACGAGCGTCTCGGCACGCTGCGTCTCACGGCCATCGGCGAAACGCAGCGTGATCTGCGCCTCGTGCTCGCCGACCGGCGCATCGAGATCGACGCCAACCGCCGCCTGCCAGACGTCGCCGCGCCGAACGAACGGAATGTCCCGCTGCCCCCACGTGACGTGGACCGCGTCGAGGCCCGCCTCGTCAAAGACCTCGAGCCGAACGGCCTGACCTTGGGCCACGGCGAGGCTGGCGGCGATCAGCGGCAACAGCGACATGGCGTCAGTGGCCGTACGCCTGGTAGTGGCGCGCGAGCGGCGAGCTGCCGAAATCGGACGATTTGCTGCGCCACACGCTGTGGACGTGATTCGCGCCGTTCTGCACGTTGTCGAACTCGAACACGAAGTCCGGCCCCTGGAGCCGATAATAGTGCGGCCCGCGGCGCTCGGTGCTGCCCATCCACGCGAAGCTGAGCTCTGCGACGTCGATCGAGTCGAGGTACGCCTGCGAGATCTCCGGGCGGTACGTCGACACCACCTCGTCGAGGATCCGCCGCACCCAGTGCTGCTGGACCTCGTTCAGCTCCGCGACCGGGATACCCTCGGCGACGAGCGTCTCGTGCCATGCGTTCCACGCATCCCGAGGCTTGTTCAGGTTGCCCGTCAGGATGTCGCTGGGCGCCTGATCGGACACGATTGCCTTCGCGCGCTGCTCGGGCGTCAGCGACTGCACGAGCTCGCGGCCGAGATCCTCCTCGCCGGCTAGCACGCGAAAGCCCGCGAGCGATCCGGTACGAATCTCCGCAGGATTCGAGCCGAGGAAGGTCGGCGTGACGGTGATGCCGCCCGCGGTGACGGCCACGTTCAACGAAACGTGGTGGCCCTCGAAACGCCAGCCCCACGGCTGATCGAGCGACGGCTCGCCGAAGATCGCGAGCGTGTAATGGCCGACGTCGCGCGGGAACCCGGCGTCGTCCGTAAGCTTCAGAATGTCCTCCAACTGCATGATGTTGGCGACTTTATTGTGCCCCTGCGAGCTCAGGACGGTGCGCAGCAGATCGTGCACGAGAGTGCGCTGGGCCGCAGTCATCAGCTCGAGCGGCAATCCGATCCGCTGCGTCGGCCAATACGTCCAGTTCTGCCGCTGGTCGTCGTCGTATTCGTGAAGCAGGCTGTCCCGGCGGCTGATGCCGGCCATCTGCTCGATCGGGCTTGCGGCGCCGCCGACCGTCGCGACCACGGCCTCGGCCGCGCGCACGACGCGCTCGACGTCCTGCGAGACGCCGTCAGTCGATTGCGCCGATGCCGACGCAACGAATGCGGCCGCTGCACATCCCGCGATCCATCGAAGGCTCATCGATCTCCTCCCCTGCGAAACCTCGAGCCGCGCCGCGGCGCGAATGAACCCGAACCGATCATGCTGCTGCGCGCGTCGGACGGTCAAGCGTCTGGCGCCGCGCGGCGGCGCGCGACGATGAACAGCTTCCGGCCGAGCAGCACGCGGCGCGAGTTCTGCTCGCGAACGGAGACCGATTCGCGCGCGGCTCGGCGGGTCGCGAGGCGGATCAACGGTATCAGGAACGACAAAGCGCGCGACGAGCTCTGCAGCTTGTCGATATCGACGGCTTCGATATCGAACCCCGACTGCGACAGCCGCCAGCGGTAGCGGTCTAGCGAGAACGGCGTGATGTGCTGCGCGACGGGATCGAGCACTGCGGGATCGAGGGTCGGGAAACTGTACGGGTAGCCCGTGAACAGGAAGGACACCCGCGACTTCAGCGACAGGATGTTCGGCGTCGTGATCAGCAGCACCCCGCCGGGACGCAGCACGCGGCGCGCCTCGGCGAGAAGCGCCTCGTGCCCCTCGATATGCTCGAACAGCTCGACCGCGGCGGCGACGTCGAACGACGCATCCTCGTACGGCAGACGGCCCTCCTGCACGGCTCGGCATTCGATGCCTTCCGCCGCGAACGCCTCCGGATAAAGATCGCACGCGGCGACCTGCCAGCCCGCGTCGCCGAGCTTGCGCGCCAACGCGCCCGTTCCGGCGCCGATGTCGAGCACACGCGCCGCCTGCTCGGGCGGCGCGTACTCCCGGAGGAGCGCGACGACCTTGTCGTGGGTGCCGCGGGTCGCCATCTCGCGCGGCTTGCCGTCGAGCCCGGCGCGGCGCTGGGCTTCATGCCAGGCCGAGGGCGGCGCGCCGCGCGCCTCCCGGGCACCGGTCGGATTCATGCCGCCTCGATCAGCTCGCGCATTTGCGCGCGCAGGGATTCGTCGGGCAGCTCGCCGAGCGCTGCTCGGGTGTTTTCCTCCATGTGACGCGGATTGGTCGTCTCCGTCAGCACGCACGTCACGTTCGGGTTCGCGAGGATGTACTTCAACGAGAACTGCGCCCAGCTCTCGCAGCCGATCTCGCTCGCCCACGTCGGCAACGGCCGATCCTCCAGGCGGCGGAAGTACACACCGTTCATGAACGGCCGGTTGATCAGCGCCGCAATGCCCCGCTCGGCGAGAAGCGGCAAGATTCGCTCCTCGGCGCGCCGCTCGGTAATCGAGTAATTGATCTGCACGAAGTCGGGCGTCTCGCGGCCTAGAAAGTCGAGCAGCTGATCGTAGAGGCGATACTCCGCGACGGTGACGCCGATATAACGCGCAGCGCCTTCGTCCTTCAGCGAGCGCAGCGTAGCCCAATGCGTATCGAGGTCGGTCAAGCTGAAGATTTGTGCGAGGTCGAAACGCTCCACGCCGTAAAGACGCTGCGTGTCTCGAAATTGTGCGAGCCCGGCTTCACGGCCTTCGCGATCGATCTTCGTCGTGACGAAAAACCGACCGGCATTCTCGGGCTCGTTGATGATCTCGCCGAAGGCCGCGTCGTTGCTCGGGTTGCGCGGCCACGTATCGACCATGCGGCCGCCGGCGTTGCGCAGCGCGGCGAGAACCTGCCGCAGCGGGTCGGCTCCTGCGGTCGCGATTTCCTCGACCACTTTGCTCGAGCCGAGACCGATCACCGGCAACATCTCCCCGGTGGCGGGGATCGAGCGGCTCGGCATGCTTTGCTGAGCCCCCGCGGGACCTGCGGCCGCCGCAATGCCGAGCGCGGAGCAAGCACCGATAAATTCGCGTCGCTTCATCTCGAGAGTCTCCGGTTTTTTAGCCATTCTAGTGGCCCGTCGGCCGTCCCGCACGCCTCGCTTCCGTGTCGGCGCACCCGGGGCACAGGGGACGATTGCGCCCCTCGCACTTCGGAACTAGCATTAGGTTGTTCAAGGCATTAAGGCATAAGAAGTGGGTCAAACGAATCCTCCGTTCATGAGCGGCGTTCCCGAGCTGCTCGTGCTGCGTCTTCTTCTGAACCGCGAGATGTATGGCTACGAGCTCGTGAAATCGATCAAGGCATCCACCGGGGAAGCGATCAGCCTCGGAGAAGGCGTGGTCTACCCGGCGCTCTACAGCCTCGAGCAACGCGGCGCTCTCAAAGCGCGTCGAAAGGTGGTCAACGGTCGCTCGCGGGTGTATTACTCTGTTACGGCAAAAGGGCGAAAGCGGCTGCAGCATCTGCTGGACGAGTGGCAACGCGTGACGGGCGGCGTCCGCTCGGTGCTGGGCGAGCCCGGTCGCGCATGACGAGACCGGCCGAAGCCTCGGATCGCGGGAGCAACAAGCAAAAACGAGCGAATAATGCCAGCGAATCCAGAGATCGATGCGCTGCTCGCCGAGCTTCTCGACTCAGGGGTCTCTCCTAGATACATCTCACGTCTCGCGTCCGAGCTCGACGATCATTACGCGGATCTCGAGGCCGAAGCACGTCGGCTCGGCGTGCCGCCCGACGAGGCCGCGGGCGACGCGATGCTGCGGCTCGGACGCTGCGCCGCGATCGCCAGGGAGTTCGAGCTCCGTCCGGAGCTGAAGTCCTGGGTCTATACATGCCGCTGGCTCGAGCGACTGCTGCGCATCGTCGGCTGGGCCTATCTTTTCGCCCGCGCACCCGCGCGCGCGGTCGCCGGAAGCCAGGCCGTGATGATTCGGTACACGGCTGCTACTGCGGCCGGCGCGAGCGTCACGTGCGGCATTCTGCTCCTGTTGACGGCGATGCTGTCGCCACAGTCTCCGTGGGCCGTCGCGGTTCTAGAACGTGCGAGCGCCGCTCTCGGCGCGTTCGAAATCGAGCCGCACCGCCCGCAGCATAATGCGCCGATGCGCCGCTATCCGCGCTTGCGGCGGCCGATCGAGTCCGCGGCCGAGCCCATCGCGTTACCGTCTGCAGCTACGGGCGACGCGTCTGCGCCCACCGAGAGGGCGGCTGCGGCTGCCGAGAGCGCCGGCGACGAGCCTGGGCCCGACGCCGAGGAGCTCGTCGTGATCGACCGGCCGGAGCTCGCGGCGAGCGGCCCGCTGCTTCGGCCCGAAGGCCTGCGGCTCCCGGACGAGCTCTATCCGCCGATCCTGCCGTCTTTCGGCTCGGACGACTCGACCGAGGCTGTCGCCGCCGAAGCTGCCCGCGCCGAGCCGACGCGTGCGAACGCGCATCCGGATGACCGCGAGCTCGAGGCAATCGAGAAGGCGCGGCCGGTTTATCCGATTGCCGCGGCGAGGCGCGGGATCGAAGGCTACGTCGTCGTGGAATATACGGTCACGCGGGCCGGTACGATCGCGGATCCGGTCATCGTCGAGTCCACGCATCGCCTGTTCCATCGCGCTGCGCTCGACGCAACCCGTGCGTTCAAATACGCGCCGCGGATCGTCGACGGCGAGCCGGTCGACGTGCACGGCGTGCGCATCCTGATTCGTTTCGAGCTCGAGGCCTAGCGGACGTGATACGCCGTGCGAAGCTCGCGACCCTTGCCGTTCTGATACTCGCGGTGCTCGGAAGCACGTTCGCCGTTGCGCAAAGCTTTCGGCGATTCATGCCGATTCCGCAGCACGATCCGCCGCCGACGGAGCTCATCGTCGCGCGCTGGCGTTACGGCACCAACGGCTGGTTCGGCCACATGGGGTGGTCGCACAACTATCCGAGCTCCGATCACAACCTGAACGAGTTCATCAAGTCGGCGACGGGCATCGACGTCGACGTGCTGTCGTTCCGCATAGTGGATCTCGCAAGCGACGAGATTTTCGACTATCCGTTCGCGTACGTTTCAGAGCCCGGCGAGATGGAGCTGACCGAGCAGGAGGTCGCGAACTTGCGAGAGTTCGTCGAACGCGGCGGCTTCATTCTGATGGACGATTTCGACGGCGCGCAGCAGCTCGCGAACATGCGCTCGCAGGTCTTGCGAGCGTTCCCCGATCGCAGCTTCATGAGCCTCGAGGAGACGCACCCGGTCTTCGACATCCACTTCTCGCTGCGCAATCTCGATCGGATGGCGCCGTACGTTCCGGGCGGAAGTATCACCTATTACGCGCTCGAGGATTCAGAGGGGCGACTTGCGATCGCCGCGGGTCACAATAACGACCTCGCCAATTTCTGGGATTGGTACGACGAGGCGCGAATGCCGCTCGAGCCCGCCGCGGACGCGTTCCGGCTCGGCGTCAATTTCATCGTCTTTGCGATCACGCACTGACGAGGTCAGCGCATCGAAGTCGGGTTGGAAGGAGGCGTCTCACCGGCACGCTGTTTCGGGGGGACATTCTTCCGGGGGAGGATCGGAAACAGCGTTGGGGGTATGGCAAACCGGCGAGACGCCCGCGCGTTATAAAGCAGAATTCATGCCAAGGCGCGAAACGTAACGAAGGGTCGTTCGGTGTGCGCGACAACTCGCGGCGCTGCGAGGATTTGCAGCGTACGCCGCGGAATCGCATGCCGATCAATCGCGGCTCGTTCGGTGTCGACTCGGCTACAGGCTGGTACGCTTCGCCAAAATTCGGCCGAATGGCTCACTTCACTTCACGTTGCGGCCGGCGGTGCCGGCCGCAAGGTCGGCCGAGCTCAGCGCGTCTGCCCCGGACGTATCATGTCGAATCGCGTCCCGTCTTCCAGGATCACGGCCTTCAGGAAGAACGCGTTCGGATCGTCCTTCCGCGGCGAGCCGATCGCGGTGACCTTCTGGCCGGGCTCGAGAGACTTCGGGTCGAAGCCCATCCGCACGAGCATGTTCGCCGGCGCGCCCTCGACGAAGTTGATGATCCGCTCTTCGCCGTCCTTCGTCTCCCGCAACGTCATCGACATGTGGGGATTGCGGAGCTTGATGCTATCGACGACGCCGACGAACTCGATCTCCGTCTGCATATCGTAGATTGCGAACGAATGGTGAGCGGCGGCGAAAGGCGCGAGCAGCAAAGCCGCGACTGCGAGAATTGTCTTTCTCATCGGTGTCAGTCCTCTGTCGGGTCGGGCAGCGCGTCTACGTCGGGCAACGTGAGCCCCCGTTCCTGAAGATACTCGTCCCAAAGCGTGTCGGTGCATGTGTACTCCAGCATCTGCATGTCGGGCCGGAGGACGGCCTCGGCGCGCATGTGCACCGGCTCGCGGTAGATTTTCGGATCGGTCAGCACGATCTCGTCGACGAGAAACTTACGGACTTCGCCGTCGACCTCCCGCTCGACGAGAGTCAAGCGCTCGACGACGTGCGCATCGGAGCTCGTCGCGAGCCGCGTCATGTACGGATAGGGTTTCAAGTGGGTCGTCTCGACGACGAGCGTCTCCCCTTCCCAATGCGCTACGGAGTAACCCATCGCGGACGGAAGCGGCGGAGGAGCCGGCGCATGCTCCTGCATGTAGATCTTTCGGTACATGCCGTAGCCTTCCCAGTAGATCGTCACGTCCTGAGGACGATGGATGATCTCGATCGGGAACGGGGCGCCCCAAGGCGCGCGCGGCATGCCCGGCCAAATGCAGAAGCGCCCTGGATCGTCGTCGAGCGTGAACTGCGCCTCGTACTCGTCGCGCAGCTTCTGCGCGCCTTCCGTGAGCGGGGGTGCCGGCGACGGGCGGGTCCCGGACGGGTACCAGATTCCGGAAAAATCCGGATGCGGTGTCTGGGCCACGCTCGGCAGCGAGAAAAGGTACGCGGCGGCGAGCCCGGCGCCCCATGTCAAGGCCCGGGACGGGCGACCAATCGGCATTCGGTTAACCCCCTTCGTTCTGATCCAAGTTCGGGGAGAGCGCGTGATCAGACTCGCTGCGCCCGGCCCTCCGTCCGGAAGCCGGCCGCACCGGGGCCTCCGTCGAGGCCGCGCTGCTCCCCGCTGCACGCGCCCATTCTCATCCGGTTCGCGGTTTGAGGCAAACGGCGACGCGCGACCGGGGTCGGGAGGAGCTCGCACGAGGGCCTTCGACGACCGGAGCTCGCCGTCGGGCGGGAACGGGCGTCAGCGACGCCGCTCGCCGACGGTGTCGGCGGCGTAGGCCCCTCGTCGCCCGAGGGGCTTCGGCTCCCCGACCGTCGTGTCCCGTGCCGTCTGACGCTCGAGCTCCGCGTTGAGCTCGCCGCCGAGCAGCACGAAATACGCGGACAGGTAAAACCACATCATCAGCACGACGACGGCCGCAACGGAGCCGAACGTTTTGTTGTAGCTGCCGAAGTTCGACACGTACAGCGAGAATAGCGCGGAGCCGATGAGCCACAGGACCGTGGCCGCGACTGCGCCCCAGATTACCCAGCGCCACTCGGGACGCGCGCGCGACGGCGCGTATCGATACAGGACCGCGAGGATCCCGACTGCGACGGCGCCGAGCAAAGGCCAACGCAGCCACCTCGCCAACGCCTCGCCGACCGACGGCAGGTTCAGCATGCCGACGACCGCCGGAACCACGGCGACCGCGACCAGCGCGACGAGGACGAACGCCAGGACGACGAGCGTCAGCAGCAGCGCGGTCGCGTTGAGCTTGATGAAACCGCGCTCCTCCTTCTCGTTGTAGACAATATTGAGCGCCGTCATCAGAGACTTTACCCCTTTGGACGCGCTCCACAACGTGAACAGAAACGAGACCGCGACGCCGACGCTGAGCGCCGTGCCGCCCGCGGATGCAACCCGCTGGAGCTGGCCCTCGATGACCATCCGCGCGTCGTCCGGGATGATTCCGGCGACACGATCCATCTGCTCCGTGACGGTCGCAGGGTCCGTAAAAATGCCGTAGATCGAGACCAGCGCGGCGAGCGACGGGAAGATCGCGAGCAGGCCGTAGAACGCGGCCCCAGCCGCAATCAACGACAGATTGTCCTCGCTCATCGAGGCTTTCACGCGGCGCAGCACATCGCCCCACGCCGGACGCGAAAAGTCGCGGGGACGCTCAGCGTACCTGCCGTGGTCTATGCGCGCCTGGGCCATATCGAGTCGCTCCGGAGCTTCGCGTCAATGAACCCGACCGTAAAGCAATCGCCGTGCCAGTAGCGAACGAGTGCTCGATTGGCACGATGTTCGCATCTTTCGCCGAACAGGGCGATTGGCGCCGGGGACGGCGACGGCCGTTCTCGTCCGCCCTCAGGTGAATCGCTGCGCATCCTCGCGAGCCGTAGAGGGAGGAATCGTAATGATCAGTCATAGTCTATCGGTCCGGCCGAGACTCGCGGCATCGGCGGGTGTGGCCGCGATCGCCGCTCTTAACCTGACACCAGCGTACGCCCAACAAGAGAGGCAGCCCGAGCCTCCGGGCGCGCAACCCGCCGCCGCGCCGACGAGCTATATGCCGGTCGCGCTCGATCGGCCGTTCGACGAGGTATTCGAGGAGATGAGCGCCGGCAAGGAAGAGATCATGGCAAGAGCGCGCGCGCTGCTCGAGGCGCGCTACGACCTGTCGGACCGTCCGGTCGACGGCGTGACGATGAGCGGCGGCAAGCCGGTGCAGGGCGGCGTGCGCGTGCTGCTGCCCGAAGGCGTCTCGTCATGGGAAGAGCTCGCTGCGATGCGGCGCGACGAGATCCGCGAGCGCAACCTGTTCCCGGAGGGTTTCAAGCCGTTGCCGCATCCTTTCCACGAAGAAGGCGGCATGGTGTTCCCGCAGCAGCATATCGACGAGATCCTCGCGCAGGAGCAGCGCGACCTGAACCGCTTCGACGTCGAGTTCGATGTTCCCGAGCACTTCCTGCCCGAGTTCCCGCCGCCGATCTACCTGACGACGCGTCCGGAGCTCGGCGACGTCTCGCAGGGCCAGCTCGTGACGACGCAGAACTTTTTCGAGCTGTTCAACGGTATCCTGAATCCGAAGCAACTCGAAGGGCTCCGACTGCTCGTCTCGCCTTTCCCGCAGCAGCAGTTCAACATGACCAACGACCGGCGCAGTGAGCGGCCGCATCTCGGCGTGACGTGCTTCGACTGTCACGCGAACGGCCACACGAATGCGTCGACGCATCTCGTCGGCGACATTCGGCCTCAGGAGGTGCGCAGGCGGATAGACACGCCGCCGCTTCGCGGCGTTGCGCAGCAGCGCTTGTTCGGGTCCCAGCGCGCGCTGCGCACGGTCGAGGACTTCACCGAGTTCGAGCAGCGCGCGGCCTACTTCGACGGCGACATCGTCATCGCGCAGAAGAAGGGCGTTAACTTCCTCGAGCGCGGCAGCGAGGTGCACGCGATGGCCGAGTTTCAGGAGATCCTCGACTTTCCGCCGGCGCCGAAGCTCGACCCGTTCTCGCGGCTCGACCCGGAGCTCGCGACCGAGCAGGAGCTGCGCGGCGAGGAGCTGTTCTTCGGCAAGGCGCGCTGCGCCGAGTGCCATCCCCCGCCGATCTTCAGCGACAACTTCATGCACGACCTCAAGGTCGAGCGCTTCTACAACGAGGACGAGATCGTTAACGGCCGGAAGATGAGCGACGGCGGCCCGACCAAGGTGTTTCCGCTGCGCGGCATCAAGGACAGCCCGCCGTATCTGCACGACGGCCGGCTGCTGACCCTCGACGATGCGGTCGAGTTCTTCAATCTGGTTCTCGGCCTCGGGCTGACTCAGCAGGAGAAGCAGGACGTCGTTCGCTATCTCTACACGCTGTAGCGAGTGACGAAATGCGTCAGGCCCCGGATGCGGGGCCTGGCGGTGCCCCCTGCTATACTCGGGGACGACAACAAGAATGGAGGTTCCCCCGATGTCTCTTCGAATCTTCGGCGCGCTTTGCGCGCTTGCGGCCGTGCACGTCCTCGCGGCCGGGGAAGCGGTTGCTCAACAGGGAGGCGGCGGATTTCGCCTGGCGCCGCTGCTGATGGAGACGGACGCGTTCGAGGACGGCGGCGTCGTTCCCGACAAGTACGTTTTCCGCGGCGAGAACGTACAGCCGGGCTTCAGGTTCTCGAATGCGCCCGAAGACACGGTCAGCTACGCGATCATCTTCCACGACATCGACGTGGCGCTCGGCGGCGGCACGGACGACGTGCTGCACTGGATCGTCTGGAACATTCCCGCGGAAGCCGGCGGAATCCCGGAGGGCGGTCTTCCGGAAGGCGCGGTGCAAGGCGCGAATGTGCGCGGGCAGAACGAGTACATGGGGCCCGGTGCGCCTCCGGGGCCGCGCTACCACCACTATGTCTTCGAGCTTTACGCGCTGAACGACACGCTCGATCTGCCGCCGACCGCCGGACGCAGCGAGCTGCTGAGCGCGATGCAGGGCAAGGTCGTCGGCAAGTCCGCTTACGTCGGGCGTTATCGCGGCAGCGAATGACGTTCTGACCGCTGTCCGACGCAGAGAGGCCCCGCTTGCGGGGCCTCTCTCGTTCTTGCGGCATCGATCCGGCGACCAGCTATGCCTCGGGCGCCGGGCAGCGCGGCGCCCACGGGTCGCCACGACGAGATCGTCTCGCCGTCAGGTGATCGAAGCGCGATAGATGCTCTCGATCGATTCGTCGAGCGCCGCGTTGAACTCCTCGTCCGACTGCTGCGCCGTCAGCCCCTCGACCAACGCCCTCGAGAAGCTCGCGATCATGCCGTTCTGGCGCGCGAGCCGCTCGTTCGCCTCGGCGCGGGAATAGCCGCCCGACAGCGCGACGACGCGCACGACGTTGCGATGCTCGATCAGGTCGCGATAGAAGTTGTCCTCGTCCGGCAAGGTCAACTTCAGCATGATCGGGCGGTCGGGCGCGAGCCGGTCGAGCTCGTCGAGGATGTTGGCCTTCAGCAGCGCCTCGGCCTTTGCCTTGTCCGGGCAGCGAATGTCGACCTCGGGCTCGATGATCGGGATCAGCCCCGTCTGCGAGATCTCGCGGCCGATCTCGAACTGCTGCTGCACGATCGCTTTGATGCCGGCCTCGTTCGCCTGCTTGATCACCGAGCGCATCTTCGTGCCGAAGATGTTCTTGCTCTTCGCCCGCGCGAGCAACGACGCGAGATTGTCGATCGGCTTCATCAGCTGCACGCCGTCCTGCTCGGCGGCGAGGCCCTTGTCGACCTTGAGGAACGGCACGACGTTCTTGACCTCCCACAGGTAATCCGCAGTCGGCCGGCCCTCGATGTCGCTATCCATCGTACGCTCGAACAGGATGGCGCCGAGGATCCGGTTGCCGTTGAACGCCGGGCTCGTAATGATGCGCGTGCGCATCTGATGCACGAGGTCGAACATCTCCTCCTCGTTCGACCACGCGCTTTCGTCGATACCGTACAACTTCAGAGCCTTCGGCGTGCTGCCGCCGCTCTGATCCAACGCAGCGATAAAACCTTTGTCGCTGCGCATTCTTTTCAGCTGCTGATCAAAGTTGCTCACGATGTCCTCTGTACGGCTTGCTTGACGGGCAGAACGCCCGATTCAGCGCATTCTAGCTCATAGACGCTCGATGCGTGCCGGGACCCGCGTCGGGGCCGCTCCCTACCGGTCGCCGCATATGCTAACGTCCAATGAGCACCCAGGAGATCGAACGATGCGTCTGCCATTGCGCCCCGTTGCGATAGCCGTCTCGGCCCTCCTCGTCGCCGCGTGCGATGCCGGCGATCGCGCACCGACCGATGCCGCGGCCGCCGGAACGGCCGCCCCGCCGACCGAGCAGCCGCCTGCGGCGCCGCCGCCGTCCTCCGCCGGCTCCGAGGTCCCCGCCGGTATCGCGTGGTTCGCCGGCAGCCTCGACGAGGCGTTCGCGGCCGCGCGCGCCGCGGGCGAGCCGGTGCTGCTCTACTGGGGCGCCGAATGGTGCCCGTACTGCGCGGATCTCGAAGCGCACGTCTTCAGTCGCGAGGACGTCAGGCAGAAGCTCGAGCTTTTCGTCCCGGTCTACCTCGACGGCGACGACGCCGGCGCGCAGCGCTGGGCCGAGACCTTCGGCGTCGCGGGCTATCCGACCGTGCTCGCGTTAGGTCCCGACCGGGACGAGCTCGCACGCATCGCAGGCGGTATGCCTCTTTCGGTCTACGCGGAGACGCTCGACCTCGTCCTCGGCGACCTGCGGCCGATCGACGACGTCCTCGCGGCGGCCGTGACCGGCGCGCCGTCCGCGGACGACTGCCGGCGGCTCGCATACAACGGCTGGTCGCTCGACGACGCGGCGTCTGAGCAAACGGCGCACCTCGCCGCGAGCCTCGCAGCCGCAGCCGATCGCTGCGGCGCGAACGACGTCGATCATGCGCGCCTCGCCGCGTACGCCGCTTCCTTCGCGGTCGCCGCAGACGGCGACGAGGCCCGCCCGCTGGCCGATGAGTTCGTGCGGAAGGTGCGCACCATCGTCGCAAACCGCGAGCTCGCCGTCTCGATCTTCGATGTGCTTCGCGAGCTCGACGAAGGCTTCTTCGAGGCCGCGAAGGCGCTCGAGCCCGACGGCGGGCGCGAGCTCCTCGACGCTTGGGTCGCCGTCATGGATGCCGCGTCGGTCGATCCGCGCTACGGTCACGGAGACCGCCTCGCGGCGCTACGCAGCAAGGTCGAGGCCGTCGCGGCGCTCGACCCGGCCGGCATTCCGGAGTCGATCGCGGACGAGGCACGACGGCGCATCGCCGAGGCCTTCGACGAGGTCGGCCGCTCTCCGGCGCGGGCAGGCACCGCAAACGCGGCGATCAATCTGCTGGTCGCGATCGGCGATCTCGAGGCCGCCCGCGCCATTGCCGAGCAGGAGCTCGAGCACTCGCGTACGCCCTACTACCACATGGCGGATCTCGCGTGGATCGACGAGATGCTCGGGCGTCACGACGACGCGGTGGCCTGGCTCGAGCGGGCGTACCAGGCGTCCCAAGGCCCGGCGACTCGATTCCAATGGGGCACGAGCTACGTCCGCGGCCTGCTGCGGATGAAGCCCGATGACGAGCAGCGGATCCTCACGGCCGCTTCCGAGGTTCTGGGCGAGCTCGACGGCCCGTCACGCCTCTACCGCCGCAGCAAGGGGCGCCTCGAAACGCTCGATGCGAGCCTCCGCGAATGGAACGCGGACGGGTCGCACGACGACGTGATTGCGGCGCTGCGCATGCGGATGACACAGATCTGCCGCGGCATACCGGCCGACGAGACCGAAGCGCGCTCGGCGTGCGCTGCATTCCTCGCAGACCGCGCGTAGACGGCTCGAAGCAGAGTCCGGAAGTCGCGCGGCCCTTTTCTAGCCCTCCCTAAACGAACGAGGCCCCTGACGGGGCCTCGCGTACGCTACCGGAGCTCTTTGTTTGCTGCAGCCTTAAAGGCCGAGAGCCCACAGCAACGTATCGTTGTACATGATCAGGCGGCCGAAGAAGATCACGCCGAACCAAGCCACGAGCGACGTGCCGGCGACGATCTTCGCACCCCGAGGCGCATCACCGTCCGGCGCGACCTCGTGCGTCGCCCGAGCGATGCCGGTCCAATAGAACGCGAACAGGTTGATGCCCGCAATCAGGATCAGCAGCAGCTTGAGCTGCAGCGACAGGTTCGTCAGGTACTCGATCGGGCCGCCGACCGGATTACCGGCGATGAATACGAACCCGGTGGCCGCATTGATGATGAAGCCCGCGACGCCGATCGGAACGAGGCGCTCGAGCTGCCTGATCGGGATGCCCTTGCCGACGCCGAGAATACGAAGATCGACGAGCCCGACGGTGCCGATCAGCGCAGCCATGCCGATGAAGTGAAGGATCTCGAATACCGGCCACAGCCAATCGTGAGCGTTGACGACCTCGTCGAGTCCGAGAGTGAGCAGCAGATTCGATAACGCTTCCATGATTCAGGCCGTCCTCTAGCTGAAGAGCGCAGTGACGAAGTTCGGATAGGCAGTCAAGCGGCCCGCGATGATGACGGCGATCCACAGCACGAGAGAGCTGAGCGCAAGCGTGCGGGCATGCGAGGACACCATGACGTCGCCGACGGATCCGTCGACGGGCACTTCAGCGGTGAGCCGGTGGCGAAGCAGCTCCATGTTGATCACTGCGAGAGCGATCAGCCCTAGCTTGATCAGGAAGATGAAGTTCGACAGCATGTTCGACGCATTCGCCATCAGCAATCCGATGCCGGAGATCGCGTTCACGGTAAACCCGATCCACATGACGGGGAAGAGCCGGAGCAGCGGCGGAATCGGGATACCGCGAAACAAGCCCATCACGCGCAGCGAAACGGCGGCACCCACACCGACCACGATCGCAAGCCCCATCGCGTGCAACGAAAGCACGGTCGTGTAAGCCAAGATCGACGGCGATTCGCGTACCCATGTCGCGATCGCCGTGCTTTCGATGAATTCGAGGAAATCACCCATGTCTGAAACTCGCTACGACCTTGCCCGAGCTGAAAGGAATGAGACTCCGTCTAACGCCGCCGCCCGTTGTACTCGGACGTTCGCAAACCGCTTAGCTTCGAATCGCGACGTCGTGCCGTGCCCCGCGGATTAGTCGCTGTGGCCCCCAAATAAATGCGCGCCTTCAACGGCGGATCGGATGCTACAGCATGTCGCCGATAATCCACAAGTTCCTATATCCGCACGGCATCTTCGGAATGTTCGGTTCTTATCCTTCGATCGCGACGGCTGCCGCATGCCGTGCGAAGCGAGCAAGAATGCTCGCCGACTCGGGAGTATCTCGTCGCGACGCCAGAAGGCGTTCAGGATCGATATCCTCGACCCTGAGCTGATCTCGCAGCGCGTCGATATAGTCGCCGATGATCGCCGCATCCATCTCCGGATGAAACTGCACGCCCCACGCGTTGTCGGCGAAGCGAATCGCCGCGTGCGGATCGAGCTCCGTCGACGCAAGCACGGCCGCGCCACGAGGCAGCTCGAGCACGACGTCGAGGTGAGTCATCGATACGTCGAACGTCGGCGGGCCGGTGACGATCGGATCCTCGCTTCGAAGACGCAACGACACAGTGCCGATCTCTCTGCCGCGCGGATTCGGGCCCGAGCGCCCGCCGAGCGCCATCCCGAGCAGCTGATGCCCGAAGCAGATGCCGAAGACGGGAACGCCTCGAGACACGAGGTCGCTCAACGCGGACTGGACTCGAATCATCCACGTAAGCTGGTCTGCGACGCGCGCAGGCGAGCCCGTGACGATCACCCCGGCGATCTCGTCGGATCGCGGCAAGCGAGCGCGGTCATCGGTCGTATCGACGACGGACCACGAACCCTGCCATGCAGGACCCACCGTGCGCCGGATCATGTCGGCGAAGGAGCCTGCCCGCGCCGCCGCCGGAGCGACCGGCTCGCCGGTCATCCAGATCGACAGCGGCGGCTCGACGCTCAAGCGTGCATCCCGGAATCAGCCGTGTGCGGCGAACGTGAAGAACCGTGCAACGGCGCTCTCAGCCTTCGCCCGTACAGCCTCGGTCGACGGCAAACGATCGTCGCCGAACAGCAGCGACTCGATCAGCCACGGGTGCGTGATCAGACCCACGAAACAATCCGCCGCCTGCTCGGCGGTTCCGGACGGCAGCACTCGCCGCTGCTCGAGCTCGCCGAACGCCTCCTCGAGCAAACGCCGATTTCGCAGCGGCCACTCCTCGTAATAATGCCGCGCGAGATCCGGAAAACGCTCGCGCTCGGCCACCGTCAAGCGCAACAAGGCTCGATGGCGCGGCGACGACATGATTTCGAAGGTCTCCACGACGAAGTCGACCAAGGCCGCGCGAGGATTGTCTCCGAGAGCGAGCGTCGGCCGAGCCTCGCTGAGAATCGCCGCTTGCACGACGGCGCGGAACAGGTCGTCCTTCGTAGAGAAATAGCTATAGAGCGTCGCCTTGGAGCCGCCCGAAGCCTCGAGGACCGCCTCTATCGAGGTCGCGGCATAGCCGTCGCGCAGAAAAAGCTGTGTTGCCGCATCGACGATTCGCGCGAGGCGGCGGCGTCCTCGCATCGAGTTCGGCGTGACCGGTCCGACCACGTTGCCGCCCGGCGCTGGAATGCGTCCGGAATCCTCGACGGCTTCTTGCGACTGCTCGGTAATCACTCTGGCTAACGTAGCGTCAAACCTCATCACTCCCCGTCCTTGCTTTGCTCGTCCTTTTGTGGAGCCGGTCCTGTCGTTCGTCGCCTCGGCGACGAAAGAGGAAGCGCTTGTGAACGCGCCGCGAGCCCGCGCGGCTCGATGACAGCCGGCTGGATACAGTATACCTACCGTGTTCCAGACTCGAAATTCGGGGAAAGGAGTAGCTCGAACGCGGGTTCGACCGAGCTCGCAACAGCAAGAAGACGTATCTGATGCTTTGCCCGCGACTGCGCGCCTTCAACGCGCGCACGCGGATGCTGCCGCGTAGCCACGCTACCCGGCGAACAAGACGATGCGCACGCGAACCTCGCGCTCGCGAAGCGCGATCAATCGCTTGCGGCGCGCCGCTCCCCGGTCGGCGGATTCGCCGCAAGCAACCGCTCGAGAAGCTCGACCGTTTCCGGCATCGGCTCGCGCGCTTGCTTCGCGAGATCGAGCGGCGTGCGGCCGTTCGCATCCTGCGCGTGCAAGTCCGCGCCGTTCTCGACGAGGAACTCGACGAACGCGTTGAATCCGCGTTGCGCCGCGCCGTGAAGCGCGGTTTGATCCGGCACCGCGCGCGGGCTCGGAACTTGCCGACCGCGATAGTTGAACGTGAAATCGTCGAGCCGCTGCTCGATCACGAGCAGATGTGCCGCAGTTTCGCCGCGGCGCTCCGTCAAGCTGCGCGCATGGATGTTCGCACCCGCGTCGAGCAACAGGCGCATAGTCTCGAGCACACCCTCGTCGGTACGATTTCGCCCACGCGTGACCCGCTGGCCGAACTCGACGCCGGCCGCTGCCATCAGCGGCGTCACGCCCTGATTGCTCGGCAAATCGACGAGAGCGCCGTGCTCGAGCAGCAGCTTCACGAACGGCGCATCACCCGCACGCGCGGCGCGCAGCAACGGCGTCGCCCCTTGCGAAAGAATCGAGTCGCCGCCGCGATCCTGCGGCACGTTGCGATACGGCGGACGGCGCTTCAGCTGGATGTTCGGATCGGCGCCGGCCTCGAGCAGCATGCGGCCGATATCGAGCGCCGTATGCTCGTCGAGGCTCGGAATCACGACCATCGCGCCGTTGCCCATCACGGGTAAAGTGCTGACGTCCGCGGCCATGTAAAGCGGCGTGCGGCCGTAGAGATCCCATTTGTTGACGTCCGCGCCCGCCTCGATCATGTACGCGGCGAAGTCGAAGTGCAGGTTGAACAGCGCGAGCAGCAGCGGCGTCATCCGATGCGGATCGTGCAGGTCGGGATCCGCGCCGCCCTCGATCAAGTGCTTCGCGCACTCGATGCAGCCTTCGCGCGCGGCATAGAGCAGCGGCGTGAAACCGCCCTGATTCATGTCCTTTGGCCGCGGCTCCTTGATGACCTTGCGTTCCCAGCGCCGCACGGCGCCGCGCGCATCGACATCCGCGCCGTGCTCGATCAGAAGCTTCACCATGTCGGCCTGGCTCTGGGCCGCGGCCCACATCAGCGCCGTTTGGCCGCCCCACTCCTCCTTCGCGTTGACGTCCGCGCCGGCGTCGAGCAGCAATCTCGCCGCATCGACGTTGCCCGCACGGGCCACGGCCATCAGCGGCGTTTCACCTTCGGGATTGCGCGCATTCGGGTCGGCGCCGGCCGCAAGCAGCAGCTCGATCACCGGCGCCGAGCCGATGATCGACGCCTCCGCCAGAGCGAACGTACCGAAGACGTTGCGCTCGTCGACCTTCGCGCCGGCGTCGAGCAGCCGCCGAACCAGCTCGGCATCGCCGTGATAGGCGGCCCACATCAGCGGCGTCGCGCCGTCGCGGTCGCGCTCGTTAGGATCGGCCCCGGCCTCGAGCGCAGCGAGCGCCGCGTCGCGGTCGCCGGTCTCGACGGCGTCGAGCAGCGACGGCTCCGCCGCGCGAGCAGCGATGCTCCCGAGCATCACGACCAGCGACGCGACGAGCGGTGCGGATTGTCGGATTTTCATCGGCGGCCTCTCGACGGCAACAGGACGACGGATCAGACCTCGGAGAGCTCGCCGCGGCTATCGCCGATCGACTCGACCGGAATCTCCGCGCGGTGCAGCAGCGTCAGCAGGAGATCCGAGAACCGCGAATCCTGCGGATAGATCAGATGCTGACCGCCTTTGATCTTGCCGTGCGCTCGACCGAGGATCGCAGTCGGCAGCGGATCGTTGTTGTGCCGATTACTGTCGCTCATGTTGCTGCCGAACACGATGATCGAGTGATCGAGCACCGTGCCGTCGGCCTCGGGCGCGTTCGCGAGCTTTTCGATGAAGCCGGCGAAAAGCTCGGTGTGATACTTCTGGATCACAGCGAGCCGATCGAGCTTCCCGGGATCGTTGCCGTGGTGCGAAAGCGGATGGAACGCCTCCGAGATGCCGATGTTGTTGTACGTGCGCATGCTCGCCTCGCGGTCCATCGAGAACGTGATGATCCGCGTCAGGTCCGCCTGGAACGCGAGGGCCATCAGGTCGAACATCAGCTTGAAGTGCGCGTCGAGGTCGTTCGGCACGCCCACCGGTGCATCCGGAACCTCGAGCGCGGACATGTCCTGCTCCATCGCCATCTGCACGCGCCGCTCGATCTCGCGCACGGAGTCGAGGTAGACATCCACGGCGACGCGGTCTTGCGGCCCGAGCTGCTTCTGCAGCCTGGCTGCCTGCTCCGTCACGCGGTCCAGGATGCTGCCGGTCTCGACCATGATCGCGTGGCGCTCTTCCTCCGTGTCGCCCTGACCGAACAGCTTGTTGAACACGGCGCGCGGATTGACTTCCTGCGGCAGCGACTGCGTCGGCGTGCGCCACGAGAGCTGCGCACCGCGCTGCGCGGTCGTCAGCTCGAGCGACGGCAAACGTGTGTCCTGTCCGATATGTCGCACCGCGAACTGATCGGCGGTGACACCCGCTTCGGGCCCGATCACACCCGCTTCCTTCGGCGACACGCACGACAGCCATGTGCGCTCGATGAACGCGTGCGGCTCCGGGCTCTCGGCCGGCTTGTTGCGGAGCCCCGACACGATCGTCAGGTACTCGCGGAACGGCGCGAGCGGCTCGAGAATCGGCGACATCTCATAGTCGCGCCCGGCCTGCTCGGGAGACCACTTGCTCATCACGGCGCCGTGCGGGAAACCGACGAACGCCAGGCGGTGCGGCGTCTTCCCGGCCGGCGTGTTGCCCCACGCGACGCCCGCGGGGTTCATCGCATCGAGAAGCGGCAGCGCGATACAGGCTCCCGCGCCCCGCAACACTGTCCGACGCGAAAGATGCTTCTTCGTGATGAACATGACTGCTCCTCTCTCAATGCCGATCGGGTCAGAGCCCGCTCGTCACCGACGTCCTACCAAGTCCAATCTCGTCGCCCGAAATGCCGCAACTCTCCGACTTCAATTCCGAGCTACGACCGTCCCTTCCGGTTCCGGCGCCCGCCGCATCAAGAACGGCTCGCTGGTCACGATCTGCCAGACGATCGACGAGAACCGGTAATCGTCGCGAGCCGACTCGCGCACGATCTTGCGCACGGCCGGCATATCCCGGTGATCGAGCGTGCGGCCGAGCGCGTACTTCAACAGTCCCTCCGTGAACGTCTGCACGAACTGCTCGGGTTTGCGCAGCAGCGCGTCGCGCAGATCCGTGGGCCCGTTGATCTTCGTGCCGTCAGGAAGCTCGGCGGCCGCGTCGATCCGCGTGCCGGCGTAGCGGTCCTTGTCGCGCCACGTGCCGACGGCGTCGAAGTTCTCGAGCGCAAAGCCGAGCGGATCCATCACGCCGTGACATCCGCTGCATGCCGGGCTTGCACGGTGCTGGGCCAGAATCTCGCGGACCGTGCGTTGCTGCCCCGCGCCGATTTCGTTCTCGGGGAATGCCTCGACGTTCGGCGGCGGCGTCGCGGGCGGCGTGCCGGTAATGTGCTCGAGCACGAAGGCACCCCGCAGGACCGGCGACGTACGATTTGGATAAGCCGCGGCCATCAGCACCGCCCCCTTGCCGAGCAGCCCCCAGCGCACCGGATCCTCGAGCTCGACGCGCCTGAACTCGTCGCCCTTCACATTGGTGATCCCGTACAGCAGCGCGACCCGCTCGTTCAGATACGTGTGCTTCGCCGTCATCAGGTCGAGAACGCTTCGATCCTCCGCGAAGATGCTGTTCGCGAACAAGGTCAGCTCGGTCAGGTAATCCTCGCGCGGATCGCCACGTCCTGATGCGTACGGGAAAATCTCGACGTCGGGATCTACTTCCTCGAGACGGCGCATATCGAGCCATAAGTTCACGAAGTCGCTCGCGAGCGTCTCGGCGCGCGGATCCTTGAGCATCCGCTCGATCTGCGCGCGCAGCGTGTCCTCGTTTGCAAGCTCGCCGCGAATCGCAAGGTCGAGCAGCTCGTCGTCCGGGATCGAGCTCCACAGGAAGAACGACAGCTTCGACGCGAGCGTGATGTCGTCGATGCGATACGTCTCGCCGGGCGCGACGCCCTCCGGCGCGGGCTCGAAGCGGTACAGGAAGTACGGGCTCGCGAGAATCCCGGTCAACGCGGCGCGGATGCCTTCCTCGAACCCGCCGGCCTTCACGCCGTCTCGGTAGTACTCGAGAAGCTCCGACAGATCGGTCTCGCCGATCGGCCGACGATACGCGCGAGTCGCGAGATCCGTGATGATCTGCTCCGCGCACAGGTCCGGGTCCGCACCGTCGTTCGGATGGCACGAGAAGATCCGGTTACGACTCGGCGTCGGGCTCAGGCCCGACGGATTGAACGGCCCGCTGATCTCGAACGAGCTCACGCGGTAGACCCGGTCCTGCCCGCCGCCCGGCACGAACATCTGCGCGTGGTCGTCGGATTCCGCGAACGTGCGGCGCCGGAACGTGACGCCGACCTTGTGCGGCCCCGCCTTTGCCGCGAAACGGATGTCCTTCAGCCGCGCGTTGATCTGCTCCATCACGCCGCTCTGGATCTGATCGTACGCGCGCATGTCCTCTTCGCCGCCGACGACCGTCTCGTAGACGGGCTCGCCGTCCACGACGACGACGACATGGTTCTCGAACTCCATGTCGTTGCCCCAGATGTGGGTCGCCATGTCGGCGATGTTAATCACGTACTCGCCGTCGGCCGGAAAGTAATGCTCTACGACCAGACCGCCCCGCGTGCCGAGCGGCAGACCCTTCACGTGGGTTTGCTGCAAACCGGGGCCCGCCCGATACGTCTCGCTGCTCGGCCGCACCTCGGCCCGCCCGACGGCCTGCACGGCGATCGCACGTGCGGCGCCGACGTACTGCTCGATAAAGGACGGCGAAACCTGCAGACCGCTCGCGATGTTGTCGAAATGCTCGACGACCTCGTCGAGCGGAAGGAGCGTCGATGCGTTGACGTCGAGCGCGAGGAGATCGCGGATCGCGTTCTGATATTCCCTGCGGTTCAATCTGTGCGGAGGAATCGACCTGGCCCAGGCCTCCTCGGCTGCGGCCTGATCGAGGGCGCCTTCGAGCCAAGCAATGAGCCCGTTCAGCTCATCCTCGCTCGGCCGCGGCGCATCCGCCGGCGGCATCAATCCGCCGCGAAGCTTGCGGACTGCGAGCTCGAGCCTCGCCGCGTGATCGCCGACTTTGTCGCCGGCCATCCTGTCGAACGCGAGGTCGCCGGCGTACTCGACCTCGTTGTGACACTCGGCGCAGTAGCGCTCGATCGTTCGCCAGTGCTCCTTGCCCGCCTCGGCCATCGGCGCGTCGTTGCCGACGTTGCTGCAGCCTGCCGCGAGCACGAGTGTCGCGATCGATCCCGCCTTTTTGATCATGACCTTACGCGTCACCATACCTCCGTCGATTGTACGCGCTCACGGGCCGGGGGTTAAACCGTCCCTATCACGCATCGGGTGACAGATACGGCCACATGCTCTCCATCGCTCGGACGATGAAAGCCTCCGGCGGCCCCATTATGTCATTGAATTCCTTGGTCGGTTCCGCCTCGAGCGCTTCTTTCGGCCCGCCGCCGCCGTAGAGGATTCTTTGCATTCGCTCCCAGATCACGTTGTACATCTCGAACTGATCGATCACGTCCGCCCGGCTCAGCACCGGTCCACGCGCCGGAACGAATCGCGTCTCGTCGTTCGAGACCGTCAGGATCATGTCGAGCGCGCCGACGATTCCGCCGATCCAGCCGCCCGTCCACCAGTCGATCTCCGGCCAGCCGACCCCCGATATCGCGTCGCCGATCGCCATCACGTTCGCGTCCGGGAAGAACACGTAGATGTCGCCGTCGGTGTGCGGACAATCCTTCAGATGGCCGCAGCGCACGCGCATCTCTCCGACGCTGATCTCCGCCTCGTCGTAGAACGTCTCGTTCGGCAGCGCGGCCTCGGGAAGCGGCTCGACCGTCTGCTCGTTCCAAGGCCAGGTGACGTCGGTCGTGAGCCAGAGGCGCGTGTTGACCTGCGCGATGATCCGGGCGCCGGCACCGCCGAGCGCTTCGTTCGAACCGGTATGGTCGGGATGCCAATGCGTATTGAAGAGCGTGCTGACGCGCCCGCCGCCCGACAACTCGGCCACGCGGCTCAGGAGCTCAGCAGACTCCGCCGCCGAGCCGCCATCGACGAGCGCGACACCGTCACCCGCGATCACCGCCAGCACATTCGTCGCGCCGGTACCGAGCACGTGAAAGCCGCCGCCGAGATCCACGGCTCCGTCGACGGATTGCGCGCGCACGCGCCCGGCATGCAGGCCGGCGTATCCGAGCGACAAGCCGACTGCGCCGTGCAACGCCCGGCTCACGAAATGTCTGCGGGACAGCATCGACAACTTCGTCGTCTCCCTGTGAGTACGGCCGCATAGTTTGCGTCGCAATGGAGGGATGCGCCACCCGACCCGCAGCGGCGAACGCAAGCGACATCCCGAGCGCAACGCAGTTCGGATGTTCTCCGTCGGGGGTCGGCGGGGCTATTCGCACTTCCCGCTGCGCCGTGCCGCGCTATCTCAAGAAAAGCAAAGCGGCCGAAGAGGAACGACTCGTTCGTCTCTTCGGCCGTGCGTTCTCGGGTGCGGCGCCTGCGGCTAGCAATCTACCCGCCGGTGCGCAACCGGGCGAGCAGTGTCGGCTTTCAGCGTCTCTATCGAATCGTCGTCAGGCGCGCTCAGAACGCGTACGACACGTGCAGGCGAGCGGTGCGCGGCTCCATCGGATGAAAGTGGACGTCCTCGACTCCATCCGGGGGCTCGCCCGGGAGCCGCGACGCATAGAAGTACGCGATGTCCTCGTCGTCCGAATCGAAGAGATTCAGGACGTCGAGCCGCAGGTCGATCCGGTCGCGGCGCCAGCCGAGCGACGCATTCACGACCGTCGACGAGCCGGACTCGATCGTGCCGTCCTCGACGAGGGGCCGCGAGCCGAAGTGTCGGACTCGCGCGCTGCCATAGAGCCCGCGCGGCGACTGCACGGTGACGCCGGTCGAGACGACGCGCGCGATCGAGCCCGGAATTTCGTCGCCCGCCGGATCCTCTTCCGTGAACTCGGACTCCGTGAGCGCAAGCTCGAAGTCGAGCGTCACGCGGTCGTTCAGCCTGTAGTAGATCGGCAGCTCGAGCCCGTAGCGGCGGCTCGCGCGGCTCGGCTCCGTGTTGCCCGCGTCGCCGACGAACAGCAGCTCGGAATCGAGCTCGAGATACCACAGCGCCGCGGACACGTTAAGCCTCTCAGCAGCGAACGCCCGGAAACCGAGCTCGAGCTCGCGCGATTCGACGAGCGGATCGACGCGCTCCGCGGGGTCGCCGGTATCCGGGTCGATGGTGATCGTCGTACCGCGCGCGTCATTGCTATGGAAGCCTTTACCCGCGCTGACGTAGAGCTCGACACGCTCGCTCGGCGCATAGATCAGATTCGCTTTCGGCGACACGATCGTGTCGGACGCGCTTCCGGAGTTCGCGGGCTCGGCGCTCGCGACGTCGAAATGGTAACGATCGGCTCTGACGCCGAGTATCGTCCGCAAGCGATCCGTCCACTGAGTCTCGTTCGCGTAGTACACGCCGACGCTGTATTGCTCGACGGCATCGTGTCGCACCGTCGAGCGTCTCTGCCGATTGACCGTACGGAACAGGCCGACGTCGCCGATGTCGTCGTAGCGGAACGATGCGCCGACGGTATGACTGCCGGCCCCGCCCGCGGGCAGCACGTAGGAAAGCTCGCCGCCGACGATCTTTCGATCGTCGAGCTGCTCGAACTGATCGCCGTTGACCGGGTCGTCGAGCCAGTACGTGAAATTCGAGTACAGCTCGAGGTCGTAGTCGATCGCGTACGCATTGGCGCGAAGCCGTCCTTCGCCGAGCGGCCGGCGCCAGCTGGCGGAGAGGCTGTACCGCGACGTCTCGCCGCCGAGGGTCGTATCGATCGAGCCGAGCGGCGACAGCGTTCCCGCGGCGACCGCGCGGCGCGGGATCTGGTCGGCTGCGCGCCAGTCCGCGTCATAGGCCATGAGCGCGACGTCGAAGCCATGCGAGCGGTCGCCGCGCGAATAGCGCACGAGCGCATTGCGACGATCGAGTCCTTCGCTGATATCGACCCACGGCCCATCGTAGCGATGCGCCTGCACCGCGTAGAGGAGATCGCCGTCCGCGACGGCAGCGCTTCCGGCGGCAAGCGCCCTGAAATAGCCGTCCTCGCCGACGCCGACCTTCAACATCGCCTCGTCGAGGCGGCGGAACGTCGACAGATGCACGGCGCCGGCCGACGAGAAGTCGCCGATCTCGGCATGGTAGGCCCCTTTGCGGTACTCGATCCGCTCGACGAGCTCCGCGATCAGGAAGTTGACGTCGGTATAACCCTGCCCGTGCCCGTGAGTCGGCATGTTGACCGGCATGCCGTCGACCCAGGTCGCGAAGTCCGTGCCGTGGTCGAGATTGAAGCCTCGCAGGAACATTTGGTTCGACTTCCCCGTGCCGCTGTGCTGCGTGACGATCAGCCCCGGCACGACCTCGAGGATGTCTCCGGTGCGAAGGCGCGGCCGCAACGCGATCTCGTCCGCGCCGACGACGCCTTGAGACGCGCTCGCGCTGCGCCCGATCGGGTTGTCCCAGCGGCCGAGCACGACGACTTCCTCGACCCGATCGGCGGCGCTCGGTTGTGCAAGCGCCGCGGTCGGCGCGAGGCTCGTGAGGATCGGCCCGGCAAGCAGCGCGCCGGCGACTGCGCGTGTGCCTGCAAGCAATGCCTTCGAAGTCACCGAGATCTTCCTTCCGTTGCGAGGGACGGTGCTTTGTAGCACCGTCCTCGAAAACCGATCAGCGATCGGTTTTCAGCACGTTCGCTCGGCGGCTCGAACCGCTGCCGCCTTCGCATCGAAAGCACCGCGTCGCTACAATGCGCGCAAACTCTCCAGCAGGCCGCGCGGTGCGCTTTCCGGTATTCAGGAGCAGACGCAAGGGGCTCGAGCTCGGCGCGCTCGAGCTCGACGTATTGAATCGGCTTTGGGCCGACGGCGAGCTCGACGCGCGCGAAGTGCTCGCGCGCTTGACACGCCGAACGATCACGCTCAGCACCGTGCAGGCGACTCTCGAGCGTCTGCATCGAAAAGCGCTCGTGTCGCGGACGAAGATCGGCCGAGCCTACTGTTACCAAGCCGCCGTCACGCGCGAGCGGCTGATCGCGCTGCTGATCGAGGATCTCGCCGAGCGCGTCGCAGAAGGCGAGCTCGAGCCCGTGATCTCGGGGTTCATCGAGCTGATCGGCGACACGGATCCCGAGCTGCTCGGCGCGCTGGAGAAGAGCGTGAAGCGCCGCAGGGACCGCGAATGAACGCGGTGAACGTTCCGCTCGTGCTGCCGTGGATCGCGTTCGCCGCCGTATGGGCGACGCTTGCGATCGCCGCGTGCGCGCTTCACAGGCTCTCGGGCAGCCGCCTCCGCAGCTTCGATCCGGAGCAGTGCGGCGCGCTTTTGCTTGCACTCGCGCTGGTGCCGCTCGTCGGCGCGTTCGGCGCGGTCGTCCTCGGCTTCGCGCCCGCGGTCGGCGGCTTCGTCGTCGACGCTCATTGTCACCCGGACGTCGGCTGCACGACGCACGTGCCGACCTTGCGGGCCGACGCTTCCCTTGCCGTTCTGCTCGTCTTCGGGATCGCGGCATCGTCGGCGGTGATCGCGCGCTCGGCCGCGCACGGGCTGCGGCGCAGCGTCCGCCTGTCGCGCGCGCTCGAGCGGCTATTGCCCGGGAAAGGCCAGACCCACGTTGGACACCGGGTCGACGCGCCGGTCGAGATCATCGACGGCGACGAGCGTTTCGCGTACTGCACGGGGCTCATCAAACCCCGCGTCGTCGTCTCGCGGGGGCTGCTCGATGCGCTTCCGCCGCTCGAGCGGCAGGTCGTGCTCGCACACGAGCGCGCGCATGCCGTGCGGCACGACAATCTGCGCGGTCTCGCGGCCGGGATCGCGCTCTGGCCGGCGCCGCACCGCATCAAGCACGGCCTGTTACGAGATCTCGCGAGAGCCGCCGAGCTCGCATGCGACCGGCGTGCCGCGGAACGAGTCGGCGGGCCCGCAGCCGTGGTCGCCGCGCTCGAGGCCGCTCACGCTTCGCCCGGGCCGCCGCCGTTCTCGTTGCGGCATTGCGTTTCGGTGGGCCGCGCGTCCGCCTCGTTTCGCACGGACGCTTCGGCCGAGACGCTCCGCGAGCGCATCGCGGCGCTGCGCGCGGCGCCGGATCGCCGCGTGCCCGGGCTGCTCGCGGCGGCAGTCATCGCGTTCGTCTATACCGGCGTGACCCTTGCCGCGACGCTCGCGGCTCATCACGGCGTCGAGCTGCTGCTCGCACGGCTCGGCTGACGCCGCGCTGCGCTCGGCAGCCAAAGCGCGCGGCGAACCTCCGCCTTTGGATTTCGCGGCCGCGAGTCCGGTATTCTTGTCGCATCCGGGATAGTCAGAACCGAGAGATCCGGTTGAAGCGGTCGGCGCATCTCCTGCTCGCGATTCTTGCCGGCATCCTGCTGCACGTGGGGCTGCTTGCCGTCGGCGTCGATGCCGAATGGGCCGCCGCGGCAAAGTCCGGATCGGGGCCCGGGGATTCCGCGGCGGCCGGCGTTCTCGTCGATACGGATCTGCCGGACGCTTCGAAACCCTACGTCGGCGGTTCGACCCCGAAGTCACTAAGGCGTGCAGATGCGAACGTCACGACTTTGATCGCGGGGATCGTGCTGCTCGGCTTCGGCTCCGGACCGATCAAGAACTTCGCGGTCACGTTGAGCCTCGGCATCGCGACGTCGATGTTCACGGCAGTATGGGGCACACGCACGCTCGTCGATCTGTGGTACGGAAAGCGGCGAATCGAGCGGTTATCCGTCGGCTGAGCGAGCCGCCGCAGCGCTGACGCCGGGCCGTGCGTGCGGGCCGCCCACGTCACCCGACGGTGCTTGGACTCCGTGTCGTGGCCGTGCTCTCATATCGGCTCGGTCATCCGATACCGAGAATAACGAAGGGGAAACACTCATGCGTAAGACGATTGCGAATCTGACCTGCGGAATCGCCGCATTGATGCTGACCGCCGCGACGCCGGCCGTCGCCGACGAAGCAAGCTACGCGGAGGACCGCGCGAAGATCGAGGATCTGCAGGCGCGCTATCTGTTCGCGCTCGACTTTCGCGATCCCGAGGCCTACGCGGCGACGTTCGCGCCGGACGGCGTGCTCGACTACGGCGCCGGCGTGATCCAAGGCCGCGACGCGATCGCGGAGATGGTCAGGAACACGCGCCGCAACGCGGAGGCGCAGCGCGCGGCGGACGATTCCGGGCTGAGGCCGGCGGCCGGGCGCCACAACATCACGAACATCGTGCTCGAAATCGACGGCGATACGGCCAAGGGCACCGCCTACTGGTTCCATATGGGCAACGACAATCCGGACAGAAGCGCCCAGCTCAACTCGTTCGGTCACTACGAGGACGAGCTCGTGAAGATCGACGGCGAGTGGTACTTCAGCAAGCGTAAGATCTACAACGAGCAGGTGGCCGAGTGGGCGGCTGCGGGAACGCAGAACCCGGCCGTCGAGCACGGCCCCGGTCCTCGGCAACGGACGACGCGCGCCGACTGATTCGGCGCGCTCCGGTCACTCCGGCTTGCGGAAAACGAGCAGGAACCGATCCGTCTCGCCGCGTATTTGCGGGTCACGCATGTTCAGCGTGCGGTCGTCGTCGGGATTGGCGAGCAGGTTGCTGTCCTCTGCGAGCTCGAAACCCGCGGCGGTCACCTCGTCCACGACCGCTTGCCGATCGATGCGATGCAAGGTCATCGCGTCCCGCCAGCCGGAGCCTTCTTCAGCGCTATGGTCGATCACGACGTATGTGCCGCCGGGAGCGAGCGCGTCGTAGATGCGCCGGTTCATGTCCGCCGTATCGACGCTTTGATCGGCGGCCTCGCGCATCAGGTCGTGATAGAACAGCACCATCATCGCGACATCGACGTTCGACGGCAGCTCCATCTCGTTGTAGTGGACCTGCGTGAACGTCGCATTGTCATGCGCCGCGTCGAATGCCCGCGCGCCCTCTCCGCCGAACGGCTCGATCCACGGCATGTCGAACATATGCACGTGACCGGTCGGACCGACGGCCTCGACCAGGATCGTCGTGTAGTAGTGTCCGAAGGACCCGAGCTCGACGACGGTATCGCCCTCTTCGAGCCCGGCAAGCGTAAGGACCTGTGCCGGCTTGCGCGCCGCGTCGCGGGCGCGGTGCTCGGCCGACCGTGCGTCGGACTCGACAGCGCGCCGAATGTGATCGGGAACATCGGCGGCCGCAGCTCCGTCCTGCGCGGCGGCCTGCGAGGAGCCGAACGCGACGAGCGCTGCGGTCGACAAAAGCATCAGTGTTCGCATCGTTGCTCCCCTATTGGCCGATCGCCGCCATCAGGTCCGCCTTCGTCTGCGGAGCTTGCGCCGCGTGCACGGCAAGATAGCGCTCGAAGTCGAGCCCCTTCTCGTCGACGTACTCCGCGAGGGCGACGACGAACGGATTCGCGTTCGCTCCTGCCTGCGGCAACGTGAAGTCCGCCTGGAACAGCACCTTCGCATCGGGCAGGAACGCGACGAGGGTTCCGTCCGAATGCAGATTCGGGATGTGGTGCAGCTCGACGCGCATCGTGTCGTCCTCGTAGACGCCGAGCTCGCCTACCGCCTCGAACTGCGGATCGAGCGTCTCCTCGCCAAGCAACGTGCGCGGCGTGCTGAGCGCCATGTCGAGGAAGTCGACGTTGTTCTCGTGCGTGACGATCGTGATGCCCCGGCGCACGAACGGCACGAGCCCGGCCGTATGATCCGAATGCGGATGCGAGTTCACGACGTAGCGAATCGGCTTGTCGGGCAAAATCCGCTCGACTTCGGCGAGAATCTGCTCGCCGCGCTGCTCGGACTGCCCCGCCTCGACGACCAGCACGTGATCCGAGAACTCTGCGACCAGCCCGACGTAGCCGCCGTTGATCAGCCAGACGCCGTCGCCGATCTGCTCGGCGAGCTCTGCCGGAGCCGCGCCGCCCGGGCCGCCGCCGAACCCGCCGGCCGGCCCTTCCGGCGCGGTCAGCAGCTCGGCGAGGTTCGTCGGATTCGCAGTCGCTTCGGTGACCGACACGCCGAAGATCGCGCCGCCGCCGCGCCATTGCTCCATCGTCGTCGGCACCATGACGCCCGCGAAATCGCGGTAGTTCGCGTAGCGGGCCTCGACGTGCATGTCGCCCATGAACGGATCCTCGACCCAGGTCTCGACGCGCTCGATCAGGGTGTTCGCGTTGATGTAGCCGTTCACCGTGTAGCGCAGGCCCGAGGGTGCCGTCTGATCGGCGGGCGACTGCCACGACAGCACCGTATAGTCGACACCGTCGACCGTCGCAGTCTCGAGCTCGACGCCGTTGCGCTCGGCGCCTTCGAGAAAGCCCCACGGCGTGAGCCAGATTTCGAGCTGCTGCGCCCAGCGGCGCTCGTCGCCCGGGACGTACTGCGTGTAAGTTCCGGCCACGGGCGGCTCGAGGAACAAATTCTGCGCGAACGTCTCGCCCGTCGCGAGCGACGCCGGCTGCGAGACGTCGATCGTGAGCCGAAAGTTCGTGATCTCGTCGCGCTCGGGCCACGGCGGGCTCGCGGTATACGTCTGGCGAAATGAATTGCGAATCCGCCAGGCCGTTCCGGAGACGGTGATCGACTCGACGCCGTCGGCCCCCATCGCCTCGACGACGTTCTCGAGAACGGTCGCGGGATCGGCGGGCGCCGCGGGCTCCTCCGCTGCGAGTGGGGTCGTCGTGTCTCCGTCGCTCGAGCAGCCGAGCACGACGAGCGCCGGCAGCAGCAGACCCACCGAGAATCGATTCACCATCGCCTCCTCCCCCTGCGTTGTTATCGTTGTTCGAGTGCAGGCGACGCGCGGCTAGTTGCCGACGCCGCCCGCGAGGTCGTACGTCTCGACGCCGAGACAATCGAGCGGCATGATCTGATCGAACGGCGCGAGCTGGAGCGTCTGCGTCGGCACGACCCACGGCTCGGTCAGCACCTTCTCGTCGTACACGGTCGCGTCGATCTGAAGCGTGTTCGCATCGACGCGGCGATAACGCTCGACGATGCGCAGCGCGTCCGAATGGAACGACACGCGGCCCTCCGCCCAGATCCACGTGTCATCGGTGAAGTTCTTGACCTCGACGACGAACGTGTCGCCTTCCCAGTGACCGACCGCGTCCCCTCGGCGCGACGGCGGCACCTCCGCACGGTGCGCACGCCCGTCGGTCGGAACGAGCTGATACCCGTGAAAAGTTTCCGTCAGCAGCACGACGAACTCGGGCGTCGAGATGATCTGGCCCACGGCGCCGACGTCCCAGAAACGGACGTTCAACGTACCGAACGCCGTCGAGACGCAGCGCAAGGTCGGGTCGTCCGCGTCCGTCAATGTTGCCGCGTGCTCCTTCGCCCACGGCTGATAGAGGTCGGTGAACGTCGCGGGGCGCGGCTCGTCTCCGCCGCGCGCCGCGCCGGTGCGAAAGCCCGGGCCGCCGACATCGCCGCCGCCCCACCAGACCCCGGAAAGATCCGGGTGGCCGTCCGCCATGCGCGGCACGTCGCCCGCCCCTGCCGCGGCTGCGTTCGGCGAGGCTGCGGCGGCCCCGTCCTGAGCCGCGGCCGGGACCGCTTGAAGCGCCAACGCGGACGCGAATACCGCCGCAGCGGCGTGCATGATGTCCTTCATTACGCTGTCCCCCTGGATCGGTGCGCTCAGCGGGCGCCGGGGCCTTCCTGCGGCCCGAACATTCCGTACTTCGTCCCGTCGGCCATGACCAGCTCGCGCAGCATCCCGGAGTGCTTCGACTCATCGCGCGCACGGAAGCCGTTGATCGTGACGACATCGCCCTGCTTGATCTTCTCGGCCGAATAGCCGTTGCGGATCATGCCGCTCGGCGTGCCTGCCTCGAACGACCAGCGCACGACCTCGCCGCTGTCGTCCTCGACGTCGATGAAGAAGAACGAATGCGGATTCGCGAGCCGGACCTGCGCGATCTTGCCGGTGATCGAGATCGGCGCGTTCATGTCGTAGAACGCGGCGAACGAATGATGGGCCGATGCCGGCGCACCTGCCCCGACGGCCAGCATTCCCGCGGCCAGCGCGGCTGTACTCCAAAGCTTCATGAGAGACCCCTTGCTGATAGTCGGACTACTACCCGGATTCTCTCGAAGCCCCGCAGCCTTTTCAATCGCGGGACCGGACGCGGTCGGCGCGAGGCTAGCGCTCGTCCGTGCCGTCGTCCCCGCTGTCCGCGTCGGCCGCGCCGTCGCTTTCGCCTTCCGGGAGATCGACTTCCTCGACCTCGATCGGCGCGGTTTCGCGTCCGCCGGCATTGAACTGATCGACCAGAATCTGCAGCTGGTCATCGTCGAGCCGGCGCACCGACAACACCGGACAGCGCTCCGGAACGCCGAAACCGCGGACGATCACCTCCTCGCCGCCGAATCCGCACATCCGCCCCGTGCGCGAACGAAGCCCGATCTGGAAGTCGCCGCCGAGCCCGAAGCATGCCTGGCTGAGCTCGACGTGATACGGCTCGCGCCCTGCGGCGTAAACGATCAGGTTATGGTCGTCGAGATAGCGAAAATCCCGCGCGAGCGACACCGTGAAGCAGTCTCCCCCGGGCGATGTCGTCCGGGACGCGACGTCGCCGGCCGGTTCGCGTGTGCCGGCACAGCCGGCGAGGATGATCGTCACGGCGGCCGCCGAAACGGTCGCGGGAAGCGATAGACGCATGACTCTTCTCCTTTCTCGGGCCCGCCCGCGCCGCAGCCGCAGCCGCAAACTGGTCGTCCATCACTCCGCGGGCTGCCCGTCGCACGAGCATAAGGGGTCGATCCAGGGTATTGAAAGACTGGTATGACTCCCTGCTTCGCCCGAGGCCGCCGAGTGGCAGGTCGCCGCACTCGGCGGGATCCGGCCCGCCGACAGGCGGCCGGCGTTCCGGGCTACACTCTTGGCTCGACGACTCTTGGCTCGACGACAACCAGCGGGGATCCCATGCGAAGCGACCACTACGCGATTGCCGGGAGAGTACCGACGGTGGCGGCCGCCGTTGCAGCGGCGCTCGTCGCCTTTGTGAGCGCGTCCGCGCAGGATTACACGACGTGGCAAAGCTACGCCGGCGGCCCGCACTCCTCGCAGTACACGGCGCTCGATCAGATCAACAAGTCGAACGTCGCGCGGCTCGAGGTCGTGTGGCGGCTGCCGCTCGAGCAGAACGTATTGTTCAATCCGATCGTCGTCGACGGCGTGATGTACGTGCTTCGCGGCAACGAGATCGTCGCCGTCGACGCAGCGACCGGCGACGAGATTTGGGCCCATCCGCACGAGGGCCCCGTCAGCCCGCGCGGCATCAACTACTGGCAGAACGAGGACGGGTCGGATCGCAGGCTCGTTTATCTCAACGCTGGCTTTCTAACGGCGCTCGATGCCGCGACAGGCGAGACCATCGAGAGCTTCGGGGACGGCGGGCGCGTCGATCTGCGCGACGCGCTCGCGGCCGAGGGCCGCGATATCAGCAACGTGCGCCCGCTGACGACGAGCAATCCAGGGCGAATCTTCGAAGATTTGATGATCGTTTCGCTGCCGGCGCAAGGCGCAGGCTACGAATCGACGCCCGGCGACGTGCACGCCTATGACGTCGTCACCGGGGAGCTGCGTTGGGTCTTCCACAGCATTCCGCATACGGGCGAGTTCGGCTACGACACGTGGCCCGAGGACGCGTATCGGAGCGCCGGCGGCGTGCATAACTGGAGCGAATTGACGGTCGACGAGGAGAACGGCATCGTCTTCATCCCGTTCGGCAGCCCGCGCTACGACTTCTTCGGCGGCGACCGCCCCGGCGACAACCTCTTCGGTAACTCGCTCGTCGCGTTGAATGCGAGGACCGGCGAGCGGCTGTGGCATCACCAGCTCGTGCATCATGACCTCTGGGACTACGACCTGCCGCAGGCGCCGAAGCTGCTGACGATCCGCCGCGACGGCCGCGACATCGACGTCGTCGCCCAGGCCACGAAGCACGGCTTCCTGTTCGTGTTCGAGCGAACGACCGGCGAGCCGATCTGGCCGATCGAGGAGCGCGAGGTCCCGCAGTCGGACGTGCCGGGCGAGCATGCGTCGCCGACGCAGCCTTTCCCGACGGCGCCGCCGCCGTTTGCCGTGCAGACGTTCACCGCGGAAGACATCAATCCGTTCCTGCCCGAGAACGAGCAAGAGATGCTGCGCGAGCGGCTGCGCTACGCGCGCAACGAAGGGCTGTTCACACCGCCGAGCTTCGAGGGCTCGATCGGCATGCCCGGCCACAACGGCGGCGCGAATTGGGGCGGCTCCGCGGTCGACCCGATCAACGGCGAGCTTTATGTGGTCTCGAAGAATCTGCCGGTCATGCTCCGGGTCGAGGTTACGGCGGAAGAGCCGTCCGCGAGAACCGTCGTAGGCGGCGTCGTCACACCGGAGCAGGCCGAGGCGGCCCGCGCCGAAGCTCGGGCCGCGGCGGACGAAGGCGATGTGCGCTACGCATCACCGTACGACTTCATGCTGAGCCCGACGACCGGAATGGCCGCGATCGGCCCGCCGTGGGCGCATCTGACCGCGTACGACCTGAACACCGGCGAGATCAAATGGCGCGTGCCGCACGGCACCGTCCCGTCGCTCGGCGAGAGCACGGGGGCGCATATGCCGCGCGGCGGCCCGCTCGTGACGGCTGGCGGGCTCGTCTTCGTCGCAACGGCGTCCGACCGGATGTTCCGCGCGTACGACCGCGACAACGGCGACGTGGTCTGGTCCTACGAGCTGCCGAGCGGCTCCGAGGGCATTCCCGCGTCTTACGAGATCGACGGACGGCAGTACATCGCTCTTCCGGTCGCGGCCGGAAACGGTCTGTTTCCGCCTCGCCTCGGCGGCGCCGAGCAGCCGGCCGACGAGCGGGCCTACCTCGTTTTCGCCCTCGCCGAAGAGTAAACGCCGTCGACGAAAAGGCCGTGCGCCCGAAGCCGCACGGCCTTCTCATTTCTAAGCGCATACGCCGCCGACGGCGGCGAGCGGTCAATGCGCCGAGTGCTGCAGCCGCTGTACCGCTTCGAGCGCCTTCTCGACGTTCTCGATCGGCGATACGCCGCCGATCGTCTCCGCGATCTTGCCGTCCGGCGTCACGATAAACGTCGTACGCTCCGCGAACCCGTGGTCGATCTCGACGCCGCGAGTATCCCGCATGCCCGCCATCTCGCGGATGCTGAGCTCGTACGAGCGTGCGATCTCACCGGACTCGTCGGACGCGACGGCGAGCTTGCCGGCGCAGTACTCGGGATCGGCCGAGAAATCGTTCAGGCGCTCGATGCTGTCGAGCGACACGCCGACCACGGTCGCGCCGGCCGCTTTGAACTCCTCGATCTTCGTCGCGAACTCGCGGGCCTGCATATTGCAGCCTTGCGTGTACGCGGACGGATAGAAGTAGACGACGACCGTTCCCTCCTCGAGGGCCTGCGCCAACGAGTAATCGAACGCCTCTCCGTTCAGCGACGCCTTCGCCTCGAACAACGGCGCCGTATCGCCGGGTTCGAGCGCCGCAAGCGCGGGGAAAGCCACGACGGTGGAGCACAAGAAGCCCAGTACGCGAGTCTTCATGGTGTTGGCCCTTTTTCTTGACGGTGAATCCCGGAGGGCTTGAGCGCCCATTACTCATCGTGACCCGAGACAGGCCGGGTTTGCAAGTCGCGTGATGCACGCCGTTTCGGCAACAAATCGGGTTGGCCGCAGTCGTTTCCTGCTCGATGTTCGTCATCGATCACCGCGTACCGTTCCGGCTCCCGGTCCCGGGGATCACCCCGCAGCGCCCCGGATCCCGAACCCTCGGATCCCCGCGTAGCGCCCCCAAGATCGCGGACCCGGGACTCGACCTGCTTTCGAGAGCCTCCCGAGCCCAAGCGAACCCGGCGGTTCGCCAAAACTTTCGGTCCACGCGGGCCGAAAACGACCGCCTCGGAGCTCGTACCAGCTTCTATATCTTTCCCTATGCGCGGCTGTTTGTTAGCCTATCGAAATTCATGGCATGGAGGCTATCGCATGAATCAGCGGAATCGAAAGGTTTTGCTGGTTGAGGACAACTCCGAGACGCGAGAGCTTCTTACGAATCTCCTCCGGTCGTGGGGCTACACTGTCGAAGCCGTGAGCGACGGCCTCGAAGCCCTCGACGCTGCCCGGAAGCATCCTCCTCCATGCGCCGTCCTGCTCGATTTGCTGCTGCCCGTGATGTCCGGCTGGGAGGTCGCGGCAGAGCTGCGCAAGCGCGAGAACCTTTCCCGCGTCCCCGTCGTCGTCGTATCCGGTTGTGTCGGAGAAAAGGATAGTATGCTACCTCCCGCGCATGCCCACTTGGCGAAACCCATCGACGTCGGTTCCCTCCGGCGAATCCTCGGCGAGATTTGCTCGGAACCCGTTCCCGCATGATCGGCGCCGAACAGAGACGGAGGTCGCAATCGATGAGCACGAAGGGACGGAACAGGGTCAGTGACCTCGCTCATCTGATCAAAACGATTGCCGAGGAGCTCGATCCCGTCATGCCCTTGCAACGAGCGCTGATCTTCCTGCTCGTCGCCGAGACGGGCGACCGGGGGGCCGACATGGAGCGCCTCGCGCGCGAGACGGGCCTCGCGTCGTCATCGGTAAGCCGGCACATCATGGCGCTCGGCAAGCTCGATCGCTTCCGAAAGCCCGGTCTCGACGTCGTCGAGACTCGCGTCGACGCATCGGACTGGCGTCGCAAGCCGGTGTACCTGACTCCGAAAGGCCGAAAGGTCATCGAAAGGCTGACCGAGGTCGCGGCCAGCTGGGCGGACGTCGGCGTAAACAACGAGGTCCGCAGCAGTCAGGCTTTGAAGTTCGACTCGCGTGCGGATTGAGGTCCGCCGATTGCGGTCTTCCGGTCCTGCGAATCGGGACGTCGAGAACGACAACGGCGCCACTGTGGGCGCCGTTACGCATGAACAGAGTTGGTAGCGGGGGCAGGATTCGAACCTGCGACCTTCGGGTTATGAGCCCGACGAGCTGCCTGACTGCTCCACCCCGCACCTGTTAGGGTCGCGTATCATACAAACCCGGGCGCGATGCTGCAAGTCGCATCGCCCGCGATCCCGCCGTTCCTCAGCCGAGAACGGCGGCGCACAGATTCAGCAAAAACCCCGGGAACACGCCGAGCGCGAGCAGCGCGAGGCCGTTCGCGCTGATCAATACGCGCATGTCCGTCGCGGCGACGAGCGGCGCATGCTCGACCGGGTCGTTGAAGAACATGTACCAGATGATCCGCAGGTAATAGAACGCGCCGATCACCGCGAAGACCACGCCGACCGCGGCAAGCCAGACGAGGTCGGCCTCGATCACGCTCTCGAGCACCGCCAGTTTCGCGTAGAACCCGACGAGCGGCGGCACGCCGATCATGCTGCACATGATCAGCAGCATCACGATCGCGAACCACAGGCTGCGCTGGCTGAGCCCCTTGAAGTCCTCGATCTTCTCGGCCTCGAAGCCGCGGCGGCTCAGCAGAATGATCATGCCGAACGCCGCGGTCGCCATCAGCACGTACACGATCGTGTAGTACATCGCGTCGCGAACGCCGTTCTCCGTGCCCGCGATGAAGCCCATCAGGATGAAGCCGACGTGAGCTATCGTCGAGTAGCCCAGCATCCGCTTGAAGTTGGTCTGCACGATCGCGAGCAGGTTGCCGATCGCGAGCGACAGCACGCAGAGCACGATCAGCATGCCCTGCCAGCTCACGTGCATCGGCCCCATCGCTTCGACGAGCACGCGCCACATCAGCGCGAACGCGGCGATCTTCGGCGCGGACCCGACGTAGAGCGCGATCGGCGTCGGTGCCCCCTCGTAGACGTCCGGAATCCACATGTGGAACGGGACCGCGCCGAACTTGAACGCGACGCCGACCACGATGAACGCGAGCGCGAGCATCGCCGGCACCGACAGCTCCCCGGGCTCGGTCAGCGCCTGCGCGACCGCCGCGAGCTCGATCGAGCCGGTCAGACCGTAGAGCAGGGATATGCCGTACAGCAGCATTCCGGACGCGATCGCGCCGAGCACGAAGTACTTCATCGCGGACTCGGCCGAGCGCGCCGAGTCGCGGTTGAACGCGATCAGCGCGTACAGCGACAGCGCCTGCAGCTCGAGCCCGAGATAGAGCACGAGCAGGTTGTTGCCCGAGATGATGATCATCAGGCCGAGCAGGCCGAACAGCCCGAGCACGAAGAACTCGCCCTTGAAGAGGCCGTTCTGCTCGAGGAAGTCGCGCGAATACAAGAACACGAGCGCAACGATCAGGTACGCGAAGAGCTTCAACGCGTTTCCTGCCGGATCCGCGACGTAGCTGCCGCTGAACGTCGTCGTCGCGGTATCGACGCCGTAGACCGCGGACACGACCGCTGCGCCGACGAGCGCGAGCATCGACAGGTAGTACGTGATCCGCCGCTGCTCGTCGCGCAGGAAGACGTCGACGATCAGCACCACGCAGATCGCGGCGGTCAGGAAAATTTCAGGGGCGGCAAGCGCGTAGTCGATCATTGCGTCTCAAGTCCAGCTAAAAGCTCCAGCTTCGACTGCGTGACCTGGTCGAGCAGGTTTGCGAGGGTCACGTCCATGACTTCGGTGAGCGGCGCGGGCCAAATACCGAGCAGCACGACCGAGACGGCAAGCACGCCGAGGATGAAGAGCTCGCGGCGATCGAGGTCCGGCATCGCGGCAACGTGCTCGTTGCCGACCTCGCCGTACACGATCCGTCGGACCATCCACAGCGTGTACGCGGCGCCGAGCACGAGGATCGTGGCCGCGAAGAACGCGAGCCAGAAGCTCGCCTGGTAAGTGCCGAGAATGACGAAAAACTCGCCGACGAACCCGGACGTGCCGGGCAGCCCCGAGTTCGCCATGCCGAACAGCACGACGAACGCCGCGAATTTCGGCATCACGTTCGCAACGCCGCCGTATGCGCTGATCTCGCGCGTGTGCATCCGGTCGTAGAGCACGCCGACACAGAGGAAGAGCGCACCGGAGATCAGGCCGTGCGAGATCATCTGCACCATGCCGCCCTGGAGCGCAAGCTGCGCCCCCTGCCCGCTCCCGCTGTTCGTCACGACGTCGAAGATCACGAAGAATCCGAGCGTAACGAAGCCCATGTGAGCGATCGACGAATACGCGATCAGCTTCTTCATATCCTGCTGCACGAGCGCAACGGCCGCGATGTAGACGATCGCGATCAGCGACAGGCCGATCATCAGCCAATCGAGCGCCTGGCTCGCGTCCGGCGCGATCGGCAGCGAGAAGCGCACGAAGCCGTAGCCGCCCATCTTCAGCAGGATCGCGGCGAGGATCACCGAGCCGCCGGTCGGCGCCTCGACGTGCGCGTCCGGCAGCCAGGTGTGCACGGGCCACATCGGCACCTTCACCGCGAACGCGATCAGGAACGCGAAGAAGATCAGCACCTGCTCCGTCATCGTCAGCGGCAGCGCATGCAGATCCGGTATCGAGTAGCTGCCGCCCTTCAGGTACATATAGATCAGCGCGACGAGCATGAACACCGACCCGAGGAAGGTGTACAGGAAGAACTTCATCGTCGCGTAGATGCGCCGCTCGCCGCCCCAGACGCCGATGATGATGAACATCGGCACCAGCATCGCTTCCCAGAAGATATAGAACAGCAGGCCGTCGACCGACGCGAACACGCCGATCATCAGCCCCTCGAGCAGCAGGAAGGACGCGAAGTACTGCGCCGGTCGATTCTGGATCACCTCCCAGCCGGCGATCACGACCAGCGGCGTCAAGAACGTCGTCAGCAGGATCAACGGCATCGAGATGCCGTCGACGCCGAGGTGATAGAACACGTTGAACCGCTCTATCCAAGGCACCTGCTCGACGAACTGCATGCTCGCGGTCGTCGTGTCGAAGCCCGTGTAGAGCGGGATGCTCAGCACGAACGTGAGCACGGACACGCCGAGCGCGACTTGCTTCGCGAGCGCCGCCCGCTCCGAGCCGATCGCGAGCACGGCCGCGCCCGCAAAAATCGGCAACCAGATCAAAATGCTCAGGATTGGCCAGCCCATCGCCTCAGCCCCGCAGCGCGAACCAGCCGATCAGCACGGCCAGCGCGATGACCATCGCGAACGCGTAGTGATAGAGATAACCCGACTGAAGCCCGCGCGCGACGCTCGACACGGCGCTCACCGCGCGCGCGCTGCCGTTCACGATCAGCCCGTCGATCAGCAGCTGATCGCCGACGCGCCACAGCACCCGGCCCGCCGCCCGCGTTCCGCGGGCGAGCACCTTCTCGTTGACCCAGTCGAAGTAGTACTTGTTGACGAGCACCTTGTGCAGCACGGCCATCCGGTCGAGGAGCTGCGCCGGAAGCTCCGGCCGCTTCAGGTACAGGAACCACGCGAGCAGCGCACCGGCGGCCGCGAGGTACACTGTCACCGAGCTCGTCAGCGCATGCAGGATGAACGCGGCCGACCCGTGGAACTCCTCGCCTACAGCGGCGAGCACGTCGTTCTCCGGCCGGACGAAGATCGCGCCGTCGAAGAAGTTGCCGAACAGCATCGGCCCGATCGTCAACCAGCCGATGATCACGGACGGGATCGCGAGCGCGATCAACGGCCCGGTCACGACTGCAGGCGTCTCGTGCAGATGCTCCTTCGTGTGGTGATCCATCCGCTCCTTGCCATGGAAGACGACGAACAGCAGCCGGAAGCTGTACAGCGACGTCACGAAGACGCCTAGCAGCACGCACCAGTACGCGTATCCGGAGCCCGGCACGCTCGACGCATGCACGGCCTCGATCAGCGCGTCCTTCGAGAAGAAGCCGGAGAAGCCCGGGAAGCCGATCAGCGCGAGCGTTCCGATCACGCTCGTCCAGTACGTGATCGGCATGTATTTCTTGAGGCCGCCCATCTTGCGGATGTCCTGCTCGTGGTGCATCGCGATGATCACCGAGCCCGCCGCTAGGAAGAGCAGCGCCTTGAAGAACGCGTGCGTCATCAGATGGAAGATGCCGGCCGCATAGGCCGACGCGCCGAGCGCGACCGTCATATAGCCGAGCTGCGAAAGGGTCGAATACGCGATCACGCGCTTGATGTCCTGCTGCACGATGCCGAGGAGGCCCGTGAAGAAGGCCGTCGTCGCACCGATTACGATCACGAAGCTGAGCGCGGTCGTCGAGAACTCGTACAGCGGCGACATCCGGGCGACCATGAAGATGCCGGCGGTGACCATCGTCGCGGCATGGATCAGCGCGGAGATCGGCGTCGGGCCCTCCATCGAGTCCGGCAGCCATACGTGCAGCGGCACCTGCGCGGACTTGCCCATCGCGCCGATGAAGAGGCAAATGCAGATCACCGTCAGCGCGGACCACTCGGCGGCGCCCAGGATGTTGATCGTCTCGCCCTGCAGCCCTTCCGCTCGCGCGAACACCTCGGCGTAGTCGAGCGAGCCCGCGAAGAAGAGCACCCCGGCGATTCCGAGCAGGAAGCCGAAGTCGCCGACGCGGTTCACGAGGAACGCCTTCAGGTTCGCGAACACCGCGGACGGGCGCTTGAACCAGAATCCGATCAGAAGATACGAGACGAGGCCGACGGCTTCCCAGCCGAAGAACAGCTGCATGAAGTTGTTCGACATCACGAGCACGAGCATCGAGAACGTGAACAACGAGATGTAGCTGAAGAAGCGCTGGTAGCCGGGGTCGTCGTGCATATAGCCGATCGTGTAGACGTGCACGGCGAGGGACACGCCCGTCACGACGGTCATCATCATCGCGGTGAGGTTGTCGATCAGGAAGCCGACCGCGATCGTGAGATCCCCGACCGTCGCCCACTCGTAGACGTTGCCGTTGTACGGCTGCGCGCCGCCGAACGCGAGCCCCCAGAGCACGTAGAGCGACAGCACGAACGAGATCGCAACGCCGACGATCGTGACGGTATGCGCCCCGGCCCGCCCGATCTGGCCGCCGGCAAGCCCCGCGATCGCGGACGCGACGAGCGGGGCGAGGACGATAGTGAGGTAAACCGACTCCACCGCTTATCCCTTCAACGAATCGAGCGCATCGACGTTGATGCTCCGCGCGCTGCGGAACAGCACGACGAGAATCGCAAGGCCGATCGCGGCTTCCGCGGCGGCCACCGTCAGAATGAAGAACACGAAGATCTGTCCGAGCGAGTCGCCGAGCATTCGCGAGAACGCGACGAAATTGAAGTTTACGGCGAGCAGCATCAGCTCGATGCACATCAGCAGCAAGATCACGTTCTTGCGGTTGATGAAGATGCCGGCCACCGCGAGGCTGAACAGAATCGCGGCAAGAACGAGGTAATGGGCGACCGTGATCATCCCGCTTGCTCCTTGACCGGCTCCACCTTGACGACGCGAAGCCGATCCTGCGCGCGCACCGCGACCTGCGCAGGCACGTCCTGCACCTTGAGCCCCTCGCGCTTGCGCATCGTCAGCGTGATCGCGGCGACGATCGCGAGGAGGAGCAGCATCGCCGCGATCTCGAACGCGTAGACGTGCTCGGTATAGAGGATCGAGCCGAGCTCCTTCGTGTTGCTGTAGTCGGCCGGATTCCGCTCCGGCGTCACGAACGCCCTGCCGCCGCTGCGGAACCAGATCACGTGCGCGATCTCGAGCACGACGACGAGCGCGACGCCGATGCCGAGCGGCAGATAGCGCGTGAAGCCGCTGCGCAGCTCCTCGACGTTGACGTCGAGCATCATCACGACGAACAGGAACAGCACCATCACCGCGCCGACGTATACGAGCACCAGCGCAATCGCGAGGAACTCGGCTTCGATCAGCAGCCACAGCATCGCGCTCTGCACGAACGCGAAGACGAGAAAGAGCGCTGCGTGCACCGGGTTCCGCGACATGATCACGCCGAGCGCGGCGATGACCAGGATGGCGGCAAACGCGTAGAAGAGGACCGTGGTAGCCAAGGTTCTATGCTTCTGTTGGGTTATCGATAAGGCGCGTCGGCCGCCTTGTCCGCGGCGATCATCGCCTCGTACTTGTCGCCGACGGCGAGGAGCTTGTCCTTCGTCATGATGTTCTCGCCGCGCCGCTCCATGTGGAACTCGTGAATCCGCGTCTCGACGATCGCATCGACGGGGCACGCTTCCTCGCAGAAGCCGCAGTAGATGCACTTGAAGAGGTCGATGTCGTAGCGGGTCGTGCGCCGCGTGCCATCCGCGCCGAGGCCGGACTCGATCGTGATCGCCTGCGCGGGGCACACCGCCTCGCAGAGCTTGCATGCGATGCAGCGCTCCTGCCCGTTCGGATAGCGGCGCAGCGCATGCAGTCCGCGGAAACGGACGGACTTCGGCGTCTTCTCCTCCGGATAGAGCACCGTCGCCTTGCGGGTGAACAGGTGCTTCAGGGTCAGACGAAGCCCGGCAATGAGCTCCGTCATCAGGAATGTCTTTACCGGATACATTTCGCCTCCTTGGCGAGGGCGGCCTTCATCAAGCCGACCACGGGCCAATCTCCAACGCCACCATGACGCCTTCGACCGCGATCCAGACGATCGTTACGGGAATGAACACCTTCCAGCCGAGCCGCATGATCTGGTCGTAGCGGTAGCGCGGGAAAGTGGCGCGCACCCACAGGAAGACGAAGCTGAAGAGCGCCATCTTCAGGCCGAGCCAGATCACGCTCGGCGCCGCGAGGAACGTGCCGTCGAGCCATGGGATGCCCGCAAACGGCGAGAGCCATCCGCCGAGGAAAAACACCGAGGTCAGCGCCGCGATCAGGATCATGTTCGCGTACTCGGCGAGGAAGAACAGCGCGAAGCCCATGCCCGAGTACTCGACGTGGAAACCCGCGACGATCTCGGACTCGCCTTCGGCGACGTCGAACGGATGCCGGTTCGTTTCCGCGATGCCGGCAATGAAGTAGACGACGAGCAGCGGGAACAGCGGCAGCCAGAACCAGCTGAAGATGCTCGTGCCGGCCTGCGCAAGCACGATCTGCCCGAGGTTGAGGCTGCCGGCCGCCATCAGCACGCCGACGAGCGCGAACCCCATCGCGATCTCGTAGGCGACGATCTGTGCGGCCGAGCGCATCGCTCCGAGGAACGCGTATTTCGAGTTCGACGCCCAGCCGGCAAGAATCACGCCGTACACGCCGAGCGACGTCAGCGCGAGCACGTAGAGCAGCCCGGCATCGATGTCGGCGATGACGAAGTTGTCGCTGAGCGGCACGACGGCCCACGTGGCGAACGCCGGCACGAGCGAGACGATCGGTGCGATCACGAACAGGAAGCGGTTCGAGTTCGTCGGGATGACCACTTCCTTGAACATCATCTTGAAGAGGTCCGCGAACGGCTGCAGCAGCCCGCGAAACCCGACCCGGTTCGGGCCGAGCCGATGCTGGATAAAGCCGATGACCTTGCGCTCGACGTACGTGTAGTAGGCGACGCCGAGAATCAACGGGACGAGCACCACGATGATCTTCAGCAGGATCACGATGATTTCCCGAACGATCTCGGGCAGCATGAGCCAGTACGGCTCGATAATCAGCAACAGGCTGCTCATCCCGCGCTCTGCAATCTGACTTCGGTGATCTCACGTTCGACTGCCGCACCCCGTCCGAACACGGTGCGCTGCAGCGGCTCCGACCGGCGTACGATGGCGTCCACCGAGTAAATCGGCACGTCGAGCTCCTCGAGCGGCACGTGACCGGTCTCGATTCCGGCCTCGATCTGCCCGGTATAGCGGTTGTCCGGGCGGACTTCGCCGAACGCGCCTCGGGCGGCTTCGAGCACCTCGGCGGCCGAGCGGTACTCGGCGTTCTCGACGCCGAGCAGGTTCGCGAGGACGCGCAGCACGCGCCAGCCAGGACGGGCCTCGCCGACGAGATCCGCTGCCGCATCGAAGCTCTGCCAGCGGCCTTCGGCATTGACGAACGTGCCCGCCGTCTCCGCAAACGTGCCGATCGGCAGAATCACGTTCGAGCACTCGAGCAGCTCGGGCGTCACGTACGGCGAGAACGAAATGACGTAGTCGGCGGACTTCAACGCTTGTCTTGCGCGCTCGCCGTTCGCGATGTCGTCCCCCGGCTCGATGCCGAACAGCAGGTACGCGCGTCTCGGCGAGCTGATCATCCCCTGCACGTCGAGCCCCGGCTCGCCGACCGAAGCGCCGTTCGGCCCCCGATGCGGCAGAATGCCTGCGAGCGCGGCGCCGACGCCGTTCGCACCCTCGGCGATGTAGCCGATCTCGGCGCCGGTCAGCGACGCGAGCGCCGCGGATAGCGACCGCAAATCCGAGAACTGCGGGTGACGCTGCGCGATGTGGCCGAGCAGGATCAGCGCGCGCTCCTTCCCGAACAGCCGCTTCGCGGCCGCACGATGCGCGTCGCCGATCGCGATCTCGCCCGCGATTCCGGCGACCGCCGGCGGCACGGGCTTGCCCGCCTCCTCCGCGGCCGCAAGCACGAGCGCGCCGAGCGCGTGCACCATCCGCTCGACGGGCGCGTCGACGTATGCGTGCCGGAAGTAGTACGTGTAGTCGATCGGGTTCACGAACGTGACGTCCGCGTTGTCGAGCGCGGCATTGCGCACGCGATGCGCGATCAGCGGCACCTCCATGCGCAGGTTCGAGCCGACGACGAGGATCGAATCGCACCGCTCGAGCCCCTCGAGCGACGAGCCGAGCCACGGGAACACGGGATCAGCGTTCTGATCGCGGAAGTCGCGGCGGCGCAGCCGATGATCGATGTTGTGCGAGCCGAGCCGGTCCGCGATCCGCCGCAGAAGATGCATCTCCTCGAGCGTCGCGTTCGGCGACACGAGGACGCCGAGCGACTCGCCCTCTCCGGCGAGCGTCTCGACGAGCGTCGAGGCCGCGGTCTCGAGCGCCTGCTGCCACGTGACCTCGGTCCACTCCTGGTCGACCTTCACCATCGGGCGAGCAAGCCGATCCTCGCTATACAGGCCGTAGCAGCTGAACCGGTCGCGGTCGGAGATCCACGTCTCGTTGATCGAATCGTTGTTCCGCGGCACGACCCGCTTTACGCGCCCCCGCAGCACGTGCGCATAGAGATTCGAGCCGACGCAGTCGTGCGCGCCGACGAGCGGCTTCGAGGTCATCTCCCAGCCGCGGGCGCTGAAGCGGAACGGCTTGTTGTTCAGCGCGCCGACCGGGCAAAGGTCGATCACGTTGCCGGAGAGCTCGTGGCGCACGCCGCGCTCGATGTACGTGCTGATCACGACGTTCTCGCCGCGTCCGACCGTGCCGAGCTCCTGGATCCCTTGAATCTCGGCGCCGAAGCGCACGCAGCGCGTGCAGTGGATGCAGCGCGTCATGTCGGTCGAGACGAGCGGACCCAGGTTCTGGTCCTTCACGACGCGCTTCTTCTCGGTGTAGCGCGACACGCCGCGGCCGAAGCCGAGCGCGAGATCCTGCAGCTCGCACTCGCCGCCCTGATCGCAGATCGGGCAGTCGAGCGGATGGTTGATCAGCAAGAACTCCATCGTCGCCTTCTGCGCCGAGATCGCGCGCTTCGAGCGCGTGAAGACCTTCATGCCGTCCGTGACCGGCGTCGCGCACGCGGGCAGAGGCTTCGGCGCCTTCTCGACGTCGACGAGGCACATGCGGCAGTTCGCTGCGACGCTGAGCTTGCCGTGGTAACAGAACCGCGGGATGTAGATATCCGCGCGATCGGTCGCCTCGATCAGCATCTCGCCTTTGCGCGCCTCGATCGGCACGCCGTTCACTTCGATCTTGACCGTGTCGTCGCTCATGTTTCGTTACGCCTCACGCCGCGACGCCAAGGTTCTCGACGATGCTGCGCCCGCCGTGATCGATCATGTACTCGAACTCGTGCCGGAAGTGCTTCAGGAAGCTCTGCACGGGCCACGCGGCCGCGTCGCCGAATGCGCATATCGTGTGGCCCTCGATCTTGTTCGCGACGTCGACGAGCATGTCGAGGTCCGCGCGCGTGCCCTTGCCGTCGATGATTCGGGTCAGCACGCGCCAGAGCCAGCCGGTGCCCTCGCGGCACGGCGTGCACTGGCCGCACGACTCGGCCATATAGAAGCGCGAGATCCTGCGCAGCAGGCGCACCATGCACGTCGTCTCGTCGAGAACGACGGTCGCGCAGGTGCCGAGACCGCTGCCGGCCGCGCGGACCGTGTCGAAATCCATCGTCAGGCCCATCATCGTCTCGGCCGGCACGACCGGGACCGACGAGCCGCCGGGAATTACGGCCTTGAGCTTACGGCCGCCGCGCACGCCGCCCGCGATCTCGAGCAGCTCCGGGAACGGAATGCCGAGCGGCAGCTCGTAGTTGCCCGGCTTCTCGACGTGCCCCGAGATCGAGAAGATCGCCGTGCCGCCCGAGCCCTTGACGCCGAGATCGGCGAACCACTGTGCGCCCCGGCGGATGATCGTCGGGATCGATGCGAGGCTCTGCGTGTTGTTGATCGTCGTCGGACGTCCGTACAGGCCGAACTGCGCCGGGAACGGCGGCTTGAAGCGCGGCCTGCCCTGCTTACCTTCGAGCGACTCGAGCAGCGCCGTTTCCTCGCCGCAGATGTACGCGCCCGCGCCGATGAATGCGTACAGGTCGAAGTCGATGCCCGAGCCCTTGATGTTCTTGCCGAGCCAGCCGGCCTCGTAGGCCTCCTTTACCGCGTGCTCGAAGCGCGGGAACGGCTCCGCCATGAATTCGCCGCGGATGTAGTTGTAGCCGACCGTCGCGCCGATCGCGTAGCCCGCGATCGCCATGCCCTCGACGAGGGCATGCGGGTTGTAGCGCAAGATATCCCGGTCGTGACACGTGCCGGGCTCGCTCTCGTCCGAATTGCAGACGAGATACTTCTGCCCGGGCGCGCTCGCCGGCATGAACGACAGCTTGAGACCGGTCGGGAAGCCCGCGCCGCCGCGGCCGCGAAGCCCCGACGCCTTGATCTCCTCGATGATCTTCGTGCGGTCGAGCTCGCCGTTCAGCACGCGCTGCCAGGCCTCGTACCCGCCGACCTTGTAGTAGTTCTCGAGCGACCACGGTTCCCTGTCGAACTTGAGCGTCGCGAAGCAGACGAGGTTTTGTTCCCTCACGACCTACTCCCTGCCTCCGGCAAAAATCGTCTCACTCCAGCGAATCGAGGATTTCATCGAGCTTCTCCGGCGTGAGGTTCTCGTGATAGACGTGGTCCACCATCATCATCGGTGCGCCGACGCACGCCGCGAGGCACTCTTCCTCTCGCTTCAGGTAAATCCGGCCGTCGGGAGTGCTCTGCCCGAGCTTGATGCCGAGCTTGCGCTCCGCGTGCGCGACGAGCTCTTCACCGCCGCGCAGCATGCACGAGATGTTCGTGCAGATGGAGACGTGATGCCGGCCGACCGGCTTCGTCTCGAACATCGAATAGAACGACGCGACCTCGTAGACCTGGATCGGCGGCAGATTCAGGTACTCGGCCACCGCGTCCATCAGCGGCTGAGTGAGGTAGCCGTTGTTCTCGTGCTGCACGGCGTGCAGCGCTGCGATCACGGCGGAGCGCTGACGCCCCTCGGGAAATTTCGCGACCCAGTGGTCGATTTCCTGGCGAACGTGCTCCGACAGCACCGCCTTGCCCGGCTCGGGCTGCACGATGTTCGCGTCGCTCATCGGTCGATCTCTCCGAACACGATGTCCTGCGTGCCGATCACGGCGACGACGTCGGCAAGCATGTGCCCCTGCACCATCTCGTTCATCGCCGCAAGATGCGGGAAGCCCGGCGCGCGCACCTTCACGCGGTACGGCTTGTTCGCGCCGTCAGAGATCAGGTAGACGCCGAACTCGCCCTTCGGCGCCTCGACGGCGGCGTACACCTCGCCCTCGGGCACGGCGTAGCCTTCCGTGAACAGCTTGAAGTGATGAATCAACGACTCCATGTCGTCCTTCATCTCGATGCGCCGCGGCGGCACGATCTTGTGATCGTCGATCACCACGGGGCCCGGATTCTTCCTCAGCCAATCGACGCACTGCTTGATGATGCGGGTCGACTGGCGAAGCTCCTCGACCCGAACCAGATAGCGGTCGTAGCAATCGCCGTTCGTGCCGACCGGGATGTCGAAGTCGAGGCGATCGTAGACCTCGTACGGCTGGTGCTTGCGCAGGTCCCATACGATACCGGAGCCGCGCAGCATCGGCCCCGAGAAGCCGAGCTGCATCGCGCGCTCGGGAGAGACGACGCCGATGTTGACCGTGCGCTGCTTCCAGATGCGATTGTCGGTCAGCAGCGTCTCGTACTCGTCGATGCGCGCAGGGAAGCGGTTCGCGAAATCCTCGATGAAGTCGAGCAGCGAGCCGCTGCGGGCCTCGTTCAGCTCCTTCAGCTCCTTATCGGAGCGGTAAGGCGACGACTCGTACTGCGGCATGCGGTCCGGAAGATCGCGGTAGACGCCGCCCGGCCGGTAATACGTCGCGTGCATCCGCGTGCCGGAGACCGCCTCGTAGCAGTCCATCAGGTCCTCGCGCTCGCGGAAACAATAGAGGAACATCGTCATCGCGCCGATGTCGAGACCGTGCGCGCCGAGCCACATCAGATGATTCAGGATCCGCGTGATCTCGTCGAACATCACCCGGATGTACTGCGCACGAAGCGGCGGCGTGATGCCGAGCAGCTTCTCGATCGCGAGCACGTAGCCGTGCTCGTTGCACATCATCGACACGTAGTCGAGCCGATCCATGTAGCCGATCGACTGGTTATACGGCTTGGTCTCGGCGAGCTTCTCGGTGGCGCGATGCAGCAGCCCGACGTGCGGGTCTGCCTTGTGGATGACCTCGCCCTCCATCTCGAGCACCAGGCGCAGCACGCCGTGCGCGGCGGGATGCTGAGGGCCGAAGTTGACCGTAAAGCTTTCGATCTCAGGCATTGCTCGGATCCTTGAGCTCGGGCTCGTAGCGATGATCGTCTCGAATCACCTTCGGGACGAGCGTACGCGGCTCGATGCTGACCGGCTCGTAGACGACGCGTCCCTTCTCGGGGTCGTAGCGCATCTCGACGTGGCCGATCATCGGGAAATCCTTGCGGAACGGGTGACCGATGAAGCCGTAGTCCGTAAGCAGCCGACGAAGGTCCGGGTGCCCGCGGAACAGGATGCCGTAGAGGTCGAACGCCTCGCGCTCGTACCAATCGGCGGAGCTCCAGATTCCCGTGACCGAGTCGACGAGCGGCTGTGCGTCGTCCGGGCAGAACGTGCGAAGCCGAAGCCGCCAGTTATGCGTGACGGACATCAGCTGATACACCACCGCGAAACGGCCCTTCGGGGTGTAGCGCGTCGAATCGTGGTCGTCGCGCTCGAGCGGGATGTTGTCATAGCCGCGGAACACGCCGCGGCTGAAGCCCGTGCCCGTCGCGCTTTCCGTCTGCCACTCGTCTCGCCCGTAGACGAGGTAGTCGACGCCCGCGAGGTCCATCAGCATCTCGAAGCGAAACGCCTCGTCGTCGCGGAGCGTGCGGCAGACGTCGAGCAGCGCGCCTGCCTCGACCTCGTACGCGAGCTGTCCCGCATTCAGCTCGGCCGAGATCCTCTCGACTTGGCCGGCGAGGCGCGCGTCGATCGCATCGGCGAGCGCGGCGAGTCTGGGCGAAAGCTCTTCAGTTCGCATGTCGTCTCGTCACAACTTTGGTTCGCACGGTCGATCGCACGGCGCAGCGCGCACCGTTCGATCGCCGACGCTCTATCAACGGGCGATCGAGTGCGTGCGCCGGATCTTCTGTTGCAGCTGGATGATGCCGAACAGCAGCGCTTCCGCCGTCGGCGGACAGCCCGGCACGTACACGTCGACGGGAACGATTCGATCGCAGCCCCGCACGACCGAATACGAGTAGTGGTAATAGCCGCCGCCGTTCGCACACGAGCCCATCGAGATGACCCAGCGAGGCTCCGGCATCTGGTCGTAGACCTTGCGCAGCGCCGGCGCCATTTTGTTCACGAGCGTGCCGGCGACGATCATCACGTCCGACTGGCGCGGGCTCGGGCGGAAGATGATGCCGAAGCGGTCGAGATCGTAGCGCGCGGCGCCGGCGTGCATCATCTCGACGGCGCAGCACGCGAGGCCGAACGTCATCGGCCACAGCGAGCCCGTGCGCGCCCAGTTCACGAGGTTGTCGACTTTCGTAACGACGAAGCCCCGCTTCATCACCTCGGGCACGTCGAACGGCAGATCCTTGTCGAGTGCCGTGCGGGCGGCGTCAGCGCTCAATCCCATTCCAGCGCTCCCTTCTTCCATTCATAGATGAAGCCGACGACGAGCAGTGCGAGGAATACGCCCATCGCAGCCAAGCCGAACCCGCCGATCGCATCGAGCGAGACGGCCCAAGGGAAAAGAAACGCGATCTCGAGATCGAAGATGATGAAGAGGATCGCGACGAGGTAATAGCGAACGTCGAAACGGTTGCGGGTGTCCTCGAAAGGCTCGAAGCCGCACTCGTACGCCGACAGCTTCTCCGAATCCTTGCGTCCGTGTCCGAACACGAAGCCGACCAGCAGAAGGACCGCGCCGAGGACGCCGGCCACGCCCAGAAAAATCAGGACCGGCAGGTAGTTTGCGAGCATACCGTCGTATTACTTGCGTGCGCCCGCCGAAGCGGGCGGGACAAAAAAATCGGCCGTTGGAGTCGCGGCCGTTGCGGATTCGATCGGCCCCGGCCGATCGGCCGGCGCGAATTGTATCAACTCGGCTCGGGCGAGTCTCGTAATAGGTGGTGCGGATGGTCGGACTCGAACCGACACGGCTTGCGCCACTGCCCCCTCAAGACAGCGTGTCTACCAATTCCACCACATCCGCGAATATTACTGATCGCCTTGACCGCCCTGCGGCACGTCGGTCTCCGGCGACTCCGCAGCAGCCGGCGCACCGGAAGCGGGCACCTCGGACGCGCCCTCCGCGCCCGTGGCGGGCGTATTGTCAGGCACCGCGGGCGGCGAATCCAGATCCAGCGCAGGCGGTGCATCGAGATCGCGCTCCGCGGCCGGCGGCGCCGCCTGCGGCTGCGTCTGGGTACGCGTCGGAAGCGTACGCTGAAGCACGCTCTCGGGAGCGGTCTGCTCGTTCGCGAAGAACGCAAGCGCGAGGCTCGTGACGAAGAACGTCGTCGCGAGTGCCGCGGTCGCTCTCGACAAGAAGCTCGCCGACCCGCGCGCGCCGAACACGGTGCCGGACGCGCCGGCGCCGAACCCGGTGCCCGCGTCCGCGCCTTTGCCGCGCTGCAGCAGAACGAGCCCAACGATCATCAGGCACGTGAGAACGTGGAGGATCAGAATGATCGATTGCAACATTGACTCGTTCCGCCCGCTCCTCAGCGTGAGGAGGCAGCGCCGAATATGCTCAAAAACTCGGATGCTTCCAGTGACGCGCCGCCGACGAGGCCGCCGTCGATGTCTTCCCTGGCGAACAGATCGGCTGCGTTCGTGCCTTTGACGCTGCCGCCGTACAGGATGATCAGGCTGGCGGCAATTGTAGCATCTCGCGTCGCGATGATCTGCCGAATTCGGGCATGCACTTGCTGCGCCTGCTCCGGAGTCGCCGTCTTGCCGGTGCCGATCGCCCAGACGGGCTCGTAAGCGACGATCGCAGTCGCGAACGCGGCGACGCCCGCGGCATCGAGCACTGCAGTAATTTGACGCTCGACGACCGCGTCGGTTCGACCCGTTTCACGCTCTTCGAGCGTCTCGCCGACACAAAGGATCGGCGTGAGTCCGACGGACTGTGCGGACTGGAACTTGGTCGCGACGATATCGTCCGTGTCGCCGAACAATGCACGCCGCTCGGAATGCCCGACGATCACGTGCGTGCAGCCGACGTCCTTCAGCATCGCGCCGGAGACTTCGCCGGTGAATGCGCCGCTGCCGGTCTTGACCGAGACGTCCTGGGCGCCGAGCAGAATGCCCGAGCCTGCGATCCGGTCCGCGACGCTCTTCAGGTACGGATACGGCGGGCAGACCAGCATATCGGCAGGCGCGCTTGCGCGAACGCCGGCCTTGAGCGCATCGACGAGCGCGGCACTCGCGGCGAGCGAGCCGTGCATCTTCCAGTTGCCGGCGACGAGCTTCTTGCGCACGGCGTTCATGACTTCGATCTCGGCATGGCGGCCGAGAGCTTAAGTGCCGACCGCCCGAGAATCAACGGGCGCGGTGCGAAAATGGGCTCAGACTTGCCGGCCGATGGCCGCGCGAACGGAATCGGCGATCCGCGACGCGTGCGCGTGCACGGCTGCGGCGTCCTCGCCTTCGACCATGACCCGCACGACCGGCTCCGTTCCGGAGGCGCGCAGCACGACCCGTCCGCGCTGCCCGAGCGCCTGCTGCACCTGCGCGACCGCGTCCTGAATCTCCGGCGAGCCGTCGAGATCCACTGGTCGCTCTACGCGAACGTTCAACAGCGTCTGCGGCAGCTGCGGCATGCCCCGCGCAAGCTCGCTGAGACTCTTGCCCGTGCGCCGCATCACCGCGAGCACCTGCAGAGCCGTAACGAGCCCGTCGCCGGTCGTCGTTTTGTCGAGGCACACGACATGGCCCGACGTTTCGCCGCCGAGCAGCCCGCCGTGCTCCTTCAGCATCGCGAGCACATGGCGGTCGCCAACCTTTGCACGCCGAAACTCGACACCGAGCTCGCCGAGCGCAAGCTCGAGGCCGAGATTGCTCATCACGGTGCCGATGACCGGCCCGCGCAACGCACCGGTTTCGTGCCGGTCTCGCGCGAGGATGTAGATCAGCTGATCGCCATCGACCAGATGCCCCCGCTCGTCGACCATCACGACCCGGTCGCCGTCGCCGTCGAGCGCGAGCCCGACGTGAGCGCGAACGCCGCTCACGGTGAGCTTCAGCAGGTCGGGGCGCGTCGAGCCGCAGCCCTCGTTGATATTGCGTCCATTCGGGGAGCAGCCGACCGGAACGACGTCGGCGCCGAGATCCGCGATCACGCGCGGCGCAACCTTGTAGCCCGCGCCGTGCGATGCGTCGACGACGATCTTGAGCCCGTCGAGGGCCATGCCGTCAGGTATCGTGCTGCGGACGAAGCTCATGTAATCCAAGCGAGCCGATGCGGCCTTCGACGCCCGCCCGAGCGCTTTCGACTCCCGCGTCACGGGCGTCTGGTCGAGACCCGCCTCGATCGCCTCCTCGAGCTCGTCGGACAGCTTCTCGCCGTCGCTGCCGAAGAACTTGATGCCGTTGTCGTAGAACGGATTGTGCGACGCGCTGATCACGATCCCGAAATCGGTGCCGAGCTTGCGCGTGAGGTACGCGATCGCGGGCGTCGGCAGCGGTCCGGTTAGCAGCACATCGACGCCGGACGCGACGAATCCCGCCTCGAGGGCAGACTCGAACATGTATCCGGAGACTCGCGTGTCCTTGCCGATCAGCACCGTGCCGCCTTTCGGCGCGAGCACGTGCGCGGCCGAGCTTGCGAGCCGCAATGCGAAATCAACCGTCATCGGGACGGTACCGACCTGCCCGCGAATGCCATCGGTGCCGAAATAGCGCCTGCTCATGGATACCTCCCTCGGCTCGCCCCTTCGATTCGACCGTGCCCAAAAAGCACGCGGCCGCGTCCCCTTCGCGGCCTCGATCGCTCGGTAGTGGGTTACTGCTCGCCCTTCGGATCTCCCAGTCGAATCGCTGGGTCAATTAAGCCCGCGCCGGGCCGACGGACGCCCTGACGTCCGTCGGCGCTGCGCTTCGTTAGTGCTGGCTGGCCGGGCCTGCCTGCCCGTGCGGCCCGAACGCCGGCGTGGGCTGCGTCTCCGGCTCTGCCGTGCGCGTGCCCGGCTCGGACGGCTCGTCCCAGTCCTCGGGCGGGCGCGGCGTGCGGCCTTCCATGATGTCCCTGATCTGATGCTCGTCGATCGTCTCGTACTTCATCAGGGCCTGAGCCATCATGTGGAGCTTCGCTTCGTTCTCCTGCAGAAGCGCCTTCGCTTCGTTGTAGGCCGTATCGATCAGCTTGCGGACCTCCTCGTCGATCGCATGCGCGGTCACGTCGGAGACCTGCTTGTGCCGAGTGACGCTGCGGCCGAGGAAGATCTCGCCGTCGTCCTCCGTGTACGTCAGCGGACCGAGGCGATCGGACAGGCCCCACTTCGTGACCATGTTCCGCGCGATATCGGTCGCGCGCTCGATGTCGTTCGACGCACCGGTCGTTACGTATTCCCGCCCGAAGATCAGCTCCTCGGCGATACGCCCGCCGAACAGGCTCTTCATCTGGCTCATCAGCCGCTGCTTCGAGTAGCTGTAGCGGTCCTCCTCGGGAAGGAACATCGTGACGCCGAGCGCGCGGCCGCGCGGAATGATCGTGACCTTGTAGACCGGATCATGATCGGGCACGAGCAGCCCGACGATCGCATGCCCGGACTCGTGATAAGCGGTGAGCTTTTTCTCCTCCTCGCTCATGACCATGGAGCGCCTTTCGGTGCCCATCATGATCTTGTCCTTGGCCTTGTCGAACTCCTCCATGCGCACGGTGCGGCGGTTCGCGCGGGCGGCGAGCAACGCCGCCTCGTTCACGAGGTTCGCGAGATCGGCGCCCGAGAAGCCTGGCGTGCCGCGTGCGATCACGGCCGGCTTCACGTTCGGATCGACCGGCACTTTGCGCATGTGCACCTTGATGATCTGTTCGCGGCCGCGCACGTCCGGCAGCGGCACGACGACCTGACGATCGAAGCGGCCCGGACGCAGCAACGCGGGATCGAGCACGTCCGGACGGTTCGTCGCGGCGATCACGATCACGCCTTCGTTGCCTTCGAAGCCGTCCATCTCGACGAGCAGCTGGTTCAGCGTCTGCTCGCGCTCGTCATGGCCGCCGCCGAGCCCGGCGCCGCGGTGCCGACCGACGGCATCGATCTCGTCGATGAAGATGATGCACGGCGCGTGCTTCTTGGCCTGCTCGAACATGTCGCGCACACGCGACGCGCCGACGCCGACGAACATCTCGACGAAATCGGAGCCCGAGATCGTAAAGAACGGGACCTTCGCCTCGCCCGCGATCGCACGAGCGAGCAACGTCTTACCGGTGCCCGGAGGCCCGACCATCAGCACGCCCTTCGGAATCTTGCCGCCGAGGCGCTGGAACTTCGCGGGATCCTTCAGGAAGTCGACGATCTCGACGACCTCCTCTTTCGCCTCCTCGACGCCCGCGACGTCGGCGAACGTGACGTGCACCTGATCCTCGCCGAGCAGCCGCGCCCGGCTCTTGCCGAACGACATCGCGCCTCGGCCGCCGCCGGCGCCCTGCATCTGGCGCATGAAATAGACCCAGACGCCGATCAGCAACAGAATCGGGAACGACGAGATGAAGAGCTGCAGAAGAAACGACTGCTGCTCCGGCGGGCTCGCATTGATCACGACGCCGTGCTGCTGCAGGGTGCCGATCAGCGCGGTGTTATCCGTCTCGGGGCTGTACGTCAGGAAGGTGCCTTCGTTGCCGGAACGCTTCCCGCGGATGGCCTCGCCCTCGAACGTGACCTCCTCGACGGAGCCGTTCTCGACGTAGGACAGGAATAAGGAATACGGAATCGTCTGGACGCGCGGATTGCTCGGCCCAAAGCTTTGGAACACGGACAGCAGCACGACCGCGATGACTATCCACAGGATGACGTTCTTCGCCAGATCGTTCAAAACGTTACCTCGCAAGACGGGGAGCAGGCATAAGCGCCCCCTCATTAGACCGTACTACATCCCATAGTTTCTGGCCAGCATGTAGATCTCGCGGCTTTCGGGCCGTGAAGCCTTCGGTTTGACCAGGCGAACGGTGCGAAAATCTTGCCGGGCACGCTGCACGTACTCCGGAAAACCCTCGCCCTGAAACAACTTGACAAGAAACGTGCCGCCGGGCGTCAAGACCTCGTTTGCGAACCAAAGCGCCTCTTCGGCGAGCCCCATGCTGCGGGGCTGATCGACCGCTCGCGTACCGCTGATATTGGGGGCCATGTCCGACATCACAAGATCTGCTTTCTCGTCGCCGATCGCACGCTTGAGCGCCTCGAGAACCTCGTTCTTCGTGAAGTCGCCGAGCACGAACTCGACGCGGTCGATAGGCTCCATCGGCAGCAGGTCCACGGCCCACACGCGCCCTTTCGGCCCGACGATGCGGGCCGCGAACTGGCTCCAGCCGCCCGGGCTCGCTCCGAGGTCGACGACCCGCATTCCCGGGCGCAGCAGCCGTTCCTTTTCATGAATCTGCGCGAGCTTGAAGACGGCCCTGGAACGCCACCCCTCCTTTACGGCCCGCTCGACATAAGGATCCCGCTCCTGGCGCTGTTTCCAGCGGCTACTGGACCCGCTGCGGCGACTCATCTATTCTCGTCCGACGGCGCCGGCGAGGCGGCGCGCACAACAAAAAAGCGGATGCATCTCACCGAAGAGCAATCCAACTATCTGCGCATCCTCGGTCATACACTGACACCGGTCATCGACGTCGGCCCGGGCGGCGTGACCGAGTCGTTGCGTAAGGAGCTCGACAAGGCGCTTTCCGATCACGAGCTCGTCAAGGTCCGGGTTCGTTTCGGCGACAAGAACCGCCGGGCGCGTATTTTCGCAGAGCTCGCGCCGATGGCGGAGGCCTGCCTCGTCAAGGACGCAGGTTACGTCGCGCTCCTCTACCGGCCGAACAATCCGTCGTCGATTCGTCTCCCGCAGTCGTAAGCTCCGGCGTTTCGTTCCGCTCGCGAAAACTCGCAGCTAACGAAGGCCGCACGGCGGGACGCGCACGCGTTCGCCTCGTTCAGAGAGACGCGCGAAGAACGTGCGTGCCTCCCGGCAGCCGCCGGCGATGGCCGCCAACGATCTCTGGGTTTTGGGTGCGTCTTCACCGAGTCCGCGACGAAGACGCACCGTCCGCGCCGACGTCGATGCAGCGCAAACGAACCCAGAACGAGGAATCAAACGTACTCGACGCGCTCGATCTCGTACGTGCGCCGTCCGCTCGGCGTCACGACCTCGGCCGTGTCGCCCTCCTCCTTGCCGATCAGCGCGCGGGCGATCGGCGACGCGATCGAGATCAGCCCGTCCTTGATGTCGGATTCGTCCTCTCCGACGATTTGATAGCGCATCGATTCGCCGTTCTCGACGTCGACGAGATGCACGGTCGAACCGAATACGACGCGGCCATTCGCGTCGATCTCCGTGACGTCGATGACCTGCGCGTTCGCGAGCTTCGTCTCGATATCGCGAATGCGGGCCTCGATCAGACCCTGCTGCTCTTTGGCGGCGTGGTACTCCGCATTCTCACGAAGGTCGCCGTGAGCCCGCGCCTCCGCAATTGCATTCACCACCCGCGGGCGCTCCTCCGTCTTGAGACGCTTCAGCTCCTCTCTGAGCTGCTCGGCCCCGCGCGCCGTCAGTGGCACCTTACTCAAACCGCTGCCTCCTCATGCAGGTCCTGCAATCGATTGACGATAACGTTGTCGAGATGGTCGAGAGCCTCGCACGTCGCTTTGGCGGCCGCAAGGGTCGTGTAGTACGTGACCTTGTAATGCACGGCCGCGCCGCGAATCGAATGCGACTCCCGAATCGCCTGTTTACCTTCCGTCGTGTTCACGATCAAGCTGATTTCCCTGTTCTTGATCATGTCGACGATATGCGGCCGGCCCTCGCGAACCTTGTTCACGCGGCTGCACGGCACGCCGCCCTGCTTCAGCGCCTCCGCCGTGCCGCCGGTCGCAACAATCTCGAATCCGCGCTTGATCAACGCCTTGCCTAGCTCGACCGCGGCGGGCTTGTCTCGATCGCGCACGCTGAGAAACGCAATCCCGGAGCGCGGCAGATCGACGCCCGACGCGATCTGCGCCTTCGCATACGCCTCGCCGAACGTCCGTCCGGTGCCCATGACCTCGCCCGTCGACTTCATTTCCGGTCCGAGGATCGGATCCGCGTCCGCGAACTTGATGAACGGGAACACCGATTCCTTCACCGAGAAGTACGGCCGGCGCTCGGGCAGCGCGAAGCCTTGCTGAGCGAAATCCATGCCGGCCATCGCCTTCGCGGCAATCTTCGCGAGCGGCCGGCCGGTCGCCTTCGACACGAACGGCACCGTGCGCGAAGCACGCGGATTGACCTCGAGGACGTAGATCACGCCGTTCTGAATCGCGAACTGCGTATTCATCAGGCCGACGACCTCGAGGCTCGTCGCGAGCCGCTTCACCTGCTCGCTGATCTCGCGCTGGACGTCCTCGCTCAGGCTGAACGGCGGCAGCGAGCAGCCCGAGTCGCCCGAATGCACGCCGGCCTGCTCGACGTGCTCCATGATGCCGCCGATGATGACCTCGCGGCCGTCGCAGATCGCGTCCACGTCGACCTCGACGGCGACGTCGAGGAAGCGGTCGAGCAGCACCGGGCTCTCGTTCGATACGCTGACGGCCTGCGTCATGTAATCCTTGAGCTCGTCCTCGCTGTACACGATCTCCATCGCGCGGCCGCCGAGCACGTACGACGGCCGCACGACGAGCGGATAGCCGACCTCCTTCGCCATCGCCACCGCCTCGTCCTCGGTCCGCGCGGTGCGATTCGGCGGCTGCTTCAGTCCGAGGCGCGTGACGAGCTTCTGGAAGCGCTCGCGGTCCTCGGCCAGGTCGATCGAATCCGGCGACGTGCCGATGATCGGCACCTTCGCCGCCTCGAGGGCGCGTGCGAGCTTCAGCGGAGTCTGTCCGCCGTATTGAACGATCACGCCCTTCGGCTTCTCCTTGTCGACGATCTCGAGCACGTCCTCGAGGGTCAGCGGCTCGAAATACAGCCGATCCGACGTGTCGTAATCGGTCGAGACGGTCTCCGGATTGCAGTTGACCATGATCGTCTCGTAGCCGATCTCCTTCAGCGCGAACGCAGCATGCACGCAGCAATAATCGAACTCGATGCCCTGCCCGATGCGGTTCGGTCCGCCGCCGAGGATGATGATCTTCTCGCGATCCGTCGGCTCCGCCTCGCAGTACTCCTCGTACGTCGAGTACATATAGGCGGTCGTCGTCGCGAATTCGGCCGCGCAGCTGTCGACCCGCTTGTAGACGGGGCGGATGCCGTGCATGTGCCGCGACTTGCGCACCACCTTCTCGTCGACCCGGAGGATCGCCGCGATCCGGCTGTCGCTGAAGCCCTTGCGCTTCAGCCCGCGCAGCGTCTTCGGCTCCAGGGACTCGAGCCCCTTCGCGGCGATCTCTTTCTCCGTCGCGACGAGATCCTCGATCTGCGCGAGGAACCACGGGTCGATCTTCGTAAGCTGCTGGATCTCGTCGAGCGACATGCCGAGGCGGAAGCCGTCGGCAACGTATCGGATCCGGTCTGCGCCCGCCATGCTGAGCTCGCGCTTCAGCACGGCCCTCTCCTCGTCCGTCTCGATCGAGGTCAGGATCGGCGTCAGCCCGTCGATGCCGGTCTCGAGGCCGCGCAGCGCCTTCTGCAGCGACTCCTGGAACGTCCGGCCGATCGCCATCACCTCGCCGACCGACTTCATCTGCGTCGTCAGCCGATCGTTCGCCTGCGGGAACTTTTCGAACGTGAAGCGCGGCACCTTCGTGACGACGTAATCGATCGTCGGCTCGAACGATGCGGGCGTCGCGTTGCCGGTGATTTCGTTGCGCAGCTCGTCGAGCGTGTAGCCGACCGCGAGCTTCGCCGCAACCTTCGCGATCGGGAAGCCCGTCGCTTTCGACGCGAGCGCCGACGAGCGCGACACGCGCGGGTTCATCTCGATCACGATCATCCGCCCGTCCTCGGGGTTGATCGCGAACTGCACGTTCGAGCCGCCCGTATCGACGCCGATCTTGCGGAGCACCGCGATCGATGCGTCGCGCATTCGCTGATACTCCTTGTCCGTCAGCGTCTGCGCAGGCGCAACCGTGATCGAGTCGCCGGTGTGGATGCCCATCGGGTCCACGTTCTCGATCGAGCAAATGATGATGCAGTTGTCGTTGCGATCGCGCACGACCTCCATCTCGAACTCTTTCCAGCCGAGGACGGATTCCTCGAGCAGCACTTCCGTCGTCGGCGATTGCTCGAGGCCGTTGCTGACGATCTGTTCGAACTCCTCGCGGTTATAGGCAATACCGCCGCCGCTGCCGCCGAGCGTGAACGACGGGCGCACGATGACCGGGAAGCCGATGTCCTTCTGGACCTCCCACGCCTCCTCGAGCGTGTGCGCGACGCCGGCGCGAGCGACGTCGAGCCCGATCTCCTGCATCGCGTTGCGGAACTGCTCGCGGTCCTCGGCCATGTCGATCGCCTGCCGGGACGCCGCGATCAGCTCGACGCCGTACTTCTCGAGGACGCCTTCGCGGTCGAGATCGAGCGCGCAGTTGAGCGCGGTCTGGCCGCCCATCGTCGGCAGCAGCGCCGACGGCCGCTCCTTCTCGATGACGCTCGCGAGCGCGCGCCAGTTGATCGGCTCGATGTAGATCGCATCCGCGCTCGCGGGGTCGGTCATGATCGTCGCCGGGTTGGAGTTGACGAGGATGACGCGATAGCCCTCCTCCTTCAGCGCCTTGCAGGCTTGCGTGCCCGAGTAGTCGAACTCGCACGCCTGGCCGATGACGATCGGGCCGGCTCCGATGATCAGGATGCTTTCGAGGTCGTCGCGGCGCGGCATACGTTAATCCACACTCCCTATGGTGTTGTCTCTTCGGTCGTTCGCTGTTGCGAACGTCACGGGCACGGGCGGTTCTTTGAGCGTTCGCGCGGGCGGAGCCTGCCGCGCGACGTCCTCCTTTTCAGGACCGCCGTGACACGAAGGCCTCCGCCCACCGCCGACACCGACCCGTTCATGAATGATGCCGCGCGCTACGGAACTGGTGCCTCGCGGCGCGCGAGACGTCTTGCCAAAGATCATCGCGCAGCCACGGCCGCGGTCTGACGCCGATAATCCTTCATCATCGCGATGAACCGCCGGAACAACGGCCGCAAGTCATGCGGCCCCGGGCTCGCCTCCGGATGCCCCTGGAACGAGAACGCCGGCGCGTCCGCAAGCTCGATGCCCTGCAGCGTGCCGTCGAACAACGATCGGTGGGTCGGGCGCACGTTCGACGGCAACGTCGCTTCGTCGATCGCGAACCCGTGATTCTGGCTCGTGATCAGCACTCGCCCCGAATCGATCTCGAGCACCGGGTGGTTCGCGCCGTGATGGCCGAACTTCATCTTCACCGTCTTCGCGCCCGCCGCGAGCCCGAGCAGCTGATGACCGAGACAGATGCCGAACTGCGGGATGCGCAGCTCCAGGAACTGCCTGATCGCGTCGATCGCGTACGTGCACGCCGCCGGGTCACCCGGGCCGTTCGAAAGAAAGATCCCGTCCGGGCTCAGCTCGAGGACCTCCTCGGCGCTCGTCGTCGCGGGCACGACGGTGATCCGGCAATCGAGATCCGCGATCAGCCGCAAAATGTTGCGCTTGACGCCGTAGTCGTAAGCGACGACATGGAAGTTCGCGATGCGCTTCGAGTAGACGTTCGGGCGCTGCGGCCAGATGCTGCCCTGGTTCCACTGGTACACCTGCTTCGTCGTCACGAGCCGGGCGAGATCCATGCCGTTGAGGCCGGGAAACTTGCGCGCGGCGCGGACTGCCTCCTCCGGGGTCGCATCGGGCCCCGTCAGGATGCAGCCGGCTTGCGCACCCTTGTCGCGAATGATGCGCGTGAGCTGTCGGGTATCGATGTCGGCGATCGCGACGGTCTCGCCGCGGATCAGGAAATCCCGCAGCGCCCATTCACTGCGCCAGCTGCTGACGACCCGCGAGAGGTCGCGAATGACGAGGCCCGCGGCAAACGTGCGGCGGGATTCGAAATCGTCCGAATTCGTCCCGACGTTGCCGATGTGCGGATACGTCAACGTGACGATCTGCCTGTAGTACGACGGGTCGGTGAGAATTTCCTGGTAGCCGGTCATCGCGGTGTTGAACACCACTTCGCCGAGGCTTCGACCGGGGGCACCGACGGAGATGCCGCGGAACACGGTTCCGTCTTCGAGCGCTAGTATCGCCGGCTCTGTCACGCTGAGCTCCTGATTCTTCGGTATGCGCCTTGCACGAGGCTGCGGGTGTGCCGCAGGCGCGCGACAACCCGGAGAGCAGTAGCTAGTGGGGGCTCAGGACGCCATTGTACCCGGTCGGGGGACCGACTTGAACGTTGCGAACGCAGGTGAGGTTACCGCCTGCCGTTGCTCGCCGTTCGGGCCGTGGCTCGCCCCGGCTCACGGCTCGCCCCGGACTTCGAGCGGTACCGCGGCCGATTGGTTCAATGACCGCGCGAATCGCCGCGGCTCGCGGCCGCCGCCCGCGCAGCCCTATTCGGCCCGCATTCCGAGCACGTCCGCCATCGAGTAGTAGCCGGGCGCGCGGCCCGCAGCCCAGCGGGCCGCGCGGAGCGCGCCGCGCGCGAACGCGCTCCGATCGCGCGCTCGATGCGTGAATTCGACCTGCTCGTCGCCGGCGACGAACATCACGGTGTGATCGCCGACGATCTGCCCGCCGCGGATGACCGAGAACCCGATCGTCCCCGGCACGCGCGGGCCAGTGCGGCCCTCGCGGGCATAGACGGCGAGATCCTTCAGCGGCCGCCCGCGCGCGTCGGCGACGCGCTCGCCGAGCGCGAGCGCCGTGCCGGACGGCGCGTCGATCTTGTGGCGGTGATGCGCCTCGATGATCTCGACGTCGTACTCGTCGCCGAGCGCGGCCGCCGCGCGGGCGACGAGCTCCATGAAGAGATTCACGCCGACGCTCATGTTGCGCCCGTAGACGATGGGGATCTGATGCGACGCTCGCTCGAGCGCGTCGAAATGACGAGGCTCGAGCCCGGTCGTGCCGACCACGAGCGCGGCGCCGTGCTCGACGCAGGCCTTCACGTTCGCGTCGAGCGCCGCCGGCAACGTGAAATCGATCGCGACCTGCGCGCCGTGCAGCGCCTGCCGGCGATCATCCGTCAGCGGCACGCCGAGCGGCTTCGTTCCGGCGGCCTCGCCGGCATCGCGGCCGATCGCGGGATCGCCGGTTTGCGTCACCGCGCCGACGAGCCGGACGTCGTCGAGCTCGGCGATGCAGCCGAGTATCGCGCGCCCCATCCGTCCGGACGCACCGAGCATCGCGATCTTGAGCAACGCCCTACGCCCCCATCCGCTCGAAAAAGCTCTTCACACCGTCGAACCAGCTGCGGGCGCGAGGGCTGTGCCGATCGCCGCCGCCGGATATCGATTCGTCGAAGCGCCGCAGCGCTTCCTTCTGCTCGGGCGTCAGATTGACCGGCGTCTCGACCTGCACGCGGCAGAAAAGATCGCCGTAGCCCGGCGCGCGCACGGAGCGGACGCCCTTGCCCTTCAGCCGGAACACCTTGCCGGACTGCGTCTCCGGCGGAATCTTCAGCGCGACGTGCCCATCGAGCGTCGGCACGTCGACGGTGCCGCCGAGCGCGGCGGTCGCGAAGCTGATCGGCACCTCGCACGAGAGATCCTGGCCGTCCCGAGTAAAAATCGGATGCGGCTTCACGATGATGTCGACGTAGAGGTCGCCCGGGGGCCCGCCGTTGCGGCCCGCCTCCCCTTCACGCGACAAACGAATGCGATCGCCGTTATCGACCCCTGCCGGCACCTTGACCGACAACGTGCGAATCTTTCTAACGGTGCCGGCGCCCGAGCATTCCGGGCACGGCTTCTCGACTCGCGAGCCCATGCCTCGACAGGCGGGGCAGGTCTGCTGAATCGAGAAAAAGCCTTGCTGGACCCGCACGCTGCCATGGCCGCCGCAGGTCGTGCACGTGACGCGCTGAGTGCCAGGTGCGGCGCCGCTGCCGTCGCACGTCCCGCATGCGGTCCGGCTCGGAATTTCGATCTCGACGGTATCGCCGGTGACCGCCTGCTCGAGCGTGAGCTCGAGCTCGTAGCGCAGATCCGCACCGCGGTACATCTGCGTGCGGCTGCGAGGACCGGTGCCGAAGATGTCGCCGAAGACATCGCCGAAGATGTCGCTGAACGCATCTGCACCGCCGAAACCGTTCGAGCCGAAGCCGCCGGCCGCGCCGACGCCGGCATGTCCGAATCGGTCGTACGCCGAGCGCTTGCCGTCGTCCGACAGGACCTCGTAGGCCTCCTTGGCCTCCTTGAACTTCGCTTCGGCCTCCGGATCGTTCGGATTGCGATCCGGGTGATATTTCATCGCCAAGCGGCGGTACGCCTTCTTTACGTCGTCGGCACTCGCACCGCGTTGCACGCCGAGCACTTCGTAGTAATCGCGCTTGGCCATTCCTTCGATCATCCCCTCGGTCTCCGGTCTCGAACGGGGGCGCCCCCGCCCGGCGGCGCAGATTGTCGCCTAAAACGGCACTCGATGCGCCGATCGCTTCCAGTTGATCAGGAAACAGCGCCCGACGACCGGAGACATGCGTCCCGAGCGCCGGGCGAGGCGCCGAGTCGACCTCGGCGCCTCGCCGGCAGGCTTTATGCCCGCTTCTGCTCGTCGTCCTTGACTTCCTCGAACTCCGCGTCGACGACATTGTCGTCGCCGCCGGCCTGCTGACCGCCGGCCTGGCCTTCGCCCGACGGCTGCTCGCCGTAGACCTTCTGCATCAGCCCGGCCGATACGTCGCTGAGGGCGCGCATCTTCGCCTCGATCGCGCTCTTGCTGTCGCCCTTCAACGCTTCCCTGAGCTCCCCGAGCGCACTCTCGATCTTCGCGCGCTCGTCCGCCGACACCTTGTCGCCGAGATCGGTCAGCGACTTCTCCGTCGCGTGCACGAGCGCGTCGCCCTGGTTCTTCACGTTGACGAGCTCGCGGAACTTCTCGTCCTCGGCCGCATGCGCCTCGGCATCGGCCACCATCCGCTGGATCTCTTCCTCGGTCAGGCCGGACGAGGCCTTGATCACGATCTTCTGCTCCTTGCCGGTCGCCTTGTCCCTGGCCGACACGTTCAGGATGCCGTTCGCGTCGATATCGAACGTGACCTCGATCTGCGGCACGCCGCGCGGGGCCGGCGGGATGTCCGTCAGATCGAATCGGCCGAGCGACTTGTTGTCGCGCGCCCGTCCGCGCTCGCCCTGCAGGACATGGATCGTGACCGCCGTCTGGTTGTCCTCGGCCGTCGAGAAGACCTGCGTCGCCTTCGTCGGGATCGTCGTGTTCTTCTCGATCAGCTTCGTCATCACGCCGCCGAGCGTCTCGATACCGAGCGACAGCGGAGTGACGTCGAGGAGCAGCACGTCCTTGACCTCGCCCGCCAGAACGCCGGCCTGGATCGCCGCGCCGATCGCGACGGCCTCGTCCGGGTTCACGTCCTTACGCGGCTCCTTGCCGAAGAGCTCCTGCACCTTCTGCTGCACCTTCGGCATGCGCGTCTGGCCGCCGACGAGGATCACGTCGTCGATATCGTTGACGGACAGCCCGGCGTCCTTCAGCGCGGTCTTGCACGGCTCGAGCGTGCGCTCGACCAGATCCTCGACCAGCGACTCGAACTTCGCGCGCGTCAGGCTGATGTTCAGGTGCTTCGGGCCCGACGCATCGGCCGTGATGTACGGCAGGTTGATGTCCGTCTGCTGCCGCGACGAGAGCTCGATCTTGGCCTTCTCGGCCGCCTCCTTCAGGCGCTGCATCGCGAGCGGATCCTTCGTGACGTCGATCCCGCTCTCCTTCTGAAACTCCTTCGTCAGGTAGCCGATGATGCGGTTGTCGAAGTCCTCACCGCCGAGGAACGTGTCGCCGTTCGTCGCGAGCACCTCGAACTGATGCTCGCCGTCGACCTCCGCGATCTCGATGATCGAGATGTCGAACGTGCCGCCGCCGAGGTCGTACACCGCGACCTTGCGGTCGCCGCGCTTCTTGTCGAGACCGTACGCGAGCGCTGCGGCCGTCGGCTCGTTGATGATGCGCTTGACCTCGAGGCCGGCGATGCGGCCCGCGTCCTTCGTCGCCTGACGCTGCGAGTCGTTGAAGTACGCCGGGACCGTGATCACGGCCTCGGTGACCTTCTCGCCGAGATAGTCCTCGGCCGTCTGCTTCATCTTCGCGAGCACGCGCGCCGAAATCTCGGGCGGCGCCATCTTCTTGCCGTTGACCTCGACCCAGGCGTCGCCGTTGTCCGCCTTGACGATCTTGTACGGCACCATGTGCGCGTCCTTCTCGACGACGTGATCGTCGTAACGGCGCCCGATCAGACGCTTGATCGCGAACAGCGTGTTATGCGGATTCGTGACCGCCTGACGCTTCGCAGTTTGCCCGACCAGCACCTCACCGTCCTTCGTGAAGGCCACGATGGAAGGCGTCGTGCGATCGCCCTCACTGTTCTCGATGACCTTCGGCACGCCGCCATCCATGATGGCGACGCATGAATTCGTCGTACCTAAGTCGATACCAATGACTCGTCCCATGATTGCTACACCTCAGCTCGCCCAGATTCTGGAAACTCGTGCTCGACCGCCCCGAAAACGTGTCAGACACCTCTTTCTGGATCTCGGGGAAAGGCGTCTGACACCTTTCCGAGATTCAGGGCCGTAGATGGGGGACGGTCCGGGCAATTCAACCCCTGTATCAGGCTTCGCCTTGTTGCGCCGGCGCGGCGACGATGACGCGCGCCGGCCGCAATAGCCTGTCGTGGAGCTCGTAGCCTTTCTGAATCACGGTGACGACTGTGTTCGGCGCGTGCTCTGCGCTCGGCTGCATCGCCATCGCTTCGTGCTTGGTCGGATCGAACGGCTCGCCCGCCGGGTCGATCTCGCGGATCCCGACGCTCGCGAGCGCCTCGTCGAGAAGCTTCAACGTCGCGCGCTCGCCTTCGAGCAGCGTGGCGACGTCGACGTTGTCGGCGGACGCGATCGCCGCCTCGATACTGTCGCGGACAGGGAGCACGGCCTGGCCGAGCCGCTCGGCCGCGTAACGACGGGCCGTCTCGAGCTCCCTCGCGGCCCGCTTGCGAAAATTGTCGAGCTCGGCGACGGCGCGCAGATAATTATTCCAGTTCTCCTCCGCCTTGCGCCGCAGCGCCTCGAGCTCCTCTGCCGTAACGGCCGCGGTACGTCCAGCCTCCTCCGCGCCGGCTTCGGCCCGCTCGGCAGCGGCCTGCTCCTGTGCGGCCTGCTCCCGCAGCTCGCGATCCCGTTCCGTGGCTTCGGTCATGAAAAAGCTCCTCCCTCGGCCAAGGGCCGCAGGTGAAAACCGTGAAAAGGTGCTATGGGGACTAGTTGCCGGACTTCAAGGCGCGGCCGAGCAATTTCGACGTCAGGTCGACGATCGGGATGACGCGCTCGTAAGCCATGCGAGTCGGCCCGATCACGCCGAGCACGCCCATCGTGTCGTCCTCGGTCGTATACGGGGCGGCGACGATGCTGCACTGCTCGAGGATCTGATAGCCCGACTCCTGGCCGATGAAGATCTGCACCCCCTCCGCGTTCAGGCTCTGGTCGAGCAGGCGCAGCATGTCGTGCTGCTTGCTGAAGGCGTTGAACAGCGACTTCAGCTTCTCCATGTCGCCGAGCTCCTCGATCAGCAGATTCGTTTCGCCCGAGAGCACGTAGCCCGTTTGCGAGCTCTCCTCGGGGAACGCCTGCTGCGCGAGCTCGATCGCCTCGACCATCAGCGCGTTCATCGACTCACGCGTCTGCTCGAGCTGCTTGACGAGGTCGACCCGCACCTGATGCAGATCGCGGCCGCCGAACTGCTCGGTCAGGTAGTTGCCGGCCTGGCGCAGCTCGTCCTCCGTGAAATCGCGGTGAACGTGCAGGATTTTGTTATGGACCTCGCGCTCGTTCACGACGAGGATCGCGAGCACGCGCCGCCCGGAGAGCGGCAGAAACTCGATCTGGCGCAGGCTCGAATGTGCGCGCCGCGGCACGGTGACGATGCCAGCGAGCTGCGTCAGCATCGAGAGCAAGGTCGAAACCGACGTCGCAAGCGATTGCGGATCCTCGCCGGAGACCTCTTGCAGCTTCTCGCGGAAGCTCGCGAGCTCGTCGTCTCTCGGAGGCGAGAGCTTGATCAACGTATCGACGAACAGCCGATAACCCTTGATCGTCGGCACACGCCCGGCGGACGTGTGCGGCGACGAGACGAAACCCATCTCCTCGAGGTCCGCCATGATGTTGCGAATCGTCGCCGGGCTCAGGTCGAGCCCCGAGTCGCGCGACAAAGTCCTCGATCCGACGGGTTGACCCTCGCGGATGTATTTGTCGACCAGCACCCGCAGCAGGTGCTGCGCGCGCTCGTCCGGGAAATCTCCTTTGCTGACCGCCATAGTTCCGCGATGCCCCTCGGGGCGAACTCTACCGAGCTGCAACCCATTGTTCCGCCCGGATTTACGCGATGTGCAAGCTAGCAATGCGCTCGCACGAGTGTCAAGCCGGACGCCGCTGTCTTTGATTGCCCGAGACAGTTCACGTTCCATGCGGGTTGTCCGCTACAATGCCCGCCGGGGGGCGTCCGATCGGCCCGCGATCCGCATGGAATATCAATTCGAGCACGTCGGGTTCTGGGGACGGCTGTCGGACGCGAGAGTGGCGCAGACGGCCTCGAAAGTCATCTCGCACGTTCGGTCCCGGAACGCGCGAATCATCGCGCCGCCGTCGGCGGCCGCAATCGCTCGCGAGCTCGGCGACATCGAGGTCGTCGACGAGGCGGAGCTTGCGACCCGCGCGAACGTGATCCTCGCGATCGGCGGGGACGGCACGATGCTCCATGCCGCGCGCCGCGTGGCGCTGCACGGGGTGCCCCTCCTCGGCATCAACCTCGGCAGGCTCGGCTTTCTGACGGACATTCTGCCGGAGCACGCGCTCGACGCGATCGATTCGATCCTGTCCGGAGATCACCTCGCGGAGAAGCGCCGGATGCTCGAGGCCGACCTCGTCGGCGACGGCGACCGGCCGGGGCCGATGATCGCGCTGAACGACGTCGTGCTGCAAAAGCGCGGGAGCAGCCGGATTCTCGACTTCGCGACGTGGGTCGACGGCAGCTACGTTAATACGCACGGCGGCGACGGGCTGGTCGTCGCGACGCCGACCGGGTCGACGGCGTATGCGCTCTCGTGCGGCGGCCCGATCATCCAGCCGAACCTGAACGCGATCGTCATGGTGCCCATCTGCCCGCATACGCTCAGCGACCGGCCGCTCGTGCTCGACCCGACCAGCGTGATCGAGGTGCGCCTGCATCCGGGCACCGAGACCCCGGCGTTCGTCGCGTGCGACGGCGACGAGTACGGGCGCCTGCTGCCCGGCGCGACGCTGCGCGTTCGTATGTCCGAGGCGAGCGTGACTCTGCTGCACCCGAAGGACTACAACTACTACGAGCTGCTCCGCTCGAAGCTGAACTGGGGCAGCGCGAGCCGCTTCGGCCGCCCGTTCCCGAAACGATGACGTCCGCGCCGAGCCGCGTCCCCGAGATCGGCCCATGCTGACACTGATCCGCGTCAAGAATTTCGCCGTGATCGACGAGGTCGAGCTCGAGCTCGGCGACGGCCTGTCGGTCGTCACCGGCGAGACCGGCGCCGGCAAGTCGATCCTCGTCGACGCGCTCGGCCTCGTGCTCGGCGATCGCGCGGACGCGAGCGTCGTCCGTCACGGCGCGGACCGCGCCGAGATCAGCGTGGTGTTCGAATGCCCGCCAGGACATGCCGCGCTCGCGTGGCTCGCGGAGCTCGGGCTCGACGACGAGAATCGCTGCGCGCTGCGCCGCGTGATCGGGCACGAAGGCCGCTCCCGCGCGTTCGTGAACAGCCAGCCCGTCACCCTTGCGGATCTGAAGAGCATCGGCGCGCTGCTCGTCGACATTCACGGCCAGCACGCGCACCAGTCGCTGCTCGACGCCGCGAACCAGCGTGCGCTGCTCGACGCGCACGGCGGCCTCGAGAAGCCCGTCGGCGACGTGGCCGCGGCGTACCGCACGTGGCAGCAGGCGAAGGCGAAGCTCGAGCAGGCGCAGGGCGGCCACGCGCAGCGCGACGCGGAGCTCGAGCTGCTGCGCTTCCAGGCTGCCGAGCTCGACGCGCTCGCGCTCGAAGACGGCGAGCCGGCGCGCCTGCATGCCGAGCGCGCCCGGCTCGCTAACGTCGACAAGCTCGCGGGGGGCCTCGATGTCGCGATCCAGGCGCTTTATGAAGCCGAGAACGGCAGCGCGCACGCGCTCGTCGCCCGCGCCGGGCAGGAGCTCGGTCGGCTCGTCGAGCACGACGATGCGCTCAAGCCTGCCGCGGAGACGCTCGCGAGCGTCGAGATCGAGCTGCGCGAAGCGGCGCTCGCGCTCCTTCATTATCGCGAGCGGCTCGAGCCCGATCCGGAGCGGCTCGAGGCGGTCGAATCACGGCTCGCGAAGCTCCGCACGCTCGCGCGCCGGCACGGCGTCACCGAGGACGAGTTGCCCGGTGTGCTCGCGCGGCTGCGCGGCCGGATCGACGAGCTCGATGGCGCCGGCCAGTCGCTCGACGCGCTGCACGACGCCGCGGAGCGCGCGGAGGCGGAGTACTTCGCGGCAGCGAAACGGCTGTCGAAAGCGCGGCGCCGCGTGGCGGCGGACCTGGCGGACGCGGTCACGGCGCAGCTCCCGGAGCTCGGCCTGCCGCACGGGCTGTTCGAGGTGCAGATCGACGAGAAGCCCGCGGACCGCGCGGACGGCACCGGCATCGATCGCGTCGAGTTCCGTGTGCGGCTGAACCCCGGTCAGCCGTTCGGGCCGCTCGCGAAGGTCGCGTCGGGCGGAGAGCTGTCGCGTATCGGGCTCGCGCTCGAGGTCGTCGGCGCCGACGCGTCCCCCGTCCCGACGCTCGTCTTCGACGAGGTCGACGCCGGCATCGGCGGCGGTGTGGCCGAGATCGTCGGGCGCAAGCTCGCGAAGATCGCCGCAACCCGGCAGGTACTGTGCGTGACGCACCTGCCGCAAGTCGCGAGCCAGGGCCGGCACCACTACCGCGTCGCGAAGCTGACGGACGGCAAGACGAGCCGGACGACCGTGCGGCTGCTGTCGCGCGAGGAGCGGGTCGAGGAGCTTTCGCGGATGCTCGGCGGTGTCGAGATCACCGCCGTCACGCGGGCTCACGCAGAGGAGATGATCGGGCGCGCGGCGAGCGCCGACGGCTCGCGACAGGCGAAAGCGACGAAACGGACGCGGCGGAGTCGTGCGGACGGCACGGCTTAGGCGCCGGGCGGACGCAATCCCGTGGCTACGTCGTGCGTGAGCCCGCCTTCGGGCGCACGTACAGCACGAGGCTGTGGTCCTCGATCTCGTAACCGTATTGCCGGGCGATCTCTCGCTGAATCTGCTCGATTCGCTCGTCGAAAAACTCGATCACTTTACCGGTATCGAGACACACCATGTGATCGTGGTGATTACGATCCGCGAGCTCGAAGACGGACGTGCCGCCCTCGAAGTTGTGCCGCGTGACGAGCCCCGCGCGCTCGAATTGCGTGAGGACACGGTACACGGTCGCAAGCCCGAGCTCCTCACCGGCTTCGAGCAGCGCGCGATAAATCGCTTCCGCGGACAGATGGCGCTCTTCGCTCTTCTCGAGGACCTCCAGGACCTTGAGCCTCGGCGAAGTGACCTTCAGTCCGACGTTGCGAAGATCCTGCCCTTCCACTGTCTACTCCCCTACATCAAATGGGGTATGATCCGCGGCTCAATTATGGCCCATACACGCTTAGCTCTCCACCGGCCCGCAGAAGCGCGCCGAACACGCGCTGCGCAGACGCGAGCGGCGCTTGCCGTGCTGTGCGCGGCGCTCGCGGTTTTCGCTGCCGGCGGCTGCGCGTATCGCATGAACGTGCAGCAAGGCAACATAGTCGAGATGGACGATTTGAATCAGGTGCGCGAGGGCATGACGCGCAGCCAGGTCCAGTTCCTGCTCGGCACGCCGCTCGTCTCGGATCCGTTTCACGCGGATCGATGGGATTACACGTATTTCTTCCGCCAGGGCCGCAAACGGAACGTTTCGCGGCATTGGGTGACGATCCACTTCGAGGACGACAGGGTCGCGCGAATCGAGACGCGAATCGCGCCGACCGGCGCCCCGAGCATCGACGTCCCGTCGCCGGACGACATCGACGAGGACACGATCCCGCCGTCGGAGCTCGACACCGACGTCGCATCGACCGGCCGCTGAGCGCTGCCGCCGGCGGCAGGCTCAGTCGGCTGCGCTCCTGCGCGCCGCGGGCCCCATCACGAGCCCGTGCTTCAACAGCTCCCGCCGCAGAGTGCGCGGATCGCGCAGCAGCGGCCGACAGATCTCGACGCGGTCGCCTGGCGACAGCAGTCGATCCGGATCGATCGGCTCCGCGTACAGGCCGAGCACGAGAGGCCGCTCGGCGATCTCGGGGAAGGCCTCGACGAGCCCCGACGCGCCGACCGCCGCGCGCGCCGTCAGCCCAGGCCTGTGCTCGAGCGTGACGATGCGCTGCTCGTCCGGCGTCGCGTACACGACCTCGACCGTCGCCGGCTCGAGCGCGGAATCAGCCATACACGGTCTCCGCCCTCTGCACGAACGCCGCGACCTGCGCCCGGACGAGCTCCTCGAAGACCATCGAAAAGACCATGGACAGCGGCGATGCGACGACTTCGAACGATAGCGTGACGGACACCTCGCATTCGCCGTCGCCGACGTCCTCGAACTCCCAGAGCCCGTCCAGATGCCGAAACGGGCCGCTGACGAGCTCGATGTCGAGCCGGTGGGGGCGCTCGAACGTATTCAGCGTCGTGAAGCTCTTGTGGATGCCGCTGATGCCGATATCGAGCGTGGCCTTCATATAGTTCTCGCCGCGCTCGTCGACGCGCGCGTCCCGAACCCAGTGCAGGAACTCGGGATACGACTCGACGTCGTTGACGAGATCGAACATCTCGGCCGCGGTATGCGGCACGCGGCAGCTCCGGTGAACGGTGCGCATCGGGTCAGAATAAACCGACGGCGTTCAGCAGCACGAGCACTACCGCGATCGGAGCGGCGTAGCGGGCGGACCAGCGCCAAATACGATAGCCGCGCCCCGCCTGCGGATCGAGCTCGTCCGCGGTGGAATTGTGGGCCATGATCCACCCGGCGAAGAGCACGATCGCGAGGCCGCCGAGCGGCAGGAACACGTTGTTCGACAGATAATCGATGTTGTCGAACCACGTGCCTTTCCAGAACGTGATGTCGGACCAGCTTCCGAACGACATCACGGTCAGCAGCCCGAGCAGCCAGATCGTGCCGCCGACGAGGAGCGCGGCCTTCGGCCGATCGAGCCCGCGCGTCTCCATGAAGTACGCGACTGCCGGCTCCATCAGGCTGATCGCAGACGTCCATGCGGCGAACGTCAGCAGCAGGAAGAACAAGACGGCGACGAACGCGCCGCCCGGCATCTGCCCGAACGCGAGCGGCAACGACTGGAATACGAGGCCGGGCCCGGACGCGGGATCCATGCCGTTCGCGAACACGATCGGAAAGATTACGAGGCCGGCGAGGAGCGCGACGGAGGTATCCACCGCCGCCACCGCGAAGCACGAGCGCGGAATCGACTCGCCGTCCGGAAGATAGGCGCCATATGTCATCACCGCGCCCATGCCGACGCTGAGCGTAAAAAACGCCTGGCCGAGCGCATCGAGGATCCCAGCGCCGCTCAGCTCGTCGAATCGCGGCTCGAAGAGGAACAGGACCCCGTCGATGAAGCTGCCGCTCGTCATGCTGTAGCCGAGCAGCACGAGCAGGAGCCCGATCAGCGCGGGCATCATGAACCGCACCGCTCGCTCGAGGCCTTGCTCGACCCCGAGCACGACCACGCCGATCGTCAACAGCATGAACAGCGTGTGCCATGCGCCCGTGACGAGCTCGTTGCCGACAAGAGAGTTGAAGATCTCGGCGACGGTGTCCGCGCCGGCGTTCGTGAATGCGCCGGACGCGCTCTCGAAGACGTACGACACCGTCCAGCCCGCGATTACGCTATAGAAGGACAGAATCAGGAAACCGGTGACGACGCCCAGAACGCCGACGAAGCGCCAGCCCGAGCTCCCCGCCTCCTCCTCGCCGAGAAGCTGCATCGTCGTAACGGGATTGCGGCGGCCGCGCCGGCCGATCAGCACTTCCGCCATCATGATCGGCAAGCCGATCGCGAATACGAAGACGACGTAGACGAGCACGAACGCGCCGCCGCCGTTTTCGCCGGCGACGTACGGAAAACGCCAAATATTGCCGAGCCCGACCGCGGAGCCTGCAAGGGCCAGGATGAAGGCGAGGCGTGACGTCCACTCGCCGTGCAGCGAGCGGCGACGCTCGGCTGCCTTCTCATTCATCTAGGAGAACCTCCAGGGAGGGTGTTTTTTGTTTTGCATTCTAGGATCATTGCGCTCCGATGGCCAGGAAGCAGGGAAAGCAGCACTCGGAGCGCACTATCGCGCAGAACCGGAAGGCACGGTTCGACTTCTTCATCGAAGAGGACTTCGAAGCCGGGCTCGAGCTCCAAGGCTGGGAGGTCAAGAGCCTGCGCGCGGGCAAAGCGCAGCTGACCGAATCCTATGTCGTGCTCCGGGACAACCAGGCCTGGCTCCTCGGCGCGCACATCACCCCGTTGCTGTCGGCGTCGACCCATGTGAACCCCGACCCGACGCGCACGCGCCGTCTGCTGCTCCACCGCAAGGAGATCGACCGGCTGACCGGCCTCGTCGAGCGCCGCGGCTACACGCTCGTGCCGCTCGAGCTCTACTGGAATAAGGGCCGCGCGAAGCTCGCGGTCGGCCTCGCACGCGGCAAGAAGCAGCATGACAAGCGCGCGACCGAGAAGGAGCGGGACTGGCAGATTGAGCGCCAGAGGATCCTGAAGGGGCGTTAGGGGCCGCTTGCCCCGCCGTCGGCGCGAACCGGATCGCCGGAACGATCGATTGCCGCAGCGGTCTTAGCTATCGGCAGTGCGGAATCCGCGGTTGCGACGAAGTCCTTGAAATCGGCGATTCCGCCCTTACACTGACCTGACATTTTGGGGGCGACCTGGTTTCGACGTGGGTTGCGAAACCCAAGGTGCATGCCGAGGTGCAGATTACCTCGTTAAACCATCTGCAAACCATATAGTTGCCAACGACGACAACTACGCACTCGCCGCTTAATACCCGGTAGGGTGCCGTTCGAGCCGGAGCCGTGCTTGTGCGTCTGGACTCGGGCGTCATCTCTCACAAGCTCGCGATGAGGCGCGTCCGCCGCTGATTCGCTAAACACTAAGCGGACTCGCTGTCGAGTGCGCCCTGTTCGCCGGGTTGCTCGCAGCTAAAATAAAAGGCGGACTAAGCATGTAGAGCCGAGGGCGGAGAGCTTGCGGACGCGGGTTCGATTCCCGCCGCCTCCACCAATACCAAGGGCCTGGATAGTCTCCAGGCCCTTTTTCTTTGCGCGAATCCCCGCGTGGCGCGGAGTTCCTGGCGTTTCCCCTGCGGGTGCCGACGTGCCCAAGTGCGCGAAATCAGCCCGTTTCCCGGCTAGCCCAGTCTCTTTTCTCTGTTTGCCCTGCGGGTAGTCGCGGCGTCGAGATCTGTATTTACAGGGACTTGGCGCGGCCTTTTTGCGGTCAACCATGCCCACCGAAGTACCGGTTACGCCCATGCGATTACCCTCGTCGGCACGGAAAACGATGATGCCGAGGACGAGCGTGATTACCAGAGAAGAGCTGTACGAGTTGGTTTGGTCGGCGCCAATGATCAAGGTCGCTGAGAAGTTCGACGTATCGGGCAGTTACCTGGCGCGGGTATGTACCGCGCTGCGAGTGCCCCGTCCGGAGCGTGGCTACTGGGCGAAGCTCGCGGTCGGCAAGGCGCCGAAGCGGCCGGCACTTCCAGAGCTGCAGCCGGGCGATCCGATCGTGTGGTCTCGGACCGGTGAGTTTCCCGCTCCATCTGTGCCCAAGCCCCGACCGACACCCAGACCCCGCGTCCCACGACTGACCCGGCACGTCACTGGCACCCACGGTCTGATTCGCGGCGCGAAGGAACACTTCCTCGCAAGCCGCAAGGTCGACGAGGGCGAACATTTGAAGCCATACAAGAAGCTGCTTGTCGACGTCATCGCCTCCCGCTCGGGGCTCGACAAGGCGCTGGAATTCGCTAACGACCTGTTCAATGCGCTGGAGTCTGCTGGCCACCGCGTGGTGATCGCGCCGCCGGATGCCCAGTTCTGGAGGGAGCGCATCGACGAGAAGGAAGTGCCGCCGAAGAAGGACCCCCGACACGATCCATACGGGTACGACCGACGCTGGTCACCCTATCGGCCGACGGTCGCCTATGTCGACTCGATTGCCTTCGGACTGGCAGTGATCGAGATGACCGAGTCGGTCGAGATGCGGTACGTCAATGGCAAATACATCCTTGAATCGGAGTACGTGCCTCCCAAGAACCAGCGCTACCACGATCACACATGGACTTCGACTCGGGACCTTCCGTCCGGTCGATTGCGGTTGATCGTGTACGCGCCGTACCGCAGCGTGTCCTGGTCGACATCATTCCAGGAGACGAAGGCTCGATCCCTGACTCAAGACATTCCCCAGATCGTGAAGTCGATCGAGGCTGAAGTCGCGCCCATCATCGAGAAGCTTCAAGAAGCCGACCGGCAGGCCGAGCTCCAGAGGCTGGAACGGCTTGCAGAGGAAGAACGGCGACGGCACGAGGAAGACCGTCGCCGCGAATCGCAGTCCATCAAAGATAGCCACGACCAGCTTGAGCAAGTCATTCAAGCATGGTCGAAGGTCGTCAGCCTGGAGCAGTTCTTCCAGGGCGTTGAGGATCGGGCACAGACACTTCCCGAGAGGGAACGTCAGGGTGTGCTTGACCGACTACGGCTCGCCCGAGAATTCGTCGGCACGCAGAACCCCTTGGACTTCTTCCGGGAGTGGAAGACGCCCACCGAACGATACGTTCCCCTGTCGCAGCGTGACCCCGGGGCAGGAAATGTCGATGCCGACGAGAACGATGAATACGAGGATGAAGACGCCGGGGCTTGGTGAGATCTCTACGGCATCAGCGATCGAACGCTACGACGACTTCCCGTTGCGCTACCCAGTCGGTCGGAAGCGGATTCCTTTGAAACCAAATCAGGCTCATGCAGCGCGGCTGCGTGCCCGCCAGGATGGCCTGGATGATGGCGGGCTCCAGTAGGGTCAGGCGCAGCAGTTCGTTCACCGTCGAGTGATGCAGGCCTTCGCGCTGGGCGATGTCGGTGCCGCTGGCCACCACGCCGTCGTCGAGCAGTTGTTGCCAATAGAAGGCCCGCGCCAACGCTACCAGCATGGGGCTATCGAACTGGCCGCGTGCGGTCGGACTGCTGCTCTCCCCGTCCGGTCGGATCACCACCTTGCGTACGCCGCGCTTGCGGATCTGCAGCGGGATGAAGGTCGAGAGTTTCACGGCCCCGCCATCCATGCGCTGTTGCACGGTGGCCTCGCCCGATTGGCGTATACGCGTCATACAGTCATCTCCACTTCTACCAGTTCCGCGCTGATGCTGCCGGGCCGCAGTTCGTCGATGAGTTCCACCCAGCCGGCGTCGCGCCAGAGGATCTCCAGTCCGTCGTCGCCGATCAGCACCCGCTCGATCAGCAGTTGCGCCAGGCGCCGCTGTTCGGCTGGAAACAGCGTGGACCATACGGCGGCGAGCTGGCGCATCGGCACCACCACCCGTGCCTGGTCGAGATCGAGGCCGCTTTGGCGTACCCGGTCCCACACCGCTTGCACGCTCTCCGGCGCCCGCAATACCTGGCAGATCTGTTCCACCACCAAGGCCTCAATGGGCTCGGCGGGCAGGCTGCCGAAGTCGGAGGCGCCTGCCCCGTAGTGCCGATCCTTGCTCGGGGTGTAGTAGCGGTAGCACTGGCCCTTCTTGGTCGTGCCGGTCGGGATCAGCCGCTCGCCGCTGGCGGTGAAGATCAATCCGCGCAGCAACGGCAAGCCGCGCCCGTCCGTAGCCACCGCCGCGCGCCGTTCCTCGGCGGTCTGGGCCAGCACATCGTGGGCGGCCTGCCACTGTGCCCTGGTCAGGATCGGCGAATGCTGCCCCGGGTAGTAGCGCCCCTTGTGGACGATCTCACCCAGGTACATGCGGTTGTGCAGCAGCTTGTAGATCGACTGCTTGCAGAAGGTGCGGCCCGTCTTGGTGCGGATGCCTTCGGCCGCGTAGCTGCGCACCATGTGGGTGGTCGAACGATCGCGGGCGAAGTCCGCGAAGATCCGCCGCACCACCGCTGCTTCCGCCTCGTTGACGACGAGCAGTCGGTTTCGCACGTCGTAACCGAGCGGCAGCGGCCCGCCCATCCACATGCCCTTGGCCTTGCTGGCAGCGATCTTGTCGCGGATACGCTCGCCAGTGACCTCGCGCTCGAACTGGGCGAAGGACAGCAGCACGTTCAGCATCAGCCGCCCCATCGAGGTGGCCGAATTGATCTGCTGGGTGACCGCGCTGAAGCTCACGCCGCAGCGGTCGAACACTTCCACCATGCGCGCGAAGTCGGCCAGCGAACGGCTGAGCCTGTCGATCTTGTAGACCACGACGATGTCGATGCGGCCGGATTCGATATCGGCCAGCAGCCGTTTCAGCGCGGGCCGCTCCATATTGCCGCCGGAGAACCCGCCGTCATCGTAATCGTCCGCCACCGCGATCCAGCCCTCATGGGTCTGGCTCTTGATGAAGGCGTGACCCGCTTCCTTCTGCGCGTCGATGGAGTTGAAGGACTGGTCGAGGCGTTCGTCGCTGGAGACGCGGCAATACACAGCACAGCGCTTGGGTGAGGCCAGGATGGCAGTGCTCATCGTTTGCCTCCCTTGCCCGGTTTGAGCCCGAAAAACTTCGGTCCCGACCACTGCGTGCCAGTGATGTGGCGCGCCGCCGCCGACAGGCTCTTGAAGCGCTGGCCGTTCAGTTCGTAGAGGCCATCGGCGGTGACGGTCACCCGGTACTCGCGCTCGTCCCATTCGCGCACCAGCACCGTGCCGGGCATCAGATGGAATTCGGTGCCGCGCCCGACCTGCTTGATCTTCGAGAACTGCGCGCCGCGCTCCACCAGATAGCGGCGCACGCCTGCCGGCAGCGGCCCGTAGGCCTGCTCCTGCAGCCGGTAGGCCAGGCGCGACTCCACGTAGTGGCGGTTGGTGTGGGCCGGACGGCGCGAGAAGTGCGCATCCCACAGCGCCCAGAGGTCTTTCATGGGCAGGCCGGGCAGCGCCGCCACCTGCGCGCTGATGCTGTCGTTCATTGAGGTATCGGTCATCGTTCATGTTCCTGTGGTTGAGACAGGTCGATGAACGCGCTGTGGCGGGCAGAAGCCAAGGTGAAACCCCTCTCAGTGGGCCGAAAGATCGGCATCCAGCGCGTTACTGGCCGCCTCCAGGGCCTCCTCGGGGATCTCGATCTCGTACCGCCCCTGCTCCCGCGTGAACCCCGCCCGGTGCCGCGCCACCGCCGCCCGGGCGATCACGCCGATAAAGGCTGGCAACTGCTCTTGCAATTCGATCTCTGCGACGATGGCCTGCGCGCCCTGGTAGCTGTCGCGCGCCAGGCGGATCTGCTCCGGCAAGGCGTCGTGCTCGGCCTGCAGGGTCTGGATGCGCCGTGCGACTTCATCGCGGGTGTGGCGGGTGGCGGTCAGTTCCGCGTGCAATGAGGCGAGTGCCGCCGGGATGGCCGTCAGCTCACCGGCGTTCATCAGGTGGTTGGCGGTGAATTGCGTGTCGTGGGCGATCTGCTGCTCGACAGACTCGATGCGCGCATCGAGCTGTGCCTGCAGGTTCTTAGCCTTGTTAATCTCCTCGGCCAGTGCCGTGCGGCGGTCGGTCAGCGCTGCCATCTCGGCACGTGCTGCCTCCAACTGGGCGGGTGCATTGACCTTGCGCTTCAGCCGGACGTGATCCTCGCGCAGCGGCACCAGATCCTGCTGCAGTTGTCGTGCGATCGCTTCGAGCTGGTTCTTCTCGCGGAACAGGCGCTGCTCGGTCATCGACCAGTGTGTGGAAGTCGAGCGCTGTTCCAATTCGTGATAGGCGCGGCGTTTGGCATCGGCTTCCTGCTGCGCGGTACTGGCAGCAGCCTCGGCCTCCTGCAGCTGCTGGGTCAGCGCATCGAGTTCGGTTCGCAGAGTGTCGAGGTAACTGGTGGATGACTGGCGGCGTGAGGGGTTCGATTTCATGGGCGGGCTCCTGGGGTTGGCGTCGCCACGACACCACGTCGCAGCGACCGTTTCGCACTGTCGAAATGGTCGCTGCCAGAGACCGGTTTGGTCGATCAGGGCGCAGCGGGCGAACGCGGTCTGTCGATGACCGACACGGGCTGATGCGGACGCCCACGTGCTCGGAAATGAAATTGCAGCGAAGCTCGAAGCGATTCGCACCCATGCCAACAGCTGCGAAGTTCAACGCCCCGCGCGTCATTGCCGCAACGGCGCACACCGCGAAGAATCCCGCTCATCAGGTGTCACCGAGCCCCAGTGAGGGCCGTTGCGGGCACCGCCCACCGAACGGGAGCCGTCACATGAAACCCTTGCCACCCACCGAACTGCTCAGCCCGCGCCAGCTCGCCGCGCGCTGGGGCTTGTCTGAAAAAACTCTCGAACGCTGGCGGATGCTCGGCACAGGTCCAGCATTCCTCAAGCTCGGCAGCCGTGTGCTCTACAGCTTGGACGAGATCGAAGCGCACGAACGCGAACGCACCCGCCGCTGCACCGCCGGCGATCATCCGAGTGAGGCGTGGGCATGATGAACCGCCAGCAGCGCAGAGAGCGCGAACGCATGACGCGGCAACTGCGCGCCCACATCGCCCGGCACGGCATCGAGCCGGTGCTCGACAAGATGTTCGGCCCCGGCAGCTGGCGCTATGACGCTGACGAGGAACTCTGGATCGTGCCCGACACCCGGCACACCGGGCCGGGGCGTTCCTACTACTGCGTGCGCGCCAACGGCGACTGGTTCAAGGCGCAGCTCGACGGGGAGCATACCCAATGAGCACGGCCGCAATCGACGCGATCAACGTTCCGCCCCATCCCTTCTTCGACTTCAACGACGCGCCCGACCGTATCGAGCGACGCCACGACAAGGACGAGCTGCGCGCCCGCCTGCTCGATCAGCTCGAAGCCGTGCTGATGTACCTGTTCCCGAACGGCAAGCGCCAGGGCACGCGCTTCGTGGTCGGCAATGTACAAGGCGATGCCGGCGACAGCCTGGTTATCGAACTCGAAGGCCCGAAGCGCGGGGTATGGATCGACTTCGCCACCGGCGAATCCGGCGACGTGCTGGCACTGTGGGCGGCGGCGCGAGGGTTTGCCGTGCCGCGCGATTTTGGGGAACTGCTGGATGACGTCGGTGATTGGCTGGTGGTGCCGACCTCGTTCATCCCGGCACCGGCAAAGTCGTCCGCTGCCCATGACACGCTCGGCCCGCACACCGCGAAGTGGGACTACCGCAGTGCCGACGGTGAACTGCTGGCCTGCGTGTACCGCTACGACACGCCCGAGGGGAAGCAATACCGGCCCTGGGATGTCACCTACCGCCAGACGCGGATGCTCGACCCGCGCCCGCTCTACAACCTGCCTGCAGTGGCAAAGGCCGATACCGTCGTGCTGGTGGAGGGCGAGAAATGCGCCGATGCGTTGATGCAGCTTGGCATCGTCGCCACGACCGCGATGGGCGGCGCCGCGACTACCTTGAACAAGACCGACTGGTCGCCGCTTGCTGGCAAGACCGTCATCGTCTGGCCGGACAACGACGAGACCGGCGCCAGGTACGCCAACGCGGTGATCCGAAAGTTACTGGGCATCGGCGCGCGGGTTCGGCGCATCAGCATTCCGGAGAACAAGCCGCAGAAGTGGGATGCCGCCGATGCCATGGCCGAGGGAATCGATGTCCAATCCCTGCTGGCCAACGCAATGCCGGTCACCAACGACCAGCCACGCCAACCGTTTGAGATCGCACAATGGCGCGCCCGCGAGCGCTTCACCGGCGAACCGCAACCCCGGCGCTGGCTGATCGAAGGCGTATTCCCGTTGGCGCAGGCCGCGCTGGTGGCGGCCGGTGGCGGTGTCGGCAAATCCTTCCTGCTGCTGGCACTGGCCCGCGAGGTAGCGGCCTTTGATGGCGGCTGGGCCAATGCGCCGACCCTGTTCGGTGGCGCGCTCTCCGGCCAAGGTGTGGCGATCTATGTCACCGCCGAGGACGACGCCATCGAGGTGCACAACCGCCTGAACGCGCTGGGGCCTATCCCGGACCGGCTCTACGTGCTGCCGCTGCCGGATGCCGGTGGCGCCGTACCGCTGTTCGCGCCCGATCCGGCGACGCGAGGCCCCTCAACCACGCCGGCGTGGCTAGCGCTGGAACAGCAACTAACCGCGCTGGCCGGTCTGCGGCTGATCATCCTCGATCCGCTGCAGCCGCTGTGCGCGCTGGATCTGAACGTGCCGGAGAACGCCCAGTTCGTCTGCTCGCGGCTGGCGGCGCTCGCGGCCAGCACCGGCGCTTCGGTGATCGTCTCCCACCACTTCGCCAAGCGCGAGGCCTCGACCCCAGAGCAGGCCCGCGAAGCGATCCGGGGCACTGGCGGCCTGGTCGATGGGGTGCGCTCGGTCTACGCGCTGTGGAACCCCAAGGAGGAACAGGCCAAGGCGATCTGCAAGGCGCTGGGCGAACCCTTCGAGCGCGGCCGGGTGGTGATGGGCGGCGTGGTCAAGGCCAACGGTCGCGCCAATCTGCGGGTGACCACCTTTCTGCGTGATAGCCGTGGCCTGCTAGTGGACCGCAGCGATGCCCTGGTCCGCGCCCGCCAGACCGACGTCGATCTGCTGCCCGATCTTAAAGCCGCCATCGCGCGGGCCGCCGCTGAAGGCAAGCCCTACACCAAGACCGGCGGCAACGGCGTCTACGAGCGAAGGCACGAACTGCCGGAAGCCTTCCACGCCATAGGCAAGCACCGGCTGGCCGAGTGGGTGGGCACCCTGCTCGACCGGGAGGAACTGGTCATGGCCATGGTCGACGGCTCGAAGCTGGTGAAGTGGCTGGACGTGCCGGATGGCCCCATGGCCAGCGGCGAGGCGGCCTTCGTCACCGGGCATCTGAAGCGCGCGAACGCGGGCCAGCGGGATCAGGCATGAGCATTCCCGGGGCAGGTCTCCGTTCCCGGTTTCCCGCTTCCCGACCGGGAACGCAGGGCCGGGCGGGAACGCCAAACTCAAGCCTGGCGAGGGTTTCCAGCGTTCCCGGCCAAAATCGTTCCCGGACGGGGGTGGGAACGCGCAAACCCAGCAATGACGCCACTTTCCCGGTTCCCGGCGTTTCCTCTCTAAAGAGAGAGGGTGAGCATCGGGAATGCTCACCTCCCTCGATTCCACTGGCTGGCCGGACATGGGAACGATGCCCCAGCGAGACGGCACGGGTCCTTCCTGGCCGCATTCGTATACGGGGGGCGCGAGCGCACTGCTCGTCTACCGTGTGGGTGCAAACCGAGGTTTGCAGGGTTTGCGGTTTGCACCTGCCAACCGTGACCCTCTCCAAAGGCGAACAGGGTAATCCCGAAGCCAATGGGGCAATGGCAGCGGCTGTTACCTCATTTCCGGTACGCCCAGAAGATCACTGCTAGCGACAGATACTATCCGCATCTGATAGCATCCCGAAACCACATCGGGGACATCGAAGCATGCGCACAGTGATTGGCATCCGGCCGGCCAAATCCGGTCGTCGGGCGATCGATGACGCCAACGGCCCCACGCCCACCGTCTGGTTCGATTCCTGGCGGCAGTTGGCCAGCCTGCTGTCGGACGAAAACCGCGCGCTGCTGCGCCTGATGCAGGAGCGGCAACCGCGCACTGTGCTGGAGCTGGCCGAGTGGTCAGGCCGCGCGGCCAGCAACCTATCGCGCACCCTGCGTCATTTGGAGCGCCACGGCCTGGTCAAGATGCACCGCAGCCCGGACACCCGCGCCGTGCGCCCGGAGGCACTGGCCACCGAATTCTTGATCGTGCTGGATTGATGGAGAAGAACAATGAATAGAAGCCTGCAGGAGTGCGCCGTTTGAGCCACGAAGGCCAACTCTTCGACCAAAAATCCTTGCGATCCGTGATCGGCAAGAGCGCCGACTGGAACGAGCTGGTCAAGGATTGCATCGCCTTCGCCAACGCGACGGGCGGTCGTCTGCTGCTCGGTATCGAGGACGGGCAGGACACGCCGCCCGCAGGCCAGCAGATTCCTGCCGATCTTCCGGACACCATCCGGCGCAAGATTGCCGAGCGCTGCGTCAACGTGGCCGTGCTTCCGGATGTGGTTACCGCAGCCAATGGCGGTCAATACATCAACCTTGCCATTCCCCGCGCTATTGCTGTGGCTTCGACCACCGATGGTCGCTACTTCCTGCGCGTGGCCGACCAAAGCAAACCTGTCACGGGTGACGGCGTGCTCCGGCTGGCCGCGGAGCGTGCAGCGCTGCCGTGGGAAACCCAGACCACGCTGCAGGTGCCCAGATCAGCCGCCGCCCCGGACAAGCTCGGCAAGCTGGTGACTGCGCTGAGGGCATCGGACCGAGTCAAGGCGTCCGTCAAGGAAAAGTCCGATGACGAGCTGCTCGATCATTACCAACTCACACAAGGTGGGTGCCTGACCCACTTGGGCATCCTTTGTCTGGGACAGCAGCATCAGCGTGCGCAGCTGACCACGGCACCGGTGATCCAATTCATCAAGTACGACGAGCACGCCCAGAAGGTCAACAAGCTGGTATGGGACGACCACACCTTGAATCCGATGGAGCTGATCGAGGCGGTCTGGCTGGAGGTGCCCGAATTCCGCGAGCGCTACGAATTGCCGGATGGCCTGTACCGCCAGAACGTGCCTGCCTTCGACGAGGTGGTGGTACGCGAGCTTCTGGTCAACGCGCTGGTGCATCGCCCCTACACCCAGCGCGGCGACATCTTCCTGAACCTGCACCCCGATCGGCTGGAAGTGGTCAACCCGGGTCCGCTACCGCTGGGCGTGACGCCGCAGAACGTGCTGCACACCACCGTGCGTCGCAACGAGCACCTGGCCCGTCTGTTCCACGACCTGAAGCTGATGGAGCGCGAAGGCAGCGGCTTCGACAAGATCTTCGAGGTGCTGTTGTCGCAGGGCCGCCCGGCGCCGGAGCTGATCGAAACTCATGACCGCGTCCAGGTCACGGTACGCCGCCGCATCCTCAAGCCCGAAGTCATCGACTTCATTGCCAAGGCGGACCAGACCTACCAGCTCACCCAGCGCGAACGCATCGCCCTGGGCCTGCTGGCGCAGCACGACGCCATGACCGCCCGCGAACTGGCCGCCGTGTTGGAGCTGCCCTCGGTCGAGGCGCTGCAACCGTGGATCAAGCGGCTGCTGGCGTGGGATCTGATCCAGAGCGCAGGGCGCACGCAAGCCACGCGCTATTTCGTCGACCCGGGGCTGCTGCGCCATCTCGATTTTGCCGGGGAAACGACCCTCAAACGGATCGAGCCGCACCGGCTCGCAGCCCTGATTCTGGAAGACCTCAAGCGCTACCCCGAATCGGCCATCGGCGATATCCGCCAACGCATCGGCAGCGAGATCCACCCGAGGCAGGTCAAGCGTGCGCTGGATGGCCTGGTCGACAAGGGCGAGGTGCGCTTTGAAGGTGACAAGCGCTGGCGACGCTACTGGGCGGTGTCATGACAAGCCTATCGGACAACCTGTGCCCTATCGGCAATAGCCGGGCGATAGAAAATGAGTGATACGCCAGAGCAGACCCAATAAATCAAAGCCTTATATCGACCACCGCCAGTGCTGGACGGTCGATAGCGGCAAAACAGAACCCATCGAATTCCAAGACGTACGCATGAGCGCCAATTTCCAACAACTCGCCAACTTCATCTGGTCGGTCGCCGACCTGCTGCGCGGCCCCTACCGCCCGCCGCAGTACGAGCGCGTGATGCTGCCGCTCACCGTGCTGCGCCGCTTCGACGCCGTGCTGGCGCCGAGCAAGGACGCCGTGCTCAAGCGCTATGCCGAGCTGAGCAGCAAGGGCATTCCCAATATCGACGCCATCCTCAACAACCTGGCCAAGGATGAACACGGCACCCCGCTGGGCTTCCACAACCATAGCCAGCTCGACTTCCAGAAGCTCAAGGGCGACCCCGACAACATCGGCCGCCATCTGGCCGACTACATCGCCGGCTTCTCCGAGAACATCCGCAAGATCTTCGAGCGCTTCGAGTTCGACAAGGAGATCGAAAAACTCGAAGAGTCCAACCGCCTGTATCAGGTGGTCTCCCAGTTTGCCGAGATCGACCTGCACCCCAAGCGCGTCGACAACATCACCATGGGGCTGGTGTTCGAAGACCTGATCCGGCGCTTCAACGAAGCCGCCAACGAAACGGCTGGCGATCACTTCACCCCGCGCGAAGTTATCCAGCTCATGGTCAACCTGCTGCTGGAACCCGACACCAGTGTGCTCACCCAAGCCGGCGTCATCGTCACCATCTGCGACCCCGCTTGCGGTACCGGCGGCATGCTGGCCGAGGCGCAGAACTGGATTCGCGCCCACAACGAACAGGCCACGGTCAAGGTGTTCGGGCAGGACTACAACCCACGCTCCTATGCCGTGGCCGCCTCCGACCTGCTGATCAAAGGCCACAAGGATGGCCAGGTGGTGCTGGGCAACACCCTCACCGACGACCCGTTTCCGGAACACCGTTTCGATTACCTGCTGGCCAACCCGCCCTTCGGCGTGGACTGGAAGGCGGAGAAGAAAATCATTGACCGCTGGCCCAACTTCCGCGGCTACAGCGGCAAGCTGCCGCGCATCAACGACGGCGCGCTGCTGTTCCTGCTCTACATGATGAGCAAGTTCCAGGACTACAAAGCGGGCGACCGCGACAAACCCGGCTCGCGCACCGCCATCGTGTTCAACGGCTCGCCGCTGTTCACTGGCGGCGCCGGCAGCGGCGAGAGCGAGATCCGGCGCTGGATTATTGAGCGCGACCAGCTCGAAGCCATCGTCGCCCTGCCCGAGCAAATGTTCTACAACACCGGCATCGGTACCTTCATCTGGGTGGTCACCAACCGTAAGGCCGAGCACCGCAGGGGCAAGATTCAGCTTATCGATGCCCGCGAGCGCTACACGCCGATGAAGCGCAGCCTTGGCGACAAGCGCCGCTACCTCGACCAGGCCGCACTGGATGCCGTGACCCGCGAACACGGTGCCTTTGCCGAGACGACCCGAGCGTGGGTGCGGCAGGACAAGGACGGCAAGCCCCTGGAATGGCTGGGCACCCCGCCGATCGAGCTTGCACCTGAAGATCAGAAATGGGTCGAAAGGAAGACCAGTCAGGTATTCGACAACACCGACTTCGGCTATCGCCGCATCACGGTGCTGCGCCCCCTTCGGCTGCGGTTCCAGATCACAGAAGAGGCCCGCGAACGCTTCCTCGATACCTGGCCTGAGCTGTACGACGCGCTGCTGGCGGTACAGGATGCACTCGGCAGCGAGCCGCTGCTGGACTGGAACCAGGCCTGGGCCACGGTGCAGAAGGTGTTCAAGAAGTTGCCCGACGATGTCGAAGGCTGGGCCAAGGGTGCGAGGGGCACAGCACAGAAGAAGATCTTCCGCGATTGTTTCACCGTGGTGGATCCCGAAGCAGCGCCTGTCATCGCCAAACACCACAAGGTCGAGCCGCTGGACCGCGCCGCCCTGTTCCCCGGCCAGACCCTGCCCGCCGACCTCGGCAAGGATGATCTGTACGAGTTGCTGGGCCTGCACGCCGATGGCAAAGGCAAGCACATCGAGTACGAACCCGACCCGGCGTTGAAGGATGCCGAAAACATCCCGCTGAAGGAGGACATCGTCAGCTACGTGCTGCGCGAGGTGCGGCCCTACGTGCCGGATGCCTGGATCGACCGCGCCACGCTGGACGAGCAGGACGGCGGCATCGGCAAGGTGGGCTACGAGATCAACTTCAACCGCGTGTTCTTCCAGTACCAGCCGCCGCGCCCGTTGCACGAGATCGATGCGGAGCTGGCTGGCGTGGAGCAGCGGATTCTGGAGTTGCTGCGGGAGGTGACGGAATGAGTTCCGTCCGCTATCCCTCTCACTGGACAAACCAGAAGCTGAAGTATGTAGCTTCTCTGAAAAGCGGAGAAGGCATAACTTCCGACGACATTTCCGACTCTGACGAGTATCCCGTTTATGGCGGAAACGGGGTTCGAGGTTATACGTCGAGCTATACCCACGACGGAACGTACCCGCTCATCGGCCGCCAAGGTGCACTCTGCGGGAACATCAACTATGCGTCTGGAAAGTTTTGGGCGTCTGAGCACGCTGTCGTTGTGAATGTGCACCACGGCCATGTGGTTGGCTGGCTTGGCGAAGTGTTACGGTCGATGAATTTGAACCAGTACTCGCAGTCTGCCGCACAACCGGGGATTAGCGTGGAGGTCATCGAAAACCTTCCAATCCCCGTCCCCCCTGAATCAGAACAGGAAGCCATCGCCAACTACCTCGACCGCGAAACCACCCGCATCGACGCGCTGATCGCCGAGAAGGAACGCATGCTGGCACTGCTGGACGAAAAGCGCGCCGCTCTCATCAGCCGCGTCGTCACCCGCGGCCTCGACCCCAACGTCCCGCTCAAGCCGTCCGGCCAGAACTGGCTGGGCGAGATTCCAGCGCATTGGCCGACAACCAAGTTCTCTTGGGACGTATTCATATCCGAAGGGCAGGTAGACCCTGAAGATGACAATTTCTCCGAAATGATCCTGATTGCACCGAATCACATTGAGTCACGCACGGGTCAAGTTATTTATAAGGAAACCTCCGCAGATCAAGGCGCGGTAAGCGGCAAGTACTTGTGTAAAGAGGGCGATGTACTCTATTCAAAAATTCGTCCCGCGCTGCGCAAGGTTGCGCTGGCCGATGAGGACTGTTTGTGTAGTGCGGACATGTATGCGCTCCGTCCGTCTGAGAGACTGCTGCCACAGTATCTGCAGTATTTCTTGCTCTCCGAAGATTTTTCTACTTGGGCAGAACTCGAATCCGCTCGGGTCGCGATGCCAAAGATCAATCGAGAGACTCTCAGCGCGATTCGAATGCCGGTTCCTCCCCTTCAAGAACAAGAGCGAATCATCTTTGAGATTCGGAAAGGCACCGAGAGAATCGACCTTCAGCGGAAAGCAATCCGCGTGAGCGTTGAGTTGCTGAAGGAACGTCGCGCCGCACTGATCACCGCTGCCGTCACTGGCCAGATCCCGCTGGAGGAGATGACAGGATGAACCTGGAAAGCCTCTCCCTCGCGCACTGCGGCGGCTTCGAGCAGCTCGACATCGCCTTCGAACCCGATGTGACGTTGATTGCTGGCGTCAACGGCGTAGGCAAATCCACGCTGCTCAGAGCGCTCGGCGTGATCCTCTCTCGCACGCAGCGTCGAATCGGTGTCACGAGAAGTCGCCCGTCGTCCCTCAAGCCGGATGATATTTTTATCGGCAGCGAAGTCGCTCGTTTGACCGCAACCATGGACTTTGCTGGTCGAAAGGTTCGAGCCGAGTACTCGCAACGGTCGAACTCACGAGCAACAAAGAAGTTTGATCTGCTCGGTGTGGTTCCCGAGCAAACTTCCAACGAATGCTTGGCTGTCTACTTCTCGCCCAAGCGCCAGTTGCCCGGCCAGCCGCGCTGGCCTGCCGGAGGCCAAGCCCTTCGACCCGTCCATCGCCTACGGCCGCGCCCTGCACGACCGTGAAGTGGAGCTGCGCGAGTTCATGCATTGGTTCCGCACCCAGGAGAAGCTGGGCGCGGCCAACGAGCCACGTCGGCTCAAGGTGCTGGACGCGTTGCGCGCCGTGGTGGGCGAACTGGTGCCCGAGTTCGGCAACCTGCGCATCCAGGAGCAGCCACGGCTCGGCTTCGTGGTGGACAAGCGCGGCCAACCGTTCTACCTGCACCAACTATCCGACGGCGAACGCGGCCTGCTGGCGCTGGTGTTCGATCTCACCCGGCGCCTGGCCATCGCCAATCCGGACAGCGACAATCCCATCGCCGAGGGCGTTGCGCTGGTGCTAATTGATGAGATTGAATTGCACCTTCATCCCAAGTGGCAACGGGACGTAATTAAACGGCTTCCGGGAATTTTCAAGAACTGCCAGTTTGTAATAACTACCCATTCGCCTCAGGTTATTGGCGAGGTGCAGGCGCGGTGCGTCAGGCTGCTTTCCATCAGAGATGGTCGAGTCATCAGCGAAACTCCCGGCATGGCTTACGGCGCTGACTCGAACTGGATATTGAGTGTTCTGATGGGTGCCGATGAGATGAACGAGGAAGTTGAAAAGACTCTCGATGAAATCGCAAGCCTCATCTCGAAACGCGATCTGAATGAGGCCAGACAAAGAGTCGATGATCTTCGGGGTGAGGTCGGTAATACCGAAGCGATCCAAAAGCTTGTTTCGACTCTTGAACGGATTGAGCGACTGGGTAAATGAGAAGGATTGTGAAGAACCGAGCGCCCGAGTGTCTACAGACATTCATTGATGGACAACTTGCCATTGAGCCTCCAGTCAATCTGACTTACAGGGATTTCCAAGGCAAGGCGGCATTGCTGGCCATTCTGACCGCCGAGCAACTCGGCTTGTGCGGCTATACGGGGGCTCCAGTCGACGAAAGAATCTCAAGCATTACATGTCCTTCCGGACAAGCGAAATTCAGAAGCCATATTGAGCATTTGAAGTGTCAGGCTAAATGCCGGCAGGAGTTGATCGATGCTGGCCTCGAACCTGGCAGGGATCTGGGTGAAGATCTCAGCTACCTGAACATGATTGCTGCTATTGAGGTGCGCGGTGCAGAGAGCGAACACTTCGGAGCAGTAAGAAAGAAAGATCTACCTCTTCCAGTCTTGCCGACGCAGGAGAACTGCGATGAGTGCTTCAAATTTCGTGAGGCAGATGGCGGCATAGAGGGAGTGAATGAGGATGCAGTGCAGAGCATCGCCGTGGTCGGACTGGATCATGACACCCTCAAAGGCTGGAGGAGGTCTGCAATTGAAGTTTGGCTGGATCCAGAGGTCATTCAGAACCGTGACGACTTCGAGAAGGTGGCTAAAGCCATGGAGATGCCAGTCAACGGCAGGCTGCCTGAATTCGCATTTGTAATCGAATCCATTGCGAAGGATTATCTGAGATGAAGCGAACGTCCGAATCCGCGTTCGAAACCGCCATCGAGACGGTCTTGCTGGACGACGGCTACACGCGGGTCGATGCCAAAGGCTTCGACCGCGAGCGCGCCATCTTTCCCGAAGAGGCGCTGGCCTTCATCCGCGCCACCCAGGGCAAGGTGTGGGAGAAGCTGGAAGCCCTGCACGGCGAGCAGACCGGCGCGCGGGTGCTGGAATCACTGTGCAAGTGGCTGGATACCCATGGCGCGCTGGCCACCCTGCGTCACGGCTTCAAGTGCTTCGGCCGCACGCTGCGCGTCGCCTTCTTCCGCCCGGCTCACGGCCTGAACCCGGAGCTGGAGGCGCGCTATCAGGCCAATCGGCTGGGGCTCACCCGCCAGCTGCACTTCAGCCCGAAGTCGGAAAAGTCGCTGGACGTGGTGCTGTCGGTCAATGGCATTCCGGTGGTGACGCTGGAACTGAAGAACCCCTTGAGCGGCCAGACAGCGGCGAATGCCATCCACCAGTACCGCCACGACCGTGACCCGCGCGAACCGATCTTCGTTTTCACCAAGCGCACCTTGGTGCATTTCGCGGTGGACACAGAAGAGGCCCACATGGCCACACGGCTGGCGGGATCATCCACCTATTTCCTGCCCTTCAACCGGGGCATGGACGGCGGCGCCGGCAACCCACCCGACCGGGAGGGGCGCAACTACAAGACGGCCTACCTGTGGGAAGAGGTGCTGCAGCGCGACAGCCTGCTCGACCTGCTCGCCCGCTTCCTGCATCTGGATGTGGAAGAAAAGACCACCGACGAGGGCAAGAAGGTGCGCAAGGAAAGCCTGATCTTTCCGCGCTATCACCAGTTGCAGGCCGTGCGCCAGATGGTGGCGGCGGCTGCCAGTGAGGGCGTGGGGCATAACTACCTGGTCGAGCACTCGGCCGGCAGCGGCAAGAGCAACACCATTGCCTGGCTGGCGCATCGCCTTTCCAGCCTGCACAACGAACGTGACGAGCGGCTATTCGACAGCGTAGTGGTCATTACCGACCGCGTGGTGCTCGACCGCCAGTTGCAGAACACCATCTACCAGTTCGATCACCGCCAGGGCGTGGTGCAGAAGATCGACGAGGATTCGCGCCAGCTCGCCGAAGCGCTGGAAGCCGGCGTGCCGATCATCATCACCACGCTGCAGAAATTCCCGTTCGTGTCCGGGCAGCTGGCCAAGCTGAGCGAGGAGCGCGGGGAAGGCAGCAAGAGCCATCTGCCCACGCGCAAGTACGCCGTGATCATCGATGAGGCCCACAGCTCGCAGTCGGGTGAAACCGCCACGGAACTCAAGGGAGTGCTGGGCGGCGCCGAGCTGCGCAAGAAGGCCCAGGAAATGGCCGAGGAGGAAGGCGAAGTGGAGCTGGAGCGCCTGTTCCGTTCCATGGCCAAGCGCGGCAAGCAGCCGAACATGAGCTTCTTCGCCTTTACCGCCACGCCCAAGCACAAGACGCTGGCGATCTTCGGCCGCAACGGCGAGCCCTTCCACCGCTACACCATGCGCCAGGCCATCGAGGAAGGCTTCATCGAGGACGTACTGAAGAACTATGTCACCTATAAGACCTACTACAAGTTGATCAAGAAGGCCGAGGACGACCCCAACGTCGAGCGCAAGAAGGCGGCGAAGGCGTTGGCCCGTTTCATGCGGCTGCATCCGCACAACATTGGCCAGAAGACCGAAGTGATGGTCGAACATTTCCAGCAGTTCACCCGCCACAAGATCGGCGGGCACGCCAAGGCGATGGTGGTGACTGGCTCGCGGCTGGAGGCGGTGCGCTACAAGCAGGAGTTCGACCGCTACATCCAGGAGAAGGGCTACCCGATCAAGAGCCTGGTGGCGTTCTCGGGCACGGTGGAAGACGACAAGATCCCGGAGAAGTCCTACACCGAGGTCGAAATGAATGGCGGCCTCAAGGAAAAGGAGCTGCCCGAAACCTTCGCCAAGCCGGAATTCCGCGTGCTGCTGGTGGCCGAGAAATACCAGACCGGCTTCGACCAGCCGCTGCTGCACACCATGTACGTGGACAAGCGCTTGGCGGGCATTCAGGCCGTGCAGACGCTGTCGCGCCTGAACCGCACCCACCCGCTCAAGGACGACACCTTCGTGCTGGATTTCGTCAACGATCCCGCCGAGATCCAGGAAGCCTTCCGCCAGTACTACGAAGGCTCGGTGATGGGCGAGCAGGTCGATCCCGACAAGCTCTATGAGGTCAAGGCCGAGCTCGATGCCTCAGGCATTTACCTGCAAACCGAGGTGGCCGAGTTCGCGCGCGTATTCTTTGCGCCGAAGCGCCGGCAGAGCCCCGGCGATCACAAGACAATGAACGCGATTTTGGATCAGGCGGTCGCGCGTTTCGTGCAGCTGCAAAACACGGAAGAAGAGGAAGCAGAGCTATGGCGCGGCAAGCTACAGGCCTTCCGCAATCTCTATAGCTTCCTGAGCCAGGTGATCCCCTACCAGGACAGCGATCTGGAAAAGCTGTTCACCTACCTGAGGCATCTGGCACTGAAGCTGCCCAAGCGCAAGAGCGGGCCGGGCTACCAGTTCGACGAGGAGGTCGAACTCGACTATTACCGCCTGCAGAAGATCAGTGAAGGCTCAATCAGCCTGAACGAGGGTTACGCCAAACCACTGGACGGCCCTCGCGAGGTGGGCACCGGCCTGGTGCGGGAAGAGCACGTTTCACTTTCGCGCCTGATCGACATCATCAACGAGCGCTTTGGCGGCGAACTCAACGAGGCGGATCAGCTGTTCTTCGACCAGATTGCGGAGGCGGCGAGCCAGAACGAAGCGCTGCAGAAGGCCGCCGAGGTCAACTCGCTGGACAAGTTCCAGCTGGTGTTCCGGCAGGTGCTGGAATCACTGTTCATCGAGCGGATGGAGTTGAACGAGGAGCTGTTCACCGACTACATGGGCAAGCCGGACATGCAGGAACTGGTATCAAAATGGCTCGGCAGCCAGGTCTATGAGCGGCTCTCACCCCGAGGCCCACGGTCGTCGGGCGATATGGCCCCGAAGGCATGACCCGAGCGGGTGCCGGCAAAGACGGATGCCTTCCACCAGTTATCCGAAAATCCCGGATAACTGGTCCCCACACCCGCAACCCTCCGGAGATTCCGGACAGTTGCCTACCCGCAAGCTCGCAGGAATTCGCACCCGTTCGCAGCGGTCCAAACCGGCTGACCGAGGACCCATTCCTTCGGTCAACCGTCCGCCACCACCTCCTGACCCGATTGAGACGCCGGGCGCGAAGCCGCCCGTCGACACCGACGGCGTCTTCGTTCAGCGCGCGAGACTGCCCAGGCCGGGCAGCCTCGAGTTTTCGTTCTCCTCTCCGCCCAAATCCGACGGTATCGTCAGAACGACAAGAACGCGCCGATATTGAAGTTCGCGCTCTCGTTCTCGGTCCCGTCGTGCGCGTTCGACTGCACCTGCGTGAGCTCCGCGAGCAGGGTCAGGTTCTCCGTCAGCGAGTGATACGCGCCCAAGGTCCATTTCTCGTTCCGCTTCACGAGCCCGGACGGAGCTTCGCCGTCCGCAAGATCGAGGTCGCTCCGGCCGTAGTTCACGCCGAGCTTCGTGTCGCCGAAGGTCCACGTGAGCTGGGCGAGGAACCCGTCCGAGTCCCGCTCGAGCCCGGCGCCGGTGTCTCCGAGCAGGTACAGAGCCGTCGTACCGATGCCCTCGCCCGTGTAGTACCACAGGGAGAACTCGCCTCCGCCGCCGAACGCGACCTTGCCGCCGAGATCGAATGCGAGGCTGTCGAAGTCGGCCGCGTCGGTCAGGCCTTCGTGCTCCTGACGAATGAACGTCGCGGAGAGATAAAACGGCTCCTTCGTGTACGCGATCTTGCCGTGGAACCCGGGCGCGGTTTCGGGCGTCGGCGCGTTCTGCAGGATCGGCTCGAGCGGATCGAAGATGCCGATCGTGAAGCTGAACCCGTTGATATCGGGCGTCGTGTAGTTGATCTGGCCGATCCAATCGGCATAGATGTAGCCGAGACCGATCGAGCCGAGCGCCGTATTCGCAGGCGCCGCGTTGTTGCCGTTGATCCCGCCGACGCCAGGCAACGTCATGTCGTTCAGGATCGCGTCGGCGCCGAAGAGCCCGAGATCGCGGCCGAGCTTGAACGTCCCGATCCGATCGTTGCCGAACGTCATGAAGACCTGGCGAACATCGAGCGCCGTCGTCCCGAGCGCCGTGTTCAGGCGCTCCGCGCCCTGCTGTAGATTCGGACTGCCGTCGTTCGTGCTGATGCCGGGAAAGAGCCCGAACGTTACGGTCAAGTCATAGCCGTTCTGCGTAGTCGCGCCGCCGATCGACAGCGCGGCCGGCAGCAGCCCGTTGCTGATCGAGGACGTGCGTTCCTCCCCGGCGCTTCCTCTGCATGCGAGCCCGCCGGTGATGCCCGGCACCGTTTCTTCCTCGCAGTCCGCGAGGATATAGTGCACGTTGACGTTGCCGCTGACGGTCAGCGTCCATTCCCCTGCCGTGACGTCGAACCCTCTTGCCGGTGCGCTGAGGCACGCAGTGATCGCGGCCGCAGCCAGTGCAGCTTCCGTTGCGCACCCACACCCACTCTTCCGCTGTACAGATGCCATGGCGGCTCTCCAGGTGATGAGCGGTTGATCGGCCAACAGCGGGCGCGCACCCCGAGAGGCGCAAGACACTCCGTGGAAGGGCAATCATCGCGAATCCCATCGTCGTCGGCGCTAGCGCGCGGCGGGCGCTGGGCCGATCGAGATTCCCCAAGGCGAGGCGCCGACACGAATCGTCGATACGACGTTCAGCGATTCCGTATCGATCACGGAAACGTTGTTCGATGGGCCGTTAGCGGTATAGAGAAACTTGCCGTCGCTCGTAAGGCCGATGCCCCACGGACGCTCTCCGACGCGGACGTTCGCAAGAACGTCGTTCGTCTCGAGATCGATGACCGAGACGGTCCGCGCGCGGCCATTCGCGACGTAAAGGCGCTTCCCGTCCGGGGAAAGCGCGAGCCCCATCGGCAGCGAGCCGGCAGGCAACGCGATCGTGTCGATGACCTTGCTGCTCGCGACGTCGACGCCCGACACGCTTCCGCCGTGTTCCGAGGACACGTACGCGCGAGTCCCGTCCGCGCTGAACACCGAGTCCCGCGGACGCCACCCGACCGGGATGCTGCCCCGCACCTCTCCGCTCGCCGTGTCGATCACGGTGATCGCGTGCTCGCTCTCGCTCGTGACGTACAGGGTGCTGCCGTCCGGGCTGAGGCGCACGCCCTCCGGCTCGGCCCCGACCGCAACGGTGCCGACCACGTCGCCGCTCTCGATATCGACGGTCGACAGGAGCCCGGCGTCCTCGTTCGAGATGAAAAGGCGCGCGTCGAGCTGATCGATATCGAACTCTTCGGGGTCCGATCCGCCGGGCAACACGCGGATCAGCCTTCGCTCGCGAGCGTCGACGACACCGATGCCGTCCTTAGACTTGTCCGCTTCGAGGCTCGCGCATTCCTCGTCCGACATCGTCGGCGGGCATTTCGGCGAGCCCGACAGCGCGACGTAGACGAAATCGCCGCTCGCATCGACCTCGACTCCGCGAGGCCGCGTGCCGACGTCGATCTCGCCGATCACGCGCTGCGTCAGCGGCGAGATGATGCTGATCGTGCCGTCGTCCTCGTTCGTCACGTAAACGAGCTCGTTATCCGGCGTCGACACGACCGGCACGTGATACTCGGCGAGAAGCGCGCGGGTCTGGTCTGCCGTGCGCGCGATCACGCCCTCGAGCAGCGCACGCGCGGCACGGTCGCCGAAGCGTACGCCGGCCGAGATCGGGAAATCGAACTGCACGCCGATCTCGGAGCGCAGGGGCACGACGACGATCTTGCGAGGCGCCGCTCGCGCAGCGAAGTAGCCGGCGATCGGCCCCCACAGGATTGCCGCGTCGATCTGCCCGGCGAGCAGCTGATTCTCGATGATCTGGCCGGGATAGGCGGCCGGGTCGCCTTGCAGCGCCGGGAACGGCACCATCTGCCGGTGCATGCCGTGAAACGCGAGCCAATCGGCTGCCGGTCCCGGCGTGAAGATACCGATCTTCAGCGAATCGCGTATCTCCGCAGGCAGCTCCACCAGCTCGTCGCCGCTTTGCACGTCGAGCGTACCGCCGTCGACGTAAACGAGCGCATACGTCGATCGATAATACGGCTGCGTCGTCATCGCGAGATCGTAGCCGAGCGGAACGCCCATGATCAGGTCGCATGGATACTCGCCGGTCAGAGGATTCTGCGCGGTCAACGTATGCCGCTCGAAGCCTCGGCGGTGCGGGAACCACGTGTACTCGACCGCGAGCCCGAGCTCGCGCGCCCAGATCTCGGCGAGGCGATTCTCGAAGCCGGCGCGATCGCGGTTCGAGAACGGCAGGTTGTTCGGATCCGCGCAAACGCGGAGCGCTTCCCAGCCGAGATCGTTGGGCCGAACCGCTTGCGCCGACGACGGCGCGTTCGATTGCGCGTGCACGGCCGGCATCCCGACGAGCGCCGCGATGACGAGCACCGCGGCGCGCCGTGCGAGCACGCCGTATCGGTTGAACAGTCCAATCATGCGGTCCGCAATGCGGCGCCCATGCGGGCGCCGCTCCGCCATGCTCGAATCTCCCCTCATGCTTACCGTCTCCTGCGTCCAGACTCCGGCAGCGCAAACACCGTCAGCACGCCGCCGAGCTGCGTGTAGCGGGAAAGGCTTTGGTACGCGCCGACCGCGCCGAGCCCCTCCGTCGCGCCTTGGAGGCCGGCCGCCATGCCGATACCCGCCCAGCCGCCGACGCCGGAAAGCACGCCGATGTATTGCTTGCCGTCGTGCACCCACGTGTTGACGTTGCCGATGATTCCGGACGGCGTCTTGAACCGGTACAGCTCCTCGCCGGTCTCCGCGTCGATGGCTTTGAGATAGCCTTCGAGCGTTCCGTAGAACACCACGTCGCCCGCGGTCGCGAGCGCGCCGCTCCATACCGAGAACGGCTCCGGGATCGACCAGGCGATCTCGCCCTGCGCCGCATCCCACGCGATGAAGTTGCCGAGGTTCGTCGATCCGTCGCCGGTCACGTTGCCGGCCGGGAACATCGTCAGCACCGCGCCGACGTACGGCTGCCCCGCGACGTACTCGACCTCGTACGGCTCGTAGTCCATGCACACGTGATTCGTCGGCACGTAGAAGAGATTCGTCCGCGGCGAATACGCGGCCGGCTGCTGGTCCTTCGTGCCGAGCGCGGCCGGGCACACGTTCTCGGTATTGACGTCCTCGCCGTTGTTATGCGTGCTGAACTCGGGCACGACCTGCGGACGGCCGGTCTCCATGTCGACATGCGTCGCCCAGTTCACGGCCGGATCGTACTTCTCCGCGACCAGCAGCTCGCCCGTCTCGCGATCGAGCGTGTACGCGAAGCCGTTGCGGTCGAAGTGCACGAGCGTCCTGCGCATCTCGCCGTCGATCTCGAGGTCGACGAGCACGTTCTCGTTGACGCCGTCGTAGTCCCACTCGTCGTGCGGCGTCATCTGGTAGACCCACTTCGCCATCCCGGTGTCGGGATCGCGCG
>Ga0182746_1000153_pt1 | contig 118230 bp, 117 predicted proteins | sample eDN3rd30CBELigOP_FD_128881 | JGI IMG/M metagenome (GOLD analysis project Ga0182746, IMG submission 128881) | Enriched Organic Plus compost microbial communities from Emeryville, California, USA - eDNA 3rd pass 30_C BE-Lig OP (version 2) (version 2) ...
ATACACTTTTAATGTATGGGTCCTGGGTTCGAATCCCAGCCGAATCACAAACGCAACCGAATGCCCGACAATAGTCGGGTTTTCTGTTTTAGAGAGGTGTCCAAGCTCGCTTGAGGTACCTCTCTAAAACAGAAAAACAGTGAGCGTTAGCAAACGGTATTCGGTTGCTTTGTACCCTCCCCTAACGGGATGGCTGCGGCCATGCGCGCGGGTGATAGTGGGACGCAGCCAACTATATCGATCCGAAGAAGGCTCATGGTGGTGTCTGGGGATAGCGGGGCTGAACCAAAAATAAAAATTTTGTAATTTATAGTTTAATGTTTATTTTTAAACTATGTTATTTCCAGAAGAACTGCTACATTTCATCTGGCAATTTCGGTTGTTTGACCAATTCAACCTGAGGACTGTATCAGGGGAGACTATAGAACTATTGGCTGTGGGTCAGCACAACTTGGATGCAGGGCCGGATTTTGAGTTCGCACAGTTGCGGATCGGGGAAACGCTGTGGTCGGGACACGTAGAAATACACATCTATGCAAAAGAATGGAACCAACATAAACACCATCTCGATGAGCGTTACAATAGCACAGTATTGCACGTCGTTTGGGAATACGATGCGGCGGCCATGCGTCACGACGGCACCCCACTCCCTACGCTGCAATTAAAGAATTATGTGAATCCGGCTATGGTGGACAAATACCTGGAACTGATGGGCAACCTCAACTGGATCCCTTGTGAGAAGCAAATAGGCAGGTTTACAAACGATATTGTCGCTTCGGTATGGTCCGAAAGAATGAGTGTCGAACGTCTGGAGCATAAGTGCCAATATGTAGAATCGTTGCTCGACAGAAGTAAGAATGATTGGGAAAAAACACTGATGATGCTTATGGGGAAGGCTTTCGGCATGAAAGTCAATGCCACTTCGTTCGAAGCATTAATGGAAAAATTGGACAGCTCCCTCCTATTCAAATACCGTTCGGAACCTTTCAAATTGGAAGCTGTGCTGTTTGGTATGTCAGGACTATTACCGACAAAAGAGACAGACGATTACAGCACAAAGCTGGCCGCTGAGTTCGAGTATCTACAAACCTTACATGGTCTTCGGGAGCTATCGAAGCTGGAGTGGAAATTCCATCGTATGCGTCCCTACAATTTTCCGACATTCCGATTGGCACAGCTCGCTGCCCTATGTGCACACGAAATGTATTGGTTCGATAAGATCTGCATGACCGAAAATCTGGATGATATCATGGTATTGCTCAAAAATATACGCACCCATGCCTATTGGCTGAATCATTTTAGGTTTGGCTCGACAACAGTTCCCCACGGCAATTCCTTCAGCGACAGTTTTATTACGCACCTCATCCTAAACTGTTTTGTACCGGTGTTATTTGCTTATGGCAAGCATGTAGGCAGCCAAGCCTATACTTCCAAGGCTTTGCGATGGCTACAACATTTGCCCCAGGAAAGCAACGCTATTACAAAAAAGTTTGAGATATTGGGATGGAAAAATGACAGTGCTGCAACGTCACAGGGGATTCTCCATCTAAAAAAAGAATATTGCGATAAAAGGAGATGTCTATCCTGCTCCATAGGCCTTCATTTGCTAAGGGGGCAATAATAAATTAAACGCAAAAACCTCTTCGCTCCTACCCTTTAGCCTATACCTTCAATATCTCGGCAATATCGTGGAAACCTTTTTCGGCCGCAAGATCGGAAGCATTGGCACCCAATTCGGTGGTTATGGATACATCAGCGCCTTGTTCGAGCAGTAATATAATCAACTCGATATTTCCATGCTGGGCAGCTAGATGTAAGGGCGTGATACGTCCATTTTGACTCACATTGACCTCCGCTCCCGCTTCGATAAGCATTTTACTGATATTTGAGTTATTATTGTTCAAGGCTGCATGCAACGGGTAGGAATTGTAACCGTTTTGAGAACTGATGTTGGGGTCTGCGTGGTGCATGAGTAGCAGACGAACAACATCTTCCTTGTTGAAATGCGCCGCTATTCCCAATGGTGTAAAGCCATGCGCAGAGATCTCATTGACCACTTCCGGTTTGTTTTCGATCATCATCTGTACATGTTGCACCAGTCCTGTAGCGCAGGCTTCATGTATGGTAATGGTCTTGATGTATTTTAAAAGGACCTGTACAATCTGCGATTTGTGATAATAACACGCGAGCAGCAATGGAGAAATATCATGGCTGGTATTCTGTTGAACTAAATCCGGATCTTTACTCAGCAACAATTCCAAATCGTGTACGTTGCCCGTCTCAATATATTCCTCCAAAATCGTCAAGCTCATCGATTACAATATTAACTTATTCATTCGAAATAAATAAAAATTTGCTTAACCTCCATAAATTGTGAATAAGATAATAAATGTTAATTACTTTTGGTAGACAGCCAAGATCTCAAATATTAATCATTTATTTAATGTTTGACGGCTAGGTTAAGGTTTTGTGGCAAAGTAGCTACAAAATTTATTATTAAGTATATTTTTGAGATAAAATCATGGATACTGTTTGTACATTTGTTGTGCCCTCCCCAAGGGCATGTTTTTCATAGGTAGATGTGGGGACGAATATATCTTTATTCGTCCCTTTTTTTATCATTCTGACCATTCTTACTACACTCGAACAGGCTAGAAAAATCAAAAATCCATAGTATTCTTGCCATAAGGCAAGTATATCCAACAATTGTCTAAATACCTTTGTAATAATCTCAATCGTTAGGCAAAAGTTCTTTTTTTGACGACATTTGCTCTGGTTAGACATCTGCATTGGATTTAGTCAAAAAGATTGCAGAAATACTATAACATTAGGGAATAAAAAGAACAAAATATGGAAAAAAGTAATAGAGACAATCCTGGTGTAAAATTTGAAGCAGGAATAAACATTGCTATAAAAATCCCTAAAAGCAAATACGAAAAAACAGTTGCTTTTTACAGGGATATTTTGAAACTGGAAGTCACAGAAAAAAACATAGACAATCCAACCGTTTCCAGAACACACGAAGTGAAATTTGGCAACAATATTATTTGGTTAGACTGCGTGGACAACTACACCCATTCAGAAACTTGGTTACAGCTTACGGTTCCTAACGTGGAAGAGGCGACAAACTATCTACGATCGAACGGTGTGGAAACTTGTGACGAACTTGAAGAATTACCCGAAAATATGCATTGGATAACTGATCCATCAGGAACAGTTTTCAACCTACAGGAGCGGGAAACAATGTGATTGGAATTGAAGACGCCAAACATTAACAAGAGAAGAAGGCACTGTAATTTTATACTCAAAATTTGGATTTTGTATACCATTGAGTGGCCTCCCCTACGGATCGAACCCTCAAAACGCAAAAAATCCCTCATCTTTTGATGAAGGATTTTTCTGCGGGCTGACAGGGATTACTATCGAACACTTAATACCATTTTTGACGTTTTTGGATGCTATTAAGTAACCATAAATAGAGTAAAGTCTGTCTAAAGGGAGTGCGAACACTGCTCTTTATCGCTATGAGAAACTCAGCGTAATCAGCGTACCCTTGTTTTGCCCGGTATCTAAAACAATACAGCACTGTATGGCATCGGCGAGGTCCCGGATAATGTGAAGGCCCAGTCCGGATTTGGTGCCTATTGCCGCTTCTTTGTTGTACAGGGCGTCTGCCTGTTCGCGTAAAATGCCCGGGCCGTTATCGGTAATGCTTAGCTGTACTTTATTGTCCTGTCTCACGGCCTTCCATTCCAATTGCGGATCGGGCGTGTTTTTGAGGGCTTTCAGCGCGTTTACCGTCAGGTTGTATAGAATTGTTTTCAGATAATCCTCATCGGTATGGACGGAAACAGCTTCGGGATTGCTATAGGATACGACTATGGCCGGATCAGTGGGAATGTTGTTGCGCAGGTATTCAAAAAGTGAGCTTACCTGCACCATTTTCTTTTGCGGGGTGAAACGCTCCATCTGGCTCTTGCTCCATAACAGGACGGTCTCCATGGTTTCCAATACATTTTCCGCTGAGTCGGTCAATTTTTGCTGATACAGTTCAGTACTACTGTCATCAAGCAAATCAGGAGCATTTTTTTGTAGGTGGAGAAAATGGATAAGGTTGGCTACTGGGCCGCGGAGATCATGGCTTAAGATGCCGAAAAACCTTGTTTTTACCTTATTGGCTTCATCCAGTTTATTATTAAGGGCAAGCAGCGCCGCATTGGTCCTCCGGCGTTGCACATTTTGATAAAGCAATAATCCCCCGATGACAAACAGCAGCGCTGCTCCGCCGATCAGGGCAAGCCGGGTACGCCGGGCATTGCTGAGTTGCAGTTCGTTTATCGCCAACTGCTTGTCCCGCAGGTCTATTTCGCGTTGGCTCTCCATGGCCGCTATCCGGTTTTTATTTTCTTGGGAAAACAGGGAATCACTGATCTGATGGCTGCTATTTAAAATTTCAATGGCCTCTTTATAGCGGCCTTGCTCTTCCAGTACCCTGTAGTATGCCCGGTAAAATTGCATTAACTGCTCCCTGTTCCCGGACTCCTTGGCAAGCGATATACCCTGTTTCAGGTCGCTATCGGCAGCCTTCAGCAACTCGGCCTTCGACATCGTAAAACGTGGCGGCATTTTATTTCTCAGGCTGTCATTTTGATAAAGGTTGATGTAAATGGTTCCTCTATTGCCAATGTTGCTGATGGTATAAATGGTGGTCAAGTTGCTCCTTTCCCAAATCTCCTGAGATTTTTCAATATAAGCTAACTGTACAGCCGGTTCATTGTTATAGCATTCCACCAATTGGGTGTATATTTTTGCTTTTCCAAAATCATTGCCTATGGTATCCAAATATTGGATTGCCTCAAGGAATGGCTTTTTTGCTTGCTCGGCATCTTTCTCCAAAAGATGGCTGACGCCTATTATTTCGAGCGAATTGGCCAATTCGGTGTAATTTTTTTCCTTCCTGAAAATGGAAGCCGCATTGCCTGCATACACTCTTGCCTTTTCAAAATTATGCTGCTGGACAAAGATCGCCGAAACAAGGTAAGCCCCTTTGGCCTGTAAGCTGGGGTGGTTGTTCTTTTCAGCAAGATCCATCCCTTTCATAAAAAAGTCGAATGCCTCTGTGTACCGGTTTTCATGCTGATGGATATTCCCAAGGTTATACAGCATGCTTATTTCCCCTTCAGCATCACCCAGTTCTACGAACAGGTCATAGGCTTTGCCAAAATGGGATAGGGCCTCCTGTCGTTGCCCCGACTCCATTAACACATTTCCAAGGTATTGTTCGGATGTGGCGATCCCGATAGGCCAATCGGCCTGTTCCGCTTGCGAGACCGCGGCTATGGCATATTCTTTTGCTTTTTTTAAGTCAATCCCGGCATAGGTACGGGTGATCTGGTTGAGTAGGTCTACCCGGATTGTATCATTTTCTTCATGGTTTAACCGCAACAGCAATGAATCCAACTGCCCTTGAGTCTTATTTTGCCGGGCATGTACCAAGGCGTCCGTACCCGAAAGTATCAACAGAAGGAACAACGATATGAAGTTTTTGACACCCATCATTTACGCGATTAGATTCCGGACGGTTTCTTTATAGCTACGCCCGATGGGAACGGCTACGCCGTCAATAAACAATTCCGAAGAAGTCATTTTGTCTATGAAATGTGGCTGTACGGCATAGCTACGGTGTACCCGCAGAAAGCCTTCGAAGGAAGGGGTCTTTAACAGGTTGCCTAGTGAAGCCAGCACATGGTACCGTTTAGCTTTGGTAACCACTGTGGTGTAGTCTTTCAGCGCCTCCAAGTATAGAATATCACTGCTGCGGACTTTTACCTGCTGATGTCCGTCTTTGATAAAAATCGTATCGCCATGCAGGCTGTGGTCCAGAAGTTCCGATTTCTTACGCATGTGAAGGTACTCTTCCAGACGCTGCATCGAGACGGCAAACCGTTCCGCCGCTAACGGCTTTACCAGAAAATCCAACCCCGCGAGCTCAAAGCTCTCCACGGCATAGTCCGGATAGGATGTAATAAAAATACAGGCCTCCGTATCGATGAGCTCCCTGCGAAGCTGCAAACCGCTGATCTCTCCCATATCGATATCCAGCAGCAATACCTGCGGCCGGGTGGCTTCTATTTCCTTTAGGGCCACTGCGGGAGAATCGTACACACCAACGATATCAAGGAACGTGTACCTCCTCGCAAAGGCCTGCACAGTAAGCCGGTCTATCTCGTCATCGTCTATTATAATACAGCGGTAAGCCATGAAAAACAGCAGTTTAAGTAAGTCAAAAGTAAGCATAATTTATATCGCTTGCAAACCCTTCCTTCGTCTATTAAAACTGTCGTTCGTCTATTGGGGTTTGTGCAGGTTCCGCATTCTGAAAACCTTTGTAGCAGATTTATTTTGTCACAAAAAACCCGTTTGTTATGAAAGCAAAACTTATATCACTCAGCCTGCTTGCCTTTGTTATGTTCTGCACGGCAGCATTTACTTCTTGCAGCAAAGACGATGATATGCTACCCGAACCGGAAGAAGAGACCTTCGACATCCATAATCCTGAAGGGTACTTCCTATATGTAAAACAATCGAGAGCGGACGGCTCCCGATCTTCCTCCCTTTTGTTTGAATTCATGCCCGGAGAAAAAAAATTGAGGGTGATTTCGGTATTTGCAACTTATCGCACTTTCGAGTATACCGTCATTGATAAAAGTATGATTAAACTTTCGAATGGTTACCGGTTTATTTTTGAAGGTAACTCGGTGTCGAGCAGTGAAGTAACTTATAGGGAAATTGTGTTGATTAAAGCATCGGAATCCGATCAACTGATAGGGAAAACATTTTCCGGTACGTATTATAAAAGCGATAAGTCTGTACTTCATCAAAATTTTTTCTACCGTTTTGCCTCTGGACGCTTAGTACATGCCGGTTTCAACCCTGCCGCCACCGAGCGAATAGAAAGCTACACCGCTATCGGAAATTTTGCCGCACGAGTGGAACTCGGAAACTATGATACGGAGCTTATGGTGCTGGTGAACGGAAAGCTGGAAGTAACCTATTATGCCGCCGCCGCTGCAAATTCTTATTATGGCACATTTACGCAGCAATAGGAAATAATTTAAAATTCATATACAATGAAAATAAAACTTTTAACAAACAGCCTGCTTGCCCTGCTTATGTTCTGCGCGGCAGCGCTTACATCTTGCAGCAAAGACGATGACATACACCCCGAAGACACCTTTGACATCCACAACCCTGAAGGGTATTTTCTGTATGTAAAACAATCGAATCCTGACGGCTCCTACCCCGGCTTGATGGTGATGAAATTCATGCCCGGACAGATTTTGAGAATAAGTGGGGTGTCAGGCGATATAGATGCTCCATATACGGTCATCAATGGAAATGCCATGGATATTCAGTACGGCGAAGGCGCCCGAATAGTTTTTGAAGGTGAATCGATATGGAGTACGTTCGAATTATTTACAGAATTTGTTTTGATTAAAGAGCCGGAAAGCAACCAACTGGCGGGCAAAACATTCTCGGGCACTTATTATAAAGGCGATAAGTCCATCCTGCACCAAAATTTCTTCTACAGCTTTGCCGCTGACGGGAACACGGTAGATGCGGGTTTCACCCCGGGAACCACTGAACGCACCGAAAACTACACGCCTGTCGGAAATATTGCCGCAAGAGCTGTACTCGACAATGGCGATACAGAGTTTATGGTACTGGTGAACGGGCAATTGAAAGTAAACTATAAAGTATACTCTCCTGATGTTCCCACTTGGCCGGATTATCATGGCGCATTTACGCAGCAATAGGAAATAATTTAAAATTCATATACATGAAAGCAAAACTTATATCAATCAGTCTGCTTGCCCTGCTTATGCTCGGTACGGCAGCACTTACGTCCTGCAGCAAAGATAATGAAGAGGCAGCCGAACCTATGCCCGCTGATTTTGGCATTGCCGACTACATGATTGTTGGTGAAACCTTTTGGGGAATGAACCAGTCGGGCACGCCCCCTTATATCATGACCTTTGATGTGGGCGGCAAAACCACCATCTATACGCTAAGCGGTCAATCGGAAACGACCTATACCGTTGAAGGAAACCGGGTAACACTTGCTGATCTGGGATACTTTGAAATTGACGCGGATACGGAATCCGTGGACGACTGGCTGCTGGTCGGCGCGTTAAGCCAGGGCAGACTTTTACGAAAGAGCGAGGGGAATCCCCTGAATGGAAAAACCTTTGCAGGGCAACTGATGGAATGGAACATTAACGGAGCGGATGAGCGGATCAATTATAACAATTATCGGCTCGTCATTGATAACGCTGAGGTGAACGAGCTATACAGCTACAGTGTTGGCCCCTATGTCATTCCGGTAAACCAGACGTGGAGCTATTCACCGGTCGGAAACTCCGGTGGCCAAGGTCAGGACGGAGATCTCAGTTTTTTGTTTTATCTGGATACGGATGGTCGTCTCGTTTTCTGGCGTCACCGATTGGGAGGGTACAATTACTATTCACCTCAATAACGTAATGATCATAAACATTAATAAAAACACGTCAGCATCATTCATGCTGTACATTACAAAAAAAGGACACTATCATGAGTACGTCTATTATACGATTGATCATCCCGGCTATGGTCTTCATGCTTTGCGCTACGGGTTGTAAAAAAGACCCGGCAAATAATGGCGAGCGGTGCCAAATTCCCCGCCTGTCGGAAATCAAAGCTGTTGCGTTCGAAAATCCCTGTGCCATTGCCGTTTCCAAGGACGGGAAGATTGCCATCACCACATACAATGGCTTTGAAAACGGATACGGTTCTGCCGGGACAACCCGGGTATGGAGAAGCTACGAGGCCTGGAGTAAGGGGGTTGTCCCCCCAATTCTGCCTTCTTTTCAAAACATTGCGGCAGAAGCCGCTGTGTTTGACAATGCCGGAAACCTGTATATCGCCGAGACCGAACAGGTGGCGGGGATCGCTGTCTACCTGAATCAAAATGAAAACTTCCTGTACAGCCACACAATTCACGGGAATTTCAACAATCCCAGAGGGATGGTTTTTGATCAGGGCACATTATGGATCGCTGACGATGGAAACAAGCGGGTGGTATCGGTACGCAACCCGCAAAGTCCAAACTACCAGGTTTCCGATGCCTTTTCCACGAATGGGAGTGTAAAAGCGGTAACCGCAGATAATGCCCATTTCTATTACGTACAATATGACGAGAACAGGGTTGTAAAACGAAACAAGTCGGACGGAGGTGAAACGTATATCCAGGTTGCCAGTCCTGTGGACATCTCCCTGCACGACGGGAATCTGTATGTCACTTCCCCGTCCACACACCATTTGACGGTAATTTCGAGCGAGCGGTTTTCAAACGAATGCATGGGAACCTTTGAAAACTTCGATGCCTCCTATGCGTCAGCTTATTATCAGGGTGTGGGGCTCCTCTTGGTATCTCACGATGAAGACGAAATCAAAACACTAGCGTTTTAATACCTGTAACAGGCAAAAGAAGTCGGTTCGACAGATTGGGCCTGATAGCATTCAATCATGGAAAAGAAGTATAAAATACTGCTAATATTCTTCCTTACGGTCGTGGTTATATCCTTGGCCGGATTTTTTAATTCCTACATAAAGCACTTACCAGAAACAGGCAAATTTCCAATTTTAATCCATATTCATTTTATCGTTTTTCTCTCGTGGTTTGCGATGCTCATTGCACAGCCTATCCTTATCAGGCAAAAAAAATACGGGCCGCACAGAAAGATAGGCAGGTTGTCCTATTTTTTAGCTCCTGTACTCGTAATAACCATTTTATGGGTTGTAAAAAATCAGACAATAAGGAAAATGGAGGCTTCGGAAAGCGATGCTGCCGTTACGATGTTAATCGGATTGCTGGACGCTGTGACATTCTCTACCTATTACATAATTGCGATGATCAACAAAAGAAATTTGCGTTGGCACGTCGCATTTTTAATAGCCGCCTCACTCATTATCCTCAATCCGGGAATGTCCAGATTGCTCAACCAAATCCAGCCGGGTTCAGGCTTACTGGCTGCCGTACTTTTCCCGTTCGTAGTTGCTGCCCTCATTATCCTGTACGAAAAAATTAAACTTAAAAGGCCTGTTCTGAAAAGCCCGTATTTCCTTTTTTTCTGTTGCTGGACAGCTGAGATGGTATTGTTTATGGCTTTACCCTATACCGAAGTTTGGAGAAATTTTGCAGCAAATCTAATGAAGGGATTCTAAGTGGCTTTCACTGTACGTTACATCAAGTAGGGTCCGCGATGAAAGTAAAAACAATCAGCCGAATAACGACAGCAATCGCCGTTCTGTGTTTACTCATCGGAGGGGTACTGCTGATATTGGCGGTTTGCCTGAGTTAGGCAGGATGCTATTGGTGATCTCTTCGACGTTTTTGTCTTTTCTTCATTCTATTCCTGAAGAACAGAGTTGAAGAACACGTTGAAAGTGCGGCGGTTGAACTGGCCATTGAGCAACCTGCCTGTGGCCAGTTACGGGCAAGCAATGAACTGAAAAAAAGGTATCGTTATTTCTCCGGGAGGGGTCAGGAGTATCCGGCTGCGTCACGATCTCCATACTATCAAACTTCGTTTGAAAGCACTGGAAGCCAAATCGGCACAGGACGGCATTGTGTTGACCGAAGCACAACTGGCTGCGTTGGAGCGGGCAGAGAAGAGAAAAAAGCCATGGGTGAAATGGAGACACATTGGTGACGAAATCCCATTGAGTTATTGAAGTGCTATTGCAGAAATCCGCTGTCTGGCACACCACGCGGTACAGAATCTCAAAGGGGGCAATATAGCGGTTGAGCAAAGACCAAAGCAAAGCATTCAGCATAAAGAGAATTTGCGAACATGGTGTTCGACAGCAACCTATGCTATGAAAACGGTCTTTATCGAACGCCTGCTATGTTCAATATATTGCCGCATAACAATTTGAAAATGAAAGAAAAACGATTTTTGATTATAAAAAAAGAGGATCTTCTTGATAAAGACCCTCACAGCGGGGGTGTCAGGGACCCCAGTCGAACCCTTTGTTCAATTATTGATGTTTTTTGAGCATGACTGGAATTTTTGTTAGAATAGCATCCTAGTTCAACGCTTCATAAGTTTTACCAAATCACATTAACGGGATATTCGGTGAAGTATTGATCTTTTGAGATGACTTGCAATTTGTTGGTAATAGCTTGGGCGATGATTAGGCGGTCAAATGGATCTTTGTGGAAAAAAGAGCGTGCGGTAACCTGTAAAACGTCTTCAAATCCAATAGGCAAAAGCTGAAAGCCGTTTTTCGTGATTTCATCAGCAATCTTGGAAAATGGTTGTTTGATGTCTAATTTGCCCAAGCTGATTTTTACCGCAATTTCCCACAGACTGGCTATACTGACGTAATTTGAGTCTGGACAACAGAGGCAAGAGCGCAAGGACATTTGACCGCCCCGACTTCATCAAATTGAGGGAGTTCATAACCAAACACCATAGGACGGTAGATTACCTATTGGTAGACCAACTCGACCGTTTCAGCCGTGATGCAGGGGAAGCGATGAGCATGGTCAAGCTCCTGCAACAGAAGTACAGCATACAGGTGGTAAGCGTGACCGAGGGCATTACCTTTGATTACGATACGCCCGGCAGTTTCTTCCGTGCAGGATTGCAGTTGTTGCTTGCCGAAGAGGACAATATCAACCGTAGCATCAAGGTCAAGGGCGGTATCTATACCGCAAAAGCCAAAGAGGGAAGATATGTCTACAAGAATGCTCCGTTCGGGTACAGGAAACAGGGCGAACGCAAGGAAAGGCGGTTGGTCATTGAGGAAACCGAAGCCAAGATAGTACGCTTCATCTACGATGCCTATTTGAGAGATACACCGCTCTATCTTATAAAGGAACAAGCCCAACGGTTGGGCTTTCCAACAAAAGGCAATATGGCTATCGAACGTGTACTTAAAAACCCGACCTATGCAGGCTTGCTGAAAGTGGAAACCTACAAGGACTATGCAGGCGGATTGTTTGACGGCATCCACGAACCTATCATTGATAAGACCACGTGGATGATGGTACAGGAGAAGATGAAACGCCCCGAAAAAACAAGGACGGTCATAGATGATGAAATCCCATTGCGTGGGGTATTGAAATGCCATTGCGGAAACCCATTGTCGGGCGCACCGTCAAGGGGCAAATCGGGCAAGTATTTCTATTATTACAAATGCAGGCACTCCAAGCACAACAATATAAGTGCAATAAAAGCCCATAACCAATTTTTGGAAGCCTGCGAACTGATGAGCTTGCCGAGTACAAGGGTAAGGAAGATTAGGACAGTAACGAAAAGCTCGCTCGATTTGGAAATGGAGAGCAACCGTAAAAAGGTCATCGAAAAGAGAACCCAATTGCAGGAAGTCGAGGAAAAACTGTTCTCGGTCGAGGAGAAATGGATAAAGAACGAAATCAATAAAGATACCTATGACCGTTGGTATTCGATATACAACAACGAGATACTGAACCTCAAAGGGGCAATCGAACGATTGAGCAATGACCAAAGCAAGGCGTTCAGCATATTGGAAGACAACCTGAACCTATTGACCGATATGCGCCACGTATATATGGTGTCCGATACTCTGCAAAAAAGAGAATTTGTGAACAGGGTGTTCGACAGCAATCTGTACTATGAGAACGGCATTTATCGAACACCTACCATGCTCGGTTTATTGTCGCATAACCATTTGAAAATGAAAGAAAAAGGATTGCTGATTTACGAAAAAAAAGAGGATCTTCTTGATGAAGACCCTCTCAGCGGAGAGTGAGGGATTCGAACCCCCGAACCTGTTACAGTTAACGGTTTTCAAGACCGCCGCATTCGACCACTCTGCCAACTCTCCGCGACAAAAGTAGAAATTCTATGCTTATCTGCAAAATTTATTTACAAAATAATCCTTGTTAAATAAGCTGAAATGTGCATTTAATTAGTTTTTAGCCGGTTACGAATTGTCTTGTTGTGTATTAATTTTCTTTGTCGAGTATATTGGCCCTATGCGTTTCTGTTTTTAGCCGCATAACAGTTCTTTCTGCGTACATCGATCGCCAAAAATCACAACTAGGAATTAACCATTTGGCAAGCAATATGTTATTGCAGTTTGACTAAAAATTCTTCTTTTTATTTTGCAATTATGCCCCAAATAAGTACTTTTGCTACACAAAAAAGGAGCGCCAATAGCTCAGCTGGATAGAGCAACGGTTTTCTAAACCGTCGGTCTCAGGTTCGAATCCTGATTGGCGTACATAAAAAAAGCCATTTTTCATTCGAAAAATGGCTTTTTTTGGATACTCCCTTGCCATCTATTACTTTAAGGGGGTGATTGTGATGTGCGAAGCTAAACAACTCCTCACTCTCAGCCGCCCAAAATGAAGCCTCCCCACATAGTCCTGTAGTTTGGCATTGCTGCATATACCCTTTGTAATTGATGAAAAAATATAAATGTATGTTCCCTTTCTATTTTTGATAAGGATCATAAATAAAAAAAAGTAAAAATTCTATGAGGGTCAATGCCCTATTGATTGTCTTCATAGATAGTTAGCACAGTCAGAGAATAATCCTGACACAAACAAAAAGCATGATATGACGATGCTGTTAGACAAAGAGAGAAAATTTGAAGAAATCTTTAGGAGTTATTTTAAGGAGCTACATCGATATGCTTTTAAGATACTGGCCGATTCCGATATCGCGGAAGAGACTGTCCAGCAGGTTTTTTTGAAGTTATGGGAAAGAGATTGGCAACAGGATGTGCATACTTCCGTCCGCTCCTATCTGTACCGAGCTGTATACAACGAGAGTGTAAATCTCATCAAGAGAGGACACCACAGGATGAAATATGAAATACATCAACGGCACAGTCGAGGTAATGAAACATATATGCCGCAAAGCGATAACGAATTGAGAGAGCAACTGTTTCTCGCCCTATCGCGATTGCCCGAAAAGAGTAGACTCGTCTTTGAGATGAGTAGATTTCAAGAGTTGAAATATCAGGAAATAGCGGAGGAATTGACCTTGTCGTTGAAAACAGTGGAAGGACATATGACCAAAGCATTGAAACATCTGAGGATGCATCTTTCGGATTATTTGAATGTATTGGCTTTAATCATGATGACACGGTTATGAAACTGTCGGACCAGAACAGACGCATGATCATAAAAAAAACAAATCTAGACGATGAAAAAAGAATTGATAGTAAAATATATCGTGGGAGAAGCGGATCGACAAGAGCGCCTTTTGGTCGAGCTGTGGATTGCTGAAAACAGCAATAATAAAAAGGAACTGGAAGATATGAAAAAAGTATGGGGTATCGGAGAAGAGCGCACACCGCTTCCGGAAATAAATATTGATAACGCCTGGTCAGATTTTGTCCGGATGCGCGAGGAGCAGAGCAGTAAGGTGAAACCCCTTGGCACTATAAAGCGAAATAAATCGAACTGGATAAGCATAGCTGCCTCCCTATTGGTATTCGGAGCGTTGACCCTTTGGATCCTTCAATATACATTCAACGTAGAAAAGATATTGAAAACAGATACGCAGGTACAGCATGTCGAATTGCCGGACGGTAGTACAGTGCATCTGAACACCCATGCAGAAATGGCTTACCGTAAAGAATGGCTCGGGAAAGACCGAAAGGTCCAATTGCGCAAAGGAGAGGTTTTCTTTGATGTAAAAAGGGACGAAAAACATCCTTTCGTGATCGAAAGCGGTAAAAGTAAAATTACCGTCCTTGGAACAAGTTTTCATATTCGACGTGAAGGAAACGATACAGAGGTTGTCGTAGCAAGTGGTTCGGTAAAAGTTGATTATGACGAGCAGGAATTTGTCTTAAAGCCCAACCAAATGATTGTCGTTTCAGATACCTTATCAAGGCAGAATATCCACGTGGACACGGTTCCGGATCAGCTCTACCGATATTATGTTCATCAGGAATTTGTCTTTGAAAACACGCCTTTACAAAGAGTTTTTGAAGTATTGGGAAAAGCGTATGGAAAACGCTTTGTGATCGAAGATCCCCAAACGAAAACCCTAAAATATACAGCGACGTTTGAACAGCAGAACCTCTCTGAAATAGTAGATGTCATTTTAAAGACATTCGACCTTAAAATAAGTAAAAAAGATAACGTCTATTATATTGACTAATACCATGTTTAGCTATTATAATTTCATCAGAAATATGAAGATCATCCTATACATTATCCGAAAATCAAAACTTTTTGCCATAAGTGCTTTGATGTCCCTAAATTATTTGTGCGTGTATGCCCAAAATAAGCTATCGAACAACATACGATTGCCAAACTACGAACAGACCAGCATCAGGGAAATCTTTAACAGGCTAAAGCAAGAGCAGGCGGTTCTATTTTCTTACAACAGCAGTCTGATTGATCTGGATAAAGAAGTCAGCGTGCCTCCTCACCAGGGACTGCTGATTGATTATCTGACAAAATTGCTCGGAGAAAAATATAGTTTTAAGGAAACCGATTCCCATATTATTATTACATATGCACCCCAGCGAATGGACGTGAGTACCGTTGATATGGACACGACCAAAAATAACCGGATGAGGATTTCGGGCTATGTCAAGGATATCCGAACAGCTAGGCCTGTTGATTTCGTGACCGTATATGATCGGACGACGTTTCAAGCTTCCACATTGACAAACAAAAAAGGGTATTTTGAATTGGATATCAAGAATCCGGAGCATACTTTCACACTCGCTTTGAGCAAAGAAAACTATAGGGATACCGTGCTTGTGCTGTTACTTCCCGTAGAGATTTCACATGTCGCCAAAGGTAGGAAAATAGGGTATTACTACTCTTCCGATTCCCTTAAAACCATTTCAAATTCTGCATTTGGCAGTTTTTTCACAAGCTCGAGACAGCGAATTCAGAACCTGAATCTGGGTGGATTTTTTGTGTACAGCCCTTTTCAGATATCGATGACGCCGGGATTGAGTACACACGGGCTTTTTAATTCGCAGGTAGTCAATAAATTTTCTTTGAATATCATCGGTGGATATACAGCAGGTGTGGTCGGCACTGAATTCGCTGGAGTTTTCAATGTCAATCAATTCGATATGCGTGGATTCCAGCTTGCGGGGGTATCCAATGTGGTCGGTGGTGATGTCAAAGGGTTTCAAGCTGCCGGAGTCGGCAATATTGGCTTGAATAAATTGTCCGGGGTACAAATGGCCGGCGTCTGGAACAGTGTTGACACCATTCTTTCGGGTGTGCAATTATCAGGCGTGGTCAATGTAGCCAATAATGCGACACAAGGTGTACAGTTTGCCGGAGTGATGAATATATCCAAGGACCAAGTTGGAAGCCAGGTTGCGGGAGTCCTCAGCATGGCCAAAAAGGTGAATGGTGTCCAATTTGCAGTTGTCAATATCGCCGATAGCAGTGATTATCCTATTGGTGTATTCAACTGGGTGAAAAATGGTTCTCGTCGATTGACATTGGGGATAGATGAGAGCAGTTTCGTTTCCTTGAATTTTAAAAGCGGCGGTCGCGTCATGTACAGTGTCTTAGGACTGGGAACCTATCTAAATAATACGAACGTCAAATATGGTATTGAAACAGGGCTCGGTGCACATCTTTTACAGAGAGAACGATTTACATTATCTACGGAGATCGTTCATCGCATCCAGTTTGACAAAAACTTTGAATATCATGATGCAAATCGGAGTTCAGTACGGATTGTTCCGGCTATCAATTTGGGACGTCATCTTCAAGTATATGCTGCTCCCTCATTCACGTATGCTGAAGCAGTGGAACCTCAAGCAGGTACTAAGGGGGTGATATGGAAATTTTGGGGAGCAGACCCGACACGAAATACATTGCATGGTGGAGGAACAATGGGCTTGACCTATATCTTTTAATAATAGATAAATCAATCCACAAAAGTAATCTTTTCAGGATCATCCGGGAGATACAGAATATTTTGCGTACCCGTATTTGCACGGTGCAGATCCGTCAGCAACACGATTCTCTTGAGCGTCACCACATGTTCTACACCTTTGTCATCGGTGAATTTGAGGATATATTTCATTTGCGGCTGTTCGTTGATATAGGTACCCGTCTGCTCGGCCCGCTGTACGATGGCTGTTGCTTTTTTACCATAGAGCAGTAGATCTTCATCATGCGCATGTTTTCCACCGAAAAATCGCCCGATCATTTTCGTCATGTTAAAGAAAAAAAGCCCCATGTAAGGCGTCATCACCCACGGGTGCCAAAATGAAATAAACCGCCAGCCGTTTCCTTCGCTAAATATACGGTAATGGACTATAAACGTACCGACCATATACAGGACTACAAAAGAGGTGGCAATAAGTCCGAATTTCCACGAAAATTTGGTCTGTATATCGGCCATAACGATACCCGGCGATTGTTGGGTTGTGCTCAGTCGCAAGTTGATGTTGTTTCCCACTTCAAAGCGTCTTTCATGAGGTCTGCTGTCTGTAAATTCAAACACGTTCTGAACAAGTGTATTCGATAAATTCTGAAACTCAACCACGATTTCCAACACTTGGTTGCCATCTTTTTGTTTCTTTAACAGAATTTTATCCAGTATTTTACCTCTTGTCAGACGCCCCTCGTCGACCAATGCGATGATGTTTCGTCGCAGCTTTCTTGGACGTGCAATAGTTTGTGCATATGTCCATGAGATAAAGATAAGCCATCCGATAAGACCTACACCCAAAGCAATGGTAGATACAATAGGTGATGACATGAAACTTCCCGAATAGCTGAAAAACAGAGGAAATATAAATACAAAAAATGCGATATAGCCAAACCAGAATTTTTGTCCCATGATCTAAATAATTTTACTGCTTACTAAACTCGATTTCTTTTCCTTCCTTGTCGGCTTTAAAGTTATAATCTGCCCTGCTGCCTCTGATTCTTGCATTCCAGTTCCATACCGGTACGTGAAAACTGAAATAGATGGTCGATGGCAATTCTGCACCTTCTATCCCCTGTGTTTTTTGGATCAACTGCCTATAAACATGATGCGCAGTGCCGAGTTGGATGTTATCCAGTAGAATAGGTTTCGATCTGTCGTGGACGCTTGTCTTTACAGGTTCTTCTTTTTGCCAGGTATCCGTGTCGGCCCTGTAATAATACCAATCGATGTTCTCAGGAATATCCGGATCGACAAGTCGTAGTCGGATACGATCCGTCTCTACGTAGATGTGCGGCGGAAAAACCATCAACGTCTTTTCGGGAAATAGTGCTTGAAGCTGTTGTTGGATTTGATCCAGTTTTTCCGCATTGTCAAGTAAATTGACCTTTTTGTCTTCCGACGTTACATCCTCCTGTTTGTCGTATATATTTTCCGATGATATGTTGTCTCTTGCGATCTTCCGATTCTTCTTGCTATCATCCTGTAGACCAAATGTTTCCTTATAGGCCTGCGTGATAGCGTCACATGAAAACAGTAAAAATGAAAAGCCAATAATAAATAAAATGTTTCTTGATCTCATGTCTTTTTTCTTTCATGAGAAGTAAATCTATCAAAAAAAATCGTTTTGCAAGACTTTCTGTTGTTAAAAGGACGATTAAATTTACGCTAACACCCCACTCCTTTTCAGCCATATTCTTTCTCGGTGAGGTACTTCCAGTACCGTTTGGGTACATGCCGCAGATGGAGTCTGAGATTACGACGTGACTCGATATTGGTACTGCTGTAGTACTGCTTCCACAACCGCTGAAAATCCCTGTCCCTGTCATCGAGGGGTATTTCTAGTGCACGTGTGTCGCCTACGCTTGTTCTTCGCCTGTTGGCTGCATGCTCTTCTTCCATAAGATGTACTTCAGTGACCTGATGTTGATCATAGAGCAACCCATATCCCCGCCTGACATCGTAGATCAACCAGTGTTGGTCTGCGTAGCGCTTGCGGAAGAAATCAGAAATCAAGGGCAGTACATTGAAATCTGGCTCGATGGATGCCACATATAGGCCATCTCTGCTCTTGTGAAAACGTACGAATGCCTTCATACGGTGCCGTTCACGGTTTACCTTTTTGAGGGTCTGCACGAGGTAGAGCACATCGGGATGACCATAGTTCTGCCATATCTCCGGACCATACCTAAACACATGCTGCATAATACTTACCAAGGCTCTCCATGCCTCTCGGTCTTCCGAAAGGAATATTTTAAAGAAATCCAATGCTGTTTGCCGTCCCACCTTCTGCGACAAGGCCTGCTGTACGCGGCCCGCCTTTTCCGGTACGGTGACAATCTTCCGGGTATGGCTGAAAAAATCCGGCTGAAACTCCCCTTCCAACACCGTGATGATCTCAAATTCCTTGCGTTCAAAACTTTCAAAAACACAACAGAGTAATCCCGGATAGGTGTGATCGAATAGATAGTACATCACGAAAAAAGAAGCAGCTGTCCTTGACCGATCCTACCTTTATATTTGCTGTTGCCCTTACTGAGAATATGCCCCCTTACGGTCTCCATGCTTGGAGTGCCGAGGGAAACAACCGAATCGGCACAAACCATAAAATGCCGGGCACGATTGAAGGCTATGCCCATTTTCTTCAATTGGTACTCCCGCAGTTTTCCAAATTTTCGGGCCTGCATGATTTTCAATGCCGACTGCCGACCAACCCCCGGTATACGGATGATCATCTTGTAGTCAGCGGTATTGATATCGATCGGAAAGTATTGGGGATTTCGCAGTGCCCAGCTCAATTTGGGATCCACCTCCAGATCAAGGTGGCTATGCTCGGCATTTAGGATTTCATCCAATCGAAAATCATAAAAACGCAGCAGCCAGTCCGTTTGGTAGAGGCGGTTTTCACGCAATAGTGGAGGTGCACTGCCTATGCTTGGCAGCAGACTGTGCTCTTGATGTATAGGCACAAAACCACTGTAATACACTCTTTTCAGCTTATAATCTTGATAGAATGTATTAGCCACGGACATGATCTGCAGATCTGTCTCCGGTGTGGCGCCGATGACCATCTGTGTACTTTGTCCTGCCGGGACAAACGAAGGGGTGTGCTTGATCACCTTGGCTTCGGATCGCAACTGCTGTATCTGTTCTTTGACAAAAGCCAAAGGCTTCTTGACCGAAGCGTGATCTTTCTCTGGAGCCAATAATTTTAACCCTTCTTCCGTGGGCAATTCCAGATTGATGCTCATCCTGTCCACATACAGCCCGGCTTCCCGGATCAGCTCCTCGCTTGCTCCGGGGATGGTCTTCAGATGGATATATCCATTGTAGCGCTGCTCGGTTCGTAGTTTTTTGACGATCAACAGCAGTCTTTCCATTGTAAAATCGGCATTCTTGAATATGCCCGAACTCAAGAATAAACCTTCTATATAATTGCGCCGGTAGAAATTCATAGTCAGATCCACGACTTCCTCTACGGTAAAAGCCGCACGTTTGACATCGTTACTCCGGCGACTTACACAAAACGCACAATCGTAAATGCAATGATTGGTCAATAGAATCTTCAACAAGGAAACACATCGGCCATCTTCGGTATAGGTATGGCAGATCCCTCCAAATGAGGCATCCCCTATGCCACCTGTATTTTGTCGTTTGCTTCCGCTGGAACTACAGCTCACATCGTACTTGGCTGCATCAGCCAATATTTTCAGTTTTTCCTCGATCCTATCCATAAGACAAAAATATGAAAAGAAAAATATTTTACTAAATATTTTAGTAAATAAGTAGAGGCGCGATTAATCGCGCCTCTACATGATAATAATAGATACCGTTTAAAAGCAAAAAAAGCAATCTTACGATTGCTTTTTTTGCTCTTTCTTGGGGAACCCCGATCTAAAGACCACATCCCATATGGCCGAACTGACCCCGAATCCTTTCTCCGGATCCGAATAATGATGAAGCATATGATGGTCTTTTATTTTTTTGAACCAGCCTGATTTGAAATTGGCATGGTGCATGGCATAGTGGCACTCGTCGTAGATTAGGTACCCCAATAGGAAACCTGCGAAAAAGCCCGCCAATACGAATTCGGAAAGGAAGATATAAAATATAAAATAAATAATAGTAGCCAACGGAATACTGGCGGACAAAGGCATGACCAAACGTAAGCGATCTTTCGGATAATCATGATGTACCCCATGAAAGATAAAGTGGATACGTTGCCCCCAATTGCTCTTGGGTTCATAATGGAAGATCCAGCGGTGTAGTACATATTCTGCCAAGGTCCAAAATGCCAAGCCAAGTAAAAAATACAGCACGATATTGCTTGGGGACATCTCACCCACAGTATAGGCTTTCCAGATGAAATATATAATCACAGGTACCCAAAAGATAATCGGCACCATATAATGTACTTTGGTCAATGCCTCCAAAAAATCATTCTTAAACATCCGAGTCGATTCCGTAGAATTCGAAACATAATTCCGCTTTGCCATAACTATTCTTATCTGTTAAGTAATTCCGGTAGACTGGTTACAAATACCGTCAGTACAAAATTAATATTATATCCCTAGACAAAAAAAGTACATTCGTCATTTTTTTGTACAAATTTTGACTTTTATGCTGAATTGTTCAAAAAATATATATGTTATTTGGAGTTTCTTATTGTCATACTGAACCTTGGTGAAGTATCTGTTCGTATAATTTAACAGATTGGAGTTGCATCAGCCCGCAACCCCCAACACATCCCTGATGCCTGCTTAGCAGTCGGCAAGCCTCAACATGACAATTTTTACATTTGTAAAATAAAGTGACGGAGGTGATGATAGTGATGTAGTTATGAAGGCAAAACGTATACCTTCATAACCTACTTCACATCCATAACTTACATAACTTTAAAATAAAGTTGATAATGGTTATGGTCGTTGCGGAGGTTATGAAAGTGACGAAGGCTCATGGCCTCTATAACCACTGTAACCTTTGTCACCATCCTAACTTTAAAATAAAATTTAGAAAATCAAACAGGCTTTAAGATAACAACGTTTTTTTTCCGTTCACATTCGTGAATGCAAAGCATTTTATCTAAGTTTGCATAATTGCAAAAAAAGTTTCTTTTACCGTATACACAATCAATTAAAAGTAGCTTAGATGATTGACGAAACGAACAATTCAGAAGAAAACAACATAGACGACACACCGGATACAGAACAAACCAGCAACACTATCCCACTTTCGGGATTGTATGAAAACTGGTTTTTGGACTATGCGTCCTATGTCATTTTGGATCGTGCTGTACCGCATATCAACGACGGCTTCAAACCGGTACAACGCCGTATCCTCCATTCGCTAAAGGAAATGGACGACGGACGTTTCAACAAGGCGGCTAATGTCATCGGCAACACCATGAAATACCACCCGCATGGAGATGCCTCTATTGGGGATGCCATGGTACAACTGGGCCAGAAAGACCTGTTGATCGATTGTCAGGGCAACTGGGGCGATCCCGTCACTGGAGATTCGGCAGCAGCCCCCCGCTATATAGAAGGACGTCTTTCCAAATTTGCCAACGAGGTTGTGTTCAATCCCGATACCACAGAGTGGCAGCTCAGCTACGACGGCCGAAATAAGGAACCCATTACCTTGCCCGTAAAATTCCCTTTATTACTGGCGCAAGGCGCTGAGGGTATAGCCGTAGGGTTGGCGACCAAGATCATGCCGCACAATTTTATTGAATTGATAGACGGTTCGATCCAGGTGCTTCGGGGCGAGCGTCCAAATATTTTCCCCGATTTTCCTACAGGAGGATTGGCCGATGTATCCAATTACAACGAAGGACAGCGCGGTGGTAAGATCCGTGTTCGGGCCAAGATCGAAGAACGGGACAAAAAGACATTGGCCATTACCGAGATACCTTTTGGCACGACCACGGGTGCACTGATCGAAAGTGTCGTGTCGGCCAATGATAAAGGGAAGATCAAGATCAAGAAAATCGAGGACAACACGGCCGAAAATGTCGAGATCATCATACACCTTGCTCCTGGCATATCGCCCGATGTCACCATCGATGCCCTATACGCCTTCACTTCCTGCGAATCGTCCATCTCACCCAATACATGTGTCATCAAAGACAACAAACCTCATTTCATGAGTGTTAACGATGTATTGATCGAAAACACGAAGCAGACCAAGGCCTTATTGAAGCAGGAACTGGAAATTCGCCTACGCGAACTACAGGAAAAAATCTTCTTCAGCAACCTCTTGAAAATATTTATCCAAGAGGGTATGTACAAGCATCCCGACTATGAAAATGCAGGAGATTTCGAAACGGTGGTGCAGGTATTGAATACACTATTCACACCATTTTTTGACCAGTTTTATAGAGAAATCATTGCCGAGGACTACAAAAAATTGATCGATAAACCCATGAGCAGCATTACCCGCTTTGATATCAAAAAGGCGGATGAGCAGATGAAAGCGCTGGAAGATGAGATCAAGGAGGTCAAGAAAAACCTGAGACATCTGACCGAATATGCTATAGCTTGGTTTGAACGTCTCCGTACCAAATACGCCAAAGGACGCGAAAGGAAAACGGAACTTCGGGTATTCGACAAGGTAGAAGCAGCCCACGTAGCTTTGGCCAACGCCAAATTGTATGTCAATCGGGCTGAAGGCTTTATCGGTACAGGCATGAAGAAGGATGAATTCGTGACCGAATGTTCGGATATAGACGATATCATTGTCTTCCGTGAGGATGGTAAATACAGCGTGACCAAAGTACAGGACAAGGTCTTTGTCGGAAAAGACATTATCCATGTAGCCGTATTCAAAAAAGGCGACGAGCGGACGATTTACAATACCATATATAGAGACGGCACAAACGGTACGACCTATGTCAAACGTTTTGCCGTGACAGCCGTGACCCGAGACAAAGAATACGATGTCAGCAAAGGAACCAAAGGCTCGAAAATACTCTATTTTACGGCGAATCCAAACGGCGAGGCCGAAACCGTCAACATTCAGCTCAAGCCACATACCAAACTCAGAAAACTGAATTTTGATCTCGATTTTGCCGAAATAGCCATCAAGGGAAAAGGCTCTCTGGGCAATATAGTATCCAAATATCCCGTCAAGAAGGTTATGTTCAAGAGTGCAGGAGTCTCTACGCTGTCCGGACGCAAAATCTGGTATGACGATGTCCTAAAACGCCTGAATGCAGACGAAAGGGGCAAATATTTGGGCGAATTTGACGGAGACGACAAGATACTTATGGTCTTCCAGGATGGTTCGTACGAACTTTCCAACTTCGACTTGAACAATCATTTTGACGAGAAGATGATACGTATCGAAAAACATCTTCTCGACCATGTATATGCTGCTGTACATCAAGACGGAAAGTCCGGTACGTATTATGTCAAGCGGTTTACCTTTGACGATATCCCCTTGGGAAAACGGGTTACATTCATCAACGACGAGCCAGGTTCCAAACTCATCCTGTTGACCAACAATCCTGAACCTGTCGTCAAGATAGACCAACTCAAAGGAAAGTCGCAAACGCCGGAAACCATCGAACAGCCTTTGAATGAGCTGATCGATATCAAAAAGATCAAAGCCCAAGGTAATAGATTATCATTCCATAATGTACAGGAAGTACAATTGTTGACAGCCGATATTGATCTGACTGTGGAGAAGGAAACAGAAACGACAGCACAAGAGTCTCTGTCTACAGAGACAGCTTCTGCTAGTGACAGTTCTTCTGTTTCTTTCGAAATAACCAATCCCGACGATATACAAGTCGATGATGGTGGACAGATCGGTCTGTTTTAATCTGAACACATGACAAAAATAAATTCCATTCTGGAGCGACTGCGTATCGAACAACTGAATGACATGCAGCAGGCTGTCATTCAGTCATTCGACACGGAGAAAGATTTCATTCTTCTATCACCCACGGGATCAGGTAAAACACTGGCTTTTGCCTTGTTGATAGAACAACTGCTCCAAGAGCAAAAACAGGGAATCCAAGTCATCATCGTCATTCCTACCCGGGAGCTGGCCCTGCAGATCGAGTCAGTGATCCGAAAGGTCACCAAAGGGCAAAAGATCGTATGTTGCTATGGTGGCCACGACAGCCGGTCGGAAAAGAAATCCTTGGTCGATCCACCGAGCATCTTGATCGGTACTCCCGGACGGATCATCTATCACATCGAGAAGGGGCATATTCAAACCGCAGATGTCCATACTTTGGTTTTGGACGAATATGACAAATGTCTGGAACTTGGTTTTCAGGAGCAATTGGAAATCATCATGACTGCTTTACCACAAGTCAGCCGGAAGATTTTGGCTTCAGCCACGAAATTAGTAGAGCCTCCCCCCTATTTTTCGCTCCAAACACCTGTTACGGTCGATTTTCTAAACCACGAACAAGGTCAGCCAAACATACAATTCAAAAAAGTCATCAGCCCTGCCCAATACAAGCTCAAAACTTTGTTCAGACTGATATGTAGCCTTGGCAACAAGAAGATATTGATCTTTTGCAATCATAGGGATGCCGTAGATCATATCAGCGAGTTGCTGGATGATAGAAATCTGATCCATGATATATTTCACGGTGGGCTGGAGCAACGGGATCGTGAACTATCCTTGCTCAAATTCCGGAACAACAGCAACAGGATACTCATCACAACAGATTTGGCTGCCCGCGGTCTGGATATTCCCGAAGTCGATACCATCATCCACTACCAACTTCCGATCAAAGAGGAAGCCTTTGTCCATAGAAATGGGCGTACAGCTCGTATGCATGCCTCCGGAGAGGTCGTACTCCTGCTAAAACCGGACGACAGTTTCCCTTATCTTCCTCATGACACCGAAGAAATTCTGCTTGAAGAAGAATACGATTTGCCACCGAATACACCTTTTTCTACCTTATATACCCCATTAGGACGTAAAAACAAAGTCAATAAGATCGACATTGTCGGTTACCTACTTCAATCCAAAGATATCCAAAAGGAAGATGTCGGATTGATAGAAGTCAAGGACAAAGAGAGCTTTATTGCCGTACGTCGGGAAGTCGCCTCCAAGATCATCCAGCAGTATAGCAATGGTAAGATAAAAGGAAACAAGGTCAAGTTTTATCGGACTTAATAGGCCGCCTCAAAAAAAGGAATTTATATTAGACAATATCATGATATTTTCCTTTTCGCTTTAACATATTATAATGGCTATCTTTGCCGAGTTTCAATGTTTGTCGACAATATATGTTGGACATATATTTGGAACCTTTGCAAGATTGGAAATTAAGAGATGAAGACTATTTTTTCGACGAAAGCCGTACCGACACCTGTAAACCAAACGGTTTATGCTATTTTGTTTGCCATCAGTTTTTCACATTTATTGAATGACTTGATCCAGTCAATCATTCCGTCCGTATATCCGATGTTCAAGGAAAACTTTTCCTTGACCTTTTCCCAGGTCGGTTTGATCACGATGACTTCACAATTGTCCGCCTCGGTGCTCCAACCTTTTGTTGGGCTTTACACGGACAAGCATCCCAACTCAAAATCTTTGGCCATCGCCATGGGCATTACATTGATTGGACTTATCTGTATTTCATTAGCGCCAACCTTTCCTATATTGTTGGCCTCCGTAGCCTTGATTGGCGTTGGCTCGGCTATTTTCCATCCCGAAGCCTCGCGGGTCGCACATTTGGCTTCAGGAGGAAAAAAAGGATTGGCACAATCTGTTTTTCAGGTTGGAGGCAATGCAGGTACCTCTATCGGCCCGTTATTGGCTGCGCTGATCATTATCCCCTACGGACAACGGTATATCGGCTGGTTTGGGGTTGTAGCTTTGTTGGGGATTGTACTGTTGAGCCTGATCGGAAGATGGTATGGTGCAAACCTGGCCAACAATACGGTACTGATTTCCAAGACTGCACAAAATAAGGAAACTTCGTTAAGTCGAAGCAAAATACTGATATCCATGCTTATTCTGATGTTGCTGATCTTTTCAAAATACATCTACATGGCCTCGATGACCAATTATTTTACGTTTTATCTGATAGATAAATTTGGTATATCCATCCAACAATCCCAACTGTATTTATTTGCCTTTTTGGGTGCTATTGCAGCAGGTACAATTATCGGAGGGCCGTTAGGCGATCGGTATGGACGAAAACTCATTATCTGGATATCCATACTGGGGGCAGCTCCATTTACGTTGTTACTACCCCATATGCATCTGGTCGGAACGGTCGTACTGGCCATCATCATCGGGATCATTATTTCATCTGCGTTCTCTGCGATTCTGGTGTATGCCACAGAACTCGTCCCCGGCAAGGTTGGTATGATATCCGGTATGTTTTTTGGTTTTGCGTTTGGTATAGCAGGTATTGGCTCGGCTATATTGGGCGAATTGGCCGACCATACGAGTATAGCACATGTTTTCTCGCTGTGTGCGTACCTGCCTTTGATCGGTATCATTACGGCTTTTCTCCCCAATATCGAACCCAAAAGAAAGTTGGTAAATCCCCAAAACAATGAACAAGTATAATCAGTTGCTGTTTGATCTGGACGGGACATTGACAGATCCTTCCGAGGGGATTACTAAATGTATTGCATATGCTCTGCAGCATTTCGGTATTGAGACACCCGATTTGACAGCCTTGCAATCGTGGATAGGCCCTCCCATCAAACAGTCACTGATGGGGATACACCATTTTGATGAAGCAAAAGCCGATCTCGGAGTAGAGAAATACAGAGAACGTTTCGCAGAGACAGGTATCTACGAAAACAGGCTGTTCGACGGAATACCCGAACTTTTGGAATCACTAAAGAATCAGGGGTATAAACTGTATCTTGCGACATCTAAACCAACCGTATTTGCCGAACGCATACTCCGGCATTTCGACATCGAACAATATTTTGATTTTATTGGTGGTAGCTGTCTCGATGATTCTCGCCCAACCAAAGCCCATGTCATCGGTCATGTGATCGACGAAACCGGAATGATTCATACAGATAAAGCTTTGATGATCGGAGATCGAAAATACGATATTTTGGGTGGCAAGGCATTTGCTATGGATACCTTGGGCGTCTTGTACGGATTTGGTACGAAATCCGAGCTCGAACAAGCTGGTGCGAGGTATATAATAAGTAGTATTACTGAATTATCTTTTTTTTTATTGAATAGATAAGGCTATTCTACAACAACCCTTGTTTTCTCCAATTAAGCATTATATTGTCAACGATGCTCTGTACCACATAAGCAGGATCTTCACTTCTCTTCCATTTAAACGGTTTATCCACATTCATATCGTGTCGATAACCACGTACATGTGTAAATTCGTGAGCCAAATGCTTCACAAGTCTCAATGTCAAATATTGACCCTCTGTTAGCCAATAGTCATGGGTAGTTATTTTGTACACGCAGGCAGTTGCAAAACCCAAGGACGTTGGTTTCGGTCCTTTGGTGTATTTTTTAATATGCCACTCAAATGCTACATTATTACTGTTGGTTAAATTTTCGTATACACCCTTTCCACTGACTTTGCCATTTTCACTGTAGATACGCTCAAAGCAATTCTTTTTTGATGGTTTAAAAAAAGAGGAGTCGGCAAATGATCTTTTACATAGGCTATCTTTAAATTCTTGCGATGAAAATATCCTTGCAAGTATATCTTGCGTTTTGCTTAAGCTATCGGCAAAGCCTTTGGGCAGGGTAGCATCTGGCGATACAGTGAGTTTTATATTAAAGGTTATATCCTTTACTTTGTGTATGTCTGGTTGCTTATTAAATGCTGGTAACACCACACTTGCATTCAGCAGCATGGCCAATAAAATAATATTACGGTGGGTGTTCATTCTTGATCTCTTGTAGGTGTTGTTGAATTAGTGTGGGGTATTTTAGTAGCCGCAATCACAATTACCCAATATACGCATACGTAATACCATCACCACCCCGGTCTGCATGTTCATCCTCAAAACGGCTCACATGATTATACTTACGTAGATAGTCCCGTATGAATTTACGTAAAATACCATCTCCCTTGCCATGGATGATCTTGAGGGAAGGATAACCTATCATGACAGCCCTATCCAATACCACTTCTATTTTCTGCAACGCATCTTCTGTTCGCATCCCACGCACGTCTACTTCGGGATGAAAGTCTGCTATGGATTCGGATGATAGGATAGTCTGGCGTTTGACAGCCTTGGATTTTTCCTTGCTTTTTAATTTGGTTACACGGTTTTTTTTAATAACTGTACGGAGGCTACCTAAAGCAATGATTAAACTATTGTTGCGCGTGATTTCCAAAATTTCTCCTTCGGAACCTGTATCTTCTATCCGAACCCAATCCCCTACCTCCAATTCGGTATGGACAGCATGTTTACTCAATTTAGGAGGTACGCTACTCTTTAAAGCCTCCGTATGCTGATCAAGGGTTTTGCTCAGTTTTCCACGTATTTCTTTTGTTTTTTCCTTATCAGCTTTGACAGATTTGATTTCGGCGATCGTGTTTTCAATCAGCTTATTTGCATCTTGGAGGATTCCTTTAGCTTCTTCTTTCGCTTTACGGAGTATCTCCTTTTTGTTTTCTTCTATATGGCTTTTCAGTTCTTCATACTTCGCTTTGAGTTCTTCCAGTTCCTTTTCTCTTTTGTCTACGGCCACCTTGGTCTGATAGATTTCCTTTTTGTCTCGTTCGAGGTCCACCAAAAGGCTGTCCACCCTATTTTGTTGCTTTCCGATCTTTACCTTAGCCGAATCCAAAATTTCCTTGGGCAAGCCTATCTTTTGTGCAATTTCGAAAGCATAGGAGCTACCGGGTTTACCCATCTGGAGGATGTAAAGAGGCTTCATCTGCTGATTGTCAAACAGCATGGAGGCATTCTGAATCCCTTCTGTATTGTTGGCATACAGTTTTAGGTTGGAATAATGTGTCGTGATCACTCCCTTAACCTTCTTTTTGTTCAACTGTTCCAACACAGCTTCGGCAATAGGCCCACCAAATTGTGGATCTGTACCTGTACCAAATTCGTCGATCAGCACTAATGTCTTCGCTTGGGCGAATGTCGAGAAATATTTCATTTTCGAAAGGTGCGCACTGTACGTACTCAAATCGCTTTCGATGGATTGGTCATCTCCTATATCGGCAAATATCTGTTTGAAAATGCCTATGGACGAAGTTTCATCTGCCGGCACCAACAATCCCGATTGTACCATCAACTGGAATAGACCTACCGTTTTCATACAGACCGATTTACCACCGGCGTTGGGACCGGATACCAATACAATCCTGTCCTGTTCATCGATCTTGATATTCAATGGAACTACCGGATGTGAAGCATCCTGTTTACTGTTGAGGTACAATAAAGGATGCCGCGCATTGACCAGGTTAAGCTCCGATGTGGCAACCAAGATCGGCATCGTAGCCTCAATGTCTATTGCAAATAGTGCCTTTGCCCGTACAAAATCGAGCTTGGTGATCAGTCCATGGTATGAAAGCAGCAAGTGAACATGTGGACGCATCTCATTGGTCAATTCGACCAATAAACGAATGATCTCCCTTCTTCTTTCGAATTCCAGATCGCGAACCTTGTTGTTCAGATGGAACACTTCCTCCGGTTCAATAAAGACTGTCTGTCCTGTAGCCGATTCATCGTGAATAAGCCCTTTTACCTTACGCTTATTTTCGGCCAGAATCGGGATACACAATCTTCCTTCCCGAACTGTAATGCCTCCGTCAGCCGTCCAACCGTTGGCCTGCGCATTCTTGAATACCGTATCCAGTCTCTTACGTGCTTCCTGTTCGCTCTTAGTGATTTGTTGATTCAAATCCAACAACAACCGGGAAGCATTTTCTTTGACCTTGCCCCGATCATCTATGACCTGCTCAATAGACCGTACCAAAGACTTTTCAATAGGTAGGTGCTCAAATAACAATTCCAGATAAGTATATTGCCCTTCCCTTTCGTTGAAATAACGAATGATAGCATAAACTGTCCGCAAGGATAAGAGCAAACGAAAAAATTCTTCCTCGGACAGAAAAGCTCCCTCTACCTTGGCCTTGTCGGCCAAAGGTTTGATGGCATATATATGATCTACAGGTAGCGGCGTATCATGCGACAACAGATCCTTAAACTCTTTTGTCTGACGCAAGAACCGATCAATCTGCTCATATTTGGTCTGTGGTTGTATTTTGGCAACCATAAGCCGACCTGCTTCACTCAGACATTTTTCTTGAATGAGGTTCCTAATCTCCGAAAACCCCAACTTATCTACCGCATTCTCCGGATATATCACAGCTTTGATCTTTGTTTTATTTCTTTTAATCGCATCCTTCGTTGTACTTCCTTCGCATCTATCCTCCTTTCGATAATCTCATCGCGCAACGGTGTCACCGAGCGGCTCGAATCGATGACAGTATCTTCTTGTTCCGAACCCTTATTCTCCCCTTCTTCGCTTACCTCCGCTGAGTCTACTTCTTTAGGCATGGGCTTGGTCAGTTCATGACGCTGAACAGATAAGTTTGCATATCGGAAGAAAACTGGATTATTTGCCTCAAAAGTGTATTCGGTCGTATCCAAATGCACCTCCAAAATCAGCCTTTTCATCTCATCTGCCTGCTGCTGCAACCTCATAACTCTATTTGTACTATCGCGGACATGGGCTTGTTCTATCGAATCGACACGAAGAGCATCTTTCTCGTAACGACTTACTACATCCTTGACCTTGTTATTTACCTTTTCCAATTCAACAGGATTGCCGTAGTAATAATCAAGATTCTTCACGAATGTAGTCGAATCCATCTTGAACTTGTCAAACAGTTGCTGGTATAGAACCGGCATAACCTTACGACCACTGTCAATAGGCAGGTTATTCAAGTAACTGTCCAAGATATACACCTCGATCATCAGATCGGACATTTCCCTATCCGAGAGAATCCCTTTCGGTTTGGACTTGGAACAAGCTACAACCAAAAAAAACAGCGCTGCTATGACGAAGAATAAGCGTTTCATTTTGTAATTTTGCACAAAAATACAAAATGCCGTTGTATTCGGCGTCTTTATTAGGAGTATTCTCCATGAAATGATATATAAATGAGTATTGCATCGAATATACAAACCTTACAGCAAGAACTGAATCCTATCGGCGTACAACTGGTAGCGGTCTCCAAGACCAAGCCTATCCAAGATATACGGGAAGCCTACGAGGCCGGACAACGTGTATTTGGAGAAAACCTGGTGCAGGAACTGGTCGAAAAGCAAGAAATACTGCCCAAGGACATTGCATGGCACATGATAGGCCACCTACAGACCAACAAGGTCAAGTATATCGCTCCTTTTGTCACGCTGATACACGGTGTGGATTCGTACAAGCTGTTGAAGGAAATCAACAAGCATGCCCTCAAAAACAATCGGGTGATAGACTGTCTCTTGCAGATCTATATTGCCGATGAGGATTCCAAATTCGGTTTGGACCATGTAGAGCTCATTGAGCTATTGGAAAATCCAGAATTTAAAACATTGAAAAATATAAGGATACGGGGACTTATGGGGATTGCTACCAATACAGACAATCCTAAGGTCATCAAAGAAGAGTTTTACGAGCTGAAAATGCTGTTTGACGGGATAAAAGTCAGCTATTTCCGTCAAGAAAGCGGCTTTGACACACTATCCATGGGGATGTCGTCAGATTATAAGATCGCTATCGAACAGGGAAGCAATATGGTCAGATTGGGAAGTACCATTTTCGGAAAACGGGTCATCAAACATTATAAAACACAGTAAATGGAGTGTCAGATACGTCCGGCCAACGCCGCAGATTGTCCACAAATGATGGAACTGATCCGTGAACTGGCCCTTTTTGAAAAAGCACCGCACGAAGTCACGGTGAGCCTCGATGAGTTTGTCGATGCCGGGTTTGGCCCGGAACCGGTATGGGGAGCCTTTGTCGCGGAGACCCACGAGACTATAATCGGTATGTCACTATACTACATACGATATTCTACCTGGAAGGGACGGAGGCTGTACTTGGAAGATCTCATTGTGAATGAGTCCTATCGCGGCAAGGGGATTGGCAAACTCCTTCTGGACAAAACGATAGCTTATGCCCAGAAAAAGAACTACAGCGGTATCATGTGGCAGGTACTGGAATGGAACGAACCGGCTATCAAATTTTATGAGAAATACCAAGCAACGTTCGATGGAGAATGGATCAATGTAAATTTAAATTTTGACAAAAAATGAAATACCTGCCTTTTGTATTCCTGTTCCTGATCTATGCTTGCACCCATACGGGCGAACAAACTTCAAAAAACAAATCATCTGATACTTTAAATAGCGACACATTGTCTTATACATATCAAGAGCTTACAAAAGCAAGCAAGTATCTGGTTGAGAACGGCACCTCTGTCGATAGCACCTACTTCCGTGTTTATCATCCCAAATTTTTGGACGCTGTTATCACGGGATTGGTTCACTCTGCCATTTGGCTTGAAGGAGAAGATGGCTTTGAAGAAGCAGCCCAAGCTTTTATAGAAGGTTATGATGAGTTTGTGGAGGAAGAATCTACACACCGTGTTTCTATGCCTTGGTTTAAGGAGATACAAAGCTCCGTCTGTCTGAATACCCCAAGACTGCTTACCCTCAAAACCACCTATCAGCAATATACAGGTGGAGCACATGGCAATACCGTGGTCATATGGTCCAACTATGATGTAGTGCAGCATCAGAAAATTCAGCTTTCGGACTTCATTATCAAAGAGAAACTCCCTGCGCTAACCAAAATGGCTGAGCAGCAGTTCCGAAAGATGGAAAACCTTGCCGATACAGCCTCATTGGAAAAGGATTTTTTCTTTGAGCGCGGAATATTCGCTTTAAATGATAACTTTGGCTTGACAAAAGATGAGTTGCTGTTTTATTACAACGAATATGAAATAAAACCTTATTCGGAAGGATCTACAACGATCAAGCTTCCTTATGCTGATTTAAAGGATTTTTTAAGCAACCGAGGCAAGGAGTATGTTAAAGAAATAGAGAGAGCCGTAATAGATGGCAAAAAATGACATCCTAAAAAATATTATATTAACCATTTGAATACAATAAATGCAGGTTTTTAAATTTGGCGGAGCTTCGGTAAAGAATGCGGAAAACATCAAAAATGCAGCTTCGATCATCTCGAAATATAAGTCCTCCGAACTATTGGTTGTCGTATCAGCGATCAACAAGACCACGGATAGGTTACAAGAGGTTGTCAACAATTATACAAAGGGTCAAGGTGATCCTTTTCTAGCATTGGATGTCGTCAAGCAAGAACATAACCATATTCTTTGTGAATTGTTTGAAGATCGCCAAGCTCCTGTCTTTGATGATATTGCCAATTGTTTTGTCGAAATTGAGTGGATACTGGAAGAAGAAGCATTGGATAGTTATGACTATCTATATGACCAGATCGTTTCCGTCGGCGAGCTGTTGTCTTCAAAAATATTGGCTGCATATTGTAATCAAATAGGCATTCCGACCAAATGGGAAGACGCCAGAGATTATATCTCCACAGACAACACCTACCGTGAAGCCATCGTGGATTGGGAGCTTACTGAAGCTAAGATCCGCAGGGAGCTCCCTTTGATATTGGATGAATATGTGGTCGTCACGCAGGGATTTATCGGTTCTACATCCGAGAATTTTACGACGACCTTAGGTCGGGAAGGTTCGGACTATTCAGCAGCAATCTTTGCGGCTTGTCTCAATGCCGAAGGCATCACCATCTGGAAGGATGTGCCAGGAGTGCTGAATGCCGATCCGAAATGGTTTGAAAAAACCGAATTGATCCCTGAGCTCTCCTATACCGATGCCATTGAACTGACGTATTATGGGGCTACAGTCATACATCCCAAGACAATCAAGCCGCTGCAAAATAAAAAGATCACATTGAATGTACGTTCGTTTCTGCAACCGGAGCAACCGGGAACACAAATCCGTACAACCAACCAGACCCTGCCTGTCCCATCTTTTATCTTCAAGGTCAATCAGGTGCTGATCAATATACAGCCACGGGATTTTTCGTTTATCGTAGAGGACAATCTGAGCCATATATTCAATCTGTGCCACCTACACCGCATAAAAATCAATATGATGCACAACAGTGCCATATCCTTCTCTGTGAGTATAGATGATACAGGTGAGCATGTCGACATGCTATTGGAAGATCTCGAAAAAAGATATAAGGTCAACTACGAAAAAGGCTTGGAACTGATCACGATCCGGTATTATAATCAAGAAACTATTGATCGGGTATTGGTAAATAAGAAAATTATTCGCGAACTTAAGGACAGTTATACCTGTCAGATGTTAGTGAAAGAATTGAATGAATAAACATATTCTAGATAGAGAAGTCCAGGAATTTATTAAAGCCAATAGGGAGCTTGCACCAAGTACTATAGCTTTGAAAAGATCCCCTTTTTCTCATGTGACCTCCGCCGAGCTGGCCTCCCAAATCGACGGATGGCAGCGGAGCGTGCGAAAACTACCTACATGGGCATTTTCGCCCAACATCTACTACCCCGACAAGATCAATCTGGAACAATGCTCCTCCGAACATACTGCACTCATCAAACAGACCCTGATCCATACTGGTAGCAAAGTCGTAGATATAACCGGAGGATTTGGTGTGGACAGTTGCTATATTGCGCAAGAAGCGGAAATCGTCATTCATTGTGAACTTAATGAAAAACTCTCCAAAATCGTTCAACATAATGCGGCAGAACTGGGTGTCAACAACCTTGTCTGCCTCCCCACTGATGGTATAGAATATATCCGACAACAAGAAGACGATGTCTTGGATTATATCTACATCGATCCCTCACGTCGGGTCAATCATGCCAAAGTATTTTTGCTAGAGGACTGCGAACCCAATATCGTCGACTTGCAGGATCTCTTTTTCAAGAAGTCAAGATATGTCATCTGCAAGCTGTCCCCACTCATGGATATTTCCACGGCATTAGGCAAACTGCGTCATGTAAAATATGTCTTTGTCATCTCTGTGGATGGTGATTGCAAGGAACTACTATTTGTACAGGACAGGTTGTTTGATGGTACACCCAAAATATCCGCCATACGCTTGTTTGCCGATCAGATACAAGTGCATACATTCGGTATAGAAGAAGAGAAAAGTACCTTGATCCGAACCTCGGATCCCCTCACCTATCTCTATGATCCCGATGTATCGGTCACGAAAGCCGGAGCTTTCAAGACCATCAGCAAACGGTTTAATCTGTTTAAGCTACACACCAATACACATCTCTACACTGCGGATATATTGGATGAGGAATTTCCCGGCAGGATCTTTAAAATTCAAAAAGTACAAAGCATACCCGCCTTTAAAAAGAACAATGGTCTTACCAAAGCTAATGTAGCCACCAAAAACTTTCCTATCAAGGTAGACGAAATCCGCAAGAGGTACAAGATCAAGGACGGTGGATCAGACTTTTTGTTTTTTACTACAGATCCCGCAGGCAATCATATTGTGATACAGGGGATGAAAGTTGTATGATTTGTCACACAAACGCCAAAAATCAGATAAAGACAATTTCCTTACAATGTCTTCTATTATTCAATGTATTTTTATACCATGAGTAATATCAAAATATCCCTACTCGAGCTGGCGACCATCTGCAAAGGAAGCAATGCTACAGAAGCGATTGGCCGTGCCGTAAAGGGTGCACAATATATAGAAGAATTGGGTTTTCATCGTATTTGGTTGGCTGAACACCATAATATGCCGCATATCGCCAGTTCGGCCACAGCTGTCCTTATCGGCCATATCGCCGGACAGACAAAACATATCCGTGTAGGTTCGGGCGGTATTATGTTGCCGAATCATACACCCTTGGTCATCGCCGAGCAGTTTGGTACACTGGAAAGCATCTACCCGGAGCGAATTGACCTTGGCCTTGGCCGGGCGCCCGGCACGGATCAACTGACAGCCATGGCATTGCGACGCAATAACCTCAATACCTCCTTCTACTTCAAAGAGGACATCCTTGAGCTACAGCAATATCTGGACGAAAACAACTTCAACGCCAAGGTACGGGCTTTTCCGGGTGAAGGTCTGGATATCCCGATATATATCCTGGGGTCAAGTACAGACAGTGCTTATCTCGCTGCCGAGCTGGGACTACCCTATGCTTTTGCAGCCCATTTTGCGCCGGCGATGCTCGATCAGGCTATGGAGATATACCACGCCCGTTTCAAGCCTTCCGATATGCTTAAGGAGCCTTATACCATCATCTGTATCAACATCGTAGCAGGTGACAGTGTGGAAGAAGCACAGTTTCTTTCCACCAGCCTGTTCAATATGTTTGCAGGTATATTGACCAATCTAAGAAAACCGCTCTCGCCTCCTACTGAAAAACCCATCTACCATGGTATTCCGGAAATAGAACAAGCTGTTCAGAATATGGTCAATTGTACCTTTATCGGAACGGAAAAGGAAATACGCCAGGATGTGTTGGCATTTGCGGAGAAACACCGAGCCAATGAAATCATGACCACCAACTACATCTTTGATGAAGGGAAAAGACTACATGCTTTTGATATTATCGCAAAGGCATTGATGTAAAATAAGTAGATCCGTTTTTATGCTATACCGGATCTGCTTTGAAGCCTTTACTCTTTACGATAGCTATTACTTCTTCTTCGGTAATACCTTTAGAACTTACCGTAAGGATTTTATCGGCATTGTCCGTATCCACATTCCAATGGCAGATACCCTCTGCATTATCCAGATCGGATTGCACTTTGGATACGCATCCGCCACAATTTAATGTTGTTTTGAATTTTAATTCTTTATTTTCCATGATCTTTAAAATTTACGAGTTATTTAATAGTACAAATTTCCGTACAATTCTGTTCTGTACGCTTACATAATTTTGAAAATATTTTGTAAGATTTAGGGATGCACAAGCAATGTCATTAAGTTAAGGATATATACGCCGTTCATGTCAGCTTGTGACCGAAAGTAAAGGATTCCTCCTAAAACAGCGGTTCCCCATTTAAATCGGTCGTAAGCACTTCACTCATATAATCGAAAAAAGGACGCATTGCCAAAAATGTAGCGATTACTTCTTTCTGGAAATCAGAAGAAAAAACCTCATTATCAGAAAGAGCTCTCATGACTACATACTGTTTTTTCTTAATCAGATCAATAGCAGGATGATTTTTGTCAAATCCTTTCGGAGCCATTTTTACGCCATCTTCTCCTTTGAGCACCCCGAAATATTTTATGAAAGTTTTATCCGAAGTGATTTTTTCGATTTCGGTTGTATCCATTTCAAACTCTTTGCGGACACGAAATAAATCCTCACTGTTCGGCGCCCAAAAACCTCCTCCGACAAAACTGTGACCGGGTTCCAAATGAAGATAGTATCCTCCTCTGAGCATAGGTTTTGTTCTAGAAAAACTGACTCCAAAATGGGTTTTATAAGGTGTTTTGTCCTTGGAAAAGCGAACATCTTTATAAATCCGGAAAATATGGATTCCTTCTAAGCTATCGTGCTTTTGAAGCTCGGTATAAATTCGGTTGAAAAAAATCTTGTTTTCTGCTACGACCGAATCAAATTCCGATTTATGTACGGAGAACCACTCGCGGTTGTTGTTTTCTTGGACCTGTTTCAGAAATTCAAATGCTTTTTTCATAATATTGTAACCGAATAAATTTACGTTGGACATGTTCGTTGTTGTGATTCTCGGAATGGGTGCAGATAAAGCTACTTATCGCGGTCTGTTTTGAGGGTGTCTAAAAAGGTCTGGCAATTCATATAATCGTCATTTCGAACGAAGAGAGAACCGAGTGAAACGAGCTCTCCGCAGGAAAATCTATGGATGAATTAGAATTAACTAATTTTCAACAAGTTGAAAAACTGCTTAACCATAGATTTCTCCTCGTACCTCGTCGAAATGACGGTATGATTGGCTTTTTAGACACCCTCGTTTTTCTCTTTCATTTTTAAGAAATTCAAAGGTGTCATCACCGCGATTGAAGAATTTCTGTAATCTTTTATATTTCGGGCAATAATCGTATCCAAACCTTTTATGGTTAGCGCGGATGAATATTGAACAGAATCTTCATAATCAGCAAAGTCATTTTTTAATGCCTGTATGATTTCTGATTTGGTTGTTCCGATTATCTCGGTCATTGCGGTCAGAGCCTCGACACCTTCCAATGTTTTCTTGTTGCCTAAAAATTTTCTTACGATACAGTAAATGTTATTAATACTTACAGCCGAAAGATATAATTTCACACTTCCTTGTTCGCTGAGTTCAAAAAGTTCACTTGCAGGATTTGCGTGAGGCTCTCTGTCTGTGAAAAAGTACAAAAAGCTTATACCCCATATTTTTTTGAAAGTTCCTCTGTTAAGATTTGTTTATAGTCAAGATTGTCATCTGTTTTGATTATTCCTTTTAGTTTTCTGACTTTGGGAGAAAGTTGCTTTTCTTTGATTTTTTTTCGATCTACGGTGACAAATTTGAAATAGTTTTCAACCATTTCAGAAAGGCTTTGGCCTTTTTCTTTTGCATATTCTTTAGCAATATCTATGACTTCCTTTTCAATTGTCAATGTCAATTTTGTATTCATTTCACTTTCTTTTACAACAAATATACGTGTTCATTTTTTACTTTATAACACGCTCTCAATTACTTCTTCCACTTCAACCGCAAACTGTTACTGACCACACTCACACTACTCAATGCCATAGCTGCACCGGCGATCATCGGATTGAGCAGGAAGCCGTTTATCGGATAGAGAATACCCGCTGCAATCGGAATACCGATGAGGTTATAGATAAATGCCCAAAATAGGTTTTGCTTAATTGTCGCAACGGTCTGTTTGGACAAACGTATAGCTTGCGGTATTTTGGTCAGATCGGAGGATATGATGGTCATTTTGGCCACGTCCATTGCGATGTCCGAACCTTTGCCCATTGCTATACTGACATCTGCTGTCGCGAGTGCCGTACTGTCATTGATACCGTCCCCGACCATAGCCACCACCCTGCCTTGTTGCTGTAGTTCCTTGACAAAATCAGCTTTGCGCTGTGGCAACACCTCGGCTTTGTAATGCTTGATACCGGTCTGCTCCGCAATAGCTTTTGCCGTGGCTTCGTTATCGCCCGTGAGTATATACAGATCAATGCCCATTTCCTGCATTTCCTTGATAGCTGCTACCGAGGTTTCTTTGATCTTGTCGGATATAGCCAGCACGGCTAAAGCTTGTCTGCTGTTCGAAAACCAGATGACGGTATTGGACTGTCTGCTCCATTCATCCGCCTGCTGCTGCAGATCCGCTGTAATAGCTATGGCTTTTTCGGTCAACAACACCCTATTGCCTACATAATAAGTTTCGTTGTCGTGGACAGCTTTTACGCCTTGACCGGTGATGCTGTCGAAATCAGACATTTCAGCGTTTCCTGCATCAACTTTGGAAAAGTTTTCGTTCTCGAAATGTTTGACCACAGCCTCTGCCAAAGGGTGTTCCGATTGTCTTTCTATACGCAACAGGATATCTTTGGTAACATTGTCATTATTCAACCATCGGATACCGGTGACTTCGGGTCTACCTTCGGTAATGGTTCCTGTCTTGTCCAATATAACAGCATCCACTTTCTTGGCCAATTCCAGACTTTCGGCATCTTTGATCAGTATACCATTCTCTGCCCCTTTGCCCACACCGACCATAATGGCCGTAGGCGTAGCCAATCCCAAAGCACATGGACAGGCGATAACCAAGACCGTCACTGCAGCCAATAATCCTTGTACCAAGCCATTGTCCCCACCTAAAGCCAACCATAAGGCAAATGTCAAGACAGCGATACCGATCACCGTAGGAACAAAGATACCCGCGATCTTATCGACCAATTTCTGAACAGGTGCTTTGCTTCCTTGTGCATCCTGTACCATTTTGATGATTTGGGCAAGCATGGTTTCTTTGCCCACCTTGACGGCTTTGAACCGGAAACTGCCTTTTTGATTGATCGTTCCTGCAAATACTTTTTCGTTTTCTTTTTTCAGTACCGGAACGGGTTCTCCGCTCAGCATACTTTCGTCCACATACGAATTGCCCAATATGACCATACCATCCACCGCAATTTTATCTCCGGGTTTGACCAAGATCACGTCTCCTACATTTACCTCCTCTATAACGGTTTGCTTTTCTGTACCATCTGCCTGCACGACTGTAACGGTTTTGGGCTGCAATCCCATGAGTTTTTTGATAGCCGTAGAAGTATTGCCCTTGGCTTTTTCTTCCAATAGCTTCCCTAATAGAATAAACGCGATGATGACGGCAGCAGCTTCAAAATAAACATGGGCATGTAATCCCCGTTGGTGCCAAAAGTCGGCAAAAAACATGTTGAACACACTGAATATGTAAGCAATACCTGTACTCAATGCCACCAAAGTATCCATATTGGCCGAACGGTGTTTGGCCTGTTTCCACGCATTGATGAAGAAGTCTCTACCTAGCCATAGCACCACAGGGGTAGAGAATGCCCACATGATTTCATTGCCATAAGGCATATCCATAAAGAACATACCGATAATGACTACAGGCAAGGACAGTATGATTGCCCAGATGGTTTTGGTCTTTAATTGTTGAAATTTCTTCTCGTGGAGAGCTTCCAGGGTTTCCTGCTGTTTGGTTTCATCTTCGATCAATAGATCGTACCCAACACCTTGCACCGCTTTTTGCAATTGGGAAGCATTGGTCATATTGGGAAGATATTCTACCGTCAGGTTTCCCGTCGCAAAGTTGACCGAGGCATTGACTACGCCAGGTTGATGACGGACAATACTTTCGGCACTTCCGGCACAAGAGGCACAGGTCATTCCCAAAACCGGAAAAGTGCCTTTGGCCGTCGTCACCCCATATCCGAGATCCTTGATAGTTTTTGTTGCTTCGGCAACAGTTTCATTATTTTCTACCGTAATAGCAGCTCTACGGTTGTTCAGCTCTACCTTGTGGCTTTCGATACCTTTGACCTCTGCCAGTCCTTTATCGACGATCAGGGCGCAGTGTTCACTTTCTACCCCTTCCAGGGGAAGATAGATAGTTTCTTTATTGTCGTTATTCGTTGCCATATTTCGATTGCTTTAAATATACAATACAAAGGTGGCCATAAAAAGAGAATGCTGTGTTGTAGTTTTATGGAATTGGTTTGTAAGATTTCATGGAATCCGATATTCTATTTTGCCCGGGTCCTGTCGGGTGTCGAATACGTCAGCTATTCTTATAGAATGGTCTTTTTCTTCGACCGAATAGATGATTTTATAATTGGTGGTTACGATGTAGCGATATTCAATTTTTCTGTGTTGCAACAGCCGTTCCTCGGCTCCGACTTTGGGATTTCTGATGAGTATGTTGGGGGCAATAATAATATTCTTGACAATTTTTTTAGCTAATCTTACGTTTACTTTTCTTGCGTAATAGTCGTAAATTTCGTCAATTCGTTTTTCCGCAAATCGCGACCAAATAACTTTGTATTCCACTATTTAGTATTTTGCCAAAAGTTCGGCACTTGTTTTAAAGTGTCCGTTCTCAAAATCCTTTTCAGATTGTACGATCCTTTCGTTCAGTTCTTCTATCGAAAAAGGCCTCAAGTCAGCATCTGGTTCAGGGCTCTGATACTTCTTTAAGATACTTTCCAATTTTGCGATCACTTCCTCACTTTGCAATTTCAAAAACGACTGAACAAATGCTATTTTCCGTGTTTGTATATCCATAACATTGTATTTTATAATGCTAATTTACAAAATTTTTAACTTGTTTGTATTATTTTTCCCATGGTAATCGTTCTAAAGCTCAAAATCTTCACACCTCATCCAGTGGCTTCCTTTTGTCTACGCGGATCTGTTTGAAATGACTAGGCGTCAATCCCGTTACTTTCTTAAATTGGTTACTTAGGTAGGCTACACTTGAATAATTCAGACGGAAAGCGATTTCACTTAAAGTCAATTCATCGTACACCAACAGTTCTTTTACCTTCTCCACCTTTTGGGCAATGTAATATTTCTCAATGGTTGTGCCTTCCACCTCCGAAAACAGATTGGACAGATAATTGTAATCGTGTTGCAATGTATTACTGAGGATATCGGATAGATTGTATCTTGCTTCATTGCTATCTTGATAATGCACCAGATCGATGATAACATTCTTTATTTTCTCGATGATACGGCTTTTTTTGTCATCTATCAGTTCAAAGCCCAACGGGATCAATGCTTCTTCAAACCTTTTCTTTTCTTCGGGTATAGGTTCTTCTTCGAGGGTAACCTCTCCCAGTGTGATGTTTTTAACACCCAATCCTAATTTATCCAGTTCATTTTTCACCACCAGGATACAGCGGTTGCAGACCATATTTTTGATAAAAAGTTTATGCATGTTCAATCCTATTTGATAGTTTATATTTCAAACATAAAACCAAAGCCTTTGTTTGACAAATGTAGGTTATTTATGCCAAGGTGCTGATGATCAAAATCACACTGACACCGATTAATCCCCAATACACATATCGGAAAAATGTATTGTCTTTCAACCGATGATTGAGGTATCGACCTAAGAATATCGCAGGAATAGTCGTAAGCAGAGAGAGCAAGAAGTACATATTGACCTCTGCGGTAATAAGGCCCTTTGCATAGTACCCAACAACACTTATCAGACTGACGGGCAAAAAATACGCTTGAAGCGTAGCCCTAAAATGTTTTGCACTCCACTGTCTCAGATTCCCGTAGACAACCAACGGTGGGCCATTCAGCCCATATGCTCCACCCAATACTCCGGACAGAAACCCACAGACAAAGGACCAGAGTGTATTGTCTTCCTTTAGCACCTTCTTGTTTTTAGAGAAAAGCGAGTAAAGGGAATACAATATGATGAGCACACCAAGTCCGGTCTTTACAAATATCTCATTCCCATATAGAAGCATCACAATACCCAGAGGTACACCAAGTATAGCGTAAAAGATCAGCCATTTGGCACTCTTGAAGTGAATCTTGCTATGGTCTTGCACGACGATAATGAGGGCTATGACGACCGATAGCATGACAGATAAGGGAACGGCAATATTGACCGGCAAAAAAAAGAGAAATAACGGTACGGCAATCAATGACTCGCCAAAGCCTAAGGTAGAACGAACCAAAGAAGCAATAAAGCTAATGATAAGAATGAATAAAATCGTCAAAGTAGAATATCTCTTGATTGTACTATTTGGAAGCCCAAATGTATGAATATTCTCCAACTATCTTATCTTTGTTCATTAAATCATCTTTTTCGATAAAAGTACGTATATATGAAAGCAAATCTGAAATCTCTCCTATTAGCAGCACTCCTTATATCGTCCATCTTTAATTTTTCCGCCAAAGTACCCGACGAAGGGATGTTCCCTTTGAGTGAACTCAGCCGCGCAGGATTGAAACAAGCCGGACTCAAAATCAGCGAAAAAGACATATACAATCCCGGGCAGATAGGGTTGGTGGATGCATTGGTACAGGTCAGCGGATGCTCAGGCTCTTTCATTTCACCGAATGGACTCGTCATTACCAACCACCATTGTGCCTTTAGTGCTGTACAGTTGGCGTCCACACCGGAGCACAATTACCTGGAAAATGGTTTTGTGGCCCACTCCCGCGAACACGAAATTGAGGCCAAAGGATTGACCATACGCATCACCGATTCGTACGAAGATGTTTCGGACAAAATATTGTCTGCCGTAGCACAGGTAAACGATCCTATCGAACGTATCCGGATCATCAACCAAAAGAGAAAAGAATTGGCCGGTGAAGCCGAGCAAAAAGATCCCGGCATAAAAGCTGAGGTTTCAGAAATGTTTATCGGCAAAAGTTACGTTCTTTTCCGCTACAGGACTATCGAGGATGTCCGTCTGGTCTATATCCCCAGACAGGATATCGGCGAGTTTGGAGGAGAGACCGACAACTGGGTTTGGCCACGTCATACCGGCGATTTCTCTTTCTTGAGAGCCTATGTCGCTCCGGATGGCTCTTCGGCCAAATACTCTAAAAGCAATGTACCCTATCAACCAAAAAAACACCTTAAAATCAATCCAAAGGGTGTAGACGAGAATGACTTCGTCTTTATCCTAGGCTATCCGGGACGTACATTCCGGCATAGACCTTACCAATATTTAGAATATCAACAGCAATATTTATTACCTTTTACCTCCGAATTGTACGATTTTCAAAACCAACAACTCCACAATGCGGGCAAAAACGACAAAGCAATCGAACTGGCATTGGCCACACGTATCAAACGGAACGCTAATGTGATGAAAAATTATCGCGGCAAACTAAAAGGTCTACGTAATATCGAATTGGTCAAACAAAAACAACAGGAAGATCAAGCCTTGGCCAAATTTATTGCCAATAGTCCGGATCTGAAAGCCCGTTACGGCACACTGCTACAAGATATAGACACCCATTATCAAACTGTATTTACAGATGCAGAAAAAGAATTGTGGTTCAATAACTTATACTCAGGTATTCGAAGTATACATATAGCAGGATTGCTCAATTCATTCAAAGACGCATTGGCCAAATATCCCGCCAAGCAACAGCGGAGCAAGATCTTCACACTCAACATTGCCAAAGTCAAAGAGCAACTGGAAAAAATCTATGAAAGCTATCATGCAGAAACAGATAAAAACATAGCCAAACATCAATTTGCTTTAGCCTATCGGTTCAAGGATCAAAATACCGTGGCAACGATACAGCACAAAAATTTCAGTAACGTAGATGCAGCCCAAGAGTATATCGAAAAAGTCATTGATCAATCCAAGATAAACGACAAAAACAAGCTCTTTTCCGAAGTACTGAACGACGCGGAATCTTTGGTCGCCTATCAAGACGAACTACTGGTTCTTCAAAAACAGTTTGCAGAAGAAATCGAACCTTTCCGTACCGAACTGACCAGAAGAGAAGGTGTGTTGAATAAGTTGATGGCCGACTATGTCGCCGTAAAGGAGACTTTCCAATCGAAGAATTTCATTCCCGATGCCAACTCTACCTTGCGACTGACCTTTGGCTACATCAAAGGCTACAGTCCGGCCGATGCAACCTACATGACCCCGTTTACGACCATCAAGGGACTGATCGAAAAAGGCAATTCGGACGATGCTGAATTTCGCTATCCAGAAGCTATCAAGCAAGCTTGGCTGGCAAAAAACTTTGGAGCTTACTACAAGAAAGAAATAGACGATGTGCCTGTCAACATCCTGTACAACATGGATACCACAGGGGGCAATTCGGGCTCTCCGATCATGAATGCTTACGGTGAGCTGATCGGTGTCAATTTTGACCGTGCCTACGATGCGACGATCAATGATTTTGCATGGAACGAAAGCTACAGCCGTTCGATCGGGGTAGATATCCGCTATGTACTGTGGATTGCAGATAAGATCGACAATGCACAATTTATATTGAAAGAAATAGGAATATGATTTTTAGCCACCTTCGATAAACACCCATTATATGAATACAACCACATTAGTCCTGGCCTCACTCTTCGGGAGTACAGGCATTATCCTGGGCGCCTTCGGTGCCCACGCCTTCCGCAAAATTCTTTCCGAAGAAAAACTGGCCTCTTTTGAAGTTGGCGTGCGCTATCAGATGTACAGCGCCTTCTTTCTGCTTGTCGTAGGATTTCAGTTCGATTTTGTGCAATATGCCGAGCGTCTGGCCGTGTACGGTGTCACCATAGGTACCCTACTGTTTTCCGTAAGCATCTATTTTCTGTCCTTTGCCGAATACTGGAAAAAAAACCTAAGGTTCCTTGGCCCGATCACACCATTGGGTGGACTGTTGATGATCATAGGTTGGCTAGCCGCATTGGTATCCTTTATTTAATACCGACACCCAATGTTTGGAACACTTTCTCTATCAAAAAAAGACCTGTTCTTATGGATAGCGGTCCTTTCTTTGGTATCGCTGTGCGCAGGCGCTACCTCAGCTCTGTTTTTATATGCACTGCAAGGGGTAGGCGAATTCAGAGAAAGCCACCTTTGGATCATCTGCGGCTTACCTCTGGCCGGTATCCTTATTGTCTATCTGTACAGAACATATGGTTCGGAAGCAAACAAAGGCAACAATCTCTTGTTTGAAAAATTCTATCGTCCCAAAACAGCTATTCCCTTTATCATGGCTCCGCTCGTCGTGGTAGCGACTTTGCTGACACACTTATTTGGTGGATCGGCTGGCCGCGAAGGTACGGCAGTACAATACGGAGCCACTTTTGCAGATTATTGGGCCGACAAATTTCATCTCGGTAAACGGCAACAAAGGATTGTGCTTATTGCAGGTATCTCTGCTGGATTTGCATCCTTGTTTGCCACCCCTCTGACGGGAGCTATATTTGCTGTTGAGATGTTTCGCATGGGCAAAATCCGCTATACAGCGCTCATTCCCGCACTGTTCACGGCATATCTGGCACATTACATTTGCAGTTTCCTCGGAGCACCGCACACCCATTACCCTACCATACAATATCAATTGGGATTTTCCATGGATATACTATGGGCTATCGGGATAGGATTGCTCTGTGGATTGGCCACCAGACTGTTTGTCGCAAGCGATTATGTATTCAGCAAGCTGTTCAAACGTATTGCCAATCCTTACCTACGTATCGTGATCGGCTCTCTCGTCATTATGACAGCCATTTATCTCTTGGGCACAACAAAACACATCGGTCTGGGTATGTCGACTATCGTGGATTCATTTTATCATGTACAGAACGGTTATGACTTCTTGTTGAAAATCCTGCTGACCACTTTGACATTGAGCATTGGCTTCAAAGGCGGCGAAGTCACTCCCCTATTTTTTATTGGCGCGACATTAGCTGCCGCGATAGCGCCTTATATTCCTGTACCTTGGATGGTCGTTGTTGCCATGGGCTTTGTATCCGTATTTGCAGGTGCCACCAAAACACCTTTGGCCTGTGCGGTCATGGCGGCCGAATTATTCGGATTTTCTGTCCTGCCCATTGTTCTGCTAGCCACCCTTGCCGCATATTTTATCTCCGGCAAAAAAGGCATATACAGTGCCCAACGCAATTTTAGAATCCTGTAGAGACACAATGCATTGTACCTCTACCACATTTCCATCATCAAAATTTTACACTCGCCTTTCGCCAAAGCCCTTTCAAAAGGATAACTTAGCGGTATAAAATATTACCATGAAATACTATATCTTAGGTCTGTTATTTCTATCCCTGCAATTCGTAAAAGGACAGGAAAGAGAATCGGCGAAGCCCAATTATCAACTCGCAGCAAAGTTTTCTCCTTCGAAGCTGAGCACCATGATATTCTCTACCGAAGTACGTCCCCGTTGGATCAATTTCAGTGACAGGTTTTGGTACGAATATTCGACCCCTGATGGCAAAAAATGGTATCTCGTCGATCCAAAAGCCAAAAAGAAAAGTGAATTGTTCGATAGAGCCGAAATGGCTGCCCAAATTTCCCGTATCGTCCAAAACCCATTCGATGCCCAGCACCTTGCCCTTGAAAATCTGAAATTTGTAGACCATAGCGAACATCTGATCCGTTTTCAGGTCAAAAGCACCAAAGACACCATAAAAAGTAAGGACGAAATCAAAAAACTGACCAACAAGAACGATACATTAAAGAAAAAAATATTCCACTTTGAATACGACATCCAAAGTCAAAAACTCAAGGAAATCAGCGATACGACCGAAGGCAAGCCCAAACCATCGTGGGCAAGTTTCAGTCCCGACACATCACGTGTATACTTTGCAAAAAACTACAACCTGTATTGGATGGACTATGCCAATTACAAAAAAGCATTGAAGGATGAAAAGGACTCCACAATCGTAGAGCACCAGATCACAACGGATGGGGTACAGTATTACGCTTGGGGCGGCGATCAGTACAGTGTCACGACGAGAAGCCAAAAAGAAGAAGAAGAGGATAGACAAGAACGGAAAACGGTATGGCTGTATTGGTCTCCCGATGGCAAGCACTTTGTATTGACACGCAAAGACAACCGGGATTATTCAGATCTATGGGTCATTAACAATGTTGGCGGGAAAAGACCTACGCTGGAAACCTACAAATACCTCATGCCGGGAGAAAAGGATTCTACCGAAGCCGAATTGTACATCTTTGACACCGCACAGCACAAACCCAGACAAATACAGGTAGCGGCATTCAAGAATCAAACGCTCAGCCTATGGAATAGACATTCCTCTAAGGAAAACTACACGGGCAAGTACTACATCAACTACTGGCTAGGCGATGAAAAGGAGTTCTATATGGCCAGGTCCAGCCGTGACCTCAAGAAGATCGACATCATCGCCGTCTCGGTGGATGGTCAAGTCAGAACATTGGTCGAAGAGCGATCTAATGTCTATCTGGACGTCAAAAAACCGTATATCATCAAGAACAGCAAACAGTTCATCCACTGGTCACAGCGTGACGGTTGGGGGCATTTCTATCTGTACGATTTACAGGGAAAGTTGCTTCACCAAATTACGAAAGGCGAATTCCATTGTGACGAACTGGTCAAATACCATGAAGCCACCGGAACACTGTATTTCAATGCAAACGGTAAAGAAAAAGATATAGACCCCTATTACAATTTCTACTATGCCGTCAACAAAAACGGCGGGGTCGTCAAATTGTTGACCGCCGGAAATTTTGATCATCAGATCAATGTTAGCGAAAGCGGAAATTACTTGGTAGACAACTTTTCACGCGTGAATACCACTCCGGTATCCAATCTATACAATGCTACGGGGCAACTGATCATGAAGCTGGAAGAAACGGATCTATCCCAGTTATTTGCAACCGGATACAAATTTCCCGAACCGTTCAAGGTCAAGGCTGGGGACGGTATCACAGATCTCTATGGTGTACTATACAAGCCATACGATTTTGACTCGACAAAGACCTATCCTATCATCGAGTATGTCTATCCGGGGCCGCAGACCGAAGCGGTCAACAAAAGTTTCGGAAGAAGTATGGACAGAATTGACCGCTTGGCACAGATGGGCTTTATCGTCGTATCCGTCGGCAATCGCGGTGGCCATCCCTCCCGCTCAAAATGGTACCATACCTATGGGTATGGCAACCTGCGGGACTATGGATTGGAAGACAAGAAAGTCACAGCCGAGCAATTGGCCGCTAGATATGACTTCATCGACCTTGACCGTGTAGGTATCACAGGACATTCGGGTGGAGGTTTTATGTCTACAGCAGCGATGTTGGTTTACCCTGATTTTTTCAAGGTGGCTGTATCGGGTGCAGGAAACCACGAAAACAACATCTACAACCGTTGGTGGAGCGAAAGGCATCATGGCGTGAAAGAAATTATCTCATCAAAGGGAGACACGACTTTCAGCTATCAGATCGAGCGAAATTCCGATCTGGCCAAAAACCTAAAAGGCAAGCTCTTGCTCGTCACAGGAGATATAGACAACAATGTGCATCCAGCCAACTCCATCCGTATGGTTGAAGCACTGATCAAAGCCAACAAACGCTTTGACTTCCTACTGTTGCCCGGACAACGGCATGGATTTGGCAATATGAGTGAATACTTTTTCTGGAAGATGGCCGATTACTTTAGCGAGCATCTGTTGGGTTCGTCCAGGATGAATGAGGTCGATATGGTAGAAATAAACAAGGAAAAGCCATTGAAAAAGTAAACCGCTTTTTTGTCATTCTGAACAAAGTGAAGAACCACGAAGTGCTCATCGAAGATAATCTGAAAACCCTGTCTACCGGCAGGTACACAAACATGAATAGCACGATACATATCCTCCTTTGGAGACTACCGTGTACCCACAATTTAAATTCATGGAATATGTTTCCAGTTGTTGCTTGCACTGTTTTTTGTTATAGCAATAACATTGTAGAACGATATCCCCCTTTGGAGGGGGTAGGGGGAGGGTAAACAATATAAAACACTTATAGATAATAATTTACATAATCAACCTCCCCCCTACCCCCTCGGAGAGGGGGACAGTGATTAACAACGGTATCATGAAAACAAGTAGAGTGCAAATAACAGTCGTAAGATACTGAATAACAATAATAATAAAAGATTCAATGTTGCATCAGCGGGAAATTAAAATATGAACAAGCAATACAAAGACGGTTTAGCTAACGCATTATTGGAAAACAGTGCCCTAGACTTATATGCACATATTCTAAAAGAATATACAGTAGAAGACCTGTTGGCATTGTGCCATCAGACCGCACATTACAGGCTGGCTTTTCGGGCAGCATGGACATTGGAACATGTACTGCTAAAAGACAAAGTGCTATTGTCCAGATATACGCCCGAAGTCATCGAACTCTATCTGATCACTGACAATGACAGCAGCTTGCGTAGTATCAGTAAGCTCATCATGCAATTGCTAAAAACCTCTCTCGCTTCATTCACTCCGCAACATCAAGAAGACATACTCTCCAAGACATTCCGGCTCATCGAAAAGGAAGACTGTCCGGTAGCTTTACTCGTCAATTGCTGGGATATATTGTACGTATTGAGTAAACAATACGATTGGATCACGCAGGAACTCCAATTGTATATCCTCTTTCATCTCGAAAAAAATCCTACCCCGGCAAGCAAAAGTAGAGGAAACAGAATATTGAATAGGCTACATTAGTCCCCATTCCAACCGATCGTGGATTTGTAAGCCGTGCCTTAGTCTACCGTCTAATTTTTCAATAACTGGTATTTTTTTTGTGATATAAAATTTAAAAAACACAGAAAAATGAAACAGTTGCTCTTATTATTGAGTACCCTCGTTGCTTCAACAGCATTTGCTCAAGTAAAACCGGGAAAAATACCTCCCCCTCCCCAACGCATAAAGCTGGAGGAAACACCACAACCCCATAAATCGGAGCCCGTGGATAATACCAAAAAATGTTTTGGCTATAATACTGAAACGACAAAAGGAGATACGACATTTGTAAAAGAAAGCCTATTGGAATTTGGCGGCAATGGCAAATTGGGCAGAATCGTCATCACGACTTATGATTACAATACAGAAGAAAAAAAGAAAGCCAAAGAAAATGGCCGCATATTTGCACCATCACAGCAATTGCAATTTATAGAAGGTAAGTACAAGATCGAAGGAAAAATGCTCATCTTCACTCCTGACAAGACAGACAAATTTCCAGTCCGGAAGTTTACTCTCCAGATCAACCCAAACTCCAATACCGTTGAAAAGGTACTCGACAATGACAAGAACGAATGGACAACCGCAAATTGTTTTGAGCCCATAATAAGCCTTTAAAGGAGAAAAGATATTTCGATATGCTCAACACAGCCCATCCGATCGCTAGCGGATGAGAGTCTAAGCTTCTTTAACAAATAATATACGACAACTAACTAATTTCTAATAAAACAAACGAATCGTAAAGCATTCCATACAAATCAAAAACCAAAATTGGAAAACTCAAAGTTTCTTCGTTATTTTCAACGATCATATCAATAATAGCTATCATGTGTCAGCAATTAAAATACTATTTGGTTCTTTTGTTTGTAGGATCTACCCTATTTCTACATGCTCAAGATGAACACTACTACCAGATGACCGAAGAGGACGTCGCCTATCGCGAATTCAGACAACGGTCAACGGTTCCCCCCTATGGATTGTACAAAATAAAAGAATTGATAAAAACCCTTCAATACAAGGCACAGGAAGATGGTGATGCAGGTATTACAGCTTTGACAGCAGCGCAGTTTAAGTCCCTCTCGCTTCGGGAAAAATTCACCTATAGCCTGATACACCCCGAAATGTATGCGCAAAACTGTGCTATATTCATGCCCCAGGCAGATGAGCAGAAGAAAATATTCAGCCACTTGATGTCCTGGATGGATGAAAACCAATGGAGTGATCGGCAGATCGATTTTCTTCGGGAAAATAGGGACTCCGTCATGTCTATTATCCAGGAATCAACCCTACGGAGCGGACATATGGGCGTCAATTACAAAAATGCCATAGAAACTATAAATGGATGGGAAATGATTCCGTTTATTATCGATTATTACAAATCTAACTCCAAGGATAAAGACGCGCTTACGCTCTTACTGTTATTGATGAAAAAAGGAGAATATGTAGAGTTTATCCAATCTTCATCGTATAGGCAACTATATGGAAGTGATTATAACTACGAATCCTATATCCGATTCAATACGGCCAACCAGGACCTGGTTATCAATCGGGCAATGGGATACTATAGAGAAAAAAGCAGTAAATAAGAACATCATTGCGGACTATGGCTTATTAATAACAAATTAGTATGAAAGTATCTTTGCTTTGGATTTTTGTTTGGATATTGCTTCCAGTTGCAGGTTTTCCACAAAATGAAAATTACGTCTATGTGCCCAAAGGAAAGTACACGATCGGAACAAAACAATACTTGGAAAACCCATTGCGACAAATTCACACAGACGGATTCTATATCGCCAAATATGAAGTCACCAACAAGCAGTTTGCACAGTTTGTGGAGGCTACAGGCTATAAGACATTGGCCGAACGATTTCACAATGCGCAGGTGTTCGAGCCAGGTCTGGAAGAGTTTCGATGGCTGAGCGATAGTACAGCCTATTGGCGATTCCCCAACGGGATTTCGCGAGGGGGCATCGAAGACAAAATGGATCACCCGGTGACCTGTATTGCTTATCAAGATGCCGTAGCCTATTGCCAATGGGCCAAGGTGCGGCTACCTACCTTGGAAGAATGGGAAATTGCAGCCAAGGCTGGTTCCCAAGGCGAATATTTTGAAGGTGCTTCCTTAGAAAATATAGGAGATTATGCCAATATATGGCATAAAAGGGATCATCTCTCCGTCGATATGTCCGATGGCTACATGTACACTGCTCCTGTCGGAAGCTTTCAGCCCAATCCCTGGGGACTGTACGATATCTTTGGCAATGTGTTTGAGTTTTGCGAAGGTGCATTGCCTCGTGACAGAGGACGAAAAGTAGCCCACGCCAGAGGAGGATCATGGTGGTGCAGCAAAAATAGCTGTGCCGCTTTCAATACCGTTTTTATCGGTTCAGTCAATCCCAATGCCTCATTCAGCAACCTTGGATTCAGAGTAGTCCGGATAGAAAACAGCTTTACCACAACTTCGCCCCATGCATATCGATGATCTAACCCTTATGGATTTAGGTAACTCGACAAATTCGCACCTACCTACAGGCCTGCAGATGCGTAAATGTCTGCGAATATTTGCGGAAAATAAATCACTATGCGCTGAAAGTCCATAGGTTTAATTGCGGACTTTCAGTCCGCAAACGATTATCGTCACTTCGACGACGCTAGGAGGAGAAGTCTATGGACATATTTTGCTTCGCAGAGCCCTTCGGGGTTCTCGTTGTACCTTCCCGATACATCGGGACAAGCTCTCGAAAGGACGACATAGTTTATTAAAATTTTGATAAGTTTATTATTTTTTGAAATTAATACTTACCTTGTTTTTGGTAACGTAACCGTTTTATGATGAAAAACAAGATCAATCACATTTTAGTCTTCCTTTTTGTTTGCTCCATCTGTTTAGGGCAACAAAATTCCCAAACAAAAGACATAGATCCAAAAAATTGGAGAATAAGCTTTGCCGGATCCTCAGTCACCTGGGGAGATGGTTATTTACAATCCGGATTAGTAAAAGAAGCTATTTTGAATATCCAGAGAAACAAGTCTACGACCGTAGAACCGGATATGGTAGAGGTAAAAGGAGATAAATCCTATCTGGACGGAGTCAATGATCGCAAATACTTTGGAGGTAAAGCCTTAAAAATCACCGGTACAAATTCAAGTATTAAATTTTCTATCACAGGAGATGAAATTACACTCATTCAAGGCATCGAAAGAGATAATAGCTGTGCATCAGAAATTGAAGTATATATCGATGGCGTTTTGCACGATACCATGAATAATTGGAACAACAGCCCCATCGGGACAGATAGGTTAGAATTTGCAGGAGATGGTACCACCAAACAATTTGACCTGGGAAAGGCTTTCACATTCGGACATCAAATACGTTTAAATGACAAGTCCCTCAAAGGCGATCACAATAAAGGAGGCTATGGAGGCGGAGCAATCCCCAATGATTTGGATTATCTCGTAATCAGAAAATACGGCACAGATAAGAACGGAGATCCAGAAGTGCACCATTGGATTTCTTTAAAAAATGCGCCGGCCAAAGGAGATAAAGTAGAGATTACTTTTTCCTACGGTGAGGAGATCACTTATGAAAAAACGACGATAGGTAAATCGAATAAAGGAGAGTTGGAAAGTCCGTTTGGAGATGGCGACGTATCATTTGATATTACCAGGCCCACGAGAGTCTCTAGCGGATTGGACTTCCGGGAAACAGATGATAGAGCCATCAAAACATACAGATTTGCCAACAGTAAAAAAAGAGAGGTCGAACTGAAGATAAAAGGCAATCACAAAGGAGCCAAAGGTATCCCCTACTTTATATTCAACTTCGCAACAAATAGATTTTTTCATTTCCAGAATGCAGGTATTGGAGGATGGAAACTGACTTTCTTTAACAATCCGAAAGAGTTTCATCGGGGATATAAAAAGATTGCAGCTTTCTCGCCGGATATTCTATACTTCGAAACGACTCCAAATGACGATTGGGGTGTAAAGGGATACAAGCTTTACGCCGAGTACCCTAATTTTTCATTACAGGAGTTACAATCCATCAGAACACTGCCGATCAAGTCCATTCAATATAATGCTGGGTCGGACACCTATAACTTTCAAAAATGGGTTGGAAAAATTGATAAAATAACCCCAAGTACAGTTACTTTTCTGACCGACAGTCAGCATAAGATAGACACTCCACCCCAAAAAGGAGATTATGTATTTGTCGGCGGATATTATTCCAACAATAAGGAGTATGTCGTGAGAAAGGTTGAAAAATACGACAAAACTACCCATCAGATATTTTTTGACAGCCCAATTACTCCGGACGAATTGATCTATAAGGACATCAGCATGCTCCAGGGCATGGAGATCAGGGTTCGTTCTTTTGCTGTTTTTGAGAAAGAGTTTAGAGAATTTATAGGGCATATCAGAAAACTCAAACCCGAAATAAACATAACAACAATGGTCAATCCCCTTCCGATTATCGGTGCGCGAGAGCTATGGGGATATTGGGAACTGATGAATGATATTGCAAAAGAAACAGCAGTCGAAAATCTGGAAATCAAACCTTTTTATGATTATCAGTATTCCCAAAACCGAGATAAAGAAGTCTTTTTAGATGCAAGCACATTAAAAGTGAATCCACTGACCGGTTATATGGAAGCCAAAATAAACGGATTGGATGGCAAAAACCGCCAAAATTATGAAGTGATTGTCAACGGAAAAGATGTTTATGGGTCAGATGCCGTCGTTAGAAATCCATATGCTTATGGCGTAGATACAGATCTAAAAAAAGAAAAACTTAATATGGACTACCGGAAAGAAGGAGTTCGGGCAAAACAAAAGATCAATCAAAAAATGGAATTGGTTTTTCTGAAGAATCCGCCCAAGTCGGGTAAAATACACATTAGGTTTTCGACAAAAAATTGGAGTGGTGATGGCTGCCATGTGAGAACCGGAGACGAAGGTTCTAAAATATACGGTGCTATTTATTACGACTATTTCAGTAAATTTATTTCAAATTTGAAATAATGTCGTGACGATAACAGGCAGTATTATGAAAACGATTTGATACTGCCTGTTATCGAAACATACAATATAGGGCAGGGAGCCCATCTACAAATCATAAACCATTTCCACCAAATTTAAAACTAATTTTAGGCTCTCCTATCCTATTTATTACCTTTATTCAAAAGCAAGACATGACACGGGCAAAGAAAATAGCGATTGCTGTCGGTTTGTTCCTTACCATAGGCGGGGTGTACTTTGCAAGCCGTCCGGCCATCCATCTACACAACCGACCGGCTAAAGATATACCGATGAAGTTTTATCCGGTGAGGGACAGCGTTATCGTGTACATCCCCTACAAGCTCGTCGTGCGCAACAATCGTTGGCATCCGATTTATCTCAACAGAGTTTACGGTGCTTGCTTTGAAGATAAACAACGCCTGGAGCATCTGCTATTCAATACCTACGGCACCGAAATTGACAGGTTTTACGACCCGTCATACAAAGACCTGTCAAATCACTATTTTGCACATACATACCGACAAACGGTTTTCCCGTTTAGCCGACGGACTTTTTACTATTTCAGAGGACATGTGCTTGCTCAGAAAGACCTGAACATGAAGTTGGACTTGAACTACAAAGATCAGATAGAGCCTCAACTGAAAGATTTGTACGAAAATATCGCATTCGATTTTTACCCGATGATTAAGGATAGCCTATATGCTTCCGATGAGAACAAACGATTTAATCTGTATTTCGCAAACTGCAAAGCATACAAAACCTTCACCATAGACGTATGGGCAAAGGTGAACCGTAAAGAACAGCGTTTGGTCAATATGTGGGACAGCGTCCGGCATCTTCCTAAGCAGGAAATTAAAACTCGCATATTGGAACATTATTTGAGGCAACCTATTGATGAACAGTTGAAACAGTTTTAGGAAGGACATAATAAATGAAAGATGAGTTTTATAATAAAAACATATCAAACTTACCTCGTCGGTATAGGTATTCCAATGAAATTGACGTGCCTTATTTTTCTTATTCTTTCAGGATGTACAATATCCTGCCATGATACAACTAAAAGTAACAAAGCCGAGTCCGCGCAAAAGCACGAACAGAAAACCATACTAGACAAGGCTCCCGGAGCCACGGACACAACAACGGTTTTTAAAAGCCCACTAAGGCCCAATGAGAATATAAAACTCGGAAAAATATATACCGACACCGTAAGGTTTGTCAATTTTGACGACAATGGTGATTATTGGTGGTTTAATATCGAAAAAAACAAGGACACCATCGGTTTGATTCACAATAGCCATTTAAATTGTGTCCGAGGCGATAAGTTAGAAATCCAATGGAAAATGGATAGCATCTGGATCGCCGGAGAAGGTGATTCCTTGGCCTTTTCTGAATGGCTCGTTTCCGCGAAAAAACTAGAGCCACTCCAACTGCAGGACAAGAATATCAAATTCTTATGGCGCAAAACGGTGTACGACAAAGAATTAAAGACCGAAATCAACACCATCGTATTGAATGAGGAATACATACAGAATATCACAGATCCCGAAAAAGCCACATTAGCCTATATAGCTACCTTTATTGGTAACGAATGTGCGTGGGATGGAAAAGCCGTCGATCGAAGTAATCTCAAATGTAAAATCCTTTGGGCCCTGGATTTAGGCTATCAGTGCTCTTACCGGCACTTGGAGTTTTTACGGTTTTGGTTTCGAAACGAAAAAGAAATCTTAAAAGAATTGACGAACTGTCCGACCACCCCCGATGGCGCAACAGTGCAGGATACCTTCGACGAAATCAATTTATCGGTCAATGGAAATCGGATTACCGTGTCCTTCAAAGTAAGCGGGTTTAACTTACGCGAGGAAAAATCATGGAGTTGGACGGAAACACAACTGTTTGAATTCAAGGAAAATGAACTACGTCGTTATTTATAGCAATTTTGCTTGGTACATGCCGAATCCCGGATATATTGCAAATATAGGAGATTTAATAGCAGAAGAGCGACAAAGTATCAAACGTTGGTAATAACATGCAAATACAGACATGAAAAAGAAAATCATCTTATCTCTGGTCATTGTTATTGTGTTGCTTTGGGTTGGTCAGAGGCTATTGTCTACACCACCCCAGCAGATACAGAGCGCTACAGCTAAAATACCATCCAACGGACAGAAATATGCAAATGACACAATAACAATAGATGGATTCTTTGAGGGCAACGAACCCTTTTGGAATATCGAAATTAAGGACAATCATTTTGTATTACACTGTATGAATGATACCGTCACCGATACCCTAAGGTTATCAAAAAAACAGACGCATACCGATATCTGGGCATTTCACAGCACATATATCTTTGGAATTATCAGAAAATCATATGGTACCTGCAAACTCGATATCACAGAAAAAGAGAATCCCTCACACGAAATCTATTTCAGCTATAAAAATACGACTTACATGGGCTGTGGATGGATAAAATATCCCTAACGTAAAAGTAATAACTCTCTACATTGAATATCGAATTCCTACCGAATAAAAGCTGTAATAGTCATTGCTCTTCCCTAGCCTTGTTCCATCTGGTTTCAAAGGAACATAACCATCCATATCGTCATTGTCTGCAAAGTTAAATTGACCGTTGATCACGAGACTCCAAAGACCTCCACTCCGACGAAATGTATCTTTGGTAAAAGGAATAGAAAACCCAGTATTCAATACGGGCAATAGAAGAGAGCCTGTACGTTGCTTGAATTTTGGATTCATGATATCATCCGAATCTAGCGGGCCGTATGTCGAAGGGTCATTCAGGTTCCTATAATTACGTGCACGGTGAAAATTGTAGATAAAGCCCGCTCCGACTCCTAAGTAAAAACCTCTGGCCACCTGTTCGCCAAATGACTGCATACGTCTACCAGTTCCGAACGCCATATCAAACGGATAAACCGACATAGAAATCCCCAAGTTGGCATATTTGCCTTTCACTGACCTCGGATCCACAAGTGTAGAATCAGCCTCCAAGGATCCGATCTGTCCCTCGCCTCCTATATTCAATCCTCTTATGATTGTATAATCCAATCTGCCATAAGTACCCCATCCTGCCTTGCCGGGGTTGTCAATATCACCATAGAGGCGGGTAAAACCAGCACCCAGAGTCATATGAAATTTTTCAGACACAGTACTACCCCCAGCCACCGGAGGACAATTCAATTGACCGAATAATAGGACACATGTCATGTTTAAAAATAGCAGTAGTAAGTATTGTTTCATCGTATTGTCAAGCTAAAAAAGTGTATTGCCTTTGTTATAATCGATTCTCCCCAAGTGTCTAAATGCCGTCTCTGTACATTCACGTCCCCTCGAGGTACGCATAATATATCCCTCCTGTATCAGAAAGGGTTCGTAGACCTCTTCAATAGTACCTTCATCCTCACCTACTGCCGTAGCGATGGTCTTCAAGCCCACAGGCCCTCCTTTGAACTTGTCGATGATCGTACTCAATATACGGTTGTCCATTTCATCCAGGCCATGTTCGTCCACATTGAGTGCATGAAGCGCATACTGCGCAATAGCCTTATCAATATGGCCATCTCCTTTGATTTGGGCAAAATCCCTTGTCCGGCGCAATAGCGCATTGGCGATACGGGGAGTTCCCCTGCTCCGACGGGCTATTTCAAAGGCTCCCTCCTCACTGATAGCTGTATGTAAGATATCCGCAGAACGCAGTACAATCGTCGTGAGCAATTTCGCATCGTAATATTGAAGGCGGGCATTGATACCAAAGCGTGCACGTAGCGGTGCTGTCAATAATCCCGAACGTGTAGTTGCACCGACCAAAGTAAAAGGATTGAGCGAAATCTGTACCGAACGGGCATTAGGCCCTGTCTCCAACATGATATCGATCTTAAAATCCTCCATCGCAGAATACAAGTACTCTTCGACAATCGGCGACAGACGATGTATCTCATCGATAAACAGGATATCTCCCTCTTCCAGATTGGTCAGCAGACCCGCCAGATCCCCAGGTTTGTCCAGTACAGGTCCCGAAGTGATCTTGATTCCTACCCCCATCTCATTCGCAATGATATGGGACAAGGTCGTCTTGCCCAATCCCGGAGGACCGTGCAGCAAGACATGATCCAGCGCCTCTCCACGCAATCTTGCCGCTTTGACAAAGATCGACAGATTGTCCAGTATCTTTTGCTGTCCCGTAAAATCGGAAAAAGTCTGGGGACGCAAAACCCGCTCCAATTCCTTGTCGGTTGGATTCAAACGTTCCGGATTGGGATCAAGGTTTTCGTTCATATTACTTACGCTTTTTAAACAGACTTTCCAATTTCAACTGTATCACACCCCAAAAAGCCTCTTTAAATATTTTGGTGCTCATCTTGGATTCGCCCATAGTTCTGTCCGTAAATATAATAGGAATTTCAATAACATTGAAACCATATTGTATTGCTTTGAATTTCATCTCGATCTGAAAAGCATAGCCCACAAAGCGTACTTCATCCAAACCGATTGTCTCCAATATCTTCCTACGGAAACAGACAAAACCTGCTGTCGCATCCTGTATTTTGATCCGTGTGATAAGCCGAACATAGACAGATGCAAAATAAGACATCAATACGCGGCTCATCGGCCAGTTGACCACATTCACACCTTGAATATACCGTGAACCGATGACCATATCTGCACCACCAATGGCCGCTTCACGAAGCCGGATCAGATCCTCGGGGTTGTGGCTGAAATCGGCATCCATCTCGAAGACATATTGATAATCCCTCGCCAATGCCCACTTAAACCCATGTATATACGCTGTTCCCAAGCCCAGCTTACCCTTTCTTTCCTCGATATGCAATCTACCTGCATACGAGTCATTTATCAGACGCTTTACAGCATCTGCTGTACCATCCGGCGAACCGTCGTCTACAACCAGAACATGAAAATCAACGGGAAGGGAAAACACTTTATGCAGAATACGTTCGATATTTTCGATCTCGTTATACGTAGGGATAATGACGATACTATCAGACACCATTTATTTGTTTAATATACAAAAATAACAATTATACATATAGAGGCAAATAATCATTCACCTTCCTGTAGAGACGTAAGATCTTATGTCTCTACAATCAATTCACTCCACGCATCAATTTCTTGATCCAAGGTGACAGCAGAATCAAAATAGCACCTGCAATCAGTGAATAAATCGCCAATTGCTGATAACCACCCGTAAAGGCCATTAACCTGTTCAAGGCTGAAGCCTTCTCATCGGGCGAAGACATCCCTGCACCCAACAGTCCAGCCACATATTGCCCATAGGCACTGGCCAAAAACCAAAGTCCCATCATCATTCCCCCCAATCGCTTTGGAGACAATTTCGTAATCATGGATAGACCTATGGGAGACAAACAAAGCTCACCGATCGTGACGGCCAGATAAGCCAATGTGAATACGCCCAATGAAGATTTGCCCTGATCGTCTACAAAGAAGCGTGTCGAAAAGAAAATATAATAACCCAATGCCAAAAAAAGAAAGCCCAAACCAAACTTGATGACCGTATTTGGTTCTACCCTCTTCTTGGCCATAGCCAACCAAAGCAAACCCAAAAGCGGGCTCAACACAATGACAAACAGCGAATTTGCTCCATTATTGACTACACTTGGGTCAATCGTAAAGAATAAAAGGTCTTTATGCAGGTTATTGTTGGCAAACAAAGCCAGAGATCCTCCCGTCTGTTCAAATATAGCAAAAAACAAAATGGAAAAGAGGATAAGGATCAGAGCGGCCATAAGCTGTTGCCTAGCCTTTACTTCCTGCTCCCTCTTGACCTGCATAAAAAAATACAGCAACGCCAAAGGTCCGATAATGTACATAAACATATCGGTGTACCTTGTATTGTGTATCATCACAAAAATCAAAGGAATACACAGCAGTGCCCCGATATAGACATACACCTCGCGCCGTATACGCTGAGAAATAGGGAGGCTCAGCAGTGGGCTATCGCCGATAGGCCCCAAAAAGCGTTTGGTCAACAGGAACATCACGAGTCCGATCACCATGACAATGGCAGCCGCCAGAAAGGCATAGCTCCATGCATACTCCTTGCCCAACCACACACACAAGGCACCCCCAAGCAAAGCACCTACATTGATACCCGAATAAAATACACCGAAACCGGCATCCCTTCTCGTATCCCCCTCTTTATAGAAATCACCCACCATAGACGATATATTCGGTTTGAAAAAACCTGTACCTATGATAGAAAGCGTAATGCCTATATAGAAAAAATCATGCGGCGACACCGCAATAAGGGCATTGCCCAATATCATCAATAGTGCCCCAAACACCAGCGAGCGCTTGAAACCTAGAATCTTGTCGGCAAAGATTCCTCCCACAAAAGTAAATGCATATACAAAAGCCTGTATCGCGCCATACTTTAGATTCGCCTCCACATCCGATAAAAAAAGCTGATCCACCATAAAGATCGTCAGCACACCCCGCATACCGTAGAAACAGAAACGTTCCCACATTTCTACCAAAAATAGATACCACAATTGTTTCGGGTATTTCCCTTCAAAATTTTGGATTTCCTCCAACGTGATTTCCTTTGCCATGTTATAGGATTTAGTAGAGACGCGATTGATCGTGTCTCTCTCCATAAGATATTTCTATTTCACCCCGTGCATCAACCGTTTGATAATGGGGTTCAATATAATGACCAATAGCCCTGCTGCAGCCGGAATAATGGTAAACAAAAAGAAAAAATAGCTCAGCGAATAGTTTTCCTGAATGGTCTCTACCTGTCCACCCAAAATGGCTGCAAGCTTCTGGGCTATGGCTATGGCCAGATACCACATGCCGAACATAAAGGCCAGCATCCGTGCGGGAACCAGTTTGGAAACGTACGAAAGACCGACCGGAGAAATAAACAATTCGCCAAGTGTATGAAATAGATACGTCAATACCAGGAAGATCATCGAAATCTTCATGCCCTCACTCGCACCCAACGAGCCAGCCCCTAAAATTAGAAAGCCTATAGCCACCAAAATCAATCCATACCCATACTTCATAGCCGCTGTAGGATTGTATTTCGATTCCCAGATTTTAGATACCGAAGAAGCTAAGGCTATGATAAAAAACGAGTTCAATATAGAAAACCACGAGACCTTGATTTCCGATTTCTCTGCCGTAAATTCATTGTAAAGCATCCAAATGCCTGCAATCCAGATCAGCACAAAACAAATGAACAAAATAATATTTGACCACGCGATTTTATCCCACGTCACCTTAGCAAGACGGATCAGTACCCAAGAGATAATGATCAAAGGTACGATAGTCAGCAAGGTGTTGACAATATTGAAGATCAACAAGCTATTTCCGGTCAATTCCCTATCTACGTAATCACGCGCGACCAAAACCAAAGAAGTCGCACCCTGTTCAAAGCTCATAAAGAAAAATATCAGAAAGAAAGCCAACAAGATAACACCGTACATCCTATCACGTACCACTTTCGCATAACGTCGAATCCTAAGGATTATCAAGACCAGAAAAAGTACCAACGCACCGATCACCATGATATTCTGACCACGTAAAACCGATGTATCCAAAAAGGCAAAAACATCCAATACGTGATTTTTGGAAAGCGGATCATTGAAAGCATACACAAAACCGACCACACCCACGATCACCATCAGTACGGTATCGATCCAGGTAAAATTATTGTGTTTCGTCTCGTCCTCTTCCAGATCGCTTTTTACCTGTTCATTTTCTTTTTTCGCCTTATCCAAAACCCCTAATCTCCCCATCAAGGGAGCAGCCAGCCAAAACTGTAAGGTTCCCAAAAGCATGAAAATCCCGGCAAGACCAAAGCCCCAATGCCAACCAATCGTTTCAGCCAGATAGCCACAAAGCATCATGCCAAAGAAAGCCCCCGCATTGACTCCCATATAAAAAATCGTATAGGCTCCATCCTTCTTCTCAGGCAACGACTTGTACATCTCGCCCAGGATAGCCGGCATATTGGGTTTGAAAAAACCTGTACCAATGACCAAACAGGCCAAACCAATAAAAAACATGATGGAAGAATCAAAGGCCATAGAAGCATGTCCGAGGGTCATGATGGCTGCACCAATGATCACGGCCGCCCTCGAACCAATATATTTATCGGCAATGACACCACCAAAAATCGGTGTGATATACAGCAACATCGCATACGTTCCATACAATGCCCCGGCTTGTTCTGCTGTCCAGCCCCAACCGGGATTTTGTCCCAGAACAGAAGCTGTCAGAAACTGCATCAACAAGACTCGCATCCCATAAAAGGAAAAGCGCTCCCACATTTCCGTAAAGAACAGCACAAACAACCCAGACGGATGGCCTAAAACCATACGACCGTCTTTCCCCTCTTGGCGTAATTCTCCGGCAAAATTACTATCAGAAAGTTGACTCATAATTATTTTATTTGATGGCACAAAAATACAATTTCATTTCGACAAAGACGGTAAGCACCAAATAAAAGGCCGGGATGCTTTTGCACCACGGCCCTTTCCAGCTTTTATAAAATTTAATTAATGAATACCGTGCATCATCTTGCGTAGTATTGGCGACAGTAATATCAGTATCAAAGCCACGACAGCCGGAATCACAGCAAATATGCCGAAGAAATGTGTCATTGAATAGGTCGAACTGATATAATCGATAGTTGACCCCAACATACTTCCTGCAAAGTTTGCGATCGCAGATGAAGCAAACCACAATCCAAAGATCAGACCTACCAAGTTCTTAGGAGATAACTTTGAAACATAGGACAATCCTACAGGAGACAAACACAATTCACCGGTCGTATGGAAGAAATAAGCCAAGATCAACCAAACCATACTGACTGATGCCGTTTGGGCCCCTTGCGGAATATCCTTACACCCATACGCTAATACCGCAAAACCTACACCTAACAAAATCAATCCCAAGGCAAATTTGATAGGTCCCGACGGATTCCAGACCTTTTCCCACAGCTTGCTGAACAGGGTAGCCAACGTAATGATAAAGAATGAATTTAGAATCTGAAACCAAGAGGCCGCCACTTCGGTCTCTATCGCAGTAAATTCTCTTTGGATCTTCCAAATACCCAGACCCCAAATAATGACGATACTGATGACAGTAGATATAATGGTCAGTGGATATTTACTAAATATCTGCTTTGCTAACCCCAGCAGTACCCACGAAACAATTATTAAGGGAAAGAGTGTCAACGCCGCATCTACCCATTTAAAGGTCGTCGCAGCATTTCCCTCGAGCACACGTTGCGTATAATCTAATGCAAATACATTCATGGATCCTCCAGCCTGTTCGAAAGCCAGCCAGAAAAAAGTACTAAACAAGATCAAAACTCCAATGACGATCAATCGGTCACGTTTTACATTCCCAGGCGTGGTGTCCTCTTCCGCTTCTGTTTTCATCTCACTGCCATGGTGCTTGGAAGGAGATTCACCAATCACACCAAAATATTTTTGGGCAAAATAAAACTGTAGCATACCGAAAAACATAAAAATACCGGCTAATCCAAAACCATAATGCCAACCAATTTTCTCACCGATATAGCCGCACAGCAACATCCCCAGAAAAGCACCAGCATTGATACCCATATAAAATATAGTATACCCAGCATCTTTCTTAGCAGAATTGTCCGGATAGATCTGACCAACTATCGAAGAAATATTGGGCTTGAACAGACCGTTACCTATGATCATTAATGCAAGACCAAGATAGAAAAAGCCTGCAGAAAATCCTTCAAGAGCCATAGAGCCGTGGCCTAATGTCATTACGAGAGCTCCCCACAATATCGCTTTACGGTATCCAGTCAGTTTATCGGCGATAATACCACCAATGATTGGTGTCAAGTACACCAAGCCAGTATACAAGCCATAGAGCTGCAAGGCTTCAGATCTGGTCCACTCCCATCCGCCACTAGCTAGGGAGCTCACCAAAAACAACGTCAACAAAGCACGCATTCCATAATAACTGAAACGTTCCCACATCTCCGTAAAAAATAAGACAAAAAGTCCGGCAGGATGTCCCATGACCATCTTATCATCAACACCTCTTTTGGCTAAATGATTTACCAATAATTCATCTTTTTCTTCTACCATAATTTAAGTTCAGTATGTGTAAATTCAATTATTAATAACACAAAGAAAATATTTTTTTTCAGAATATGGAGACTTCTCTATAAAATAGTTACACGGTCAGAGTCCACTTTTCAGTTTCTTAGGCGGTTGCAAAGGGTCTATATATAGGTTCTCCTTTCCACTCTCCGCATTATGTACTTCTATATTCTTTTTAAAGATCAGTCGTCCATCTTTGATCTCATAGCCATCATGTGTGAGGTCCGGGCCATAATATTTAAAATTTCCTTCGTGCTGCGGAGCAACAGGCACGATATGGTCAAAGACTATGCTATTCAGTTTTTTATCGAATTGCAGGTACATGGTGGCATTTTTGGTATAGGAAAATATCTTCCGGACCATTTTTGGATCGTCGCTGAATACAGGTGCCCCCAGTGTCACTTCCCCTGTGGGCGAGACATGCAATATCTCTATGACCTTGTTGGTATATTCGGCATGATGCCCCTTCCATCCCAACAGGACAAACTGATGTTTGGAAATTGGGATAATATCATAATATTGAGCACCATACCACGTATTGTTTGAAGTAATGTCTTGTGTAGGATTTTGGATTTCAAAGGTCTTGTCCAACAACGGTGTGAGCTTCAGTTTGCCTCCAGCCACTTTATACTGAATACTGCCGTAGTAGAGGTATGACCCGTCCTGCAACGGTATATTCCACGAAAATATACGGAAGCTATTATCCGGAGCAGAGATTACCGAAATCATGTCCAGCTTGTCAAAAGCATAAAAATAAGAATTCGGTTCTTTCAAGGCCGACACCAAAGTCTTGACAAAAACAAAATTGCGTTCTATCCGTTCAGCTTCGCCCTCACTTTGAAACATTTGCCGTCCCACATGCAGCAAGCTATCCTGCCATATATTCATTTTTTGAATATTCTGGGCAGTCCCCGTACCGACACCTATTGCACATACGATTAGCAGAACGTAATATTTCATCCAAAAAACTATTGTATCCTTATGTTGGGTTCTCTGTAAAAGAAATCTAAAAAGTCAAATATTATCGTCATTTCGAGGAGGTACGACGAGAAATCTATGGTTAAGCAACTTTTCAACTTGTTGAAAATTAGTTAATTCAAATTCATACATAGATTTCTCCTCATTCTTCGTTCGAAATGACGATTAGGGATTCTCAAACCTTTTTAATCCCCTTACCTATATTTCTCCAACAAGGCCTTTGTCAATTTGATACCCTCTATCTCAGGTAGGTTTTTTCCCTCGTACTCGATACCGACGTAGCCTCTGTAACCTGCCGCCTTGACGATGTCGAGCATTTTGGCATAATCAATGTTTTTTTCCAATCCATTTGCATCAAAATCATGTGTTTTGGCACTTACTCCTTTGGCATATGGCATCAGATCCGTCACGCCCTGATAACGGTCGTATTCGTAAAAATTGCCAAAATCAGGCAAACTGCCGGCATTCTTGTGATTGACCTGGCGCAACAGATCTGCCAGCCAATCTCCGTGTGAGGACATGCCACCGTGGTTTTCGATGATGACATTGATTTTTGCTTTCTTGGCATAATCAGATAGGGTGACCATGCTTTCTACCACACGCTTTTTGACCTCTTCAGCCTCACCTTTTCCGGCTGCATTGACACGTATAGCATGGCAACCCAAGTATTTGGCGGCATCTACCCATTTATAGTGATTTTCGACTGCGAGCCCGTCTAGCTTTATCTTCATCGCCCAGTTGTCCTTCTCCATCCACCATGATCAATACATTTTTGACGCCATTGTCCTTAGCACGTTTTTTCAGCTCTTTAAGGTAGGTCAAATCCTTAGCCTTATCCTTGAAAAACTGATTGACGTACTCTACGGCACGGATATCAAATTGGTTCTTGGCAAATGCCGGAAAGTCTAGATTGTCCAAGTCCCCTTTACGCAAAGTGCGGTGAAGCGACCATTGCGCCAAAGAAATGTCAAACCATGACTTCTTTGCGGCAAATGCTTCCATTCCGGGAGCCAAAACTACTCCTCCTGTAATTAAACTTAAAGTTTTGATAAATTCTCTTCTTGTATTCATTTTCAATTATTTGTTTTAAAGTTACGTAAGTTATAGAAGTGAAGATAGGTATACAGGATCTATCCAAATTTCATAACTATATCACTATCATCACCTCCTTCACTTGTTTTAGATATTTGCCCAACCACTAGTCAAGACGTCCACAAGATGCAACGTCTTTATAGGGATCTGGTGTTTATTGATATAAGCCTGTACATGAAGCAGGCAAGAGGCATCGGTCGAAATGATATAATCCGCATGCGCCGCTTGCGCATTTCTCACCTTCTGTTCGGCCATAGCAGCCGAAATACCTTCAAACTTGACAGCAAAAGTACCTCCAAATCCACAACAAGTATCTTGATCTCGCATATCAACCAGTTCCAAACCACCCACATGGGACAGCAATTTTCTAGGTTCCTCCTTGATATGGCATTCGCGTAGTGCAGCGCATGAATCGTGGTACACAGCCGTACCAACCAGTTCGGCACCAAAATATTCTTTTTTCAGCACATTGACCAAAAAATCCGAAATCTCGAATATATGGCGCTGCATATTCCGGCACTTATTGTGTTCTATAGAGTTCGTAAACAGGTCATTGTAGCCATTCCGAATCATCCCTGTACAGGAAGCAGACGGCGAGACGATATACCGATCTTCTCCAAAACTATTCAAAAAATGCCTCCCCACTTTTTTGGCCTCGTCCCAAAATCCCGCATTGTACGCCGGCTGGCCACAGCAAGTCTGTTTTGGATTATATACAACCTTACACCCTGCCCTTTCCAGTAATTTTACCGTATTAAAAGCCGTTTCGGGATAAAGTTGATCCACAAAACATGGAATAAACAATTCGACCTCTTTACTCATTTTCCCAAAATCAGGATTCCAAACCCTTATTGAACTTCAACATCCTAAACATCAAAATCAGGCTCAATATAAAAAAAATTGACAAAGATAATGCGGAAAATCTGATATTGTGTGTGATCTGCTCGATAAAACCAAAACTGAATAACCCTACCACGATAGCCAGTTTTTCGGTCACGTCATAAAAACTAAAAAAAGACGTGGTATCTTCCAGATCTTCCGGCAATAGCTTGGAATACGTAGACCGCGACAAGGACTGGATACCGCCCATCAATAGGCCGACCATCACAGCTAGAACATAAAATTGGATCTCATTGTTCAAAAAGTAGGCATACACACAGATACATACCCAAAAGAAAATAACGCCTATCAGCACTTTGATATTCCCCAATGTGCGCGTAAGGATGGACATGAGATAAGCCCCGCCTATCGCCACAAGTTGGATACAGATGATAGTGGCAATCAGCTTGGTCGTACCCAACTGCAAGACCTTCTCTCCGAATGGCGTAGCAACGATCATAATTGTCTGTACGCCTACGGCACTGAAAAAATAGGCCGGAAGAAACTTTTTGATGCTTTCGATATTTTTGATCCTTCCAAGTACATGTATAAATTCCTGGCGTACCCGGCCGCCTAGGCTCAAACCATTCTGCACAGAAGGAGCATTCGGAGGCAGTGTCCGAAAGGGTATCTGCGAAAAACCCAACCACCATAGCCCTACCAGAAAGAATGAAATCCTAGCCGGAAGCGAAGGATCCTCTATACCAAACCACTCTCTCTTAAAGATGATCACAAAACAGATCAACTGCAACAGCACACAGCCTACATAACCATAAGCAAAGCCCTTTGCACTGACCTCATCCTGCTGATCCGGCGTAGCGATGACAGGAAGATAGGAATTGTTCATGGCCACGCCACCGATATATCCCATAGCAGCAAGGGCAAAAAACACGATACTGATTTCAAGAGTTTCCAATTTGAAAAAGAAGAGTCCCATACAGGATGCCGCACCGATATAGGTAAACAGTTTCATCAATGATAGCTTCTTGCCATTGGCATCAGCGTAGGCCGATAGAAAAGGCAGGGCCAAGGCCATAACAAGATAGGCAAATCCCAAGGCATAGTTGGAAAGTACCGTATTGATGACTTCCCATCCAAAGAAGCGAACCATATCCCCATGCTCTGCCGAGGAGGTGACGATCAAGTAATAAGCCGGAAATATCGTGGAGGTGATCACCAGGTTGTAAACTGAATTGGCCCAATCGAACATTGCCCACGAGCGAATCAGTTTCTTATTGTTCTTCTGTAGTTGTTGCATACCGTTTCGTAACCCACGAAGATACTGATGTCAAATTGAAAAGTAAAAATTATCTGAAGATGGTATTGCTAAAGCTTGGTTAAAAAGACAAAAAGGTGTCTTTAACACAGTCGAAGTTTTTGAAACACAGCTGACGCAAGCGTGTCGCTTGTGACCAAAATTTGTAAAAGAAATCAAGTCATAAGCCCGTCTCGAAAAAAATCATCCGACGTGTAGCTATTTTACTTTCAGTTCCGTTATGGAAATATACAAGAAAAGAAAGTAAGATGAAAAAAGTATCTATGTTCAAATTATTTGGTTTATTCATGGGAGCCTTGGTTTTGGCCACGTTGGGAAGTTGTATGAAGGACAACGATTACGAAGAGGTACCCGTCGCGGTGGTTACCATGGTCAATGGATTTGTGTCCTCCAATGGGGTGCGCTATGCAGCGGACAACAACTACATACAACCCCAAGGATATAATCCCTTATTCTATCAGGAATATGGCTATTTTAGGTTATTTCCAGGAAGTAGACGGATTCGGGTTTACAACGATACCAACGAGGTATTGACCGATGACAGCTACACCTTCAAAGAAAACACCTACTACACCTCCTTCATTTATGGTTGGCAGGATGACATTCAGCACTTGCTGACAGAGGATAAGCTATTGGACAATCTTGGTGACAAAAGTGCCTTCCGTTTTCTGCATCTATCGCCCAGCGAGGGTCTGGTCAACGTGTATCTGAACAATACGGAGACCCCATTGTATACAGACCGAGCCTATGAAGGCAATGATGAAGAGGCAGCAGAGGAAGAAAATGAAAACATCACATTTGTTCCTCAAAACAGCGGAAAGCACACCCTTATCGTGACCAACGCCGATGGCGAAACATTAAAGGAAAGGGAGTACACGTTTGAAGCCGGGAGACATTATACACTCATTCTGATCGGAGACGGTTCTATGGCACGTCCTCTATATCTTGGCATCGTACCACAGTACTAAATAAATATCTTGGTTACAGTCTTCGGGATCACAATGAACCAAAGACTGTAACCTCACTCAAATACCCAATTCCTTAGCCTCGTTCCAATACACATCCATTTCTGTGAGTGTCATGTGCTGAATCTCTTGGTTATTTTCGCGGGCACGGTTTTCCACATGCGTAAAACGCCGTATAAACTTTTTATTCGTTCGTTCTAAGGCCGTATCTGGATTGATACCGATATGCCTGGCATAGTTGATCAAGGAAAACAACAGGTCGCCAAACTCTTGTTCAGCCTTATCTTGATCAATAGCGCCATCATCTTCAATATCAAACTCTGTCTTGAATTCGGCAAGTTCTTCTTCTACCTTTTCCCACACCTGCTTTTTGTCTTCCCAATCAAACCCTACACCCCGTACCTTATCTTGAATACGAAAGGCTTTGACCAGCGAAGGAAGCCCGTTTGGGACACCGGCCAAAACAGATTTGTTGCCGGCTTTTAGCTTCAGGCTTTCCCAATTCTGCTTGACATCATCTTCATTATTGACCTGTACATCTGCATAGATATGCGGATGCCGTTCTACCAATTTGTCACAGACCGCATTGAGTACATCCCTAATGTCAAAAGCCCCCTGTTCTTCCGCGATCCGGGCATAGAAGACCATATGCATCATAAGATCACCCAATTCCTTTTTGATTTCCTGTGTATCTCCTTCTAGAATAGCATCAGCCAGCTCATACATCTCTTCGATTGTCAAGTGTCGGAGACTTTGCATGGTCTGCTTTCTGTCCCAGGGACAATGCTGTCGAAGCGTGTTCATGATTGTGACCAATCTTTCAAAAGCTGTAGAAGTAGTCAATCCTTTTTCTGGTGCTTGATGTGCCATAAATATATTGTTGTGGTCAAATTTACTTTTTATTTCATAGACTTGCGACATGACTTGTTTTTTTGACAGGGCAAAAGTCTGTCTGGTCGGGTAGGCAGGTATAGATAATACGGAGGTTTACCTTAAACATATCAATTTCCTATCTCCTACACGATCCATTCGGCCTCTATGCCGGCCGGGCATCCGACTTGGCAAGGCCCCTTGTCCAATCAATGTGGTATGTCGCACAGGCCAGTGCTCACGGCAACAGATACAGTTAAGGTTGGGAAGAATTCCGAAGCCTTAGGATGGAGCTTCGGAAATATCCCCTAGGCCTTGTCCGACCCACCATCCCCGGTATCTGCTGTCGTCTGCCACCACTTGTGATTGGACGGAGCGCATTCTACATCCGATAGCTTATCCCTACATATAACGTACTGATGTGCCCATGTTAGCGCACGAATCCTTTCGTGTGCTTGTTATTTATAGACACACGAAAGGATTCGTGCGCCAGCGTTAGGCATAGAACGCACTGATATGTAAGTAAGGAGAATCCGTATTAGATTGCAAACCGTCCATTTCATCAGCATCGGGAGAAATAGCCCTGCAACGGGAGGCTGTGTGGTGGGATGCCCCTAGCTCCGTTCAGTTTTGCTGATGGGCTTCGCTATGGCCCTAGGGAAGCAAAACCAAGGGCAGCCAGTTGCAGGGCTATTGAGTGAGGGCCTGTGCGACAGGATGCCTTGAAATGGACAAGTCTTTTGGTAGTTATGGATCAGTGTTTGTTTTCAATGGAATCCATGAGCTCGCTCCGCTCGGTTTTGGGCTTCAAAAGTCACGAGGCCGTCCGCCGATGAGGACGGAAAGGTGGTGGGATGGAAGAATACAAATCATGGATTAAAATAATCCTCCCTTTTATCCCAACATCATTCTGTTTCAAAACAACAATTTTAGATGCCCTGCCCTTATCTTAGACACCAATCTTTTTTTTCGACAATAATCCGTGCCGAAATCTGCACAATCCCGAGATCGGGACAAAAATAATAAAGTCACAAACAACATCCCCATCTTATATGTTCTTAATAATAAAAAGGAGCAACAATATGAAAACGATATTCAATTATGATTCACCTAGTATAGCACTCGAAAAGCTGAAGGAAAAAGGATATACAAAAGATTTCAACAAAGAGTTTGACGAACTGTTTGAATACACAGACGACTATACCATCGACTATTTGTACAGATACGAAGGAGCCACCGATCCCAGTGATGAATCTACAGTGTACGGTATCCGAAACGAAATAACCGGTACCAAAGGCGTATTTGTAGCCGGAGATCTGTCACTCATTGAAGGACGTAAGCGGGATATCATTATCAATCTTGAGATCCGTGCCAAAAAAGGAAAAGAAAACCACGAATAAGGTCGAAAAATAGGACTGCGACATACACCTATATCCTATCAACACCTGGTAGAGAAGTAGCTGTATCGCTACATATTCCTTATTCATTATATACAAACTTGTTTGGAATATAAAAAAAGTAAGTATATTTAAATCAAGTAAACGTATTAATTTATTTCAAAACTAAAACTAAAATGAGTAAGTTAGAAGAAAAAATAGCAGCCTACGTTGCTGAAGCAAAGAAATTGAAGCTTGACCTAGATGAAAAGTTGATCGCTGCTGTCGCCAAAGGATTGGGCCCTTCCATTTATAATGCCGATGCCGAAACAGTTGCTGCTTCGGACAAAGCTGAACTTGATCGATTGAAAGCTAACTTTTTGGTGAAAAAGTTAGGTCTTAAAGATGACGCCAAGTTAGATCAAGCTATCGAAGAGGTTATCGAAGCTGTAGGCAAGTCCAATAAGAACAAATACAGAGTAATCGTGTACGCATTATTGGTCAAAAAATTCAAGAAAGAATCCGTTTACAAATAAAAATCAAAAACGTATTCTTTCCTGCTAGCCCGGTACTTAACTATCCAAAGATCAGTTCTCCAAAAAACGCAGGCTGATGAAAGTTAGGTGTCGGGCTATCTATGTTATGCCAAGATAGGTAGTGTGGTCTAGGCAGTCCATCTCCGCATTTATAGAAGTTGGCATACGCGGTATCTCCCGTTTTGATCTCTTGGTTCAATATAGTTTTGGGAATAGAAAGGATCATAACCCATTTTTTTCCGCCATCCACTTGCCAGACTTGCGAATAGGTATCGACCCGTTCAACGGTCGATGGATCCAACCGCCGCCGTTCGGCCTTTACAGCACCCCCGTAGCTGATCAGTCCCGTGCCCAATACATTGAATTCAAAATTATAATAGGTCTGTCTAGCATCCAAAGAGATAAAAAATTCCACACAACTATCCTCAAAAACATTCTCATTGGGACAGATATACTGTGCTTTTATAAACTCCTCCTCTACTTCATAGCGGAGGTATATCCTATTATCCGAGTGCAGGATCTGAAATTTCACATTTGGTTTATAAGGAAATTGAGCCTCCCATGGACAACAAGCCATATCATGCCAATCGGCAGAAGAAAATAGCTCATTTATCTGCTCATGATCCCATAAATGAGCATCCGAATTAATTTTTTGTACTTTCAAAACAGTTTTCATATTGTCACTATCGGTTAACCAAACTTTTATTCAGAATACTTTCCAATTCTTCTTCATGTCTTTCCAGCTCATCCACCAGTTTCAATTGAGCTTTGGTACGAACCAGGTTATGGTCAGGATAGTGTATCTTATAATACGTATCCCCCTCCAGGTAGTCTGTCAAAAACCTGACAGCCTGCATATAAGGTAGCAGAAGAGCACCATACAGCAACGAATCGACTTCATCATTCGTCAGAAAATCCTTAGCTTCACTTAGATAGCCTTCGGTATAAGCTTGAAAAAGAGGAATATTAAGGACGATCTTGCTCGTCTCCGGTTCATCCTCCGCCGCCGAATTGATGATAGTGCGGATGGCGTCCCCAAAATCGTACGCTACATAGCCCGGCATGACTGTATCCAAGTCAATCACACACTGTACATTATCATACTGGTCGAGCAATACGTTGTTGAATTTTGTGTCATTGTGCGTAATCCGCAAAGGCAAACGGCCGCTCCGGGCCAGTTTGATGACCCTACGCATCTTGTCCTCCCGGTCGAATATATAGCGTAATATGTCCTGTACTTCGTGCACGCGACCTGCCGCATCTTTCGAAATAGCTTTTCTCAGATTATCCAGACGAAAGTCGATATTATGAAAATTGGGCAAGATCTCCACCAACTTGGTAGCATCCAACGACGCCAACTGCTTCTGAAAACGTCCAAATGCCTGCCCTCCCGAATAAGCCTGTTTGGTCGTCTCCACGATATCATAGCTCTTTGTACCGTCCAACAGCACAAAGATACGCCAGTACTCCCCTTCCGGAGTAACATGGTACAATCTCCCGTCCTTCGTAGGAACGATCGTCAATGTATGCTTATCCACATCCTCTACATAGCCTCGCAGCACATCCTTCAAGTGATTGGTCACCAAAGAGATATTGTTCATCAGCCCATCTATATCCGTAAAGATACGATGGTTTATCTTTTGCAGAAGATAAGATAGACCCTTCGGCGAGTCGACCGTCAGTTTATAGGTATCATTGATATGCCCCGAACCGAACCTTCTGATATCCAATATTTCACCCTCAACATCAAATTGCTCAGCGATAGCTTTTATTGCCCCTTCTGTATTTACCAAAGACATGAAATTTAAGTTATTCAAAAAAAATGTAAAAATTTGAAGCAATATCTGCAAAAATCAATACAAATTAAAACAATTATTGACAACAATCGATTGCGCTTTTTAGCATTTATGACTTTTATAATAATTCTCTACTATATTCTCTAAAAATTTGTATAAATTTAGAGTATCATAAAAACATCATCTATGATGACCGAAATAATCATTATTATCTTCTTGATTTTGCTGAATGGAATTTTGTCTGCTTCTGAAATAGCTATCGTATCGAGTAGAAAGGCAAGACTACAAGTCTGGAGCGAAAAAAATCTGGGCGCCAAAACAGCTCTAAAACTCAAGGAACATCCGAACCAGTTCCTATCCACCATACAAATCGGGATTACCTTGATCGGTATATTGACCGGTTTTTTCTCCGGTGGCACATTGTCCAGCTATCTGGCGGAACAGTTCAATAAAGTGCCTCAACTGGCTCCCTACAGCGAGAGCCTGTCCATCGTCGTTGTCGTACTGATCATTACCTACCTCTCTCTGGTCATTGGCGAATTGGTACCCAAACGTATCGGCATGGCCATACCCGAAAAGTATGCCTCCTTCATTGCCCTGCCCATGAGCTTCCTAAGTAAGCTAGTCAAGCCCTTTGTCTGGATATTGAGTGTGTCGACAGAACTCATTGTGAAGCTGTTCAATGTACAATCGGGAAAGAATACCGTGACCGAAGAAGAAATAAAAGCTCTGGTGGACGAAGGCGTGGATAGTGGTGTCATCGAAAACTTTGAGCACGACCTCATGGACAGGTTGTTCGATATCGGAGACAAGAAAGCCATCCATATGATGGTACATCGTAGCAATATTACGTATTTAGACCTGCAAAATACCTTTGCCGAAAACAAGAAGTATATCCTGGCCAATGAGCATACCGAATATCCCGTATGTGATGGCAATTTTGACAATATACGCGGCATCATCCATGCCAAGACCTTGTTGAAAAATTATATCCGAAATCGAGAGATCGATCTTGAAAAACTGATCCAGCCTATTCCATTTGTCAATGAAAACAGCAGCATATACACCGTATTGGAAATGTTAAAGAACAATAAAGTGTTGCAAGCCATTGTCATCGACGAATACGGAAGTCCCCAAGGACTTATCACCATGAAGGACATCATGGCAAGCCTGGTAGGCAATTTTGACGCACAGCAGCAGAAAAACAACGGCACCGTCCGGCAAAGGGAAGACGGTTCTTTTGTATTGGACGGATGGTATCAGTTGGACGCTTTTCTGGAAAGATTCAACATTCTCTTATCCGAGGAGGAAGAAGAAGAATACAGCAACATTACAACGATAGGTGGTTTGGTCTTTTTGACGCTCGATCGTGTACCCGTCGAAGGCGACCATATCTTGTTCTATGGCCATAGGCTTGAAGTCATCGACATGGATGGCAATAGGATCGATAAGATCGTGGTCTTCACCCCTCCATCAAGCTGAATCTGGCGCACGCGTGCCGTGTGTGCCTTCTTAGGAACATGACAGAAGCTGTCTAGGGATCTGTAAACTACTGTACATTTCCCTCACCTCATACATCAACGGGCCCTCCGTTCAAAAGGTACACACAATTCCTCCAAGTCTTCTATCTCTCCGTTGAACATGTTCAGATCCACATGCCCTTTGATCCCTTTCACCTTTCCTTTTTCTGAGAATTGCCAAAAATCCCAATGCTCTTTCGGTTTTTCGACCCAAAAATTATAGTTGGCAATCCATAGCGTATAGTCACCAAATTCCTTTTCCAAAAAATCCGTAAAATAGCTATCCCCCGAATACATAATGGGTCTGATCCTGTAGTGCTTCTCCACCCTGTCCAACCATCGTTTGAGTCCCACGCGCAGACTGTCCATAGGCTGGGTTCGGGGACGTTCTTCGATATCCAATACCGGAGGCAGATCGCCCGGTTGCAGTTTTACCGTCCGGATAAAATTCTCGGCCTGACGAATAGAGTTCTCATTAGGTCTAAAATAATGATACGCACCGCGTAAACGCGAAATGCGTTGTACAGATTTCCAGTTGCGGGCAAATTTCTTGTCCCTGCCATCGGCTCCCATCGTAGCCCGTACGAAGATAAAATCAACCGGAAAACGCTCGTGGATCAAAGAGACGCTATCCCAAAGGATGTTCCCTTGGTACTCGCTCACATCTATCCCAAAGATCCGGCCTTCATGGCGGGACATCAGCAATACATTGTGCGTTTCATGCTTGCTGTCTCCTTTTGTGCCCACATCCGTGACGATAAACAAGGTTTTGAAATAGTAGCCTATTCCTTTTCGATAATGCCATATCGCAAACAGCAAAACCATAAAAACCGGAATCAGTATGCTCCATAGCAAATAACGTTTGCGCTCTTGCACTGCCGTTAATTTTTTCCTTGGAGGAGCCTTTCTGGGTTTTGCCATATCGGAGTCGAAAATAAGTGATTTCAATTTGAGAAACAACTTAAATCCATCCTTGATTTTTGTCCAGGGGTTAAGGTTTAAAAGTTGAAAGCTTGAAAATTAGAAAAAAGCAGAGATAGTTATAATCTACTTTCAATATGTATAAAATATTTATATATTATCAATTAAATAGCTGATAATCATTTTATTATATAAACAAATTATAGTAAACAAAATTTTATTTGGTTAATATATCCAATAGATGCACGGCCCAATATCAAAAATATAAACAATAAGATTAACCTACAAATTATAAATGGTTGAAAAACAAAAAAATATATGTATTAACAAAATTTTATTTGGTCATGAAATTTACCAAATAAGGCACACCTTCAGTAGCATTTTTATCGATATACTCTACATCCCCTTCTATCCGATGACGATTGGCTTGTGGGTCTATGACCACGATCTTACATTCACTTTTCGTTTCGAAAACAAGTTGGGCTGCCGGGTACACCTGTAAGGATGTCCCCACCACGATCAGCATATCTGTATATTGGACAATTTGCAAAGCCCTTATCATATTCGGCACGGACTCCCCAAACCATACCACATGCGGTCTTAGCTGAGATCCCAATGCACATCTATCTCCCATTTTTATTTCATCCCCTTCTATGGGGTACACCAATTCCGGATCCAGAGAAGACTGTGACTTGACAATCTCGCCATGCAGATGCAAGACCTTTACACTCCCTGCACGCTCATGTAGATCATCTATATTTTGTGTGATGATATCGACGTCGTAATACCTGGACAATTCTACCAACGCATTGTGGGCTGCATTGGGCTGTGCCTGTAGACACGATTTCCTGCGTTCGTTGTAAAACCGTTGAACCAATTCCGGATTCCTATGCCATGCTTCCGGTGTAGCGACATCCTCTATTCTATTTCCTTCCCATAGACCGTCATGTCCCCTAAAAGTCTTCAACCCGCTTTCCGCAGAAATGCCTGCTCCGGTAAATACCGTGATATGTTTGATATTCCTATCCATCATGATGTATAAAAAAAGACAGGAATTTGCAATTCCTGTCCATCGTTAATAATTAAAGTTTTATGTCCGTATCACTTGACGAAATAACGGTGCTCTACGACCGTGACATTTTCCTCATCTGTTATTTTGTCCATAACCTTTTTCATCGAGCTATGTCCTGTGATCCCACGGTACAGCATAGCCCCACCGACAGCTATTCCTGCGCATCCTGTTATGGGACGCTTCCACAGGGTTTTGATACTCATGCCCAAGACCAAACTGCCCGAAAAAACAGACAATACCCGTTCAGACAGACCAATATTGTCATCGAGACGATCCTCATCTATTTTACGTTTTATCCTGTCCAATACAGCCTGCAATGTAGTGTTCATAATCATTCCTCTTTTTTTATAGTATAATAACAATGATAGAGGCAAATATGTTTGAATTATTGTAGAGACACGATTCATCATGTCTCTACAATTATGATAATAAATCAATAAATCCTATATTCACACCTGAATTTATCCAAAAATTATATATGCAGGTAAAGAAATACTCCGGAGAACTCGTACCTTTCAACCCCGACAGCTTAAGACATTCACTGTCCCGCTCGGGTGCCACAGCAGACGAAGTGGAAAAGGTCTTTTCCCAGATCAAGCACAAGCTATACGACGGTATCAGTACCAGAGAACTCTATGAGTTGGCCTTTGAACTCTTAAAAAACCACCGGAATGTCTACGCCGCACGGTACAGCCTCAAGAAAGCATTACGCGACCTCGGTCCCGAAGGTTTTTATTTCGAAAAATGGGTATCCAAGCTGTTCCAGACCAACGGTTACGAAGCTATCACAGGACAAACCATACAAGGCCATGCCGTGACCCACGAGATCGATGTAATCGCTATGAAGGAAAATGAACTGTTGGCCGTAGAATGTAAGTTCCGAAACGATATCGACGCAAAAATATCGGTCACCACCCCCATGTACTTCATGTCCCGGATCAAGGATATATCCGATATAGACTATACCTTCTTCCAAAAAACGAAAAAAATAACGTCCGGATGGCTTGTGACCAATGCTTACTTTACCACCGACTCGATCAAGTTTGGTAAGCACTACAACATGAACTTGCTGGGCTGGGACTATCCCAAAGACAATAGCCTCAAATTGCGCGTAGACGACAACGGGGAATACCCGATTACCTGCCTGACCACACTCAACACCCGTGAAAAAACACTCTTACTCAAACAGCAGTGTATATTGGTCAAGGAGATTGTCCGTTACCCCAAATTTCTGCAACATATACGGGCAGATGCACAAAAGACAAAAAAAGTATTGATGGAAGCACAGGGGTTGATCGACAGCCCGTTGGAGCATGTTTAGGAGAGAAGAGGGTGTCTAAAAAGTCCTAAATTCCAATTCGTCATCCTGAGCATGTCGAAGGATCTCGTTCATAGTGAATGCTTTACTAAAATGAGATGTGTTCGACTTCGCTCAACATGACGACTTTTTAGACACCCCCTAATACCTATAGTTTAGGATATTTTCAAATAATAATCCAACGCTTCTTTGATATTTTCCTCCCCGACATAGCTATTGTACTGGCAATCGCCGATCGATTTCAACAACGAGAAACCAATTTTATGGTTTTCATTTTTCTTATCGTTCTTCATCAAGTCGATAAATTGCCCATACAGGTCTGAAGAGTAAGAATAAGCCGGATACAAAGACAACAAATAAGAGGTGATGTCCTGCAGCCCCTCATCCGACAGCCCACCATATTTATGGGAAAGATATGCCTCACAGATCATTCCGATGGCGATGGCCTCTCCGTGCAACAAAGGCTGTTCGTCATTAAGCAACGAATACCCCTCTATAGCGTGGCCTATCGTATGTCCAAAGTTCAATATCTTGCGCAGTCCCTTTTCAGTAGGATCTTCTGTGATGACCCTGTTCTTGATCTGTACCGAACGGTGAATGACCGAAGCGGGCACATCCGTATAGAGAGTCGATTTACATACTACATACAAATCCCGGTCTTGGATCAACCCGTGCTTGATTACCTCTGCATATCCCGAGAGCAACTGCCGCTCGTCCAGAGTCTCCAAAAATTTCGTACTGACAAAAACAGCCACAGGCTGTGTAAATGTGCCGACGATATTCTTGACATTGTCCAGATCGATTCCCGTCTTGCCACCGACGGAGGCATCCACCTGCGAAAGCAATGTCGTCGGAATATGGACAAAGTCGATACCACGCTTGAACGTAGAAGCCGCAAAGCCGCCCAAATCCGTCACGACACCCCCGCCTAGATTGATCATCAAGGCCTTGCGCTCTACTCCAAAATCGAGCATTGTCTTCCAAACCCCAATGCAATAATCAATATTCTTGTTTTCCTCACCCGGATCGACCTCTATGATATCGTAATCCAACAGATCCGGCATAAAGGACTGAAAGATGGGCAAACAGTGGTCGTTCGTATTCCTATCGACCAAAATAATGACTTGTGAATACGCTCTTTCTGCAATAAACGATTGCAAAGATTCTAGGTTTTCTTCAAAATATACGTGGTAGCCGAGGCTCTCTATAGCTTGCATAGTTTCTGTAAAAAATGAATGGTAAAGATAGAAAAATTATACGACTTTGACCTTCATGCCGTCAAACTCGACCACATCGCCACGCTTTACTTTCAGTCTCTTGCGATAGTCTATCTCACCATTGTATCTGACCAAACCTTCCATGACCACTTCCTGCGCCATGGCGCCATGCTCCACCCAGTTCAGGACTTTCAACAACTGAATCATATGGATAAATTCTCCCTCTAGTACAAACGTCTGCATCGTATTGGTTATTTAGCAAAATCCGTATATTATTTAACAAAATACATCATCAAAGGTACATGATAATTTAGTTAATTTTGTAGTGAAAGACCGGAAAAATGTTATTACAGGAAAATACAGAACGCTTGAATTTCGACAACACCGAAATAGCTTTTCGCAACAAATCCGACAAAGATCTGGATAGGGCCAGCTGGCTGTTCAAAATAATTGCAAGTCCTACGCTTATCAAGATCGGTACGCCGCTGACCAATGCTGCGCTCAAGATCGGATTGCCCATTCAGGGACTGATCAAAAATACCATCTACCGGCAATTTTGCGGTGGAGAGACCATTCAGGGATGTGCCAAGGCCATCGAAGAGCTTGGAAAAGGAAAGGTCACGACCATATTGGACTATTCGGTAGAGGGAGAAGATTCCGAAGAGAGTTTTGACGCCTGTTGCAACGAGGTCTTGGCTACAGTTTCTTACGCCAAGACAAATCCTCTTATCTCCTTCTGTGTATTCAAACCCACCGGACTTGGCCGATTCGACCTCTTGGCAAAAAAAGATGCCAAAGAGCCGCTCACACCAGAGGAAGAAGCCGAGTTCCAACGCCTGTTCGACCGTTGTGATCGAATATGCAAAGCTTGCCACGATGCCGACATACGCGTATTGATCGATGCCGAACATTCCTGGATACAGGAGACCATCGACGATATCGCCCGTGAGATGATGGAAAAGTACAACCGAGAGAAAGTCATCGTGTACAACACCTACCAACTGTACAGACACGACAAGCTGGCTTCCCTGAAAGCCGATTTTGCCTATGCACAGGTACGAGGTTTCTATTTCGGCGCCAAGCTCGTGCGGGGAGCCTATATGGAAATAGAGCGCGAAAGAGCGGAGGAAGAAGGCTATCCATCGCCTATCCAAGCGACCAAAATCGCTTCCGACGTAGACTATGACTCGGCTATCCTATTCTGTCTGGATCATATCGACCGTATCGGAATGATGGCAGGCACGCACAACGACAATAGTTGTATGCTGTTGGCACAAGAAATGGATAAACGCAATATTCCGCACGACCATCCGCATGTATTTTTCGCTCAGCTCTTAGGTATGTCCGACAACCTTTCATTCAATCTGAGTGCAGCCGGTTACAATGTCGCCAAGTATATGCCCTATGGCCCCGTAAAATCTGTCATGCCTTACCTATTCCGCAGAGCACAGGAAAACACCTCCGCCGCCGGACAGACCGGACGCGAACTGAGTCTTATTATCAAGGAGAAGAAAAGACGGAAATCGCATCAGTAGAGACGCAATGCATTGAGTCTCTACAGGTTTTCCTTATCTTTGCAGCAACAATGACAGACAGCGAAAGAAACAAACTACAAAAACTAAGGGAAATAGCTGACCCATTCAAAGCCCTGCTATTTGATGTGGACGGTACATTGGCAGACAATATGCACGCACACAAGGCTGCCTACGTCGCTACGGCAAAAGAATATGGCATCGATCTGGACGAAGCCTTGATTGACGAAACAGCCGGATGGCCTACTGTGGCCGTAGCCGAAGAAATCTCCAAAAGATATGGTGTGGAATTCGATTTTGCCCAGTTTTCCAAACGCAAATCCGCCATTTTCATCGAACGCTTTATACAGGACACCCAACCTGTAAACTATGTCCGTGAATTGCTGGTCGAGAATGTAAGCAAGAAAAAAATAGGTATTGTATCCGGCGGCAGCAGATCTACTCTACAGATCACACTACAGGTCATCGATGTACACGACAAATACGAAACCATGGTATGTGCCGGAGATACGCCACAGGGCAAGCCCTCTCCTGCTCCATTCCTTCTATGTGCAGAGCAATTGAACATTGCTCCTGAAGAGTGCCTGGTTTTTGAAGACGGTGACCCTGGTGTACAGGGAGCTGTCCGTGCGGGCATGGCTTGGGTGCGTATAGACCAACTCTAGAAACTGGTCATGATCCGTATACCCCCGTTTGTATAGTCCATATCTGCTCTACGGTATTGTCCTACAGGGATTTTCAGATAAGGTTCTACGGATATACCTACCCTTTTATTCATTTTCACTTCTTTGCCGAGGGAAAAATTCACAAAACCACTGAAACCATTGGTGTTGACATTATTCTCCATCGACTCCACAGACTTGGTGATCGGTTTTACGGTCTCCTCAGCCTGTTGTTTGTTTTCCGGGTAACCATCGGTAAATGTTTCTTTATTCACATTGTCTACATAGTATGCATTACGTTCTTGATGTAGAATAGCGGAATAGGACAGTCCCGCCGTTGTATAGAAAGATCTGCTGACATTGAATTTCAGCTCGACAGGAATATCAATAGCCTGTACCGAGCCCCTAATGGCATTGATATTGGGGATGACTACTTTATTTTGATACGCCGTAGCACTCGCAGATTCCATCCGCAGAGCCGATTTTTCTTCCACCACCATAGCTTCGATACGGCTATCTTCCTGCACGGGATCTTTGAGCATATTGACCTCATAGGTATTATAGGAAGCACCTGTACGGACACTCAGTTTATTGGTCAGCTTATAAGCCAATGCAAAGCCTCCGCCTACATTCATTTTCTGACCCGTAGCATAAGGAGAAACAAATACACCCAATTCAAACTTATCATTCAGACGAACGCGTTGCGTCTGGTCCAGAGGTTCAACCTCTTTCATGGCCAGAACCCGTCCTTGCGGTACGGGAGAAGAAGCAAGGTGCTCATCTAATCTGCTTTTGCCCGTACTTTCTACCTGTTCTTCCGAAATAAAAGAATAGGTATAGGACAAATCCCTGCCCTGCAAAGGCAACATTGAAGGTATTTGTGCCTCCGCAGACACTTGTATATTGCTTTCGTCATGCAGCAGGGACAATCTGGTCTCTCCTTTATCCGGAGAAGAAGTCACAAAAGATTTCATGTCGTCAGCATGCAGGCTACCTTTCTCATCCATAGCCACGACATCTGGTGAAGGAGATACCGCTGGGTTCTTCTCCGGATCAACTACCCGCTCAGATGGGCCGATCTTGTCTTGACGCGGTGCGGTCTGCACCAACTCCTGTCCAGGGTTTGCCACTTCACGTGTCATATACCAGGCCCCCCAGCCCCCTAGCAACAACAAGACAGATGCAGCTGCATACCAAACCCTACTCATCCGATATACGGAAGCTCTGGGTACGACATGCTCCGACCTGAATTTTTCCCAAGCCCCGGCCTTATACGGTAGCCCTTCACTCTTCTTCAGCCTGTCGACAATGTAATCTATTATTTCTTTTTCTTCTTTCATTCCAATCCTATATTTTTAAGAATGATGTATTGTTTGTACTGCACAGAACTGATCTGTGTAAAGTTTTCTCAACCGACCTTTTGCCCTGGTCAGATACGTACGTGAGGTACTCTCCGGTACGTTCAGCATCTGGCCGATCTCCTGATGCGAATACCCCTCGATTTCGTAAAGACTGAATATAGAACGTTGTATTTCGGGTAATTGCTGCAATAACTTCAGGATATCCTGCTCTTCCAGCCTTGTCGACACCATAATAGCATGCGAAGAGAGCTCATTGGCAGAAACATCGTCCAACGAATCCATTTCTTTACGTGCTCTGATCTTGTCTATCGATGTATTGACGGCAATACGGGCTATCCACGATTTGAAGGTCTTCTCCATGATCCCTTCGTCACTGTCATATGTAAACTCGTGTATTTTGCGGAAAACCTTGACAAAGGATTCATTGACCACATCCTCGGCCTCCATCTCATCCTTGACATAGCGGAGTGCTACAGCCATCAAATAACCATAATATTTTTTGTAGAGAAAAGACTGGCTACGTTCCGTTGCGGACAATGCACACTCCTCCAATGCCTGCTTTAATGACAAAGGCCTCCTTTTCAGATATTTAGGTAAAATCTTCAAAAATGAACGTTCAGATTCTCTTTTATCTAAATATAATAAATCGTCTTCTAATATAGCCGTGCCATCCATAGCACTTTATTTATTATATATGTAAACGTAATAAATGTGCCACACGCTACAAAATAATATGACAAATTCCTTTTGTGCCCACATCTATATTTTCGTATATTACATATATCATAAAAATGTTCAATATTTCCGTGATGAAACCCTCATAATTGTCTAGATCGTATCGTGAGATCGCGTCTCATCGCCCCTATAAAAACAAAAATTACATACAGATGAAAAATATCTTAGTCCCCACCGATTTTTCAGAAAATGCAAATAATGCATTTCTGCACGCCTTAAAAATTGCCAACCAGCTGGATACACAATTATATGTACTGTATTGCTATCAGACACCTGTTGTCTCTTTTTCGCATGCCGGCCAGCCCACGCTTGTAGATGAAGTCTATAAGGAAATTGAACTGTCCAAATTTGACTTTTACAAAAAGCAAACCCCAAAGTTGCACCAATTGGCAGAGGAAAATAACCTGGACCATAGCAAAGTCATCTTTTTGTTTGAGTATGGCACAGTCGTTCAAGCGGTCATAAAGACCATAGAAAGTGAGCAGATCAAACTCATCGTCATGGGTACATTGGGAGCAAGTGGCCTACAAAAGCAGATTGTAGGAACCAATACGGTCAACGTTATCAAGAATACACGTGTACCTGTTTTGGTCATCCCTACACAAGCTTCGTTTACGACTATCAAAAAAGTAGCCTTCACGACCCTATTCCGCGAAAAGGACAAAGCCGCCCTGCAGGAAATTCTGCAGCTGGCTTCTTATGTAGATGCGCATGTACATGTATTGCATGTCTTCGATACCCAAAGCTCCACAGCAGATATCTTGCAGTACAGCGAGCAGTGGCGAAAATCATTTGACGGCAATAACCTGGATTTTGTCTTTCTCGAAAAGGAAGGAAGCGTGGAAGATACCATCGACACATTCATGCAGGACAACAACATTGATCTATTGGCTGTGATCAAAAGAAATCGAAACTTCTTTGACCGGATCATGAGCTCAAGCTTTAGCAACAACCTCGCTTTTCATGCCACAACACCGGTATTGGTGTTTCATGAGGAATAAATTAGGTAGACTTCCGAAGTTTCCCAAAAACTTCGGAAGTCTACCTCTATTTTCTTACAGCGAAGCAATAGCCGCATTCAAGGTTGCGGATGGACGCATAGCTGGAGAGGCCAATTCATCATTAGGGAAATAGTATCCACCGATATTTTGTGCCTTTCCTTGGGCTGCGATCAGTTCTTCGTTGATCTTGGCCTCGTTTGCTGCAAGGGATTTGGCCAATGGCGCAAACAAAGCTGCCAATGCAGCATCTTTTGTCTGTGCGGCCAAAGCTTCTGCCCAATACAGAGCCAGGTAGAAGTGCGAACCACGGTTGTCGATCTGTCCTACCTTACGCGCAGGAGATTTGTCATTCGCCAAGAACTTCGCATTAGCTTCATCCAAAGCATCCGCCAATATCTGTGCTTTCGGATTGTTTTGTGTTTGTGCCAAATGCTCAAGGGAAGCCTGCAAAGCCAAGAATTCACCCAATGAATCCCAACGCAAATAACCTTCTTCCAAAAACTGCTCGACATGCTTAGGCGCAGAACCACCTGCTCCGGTTTCAAACAATCCACCACCATTCATCAACGGAACAATGGACAACATCTTGGCCGAAGTACCCAATTCCAATATCGGGAACAAGTCCGTCAGGTAGTCACGCAATACGTTTCCAGTGACCGAAATTGTATCTTCACCTCTACGGATACGTTCTACCGAGAACTTTGTCGCTTCAATAGGCGAAAGGATACGGATATCCAATCCTGTCGTATCGTAGTTTGGCAGATAGGCATTGACCTTCTTGATGATCTCCCTATCATGCGCCCTGTTTTCATCCAGCCAGAACACCGCAGGGGTATTGGACAGACGTGCACGGTTTACGGCCAATTTGACCCAATCCTGTATCGGCGCATCCTTGGTCTGGCACATTCGGAAGATATCGCCCGCTTCTACAGGTTGCTCCATCAATACCTGCCCATTGCCATCCACTACGCGGATCGTACCGTTGGCCGATGCATGGAAAGTCTTGTCGTGCGAACCGTACTCTTCGGCTTTCTGTGCCATCAAGCCTACATTTGGTACCGAACCCATGGTCTTTGGATCATAAGCACCATTGGCTTTACAGTCTTCGATCACGGCCTTGTAAACACCTGCATAAGAACGATCCGGAATAATTGCCAAGGTGTCGCGCTCTGCACCGTCCTTGTCCCACATCTTGCCACCGATACGGATCATGGCCGGCATAGATGCATCTACGATCACATCCGAAGGTACATGCAGATTGGTGATCCCCTTGTCCGAATTGACCATCGCCAGATCTGGCCCATTATGGATAGCAGCTTCGATAGCAGCTTTCACTTCAGCTTCCTGTGCATGGCCCGCGATCTTAGCATAGATCTCTCCCAGACCGTTGTTTTTATTGATACCCAATTCGGCAAATAGGCCACCGAATTTGGCAAATACATCCTTGAAGTACACCTCGACGATAGCGCCAAAAATAATCGGATCCGACACCTTCATCATCGTGGCCTTGAGGTGTGCGGACAACAATACACCTTGTGCTTTGGCTTCTTCTATCGCTTGTGCGACAAAAGATTTCAATTTGGCCACATTCATGACAGAGGAATCGATGACCTCACCGGCTTTCAGATCGGCCAAACCTTTCAATTCGGTCACTGTGCCGTCTTGGGCAACGAATTCTATTTTGTACTGTGTGTCGTTAGCTACAGTTACGGATTTTTCCGTCGCGTAGAAATCTCCTTCGCTCATCGAGGTGACTGCGGTCTTACTGTCGGCAGCCCATGCGCCCATACGGTGCGGATTGGTCTTGGCATAGTTTTTCACAGCCTTTGGGGCACGACGGTCTGAGTTACCCTCACGCAATACGGGGTTGACGGCAGAACCCAACACACGCGCATATAGTGCTTTGATAGTTTCTTCTTCCGCATTGCCCGGCGCATCCGGATAGTTTGGTACGGCATAGCCGGCTTTCTGCAATTCGGCAATAGCGGCCTTCAACTGGGGAATGGAAGCCGAAATATTGGGCAATTTGATGATATTGGCATCCGGAGTGGTTGCCAATTGACCCAACTCTGCCAAAGCGTCGGAAGTCTTTTGGTCTTCCGTCAAATAGTCGTTAAAATTGGCCAGGATACGTCCTGCCAATGAAATATCCCGAAGTTCTACAGCTACATTCGCCGTTTTGGCAAATGCCTGTACAATAGGTAGAAAAGAGTAAGTTGCCAGTAATGGCGCTTCATCTGTCTTGGTGTAAATAATTTTAGATGACATAGTTTCTATTGAAATTATATGAATTTTTCGTTATCAAAATTTGAATTTCGGCAATAGAACACGCCTATTTTAAAAATTCGCCTAAAGATAAGAAAACCAATGGAAATAGCCATAAAAGGTTTAAAAATGGCAGTGACAAAAAAATAGATGGCAGGAATAGATTATTTTGATTTGAATTATGATTTTATATCAAGCTTATTTGCGAAAATTCACCGAAGTTTTGCAAACTTTAGCGAAGTTTGCACACGTGTTATGAAATATTACCTTTCTGCCGTAACAGGCTTTGCTATCTGGGGTACATTTGCATGGGTACTAAAGCCTTTAAGTGCTTTTGCAGCGCTTGATATCCTTATCCATCGTGTCATTTTCGCCACTATCAGTATTGTTGTTGCCTGTATTGTTTTCAGAAGAAAGGAAATAACGGCCAGTATACATTATCTCTCGGATACACCCCGCAAAGAAAAATTTATGTTGGCGATAAATATTTTTTTGAGTGCTGTAATGCTAGGTCTGAATTGGTTTTTATTCATATACGTGATGAATTCCGTCAGTGTCAATGCAACATCCTTGGCGTATCTGATCTGCCCTATCTTAGCCACTGTACTTGCCCGTATTTTCTTACATGAGCAACTGAACAAGGGACAATGGCTTGCAGTACTGTTGAGTGTGGTGAGCTGTGTGATCCTGGCGTATGGTCATTTTATGGATCTTCTTTACAGCATGTTGATCGCGTTGTCCTATGCAATCTACCTTGTGCTCCAGAAGAACAGGTTTCGGATGGACAAATTTATTACATTGACCTTACATATCGTCCTCAGTACCTTTCTACTTCTCCCGATATTACTGTTTGTAGATGCTACAGATACGAAACCTGTTCTGTTCTATAGCTTGGTGACAGTCATAGCGGTAGTCTATACCATTATCCCACTATTCCTCAACATTTATGCTTTAAAGGGCTTAAACTCCTCCATTGTAGGTACCTTATTATACTTAAATCCGATTATCAGCTTTTTATTGGCTGTCTTTTATTACAAAGAGCCTATCAACACCGCACAGATCGTTGCCTTTGGAATGATCTTTACAGCTGTTGTCGTATTTAATGTTGCTTATCTTTATGGAAAGAAAAGGAATATAGATCACTAACCACAAACTGCTCATCGTATCTATCTAAAAAAACCAATTCCTTCCAAATTTGTTCATTTATATAAATACAAAAAACAATGCTATGAGAGCTATTTGGACGGGAGCCATTGGGTTTGGACTGGTCAACATTCCCATCAAAATCTACAGTGCGACACAAAGCAGTGCACTCGACCTGGATATGCTCGATCGTAAGGACCGTTCAAATATCCGGTACAAGCGCATCAACGAAAACACGGGCAAAGAGGTGATATGGGACAATATTGTCAAAGGATATCTGCTCAAAGATAAATATGTGGTCTTGGAAGATTCTGATTTTGAGGAGGCCAGCCCCGAGAAGAACAAAATGATCAATCTGCACTCCTTTGTCAAAATCGAAGAAATAGACAGTATCTATTTTGAAACCCCCTACTACCTCGAACCGGCAAAAGGTGGGCAAAAGGCCTATCAGCTCTTACTCAAAGCCCTGGAAAAAAGTAAGACGGCAGGCTTAGGCTCCTTCGTGATGCGAAATGTAGAAAACCTGGCTGTAGTCAAACCACATCAAAACTTCCTTATCCTCAACAAAATCCGTTTTGAAGAAGAAATACGTGCTACCGATGACCTAAAGCTACCGGGAAATGTACGTCTGAAAAAAGAGGAAATGGATATGGCCCTCCAGCTGATCAAACAGCATTCACATCCCTTCGATATCTCCAAATATAAAAATGAATATACGGCCGAACTGCTAAAGATCATCAAACAGAAAGCCAAAGGTAAACATACCTCCATCCGCAAGATCAAAGTGGAGGATACTACATCGGCCGATCTACTGAGCAAATTGAAGGCGAGTCTCGCATGAGGGAAAAGGTGAGAATACATAGTCCTACAACCTCGAAAGTGCTTGCTTGATATTGGCGGGACTATCCCATAGCTTTGCCCAGGGATCATCGGTCTGCTCTACCCGCTTTAGCATAGTCTTGATTGTGTAATCTTCGATCCGAAGCCCAGATTTCAGCTCTTCCCAAAATAAGGGCGCACTGACAGTCGCTCCCGGCTTGGGTCGCAACGAATAGGGTGCGACGACAGTCTGCCCTCGCCTGTTTTGCAAGAAATCCAGGTATATCAATCCTTTTCGCTTCTTAGGATCACGGACAGTGCTGGTCGTATCGGGATGTTTTTCGTGCACCATCTGTGCCAATAGCTGTATAAAATCCCGCGTGAGGTCATAGTCATATTTTTTGTTGGCATACAGGTATATATGCAATCCCGTAGATCCCGACGTCTTCAAAAAAGCCGGCAGTTCCATATCGTCCAATAGCTCTTTGGCAGTCTGTGCTACTCGGACCACCTCTTTAAAATCTGCTCCGTTGGGGTCTATGTCCAATACCGCAAAATCGGGATATTCGGGTTTTTGGTAGGTAGAGAGCCAAGGATTGATTTCGATAGAACCGAGATTGGCAATATACAGTAGTGTAGCCTTGTCGTTGCAGATGATATAGTCCACGTCTTTGCCCGTACTCTCGGCAAGTATGGGTACAGTCTTTACCCAATCGGGTATCTTGTCCGGATCGACATCCTTTTGGAAGAAAGATTCTTCCTCGATTCCGTTGGGAAAACGGTGTAAGGAAACGGGCTTGTTTTTGAGATAGGGCAAGATACGGTCAGCCATCGATTCGTAGTAGGCGATCATCTGCCCTTTGACATAGTTGTCTTTGGGCCAATATACCTTGTCGAGGTTTGTCAACTGCACCTGCTTACGTCCTATGCGCACCGTACCTTCTTTCACTTGATTTTCCATAGTGTTTTCTTTTTCGATTTCATGTATGTCTTTGTCCATACGCAAGCCTTTGAATACCGGATGGCGCAGGCGTCCATCGGCTGTCCACTCCGAGTAGTAGACTTCACATACGAGTACCGGACGCAACCACGTCACTTCCTTTTCCTTGGCAACTTTGGCTTTAGCATCAAAAGGCTTCTTGGTGGTCTCCACCTCTTGCATTTGCCGATGGAGATCTTTCAACCGTGCCGTATCAAAGCCTGTTCCGCAATTGCCGATATAGCGCAGCTCTCCCTCATCATACATACCCAAAACCAATGCACCAAATGCAATACGGCCTCCCTGCGGTGGCGTATATCCGCAGATAATAGCTTCCTGACTTTGATTGAGTTTGAATTTTTTCCAAGCCGTACTACGTTTGCCTTCGAGATAGCTGCTGCTCTTTTCCTTGGCCACAATACCTTCCCACCCCTGTGACATTGCTTTATTTTGTACCGTTTCGGCAGTGCCTCGCAATTCTTCTACACTATGGACAATATCGGCACCCTTGATCCGACGTAGCAACAAAGCCAGCAACTCCTTGCGATCCTGAAGTGGATACCCCGTCAAATCCTCACCCTCTAATCGCAGGATATCAAAAACATAGTAGCGCAACCGTAGGGTACTGGGTATAGGTTCGCCGCTCGCAATCAACTGAAAGTGTGGACGACCCTGCTTGTCCTCAATGGCCAGTTCACCATCCAGACATACTTGTTTGTCCAATTGAGAAAGTTCTTCCAACAGGGACGGAAACAAAGGATTCATGTCTTTTCCGTTACGGGAATAGAGATGGACTACTGCTCCATCACACACACTTAATATACGAAAGCCATCGTATTTTTTTTCATAGATCCAGTCCGAACCTGAAGGCAATTCCTGCACAAGCTTGGTCAACATAGGCTTGGGTGTTGTCGTTCTATCCGGAGGAGCCTTCTCGTGCTTTTTGTCCTCCTCTTTGAAGTCTACTCCGGCTTGCTTGACCTTCTTAGAAACTTCATCTTCGCTATTACAGGGTACATCCGAAGCATATCTATCCCGGTGCTTGATCAGCAGCCAGGCTTTATCGTCGTCCCCCTTCATACGCACAAGTGCAAATTCGCCCCGCAGTATATGTCCGTACAACTTGAATTTCAGACTGCCTTTTTTCCAATCCTGCAAAAATCCCTTTTCGTCCTTCGCTTCCAGAAACTCATAGTATCCCGAGTCAAAAATATGCACGACTCCTGCTCCGTAATTGCCTTTGGGAATGATTCCTTGGAATGACGCATAGTCAATGGGGTGGTCTTCTACCTGCATAGCCAGACGTTTGTCTTTCGGATAAAGTGAAGGTCCTTTAGGCACAGCCCAACTTTTCAGTACTCCATCGAGTTCCAATCGAAAGTCATAGTGAAGCCGCGAAGCATGATGCCGCTGTACCACAAAGCGTAGTTTGCGACTGCTTTCTTTTTTCGTCGCGGTCTTGCCCTGCGGTTCTTCGGTCTTGCTGAAATCGCGTTTCCGTTGGTATGTCGACAGTTTTGCCATAGCCTTTATGTTGTGAACAATTCAAGGAGGATTAGGTTTTTATATTTCACCCTGTCACTCTCTCATGGCTGGCATAAAATAGATCAATCATCTTCTTTTTTGAATAAACCTCGAAAGAAATCTCCGGTTTTTTTCAAAAAGTTCTTTGATTCACTGTCTTCTTCCGGTTTTTTATCAGTTTCCTTCGTTTCGCGTTCCGCTCCTTTGCCTATACCGACACATTGAAATATGCCTTGTTCTAAGCTTTTCCATATAGTTTTGAAATGGGAATATTCGGGTACACGGGTATGCTCGACATTTCCCACGAGATAGACCTTATCGGCATCGGGATTACTGTCGCGGATCAGTATGGCATTGACAAGAAATGAAAGCACTCCCTTTTTGCTTTGTTCTGTATCGTCCTTGGGAGCATGGAGTAGGTCTATTTTCATCTCGTCATAATCAAAACGGAACTTACCTCTAGTCATGTAGTCTGTCGCCTGCATATCAAAGCGTATACCATGGATATTCCCCGAACTAAACTCCAGATTACGCAAAGGGGTCAAGATTCGGTTGAATGCCGATGCCTGCATGCTCCCCAATGTACCCGCATACGTATGGCTTCCTACCTTACTCAACATATCAAACCCAAACCGGGCATGCAATCTTCCGGAACCCATCACCCTGGCCTGCAGGTCGGCACGCATAAACCTGTCCTTGGACAACTGCACTGTGTCGTTTGTCAAATTGGTGATCGTTCCTTTTGCATGTTCAAAAGAAATAGATCCTTCCCGGTCATACTCACCACTATACTCATGGTACGATACATCGGTATTGTCCACGAAGACCGTATCAAACCGGATGGTCTGTCCCATTTTCATGACCTGCTGATGAGGTGCCTGACCAATTTTGTTGACATTATCCTCTTGATAGCGTTTGTCCTTGTGGAATGAGGCACTGCCCCCCATAAGATATGCATACTGTGCGAAGATCCGTTGATTATCCAACATATCCTGTAGGTTCAACTTCTCTAGCCGCAATGTATCCCATTTCAATACAATCATTGCCTTATTCTGCTTATCCGTTTCAAAGTATTTCTGCTTGGTAATACGGGGATGGAGGGCCACTTTTGTCAGAAGCGCCTGTTGCTGCCGTGTATTGACGATACAGCGATCAAAGCTGATTTTGTATACACTATTTGGGATATCATACACAAACTCCGGTATTTCCACTTCTATTTCTTTGGTATAAACCATACGGGTGGTATCGCGATGACCATTCTCGTCAATGATGATATCGTCCAACCGTACACGGATCCGGTCTATACTTGTCGTATCCAACCGACCGTTTTGCATATTGGACAGCTTAAGGTTAAGGTTGTCTATCGTACTCCGCTGAATGTGTACCGTATGAAACATGTCCTTGATCCGTTCGTGCAGTGGCACGGCAATAGAATCATGGGACTGGCTGTAGTCATGCGACTCCGTGATCAAGTGTACATCGACATGGTCAAAAGCTATCTCCCTCATGTGGAGTTTTTTGGCTACAAGGGCTGACCATACACCAACACCGCTTATGTTTAGTGATTTTAGCTTGACATGAATACGATTGTCAGGCGCTTCTCTACGTTGGACCTGTGTACGATACACCGCAGAATCGGACAAAAGTTCGATATTTTTCAAGGCTATACTGCCCGACAGGAGATTAAGTTCCATGCTATCATACGATAGCTTGTACAATCCTTTTGTAGATGTACGTACACTTTCCTCCAATTTTGTCTGGATGATGGATTTCCAATGTTGCCCAAGATACCACACGATCCCCGCCAATATGACAATAATCGCCCCAACAATACCTATGATCCACTGTCTTTTGTTCTTCATGCTTGATGCAATGGTCTATATATAGAACAAAGCTGTATGGGATATGTTTAGGGGGAGTCATCATGATTTGAGAAATATGCTGATGTCAGCCCTCTACAGACACAGGAGATCGCTTTTGCAGCCCAAACGGATAGCCTTGATATGTGATAGGGATAAATTACTTACTTATCTCAATCTCCACATCGTATCCTCCCCCATAGGTATCGCCTTGCATGAGACTTTCGGCGATAATCAACTGATAAGTACCCGGTATATGTAAACTGTCCTGGTAAGTCTTACCAAAAGGGCCGTCCAAAGTACCATCGGGCATAATGATCTGGTTGATACGGATATTACCCGTGTCGGAAGGTGTGGAAAGGGTGGCTTTGACCAACGATGGCTGTTCTATTTCGAAAGAGATTGTATCCCTTTCTCCTGCAACCTTAACGAGATGAAAGCGCAAAGGTTCATTGGCTCCTATAGATGGTTGCTGTGTAGTCGTATCAAGTGTATGGTTCTTTGCTTTGTCATCCCTCGATCCCGATTGGCACGCACACAGCATCCAAAGCAAGGAGGCACATCCGGTTAGTATTTTATTTTTCATAGTATTCCTTTCCTAGTGTACAACACCGCGCGGCAAAAAATGTTTGTTGGTAAAATGACTATATGATCCTAAAAACAACTCACAGGTCTCCAGAAGTTCGGTTCTTTCTTTGATTTCGATGCGTTAGGTAACATGGCAGACACGGAGGTTGTGAATTGCTTTATTCGTAATTTGTCTGTCTTTAATGGTACTCATGAGCTCACTGCGTTCGGTTCTTTCTTTGATTTACTGATATTTACAACAACATTATATATGTTTTCATTCTATGGTGGTTGTTGTGAATTGCTTTATTCGTAATTTGTCTGTCTTTAATGGTACTCATGAGCTCACTACGTTCGGTTCTTTCTTTGATTTACTGATATTTACAACAACCACTTGCTCCGGCAGGTATCGGCATTTCGGGTTGTGAATTGCTTTCTTTCTTTGATTTACTGATATTTACAACAACATTATCCTAATTTCGGATACACAAATCCTGGTTGTGAATTGCTTTCTTTCTTTGATTTACTGATATTTACAACAACTAAGTTCAAAGGACATAGTATTACAATTCAGTTGTGAATTGCTTTCTTTCTTTGATTTACTGATATTTACAACAACTGAACGAATACAAAGACATCCCATTAGTAGGTTGTGAATTGCTTTCTTTCTTTGATTTACTGATATTTACAACAACGTATCATAAATCAAAATTCTGTAAATCAATAGATTACAAAGAAAATTAGAACTAAAAAATCCAAGCCATATTTGCTTGGATTTTTTGGCTTTATGCCATTTTTCAGTATCCTATAAAACGCTTTTTTGCCTGATTCTCTTTTATGTTTTGTTACAAAAAAGAAATGTGGAAAACTTTTAAAAGCAAATTCTCAAAACAAGATGACTTAAAGAAATTACGGACATCAACAAAATGTCGGTTGAATTTCCTTGGGAAAATTCATTACACCGGCATTTCTGAAGTATTTATTCTCTGGTACATGGAGTTTGTACGGCCGGTTGAATGCTTCTTGAGAAATAGCAAAACGATTAGCCAGCTTACGGATTACCTCTTTAGAAAGTCCCTTTTTATAATTTAGAATATCAGAAATACACCCTTTACTGACTTCCAGAGAAATAGCCAGATCCTTGGATTTTAATCCATGATCTTTCATAAGTGACTTCAACAATTCAATTGGGTCCATTTCATTAAAATTGCTGTTCAAAGCATCATAATGTTCTATCAATAATGTTAATAATTCTACCTCTTCTGTATCTACAGAATCCCCATCCAACAATGCTTCCAACTTTTTGCAATAGGAATCGTATTGCACCTTATCTTTTATGACGCTATATTGTAAAGTAGCCATGTTCTATTTTTTAATAGTTATTCACTGTATATTGTAAACCCTTCGCACATAACTTATCGTATGCTGTATATTCCGTTGATATGCACCCAGGGTTTCCGGGCATATGCACCCAGTTTTAGTGCTGTGCTTTTTTGTTTAGCATGACAAAGTTACCGTTTTTTACGTAAGCTTTCTCCCTTTATAGTAAACCTGTGTGCCGTATGTACAATTCTGTCGAGTATGGCATCGGCGATTGTCTGCTCAGGGAAGATATCGAACCATGCGGCTACGGGTAACTGGCTCACTATAATGGTTGATTTTCGGGCATGCCGGTCCTCAATTATTTCCATGATATCATTCTGTTGCTGACCGTCCAGCGTAGTTAGCCCGAAGTCATCGAGAATGAGTAGATCCGCTTTAGCGATCTTTTCCAATCTTTTTATCAGTACCCCTTCCAGTCTGGCAATTTTTAATGCGGGCAGTAGTTTTTGGGTGTTATAGTACATCACAGAATACCCCTGTCGGCACGCCTGATGCCCCAGGGCTGTTGCGAGCATGGATTTACCCACGCCCGTAGCACCTGTGATCAGGATCGATTCTCCGTTTTTGATATAGTTGCCAACGGCGAGCGCACTGAGCATGCCCGGGTCAATGCCGCGCTGCGCTGTGGCATCGATCTGCTCAAGGGCAGCGGTGTAGCGGAAGTTTGCGTTTTTCAGCAATCTGCTATAGCGGTTGTTCCATCTGACGTCGCTTTCGGCCTGTATCAGCATCTGTAGGCCATCGACCAGTGACAGCTCATGTATTTTTCGGGTCTCATAAAGTGCCTGGAGGCATCCGGCCATGCCCGATAGCCGTAAGGCCTGTAGCTTTGATTTTTGTTCTTCCATTTTTTTAGTTGATTTATTGATGTAATTAATTGTAATAGTCCTTGCCCCGGATGTTTTCGTGCATCGGCAGCAATGTTGTCTGTCCGGCTACCTGTTGCGCCTTGGCAAGGGCACATTGCCGTATGATGCCGCTTAACCGCTTGTAGCTCAGCAGGTCATTGCTGTACGCAATTTCACAGGCCTCCTCAAAGACATCCGGCTGGGTCTTGCGCTGCAGGCTGAGCAGCCCATCGCAGGTCCTGAAAGCCAGTTCAGGCGTCTTTTCCATCTCGAAGATCCGCTTGATCAACCGGGTGAGGCCAGTGGACCGCTGGGCGGCCAGGCCGATGTAATAATCGGGACTTCGCCTCATTTGGTGCCCGTTGTTGGAGGCAAAGTGCTCCAACTTCGTAGTGTATCCCGAGCCCTTTTCGCGTGGATGGGCGGCGATCTGCTTGCCTTCGCAGTAGATGCTGACCAATGTCCGCGTATAGATGACCTGTGTTTTTTTGCCGATATATTGGGAGGGTACCGAATAGTGCCTGTTATCCCGTCCCAGCAGCACACAGTTGTTGGAGGCGACGACCAGCTCTGCGTAATACCGTTTTTCAAAGAGGGCCGGCGGCAGCGCTTTGAGCAAATGCTTTTCATCCGCCAGAAAGCGTTCCTGACGGCTGACGGGTTCACGCTGCATACGCGTCTGGTTATGTTCCCTGACCTTGTCCATGATGGCTGCATTGAGATCGGTGATCGAGAAGAACAATTGATTGCGCAGTTTGGCAAACACGCGCTGATAAACCAGCTTTACCGTGTTCTCCACGCTTGGTTTGTCTTTAGGCTTCCTCGGCCTTGCGGGCAGTACCACCAGACCATAATGTTCTGCAAAGTCTTCCATCACCTTGTTCAGTACAGGCTCATACCTGTCTGATTTGATAACGGCCGCCTTTAGATTGTCCGGGACAAGGACCTGGGGAACGCCACCAAGGTGTTCAAGACACTTGCCCAGCGCATACAGAAAGTCATCGGTCCCTTGGGTCGGGACAGCAAGAGCGTAAGAATAATTGGAGTACGGCAATACGGCAACGAATACCTGGACCTTGACAAGTTCGCCGCTGTCCCTGTCGATATATCCCGGTGTGTCGCCTACAAAGTCAACCTGGAGACGGTGTGCCGGGTCATGCGTAAAGACAGCGCCGCCCTTGCGGGCAACTGACAATTGGTTCAGGTGGTGGCAAAACTGGGAATAGCCGTATCCACCGGGATGCGCCCCCCGGTATTCCTCCCAGAGCAGTTTACGGGTGACGTACTTGCGACCCAGTTCCTTTTCCAGGTAAGGTATAAGCGGTTTGAGGTCATCAAACTTCTCCTGGAGATAAGCGGGGGAGAGAGATCACCTCACCAAAAATCGGATAGGATTCGTCCATCGGCTGTGGCCATGCTTATTTCTAGCTCTTACTCGAAAATAGATATATTGCCCGGGCGTAAAACCGGGCATATATGACCGAAATGATTTCGTATTGACATGGATCTCACCCCAAATTGGCTCTCCGGAATCATTCACTCCCATAGCAAAGCAATACTCATAAAACATATCCCTCCCTACCGGTTTAAAGCCAAACCCTACTTCGCCGCTCCTGCGTCCATCGCACAGATACGGATCGGCAGGTGTATCAGGCGACTGTCCCTTACGCTTTCCTGTCAATACCGGAAAACCTGAGCTCAGCAGTTGTGCCAAATCCCCGTCACAAACCATATTGACATAGAAAGCAAGATTTTGCAACAGATCAGACAATCTGCGCTTGCTCTCCCGCTTATAAGCAGCTGATAAGCGGCTTTTGTTTTTCGCTTCGATTACTTTCTCGAAATAGTCGGTATAGGCTTCTTTCACTTCGGCGAGAGATGGGATGGGATCAACAAATAATGAAGAATTTTCCATTCGATCCAGAATATGAGCTGCCGTAACAACGAGCTTTTCATCAGCGTACCGATAGAAATTTGCTTTGGCCCGGATGCACTTCATATCGTAAGGTGATTTTTGGAAGTTTATCAATTAGTTTATATCACAATGACTGAGGGATTGGCCCCCTATGAATGCATTTAAAGATAAGATTTTTTCGAGAAATTCCTATAGCCTTTTCATATTTTCCCTGTTTTCAACCTATACAGTCTAGCTGTAAGAAGTACATTGTGACCAAGCTTGCAGAACTTGCTCAAAAAGTGACGTTGCTTTTATCTAGACGTACATGACTTGTCCTCAAACTGCTCTTACCTGTATTCAGGCTCATGGAACTTGTTTAGGAAGAGTGCTTACGTAGACCTGGACTCAAACAACTTGTTTAAGAACAGCGCTTAATTATACCCAAACCTGGATAACTTGTTTAAGAACTGTTCTTACTTATAGCCAAACTCAAACAACTTGTAGGAGAATCGCGCAAACAGATTAGGGAACTGTTCATACATGAAAGTAGATATAGTTTACTTGTCACTCTTGCTACGTAACATGCGCTAAAAGAAACAGTTATTTAACAAAAAAACATATACGTTTCTTTTAAAGATATTTGCAATACAATAGAGTCGACAGTTCTTCAAAGGGAAGTATCTTAAGATCCTGTTGAACAACACTGTTTCTTTGTAGAATCTGAGGTTGTTTTTAAATAAGTAGGCAAAGTTTGTCAAAAAAGCAAAGAAGATACTGATAAATCACCATAACGACCCCAAAAAGATCCGTTCATCTGTTGCAAACGTCATTGAGATCGTCAGCCAGAATACCGCGTTTGATATAAATTACAATCGTTTTCTTGCAAAGTAGGATGAGTCTGTATCCATGTTACGTAGCAATATTAGGTGTTTTTTTACTCCATTTTCTCAACAAAAAAGCCTGTCTATCAATTGACGGACAGGCTTTTTCTTATATTCTCTATAACTCCTATTCATTAATCGCTTTCCACAACATATCCTTCAATTGGGTAATATTCTTACCAGCAACGGAAGAGATAAAAATCGAAGGAATGCCGGCAGGGAGCTGGGCTCTCATTTCTTCTTCCAGTTCCTCGTCCAGCATGTCGGATTTGGTCACAGCCAGCAGGCGTGGTTTATCCAACAATTCCGAATTATACGTGGCCAGTTCATTCAACAGGATATTGTACTCCTCCTCTATTGTCCTATCCGTATCTGCCGGCACCATAAAAAGCAAGACCGAATTGCGCTCAATATGACGCAGGAAACGAATACCCAAGCCTTTGCCTTGTGAAGCTCCTTCGATGATACCAGGGATATCGGCCATGACAAAGGACTTGTTGTCCCGATAGGCTACGATCCCTAGATTGGGCACTAATGTCGTAAACGGATAGTTGGCAATCTCGGGCTTGGCTGCCGACACAACGGATAATAAGGTAGATTTGCCCGCATTCGGAAAACCGACCAATCCTACATCGGCCAATACTTTGAGTTCAAGGATGATCCACTCTTCCTTACCGGGCATACCGGGCTGTGCAAAACGGGGTGTCTGCTGCGTAGGCGATTTAAAATGCCAATTGCCCAAGCCTCCTCTTCCTCCGGGTGTAAGTACTTTTGTCTCGCCGTCTTCGGTAATCTCAAACAGCACCTCCCCTGTTTCGGCATCCTTGGCCACCGTACCAAGCGGTACTTCCAGGATCTCGTCTTTCCCATTGGCACCGGAGCGCAAGGCCGAACCACCGGGTTGGCCGGCTTCAGCAATGATATGCTTGCGGTACTTTAAATGGAGCAAAGTCCAATGCTGTGAGGAACCTTTGAGGATAATATGCCCTCCACGGCCACCATCGCCACCATCGGGCCCACCTTTTGCCGTAAACTTGTCCCGGTGCAAATGTGCAGATCCTGCTCCACCATGTCCTGAGCGGCAACACACCTTTACATAATCGACAAAATTGGAACCTTGAGCCATTGTTAGACGTTAGATATTAGACGTTAGATATTAGATGCTATCTAACGTCTTAAATTCACTAAAAAATTAAGCGTTATAGCCATCTATGACAGCAGACAGTTCGTTAAAAATAGTGTCGATATCGCCAATACCGTTGACTTTGGTCAATTTGCCTTGTGCTTCGTAGTATGGCAATACGTGGATGGTCTTACCGAAATACTCTTCGATACGTTTCTTCAGCTTGTCCGCTGCATCATCTGCACGTCCGGAAATCTGCTGACGCTTGGCGATACGTTCCGTCAGTTCTTCTTCGGTCACATCCAAGGCAATCACTCCACTGATAGCGGTACCATTGTCTTCCAGAAACTGATCCAAGGCCTCTGCCTGCGCCACCGTACGTGGAAAACCATCGAAGATAAATCCTTTGGCTTGGGGATTTTTCTTGATCTCTTCTTCCAACATCGCGATAGTGATGGAATCGGGAACCAGGTTACCTTCGGCAATGATCTGGCTGACCTGCTGTCCCAAAGCGGTCTGATCTTTGATATGCGCACGGAAGATATCTCCTGTAGAGATATGTACCAGTTGGTATTTTGCGATAAGTTTTTCAGACTGAGTCCCTTTTCCAGCCCCTGGAGGGCCGAATAAAACTAGGTTTAGCATAATGTTGATTTTTTATTATAGTAAAAAATAAAAGCCTAATCCCGATGAATAGAATTAGGCTTCTCAATTAACCAAGTGCGCTCCAAGGGAGTCGAACCCCTAACCTTCTGATCCGTAGTCAGATGCTCTATCCAATTAAGCTAGGAGCGCAAATACCATCACTTCACAGGTGTAGCCCTTTCTGTTTTGGTGTTGCAAAGATAGGGAAATAATGTTTTTGTGCAAATTTTTTTTCAAAGAATATCAGAAGCTAGAGCCCGTAATGATGTCTTTCAGCTTGTCTACCTGGTAATCTACCAATTTCTGCAAAGGTCCCGACGCCATCATTCTCATCATCATATTGAATTCGGCTTCAATGGCAAAGGTCGCCTTGGTCTCCTGCTCAGAAAGCTCTTCCAGTTTCCAGCTCAGTTTCATGGCAAAAGGGACTTCTTCGGAAGGAAGGCATACGATCTCACGGTTTTCTATCCGTTGGGAGACCTTCAATGCCAACTTGATCATATTCTTAATGGTAAAACGGGCTTCATCAGCCGTAGAGGACCAATCCTGAATATTATCGGGCATCAATTGCTCGTGATTGTTCAAGTCGGCCAAGAAGACATACACCTCACCGATAGGTTTAGCGATCTCTGTACTGTTCTGAATTACCGTCATTTTTGAAATATTTTAAGCTTCCGAAGACCAGGTTGATGGATTTTTCCGCCACTGCTCCAACATTTCCACATCACTTTCCAGAATATAACCTTTTTCCAGAGCAACTTTGATCAACGCATTATAGTCGCACAAGCTAAACAAGGCACATTTTGCTTCGGCAAAATTCTGGGTCGCTTCATCAAAACCATAGGTAAAGATAGACACCAAGCCTACCACATTGCAACCTGCCTCACGTAGCGCCTTGACAGCCTGTAACGAGCTCTTGCCTGTAGAAACCAAATCTTCGACTACGACAACACGCTGCCCGCTGACGATTTCGCCTTCGATCTGATTTTGTCTGCCATGGTCTTTGGCACTGCTGCGCACATACGAAAAAGGCAAGCCTAAATCCTGGGCAACTAGTACGCCTTGTGGAATCCCGGCCGTAGCCACTCCCGAGATCATTTCTACAGAACCAAACTCGTCCTGTATCAATTCGGAAAGCTTTTGGCGGATGTACGTACGTATAGGAGGATGTGATAATGCGATGCGGTTGTCGCAGTAAATAGGAGATTTCCAACCCGAAGCCCATGTAAAAGGATTTTTAGGTTGCAATTTTATTGCTTTAATTTGCAATAAGGATTCAGCAATTTTTTGTTCAACCTCATTTAGATTATTCATGGCGCAAATTTATAAAATTTATATGAACCAAAGTCTGCTTATTTTAGCAGATTTTGTCCCCCTTGTCAACAAAAAGCTACAAACAATTGGAATACAAGACATTGATCTGGAAAAACTTTTCAATAACTCCACAAAGGATTCTACCAAGGTTTATCTATTTATCCACCCCGAAATAAATAAAATTTTCAAGAATATACTTTCATCCGTACCATCGATAAAAGCTGCAGGAGGACTGGTCAAAAATGGCAGTGGAGAATATCTCTTCATCCATCGCCTGGGCAAATGGGACCTCCCTAAAGGCAAGGTAGAGGAAGATGAAAAAATGCGGGAAGCTGCCTTGCGTGAGGTTGAGGAAGAATGTGGCATCAAAGTCGATTACCTCGGCAAAAAGATCGCCACCACATATCACACCTACTATATGCGCGGCAAATTCGTGCTCAAGCAAACACAATGGTATGAGATGGGTGTCAACAAACAGCCACGCCTCATTCCACAGCAGGAAGAAGACATTACGGAAGCCATTTGGTTGGACGCAAAGGACTTGAAGAAAATCAAGGAAAATACATACCCTTTGATCGAAGAAATTTTGGAAAATATATAGTACCATACACCTCCAAAACCAAACCGCCTGGAGACTGTTTATATACTATATATAAATGTATTTAATATTTTTCAATCATGAGCAAAAAAATAGGTCTTATTGTAGGCAGTCTTCGCAAAGAGTCTTTTAACAGAAAGGTGGCGAATATCCTGATAAAAATGACATCGGAGGCAAGCAAGCATAGTTACAATATACTTGAAATAGGACACCTTCCTTTTTACAATCAGGATTTTGATGAGGAAGGTTCACCGAAGGGTATAGCGGATTTTAGGCAGGAAGTAGACAGCTACGATGCTTTTATATTTTTTACCCCCGAATACAATCGCTCTATTCCGGCTGTACTCAAGAATGCATTGGATGTCGCTTCCAGACCCTACGGACAAAGTAAATGGAACGGCAAACCTGCCGCTATCGTATCTGTATCCATAGGAGCAATAGGTGGGTTTGGTGCCAACCATCACCTGCGACAATGCTTTACTTTTCTCAATATGCCTGCTTTGCAGCAACCTGAGATGTATATTGGCAATATCACCAAATTGCTAGATGAAGAGGGAGGATTTAAGGAACAACAGACAATAGATCTGTTTCAGTCATTTATCAAGGCTTTTGAACAATGGATTGAAAAAGTTTAGTCCACTTGGGTAGTTAAGTTTCCCTGCTGTTTTTCCCATGCCACGACAAGCCTGGCCATCATGCTATAACGCTCCATCCCTTCAGGCTGGTTGTTATGCATCAAGTATTGGTCGTAAAAAAGATTGGACAATCTGTTTATCCAGCTCCTATATTGCCGCCAAAAAGCACGTTCCTCCTCCAGGTCCTGTCGGACCTTGGGGGACAGCATATGTCTATATTTTTCATATCTCTGCTTATCGACAGTATACAACGGATATATAAGATACTGTGTAGCTTCGTAATAAGCCGAATACCTATACCAAGCATTCGGATGATCCATCAGCTTGCGAAAGGCAATAAAATTACATTCATCCTCAAAACCGACACCCATCTGATGCGCAAGTTCATGCACATTCACAAAGGGATAAGATACCAGAGGAATACGTTGGTTGACGTGGGCTTCCAAAGTAAAAGGATTGAAGTAACCCGACACCGAAAAGTAGGAAATAATTGTACTGGATAAAGGAGATTTTCCATGTATTTGGCTATGGCACAACATATCCTTAAACACCGTATCCTGCCTCATCCATTCCTGCAGATCTTTGCCAACTCCTCTCCTTTCCCGGCCATTCAAGACTAAACTATCCCTCAGATCGTTTGTAATACCTATATATTTTTCAATCACTTGTGCATAGTCTTCTATAGAGATACTTTTCACGTCAAGACCGATTTGATCGGCTAGCGGAACCCGAAAGTAATTCAATCCCCAGTTGACATAGAAAAAGGTATAGAGAAAGGTGATCAACGCAACAAGCTGTATCATCCTGCAAACAGCATCCTGCCATTTCTTCCGAAATAAAGCGCTTATTCCCCTGTACAAAAGCACGACAAACAGCACGACAACCATACCATACATCAAGTCCCCCACACTAAAGGGAAGCCAGGAAAAAAGAATAATGGACAAAAAGGAAAATTTGGGATAGAAACCTCGGGAATAATACTGCTCAACCCAATGTGGATTGCTTTGCACTATACCGATAAACAATTGGAGCAATAGGCATATGACAATTACCCCCAGATAGAATCTGTTTTTACCCTTTGCTACCCTGCCCCAATCAACTTTCATTTTCGTAGTACAACTTATAGTAGTTCATCCCCTTGTCTTCGTCAAATCCATGCTCCAGGTATTCTCGCTTTCCGTGTACATATACATGAAAATTCTTGTCCAGCTTGATGACACTTTTATAGTTGGACTGCATCTTCTTGACAGCAGGGGCCGCAATGGCAAAATTGCTTTGAAATGGTTGGTCAAATTCTTCGGAAAAAGATTCCTTATAGTCGTTGAACAAGCTTGCCGCCTGCGGATTGCCAATGACTTCTTCCTCAAATTCAGCACTGTCAAACGTTTCTTTGGACTTGAAATAGTTCATGGAACGATTCAGCAGGTCGATCTTGTCAGCCGTTTGCAGTTCAAACACTTCGTCCAGCTTTTCGTTGACAAAGTTCTTGTACACCTTCATGATATTCCCGGTCTGCTGGTACTCGTCGTTCCGGTATTTGAGCTGCAAAAAGCTATCCTTCCAATACACGGCTTCAGAGGAGTTTGTCTGGTCTACGACCAATACCTTATAGCCTTCTTCTTGCTCATCATTCACGATGACGACACCCTTGTCCAGTTTGTTGATATTGATAGCCTCCTGTTCGTAGTTGAGCTGAAAACCTCCTTGATTCGGGTAGACTTTGAGATAAGCTTCTTTATTTTCGGATTTGAAGATACCGACAGCTTCTCTATCCTCTCCTTCCATCTGCACGTTTTTCAAACGGACAATATACAGTTCGCCCGACTTTATCTTGGGATGTTCCGAGATCTCGTACAGGTGCTTCGCAATTTCCTGGCTATAGGCGTGGAATTCGATTTCCTTGTCAAATAGTTTCTTGGTAAAGTGGTACACCTCGTTGAGCTGAAGCTCCTCGTTGGGATGAAAGAAGCGGTACACTTCCTTCACTTTGGCAAAGGGTTTCATAAAATATTGCATCAGCAGGTCGGGAAGCACTTCGTCTCCCTGTAGGGATACAGGTTCTTCAGATAATATATAAAATTCCTCATTGGCCTTATTGCCTACGTGATGGATAGATAAGTGTTCTAAAACGGCATCTTGATGAAAAAACATGGCTCAAAGTAAAAATTAAAAAGTCATAAATCAAAGAGTATATCCTTATTTTTCCCGCTGATCAGCACAGATCTATTTCTCCCTGCGAGTATCTGCAAATCAAAATCTACGTCCATCTGCGGGAAATTAAAAAAACACATCAATCGCCACTCTATACGTCTCCACATGCACATTTACAATGTCTCGGATATCAGGCGAATATCCTCCTCCCATGCTGATCTGCACAGGCACCTGTCGGTCCCGGCATAATTGCAAAACCAACCTATCCCGCCGTCTACAACCTTCCGGCGATACGTTCAGCTTCCCCAGCTTATCCGTGTCCAAAATATCCACCCCGGCTTGGTAAAAGACAAAGTCTGGTTTTACAGTAGAAAACAACGCAACAAGGTTCTTTTCCAAGAGCTCCAGATATACCTCGTCCCCTATACCATCATCCAATCCCACATCCACATGCGACTGTGCCTTGACGAATGGAAAATTCTTTTCCCCATGCATCGAAAAGGTTACAATATCACGATGTTTTTCAAAAATATCGGCTGTACCATTGCCTTGATGTACATCCAGATCCACGATCAAAATACGCTTTGCCATATCCTGATAGTGGAGATAAGCTGCGGCAACAGCCTGATCATTCATCAAACAAAACCCCTCTCCAAAATCCCGACCTGCATGATGTGTACCTCCCGCCGTATTGAGCGACACTCCATATTCTATAGCATACAAAGCAGACTTGATCGTACCATCCACAATGTAACGTTCCCTATCGACCAAACCCTGCGACAACGGAAAACCGATACGCCTAACCATTCGGGCATCCAATGTCAGATCAAACAACCGACGTATGTAAGAGGAATCATGCGCCAGACAAGCCGTATCAAAATCTATCCGATCCGGTTCAAAGAAATTAGCCTCCGTAACCAATCCCTGATAAAGCAACTGTTGCGGTATAAGTTCATACTTCAACATCGGAAAACGATGACCTGCCGGCAAAGGATGTATATAACTGTTATGGTGTGCTATTTTTAACAATTTCAATCAATTTTGTTAGGTACGAAAATACGGGGTGCACGACAGATTTCCGTTATATCTCCAATATGCGTTTTATTGTCATTCTGAGTGCCAACGAAGAATCTATACGGCATGCTTTTTCAGATCGTTATTCATCTTTTGTCTGTTTTTAACGGCATTCATGATTACTTCGTAATTCGGTAACCCTCAGGATGACAAACGGATTTTTGTCGTATACAAAAGTACGAAGAACTAAATTATTATTATCTTAGTGGCAATCAAAATTCGTACTATCCGTAGTGTTGAGCGAAGCGGTCACTACGGATCAATAATAAGATGGAGTCTGAGACTCCTATCCATTTTTCAAAGTTCGTAGAGACCCTACGGAACTCTACGAACAGTAAGACGGTATTTTCAACATCAACACAAAAGATAAAACAATCTAAATGGAAGAAACAAAATCATTACCCCAACTCAGCTCTGAAGAAATCCGTGTATTAGGTTCTTTATTGGAAAAGTCAAGGACAACACCAGAATATTATCCTATGACCATCAACGCCCTGCAAGCAGCATGTAATCAAAAAACTTCCCGAAAACCCGTGGTATCCTACGATGAGAATACCATCATATCCACATTGGATTCGTTGAAAAAAAAGGGCTTGGTATCGACCGTAGTGGGTGGTGGTAGCCGGGTGACCAAATACAAACACAATCTCGCTATACAATATCCATTGGTTCCGGCCGAATTGGCGGCACTTTGCCTGCTCTTCTTGCGCGGCCCATTGACCGCAGGAGAGATCAATTCCAATTCCGGCAGGCTATACGAGTTCGAAACGCTGGACGAAGTACAGGAATTGTTGAACAAATTGTCGGAGGACGAAGCGGCCTATGTCAAACTCCTACCCAAACGTCCAGGCCAGAAAGAAGCTCGTTATATACATCTTTTTGGAGAATTCAACGAAGAAGAATACGAAACCTCCTATCCTTCAACAACAGCTAACCCTAATCAAGTTCAGGCTTTGGAAGAACGTGTGGCCACGCTTGAAGAGCAGTTGGCAACATTACGGGAAGAGTTTGACAAGCTATTGGCGGAGCTCACCTAAAACCAACGCAGATGAGATATTTTTTCTTTTTGATCATTGCTCTTGTGACTGTTTTCCAAGCAGGAGCACAATCTTTTGTTCCTCTCCTAGAGGGTGTCAAATCCGGTTTTCGGGGATTGGCGACACATGGTAAACAGACCGTCTGGGTCAGTGGTAGCAACGGAACTATTGGCTACTCCACAAACCAAGGGAAAGATTGGAACTGGGTCAATCCCAAAGGGTACGAAACTTTTGACTTTAGGGATATCGAGGTTTTTTCAGCCAAAGAAGCCGTGGTCATGAGCTCAGGCACACCCACAGTCATTCTACGGACGACAGATGCCGGACGTACGTGGAAGGAAGTCTTTAGCGATGACAGACCAGCTATTTTCCTGAATGCCATTGCTTTTGAGGGTAAGAAAGGATATGCATTGGGAGATCCCATAGACGGGTTATTCCAACTTTTCACGACAACCGATAAAGGAAAGACATGGAAAGATATCAGTCAGGATATGGTACTTTTTGCCGATCAAGGTGAAATTGCATTTGCTGCTTCCGGGTCTTCCATTCAACTGCTCAAAGATATTTTGTACATCGGCACAGGGGGGAAATATTCGAGCATATTCGCTTATAACCCGAAAGCTTTGCGTGTGGACAAGTACGATTGCCCGATATGGTCAGGGCAGGCATCGACGGGTGTATTTGCCATAGATTTTTGGGACAAGAACTACGGAATAGTGGTTGGCGGCAACTATATGGATGATAAGGAAAGCCCTAACAATGTACTGATCACTCGTGACGGTGGTCTATCCTGGATCAAACCTCAAACAGGTGTGCACGGTTATCGATCGGATGTAGTGCTCTTAACCAAAGATCGTGTGCTCGCCACGGGAACATCCGGGACGGATTTTTCGGAAGACGGTGGCATAAACTGGAAAAACATCTCTTATCTGAGCTTCAATACCCTGGCCAAGACTAAGGATGGAAAAAGTATCTATGCTGCCGGATCAGAAGGAAAGGTGTACAAAATAGTTTTGTAGATTTGGTTTTTCGATTTATGATCGAAAGACCAAATCTATCCTATATTTACCACCTTATGCGTTTTGCCGTTGAAACTGAATGTATCGCCTAATGATAGGCCAACCAATAACCTTCCAATAGGAGATTGTGGAGAAACGCAAAAAACCTGCTCTTCGTCTATTTTTACCTGACCGATACTGATTGCCATAAAATAATACCCTGAGTCGGTTTGTACCAGACTACCTAAGCTAATAATCGGAGATTCTCTAAACGGGATTAATTGATCCAAGGTATTCAAGTCACGTTCAGCTATAGCCAATTGTTGATGATAACGATTTAGATCCTGTTGGATCATTTCACGGCTCGTTTCATACTTATCGCCTGCGCTGCTTTTGGTTTCTTCCTGCAAAGCAGATGTAGCATCTCCGATAGCGGTTTGGATTTCCTGTATACGCTTATTTACGTGATCCCTGCAATATTCCAATACGAATTCTTTGTCCATGATAGGAGTTTGGGTTCTATATCAAAGAGATAAGCACCTGTAGTACTACAGGTGCTTATCTCTAAATTCTAAACAGTAGTCGCCTCTGGGCAGACCTGTTTTGTCAACGATTACTCACCGTCAAAAGTTACTTTGACCAAATGCCTGTCGATCTCCCATTTTCCCGTACCTTCTTCACCGATCACATCAAACAGTTCGAGTATCCTTCTGGCCACATACTCCTCTTCGATCTGCTCTTCCAAGAACCACTGTAAGAAATTGAATGTCACAAAATCCTTTCCCTTCATACATTTGTCCGCAATATTGTTAAATTGCTCGGTCACGAACATTTCCTGCTCCAAAGTCTGCTCAAAAACACCTCTGAACGATTCGAAATCCACCGGAATATTTGTTATTTCCGGAGAAATGGCACGTCCACCTCTATTGCTGATATAATGGAAAATTTTCAACATATGTTCGCGCTCTTCATCAGATTGCTTAGCAAAAAATTTTGCTGCATTGTCCAATCCTTGATCATCACACCAAGCGGACATAGCCAAGTATAGCGATGAGGAATGTGCCTCGACTTTGATTTGAGCATTCAATATATTTTCTATCTCTTCGGACAAAGATGATTTTAATTTCAATAGATCTTTCATATCACTCGTTTTTTATTTACTGTCTTTTTTTTAAACACAACAATAATTTCCCGTTATTGTTTGGTACAAAGATAAAACCAATGAAAGGGATATGACGAAGAAAAGTACAATACGAATTCAGTCTAAATTAGCCACCCAAATAGCTAACTTATTTGGAATCAGTATAATTTCAGATAGAAAATGATGCAGGGACATGAATAACTTTGGGCTTGGGCCCAATCAAAATTAGAAGGCGGCAAAGACAGCACCCCGTTGTAGGATAGCTTTTACTTCACCTTTCAGTTCCAGAACAAACTTTGCTCCGGACAAGAGCTCACGCAGATTGAGAATATCCTCTACGGTCAATAGGAAACAACGCTCTGTCCGAAAAGGCATGACGATCTCAAAGTCCGAAGAGCGGGACGAATCGCACAGCATCTTCTCGATATCGATAGCGTCGATCCTTTTCTTGAAATGGATAAAATCACTGACCTTGAATGCCGTCGTTGTATGTTGGAATTCCAACCAATAGCAATTCTTTCTACTGCACTGATACACTGCTCCAAAATCGGTCTTGAATACTTCCTCTACGTGTGCTAACGGACAAACCATCTTTCCAAATCAACTACTTATTGTTCCTACTTTTTATAACTAAGCCGAGCAAAAATAACTTTTGTTAAGAATTAATCCAAATAAAAAAGCGACTATTTTTAGTCGCTCTTTAAAATTTTATGAAATATACTTTAAAGTTACGAAGTTATGATGGTGAAGTAGGTTATGGGGACAAGGTTTAGTCATAACTACATCACCACCGTCACTATCATCACCTTTTAATTTAAAACTCGTTTTCTTCTTCTGCTGTCAACAATTCTTTGTGGTTGCTGACGTTTGTTCTGTTTTTGGTTTTATGTTTGTTGATCTGTCTTCTCAATGATTCTACAGCAATGTCTGTCGCTTCTTCAAAGGTTTTGGCCTGTGCTTTGGCAAAAAGTTGGCTGCCCGGAATATTCAATTTCAACTCCACCACTTTGTTTGCCTCGTCTTCCACGTTTTCCAATCTCAAATAACACACTCCTTCGATGATATTATCCAGATATTGCTCCAATTTGCTGGATTTGCGCTTAATGAAATCTATCAGTTTCTGATCTGCATCGAATTTAATGGATTGCACGATAATGTTCATTTTTCCTCCTTTTTTAAGCTTTTGGATGAGCTTGTTTGTAAATTGATTTTAAACGTTCTGCTGAGTTGTGCGTGTACACTTGGGTCGAGGCCAATCCAGCATGGCCCAATAATTCTTTGATCGCATTCAGATCCGCTCCGTTGTCCAAGAGGCTAGTCGCAAAACTGTGCCTTAAAACATGTGGGCTTCGCTTCTTCTGTGATGTTATCATCGACAGATACTTTTGGACTATCCTATAGATCAACTTGGGATATGCTTGCTTTCCTTCTTTAGTAACGACCAAACAGTCGGAAATGTTTGCTAAATTTTTCTGTTTTTTCTGTGTTATATATTTTTTTAGTTCATCGATTAAGGTTGTGTGCATCGGAACAAATCTTTCCTTGCTCCTCTTTCCGAATATACGGATTTTTTTATTGAAAAAATCAATATCCTGCTCTTTTATTTTCAATAATTCAGAAAGACGTATACCTGTTCCGAACAGTAGTTCCATAACAATAAAATCCCGATAGTTTTCGAAATCATCGTCCGTTTTTTCCCATGATTCCAACAGGTGGTTCAACTTGTCTTTTTCCACGACCGTAGGCAGTTTTTTCGGTGTTTTCAACACCTGTATCAAGCGCATAGGATCACTTTTTATCAGGTTCTCGCGAAGCAGGAATTTGTAATACGACCGCAATGCAGAGATAGCACGATTGATAGTGACGGCTTCCTTACCCTCTTCTTTCATTGTAGAAAGGTAATAGCGAACCAGTTTATGATCAATCTCTTCAAAAGGCACCGACTCCCGTTCCACAAACGCCATAAAACGGTTTATCTCCATCTCATACGCCGTGATGGTATGGAGAGAACAACGCTTTTCGTGCGTCAGATATGTCATAAACCGGCTTTTGTACATCCTTGCTTAAATTCTCCTTTAAGTTAGGACATAAATATGGAATTCTATAATAGTTTGCCGTAAAAGATTGTTAAAGTTTGTGAAATAGCTGGCGTAAGGATAAACGAAGTGATTCTTGTGACATAAATGGGCAGCTAAGGTGTATCTGTCTACCGCAGGCAGGCACACAAATATTAGTAAGCTATATAGGTAGCACGTATACATATCCCCCTTTGGAGGGGGGCGCGAAGGGAATAGCGTTGGGCAGGGGGAGGAAAAAGCTACAAAAACAATTGATAAATAACGTCTTGTATATAAATCCTCCCCCTACCCCCTCGGAGAGGGGGACAGTGATTAACAACGGTATCATGAAAACAAGTAGAGTGCAAGTAACTATAACATTAAAAGATGCTACAGGCTTGCGCCAGGCGAAAAAACAACGCTCGGTCTCGCCCTCCGCAATAAAATCTTACTTGAACCCTACAAAGCTGGCAAAGCACAGATTCTTGTGCAAGACATCTACCGCTGTGAATCCCACCTCTTTCAGCAGCTCCAACTGATACATTAGGCTTCTGGGCGAATCTTCCTTTGCAATGTAGGCAAATACATGATCACGATAGGCTTCGTCTTTCAGTCCCGTAAGGTATTGCCCATACCGATGGGTATAGATCAAATCCTGCAAGGGAGCCGTAGCTTGTTCAATCAGATCAAATATCCAGACACTTCCCCCCGGCTTCAACAAACCGTAGAGTTTGGCAAAAGCCGATTGCCAATCGTTATCATCACGCAAATGGTGCAATACAGCAGTAGCAATGATCACATCAAAAGACTGTTCGGGGAAGTCTACACGACGGAAATCACCTTGGAAAATCCGGGTATTACCTCCGCTATTGACTGCCTCTACCCGCTCCTTTGCTTTATCGAGCATGGGTCGGCTCAGATCTACTAACGTAATATCCAACGGGTTGACATATTCCAACAATTTGACATCGTAATTGCCTGCTCCACAACCGATATCCAGTACCGAAGATCCTTTAGGATAAATGGTGGCAATACTTTCCGCAATCAATTGCATATTGAACGAAGCATCCAATGTAGTCACCTGCCCTGTCTCCAGATTGGAAAAACGTGCCACATCCTTGTCAAAACGTTCTTCAATTTCCTTTAAGGTTGATTTGTCTTGCATAGTTCTCCGGATTATCTATTCAAAGCTAACATTTGCTTAGATTATTTCCTACATTTGAAGATAAAGAGATAAACATATGAAGTTATATACCATAGACACTGGATATTTCAAGCTCGATGGCGGAGCGATGTTTGGCGTGGTGCCCAAATCCCTGTGGCAACGCACCAACCCGGCCGATGCCAACAACCTCTGTACCTGGACCAACCGATTACTGCTGATCGAAGACGGCAAAAGACTGACCTTGGTGGACACAGCCATAGGCGACAAGCAGGATGATAAATTCTTCAGCCATTATTATCTACACGGAGACGATACCTTAGACAAATCTTTGGCAAAGCACGGTTTCCACCGGGACGATATTACGGACGTATTTTTGACCCATCTGCATTTTGACCATTGTGGTGGCGCCATCAAACGGGAAGGTGAAAAACTGGTTCCGGCTTTCAAAAATGCCCGATTTTGGTCCAACGAGAAGCACTGGAACTGGGCAACAAATCCCAATCCCCGGGAAAAAGCCTCTTTTCTACGGGAAAACATCCTGCCTATACAGGAAAGCGGACAACTGAACTTTCTGGAGGAAGGACAAAACTATGCCGACAATATCGCCATTCGCTACGCTTATGGGCATACCGAAGCCATGATGCTCCCGCAGATACAGTACAAAGACAAGACCATCCTCTATATGGCCGACCTGCTGCCGTCAGTTGGGCACATCCCTATCCCCTACGTCATGGGCTACGATGTACGCCCTTTGGTCACCATGGACGAAAGGCAATCCTACTGGGAAGAGATCGTGGACAAAGAATATATATTGATGTTCGAGCACGATCCCGTGAACGAATGCTGTACGCTCCAACGTACCGAAAAAGGTATTCGTGTAAAAGATATCTTTAAATTGAGTGAGGTATAGGCTGATTTCTTTAGTTTCCAAGTTTGGAACCAAAGAAATCATAGAACACCGGTTTATTCGATCTTTTCATTACATTTGTACTAACAATTTTAGTATAAATGAAGAGCTCCGGAACAACAGACCTACCACTCCACTACGGAAAAGTACCTCCTTGGCTTTATGAAAGGATGTCATCCCTAGGTCTATCAATCATCGAAGCCATCCTGATCGATTATGGCAAAGAAGAAGTTTTAAGACGATTGGCGGATCCATTTTGGTTTCAAAGCTTTGGGGCAGTCATGGGCATGGACTGGCATTCGTCCGGCATCACGACTTCGGTCATGGGTGCACTCAAGCGAGCGATCAATCCCCAAGCAACCTCATTGGGCATCTATATCTGCGGTGGCAAAGGACAATTCTCCAGGGAAACACCCGCAGAGCTGATCCGTATAGCAGATCAGACAGGTCTGGATGGCCATAAACTCGTTCATGCCAGCAAACTCTCGGCCAAGGTAGACAATACAGCCATTCAAGATGGTTATCAACTGTACTTGCACAATTTCATCCTGACAGACAATGGAAGCTGGGCTGTCGTCCAACAGGGTATGCACAAACAAGATGGTACAGCTAGGCGATACCATTGGCATTCGGAAAACATCCAATCTTTTGTCGAAGAGCCGCACACCGGTATCAATGGTATTTCGCAGGGTAGGATATTAAACCTGACTGCTTCGGGAGCAGCTGCAAACAGAAACGGTATCCTACAGATTTCGCAAGAAGAGTCCACTAAGATTTTGCAGGATTTTCGTCGGCTCATGATGCCGGGGCATCATGATGTCCGTTCGACGGATGTAGACCTCAAACGCCTCGGATCCTTACTTTATGTGACGCGCGAATTGCAGTTGGATCATTTTGAGGATTTGCTGTTATTGAAAGGTGTAGGGCCACGAACCATGCAATCACTAGCACTTGTCAGTGAGGTCATACACGGCGCACCTTCACGTTTTAGCGATCCTGCCCGTTTTTCATTTGCCCATGGAGGCAAAGATGGACATCCTTTTCCGGTACCCATCAAAGTTTATGATGAAAGTATACAGATTTTACAGAAAGGCGTAGAACGTTCCAAACTCGGTCATGCAGACAAATTAAAAACGATCAATAAACTACACCAACTGGTCATAAAGACAGAAGAACATTTTACGCCCAACTTTGATGTGCAACAGGTCATCGGACAGGAACGGACAGATTCTTGGAAGTATGGCGGCAGAACAGTCATGGGAAAAGCCAAAAGACCAT
>Ga0182746_1000156_pt1 | contig 116744 bp, 108 predicted proteins | sample eDN3rd30CBELigOP_FD_128881 | JGI IMG/M metagenome (GOLD analysis project Ga0182746, IMG submission 128881) | Enriched Organic Plus compost microbial communities from Emeryville, California, USA - eDNA 3rd pass 30_C BE-Lig OP (version 2) (version 2) ...
AACCGGCAAAAGATGCCAAAGCACGTATCAACTGCAAGTAGATCATCGTATTCCGTTAGCAAGACAAGGTGCCGATACACCAGAGAACCTTAGGGTCCTTTGTCGCGCACATAACTTGTATTCTGCAATGAAATGGGGACTCGATTCTTGAGGTTCCGTTATAATGTTGCGGAAGACATCTGCGGAAAATGTAATGTTGAAAATCGTCCTTCAATTTGATCGGGATTGTTTTCGGCTGGGACATTCCTTAAACTGTAAACATGAAAAAGCTTATACTGGTGTTCGGTTTATTGTTGTCTTCTCTAGCATGGGCAAAAGGAACAGCGAAAAAAGTGACGTTGATCACCATGGATATTCCGCCGTTTATGAGTCCGCGGCTGCCAGAAGATGGCGCGGCTATTTATGCTCTTCGGCAGATTTTCAAGAAAATGGGCTACGGCCTGGAGGTACGATTCGTACCGATTCAAAGAACCCGCAATGTGGGCATGGGCGATCCCAAAGTTCACGGCTTTTTTCCTTCGTTTGTTGATGATGATTTTGTGCAAGGTATGACTTTGTCCAAGATTGTTTACAAAACACCGTGGGTGATCGCGGAACGAAAAGACAAACCCATCCATTGGAAAACGGCCACCGATCTTCTTAAGTACAAGGGCGGTAATGTCGGCGGTTATACTTTGCGCTCGCAAGTGGCGAGTGCTTTTAAGGATCATGAAGACGCTTTAATGCCCGCACCGCAGGATGTTTCCAACATTTTAATGCTCGCCAATAAACGTGTGGATTATATTTTCATCGATCAAAACGTTTTTTAGTTCATCTTGGCCACGGTTCCGGAGGTGCAGCCTTACGCGGCCTCGTTGCAAATCAATGCTAAGATCGTCGCTCTGAATGAATACGGTGTTGCTTTCAAGCAAAACGCCGAAAGCCGTAAGATCGTGGAAGAGTTCAATAAGACCGCGCGGGAAGAAGACTTCACCAAATCCGTTGAAAGCTACATCAAAACTCACATGTCACAAGAGGAAAGGCCGGAGAAAAAATAATTTCTACAACTCCGGCGGTTTCTTTTTACTTTCCAGCGGTGATAGCGTCAGATACAGCGCCGGAACCACGAACAATGTCAGCAGTGTGGAAACCAGCGTACCACCGATGATCGAAAGCCCCATCGGAGTGCGTGTTTCAGAACCGATACTGTGACCAATCACCAGCGGCAAAGCGGCCGCCACCGTTGCGACCGATGTCATTAAGATAGGGCGCAAACGAACCGGGCAGGCTTCAAGAAGAGCTTTGGAAATGTCTTTTTCTCCGTGGCGGCGCACTTGATTCGTAAACTCCACCAGCAAGATCGAGTTTTTCTTGGCAATACCCATCAAGACAATCAATCCGATAAAGCTAAAAAGATTCAAAGACACGTCAAACATCCACAAGGCCACCAGAGCTCCCGTCACACTGAAAGGCAGAGCCACTAAAACCGTGACCGGATGGATGAAAGAGTTAAACTGCACCGCTAAAATCATATAAGCGACAAGAACACCGACAAGCATCGCAGAGTAAAGACTCTTGAACGATTCAGAGAAACCCGCGGAAGCCCCTTCCAAAGCAAAAGAATAACCTTGCGGCAGAATTTCCTTAGCGATGGCTCCGGCGCGTTCCAAAACGTAAGCCTGCGATTGGCCCGGAGCTAAGTTACCAAAAACAGAAATCGCGCGTTGACGGTTGACACGGCTGATGCCCTGGATCGCTTTTTCCTCTTTGATATTTACAAGCTGAGAAAGCGGAATCAGATTGCCGAAATTATTGCGCACATAAAGACGTTTGAAATCTTCAGGCTTACGGATTTGCTCTTCGATAAATTTAAAACGGATGTCATAGCGGCGACCGTCGGCGGTGTAGCGGCCTTCACGCAGACCACCTACGCCGGCGGAAAGAATTTGTCCGACTTCTTCGACTGAAACTCCACGCAAAGCCATGGCATTACGCTGCGGAGTTAAAACCAATTCGGGAATACCAACACGGAAATCCGTATCCAGATCGACAGCAAGGTTTTCTTTTTCCAGTCGCTCCATCAACTCGTTGGATTTTGCGAGCAGCACGCTTAAGTCCGGTCCGCGCAAGTTCACAGCCACAGGATTTTGACGGCCTGAGGAAAGATTGCGCGCGGAAATATCACGCATGGAAACGCGCATGTCTTTAATTTTGCGGAATTCCTTACGCCACTTGTTCATGATTTCGACGTGACCGAGCTGTCGCTCCGCTCGCGGCTTCAAAGCGACAGGCAAGAACACTTGGTTCACATTGGAAGAACCACCGCCGCCACCGACGGAGACAACGAATCCTTCAACATCGGCGTCTTCTTTCAGAATGGCTTCCAGTTTTTCGGCTTCACGGCTGGTGGCCTCCAGCGAAGTTCCCGGCGGCATCTGCGCGTTGATAATGACAAAATTTTGGTCTTGAGCGGGAACAAACTCCTGACGCACTTTCGTGATCAAGAATAAAGACACAACAAACAAGACCAGCGAGGTTCCGACGACAATATATTTATAACGAAGTGTTCCGTGCAGGATTCTTTGGTAAGCGTGAGAGAACTTCTCAAACATCTCATCGAGGAAATGCTCTAAGCGCGACACCTTGGGCTCACTGCTCAGCAGAGCGGCCGCACGCATCGGCGTGATTGTCACAGCTTCCAACAAAGAAAGCGCCACGGCGGCACTCATCGTGATCCCGAATTGGAAAAAGAATTTCCCGATAATACCTTCCATGAAAACGACGGGGAGGAAAACCGCGATGACCGCCAAGGTTGCTGCAATCGCCGCAGGTAAAACCTCTTTGGCGCCATCGGAGGCCGCTTTTGCCGAACCTTTACCCATGCGATAATGGCGCACGATATTTTCCAAAAGCATGATGGCATCATCCACCACAATGGAGATCGACAGTGTCAGCGCAAGTAAAGTGAAAAGATTAAGGGTGAATCCCGAAAAATAAAGAATCGTAAATGTTCCAACAATGGAGGTGGGAATGGAAAAGAGAATATTCACCGCGGCTTGAATGCTCCCAAGGAAGAGGAAACACACAAGAATAGTAATCAAAGCCGCGACCCACAGTTTTTCAATGGTCAAATTCACCGTGGCTTCGGTGGGCAAAGTGAAATCCACATTCACACGGTAGTTAAAGCCTTTAGGAAAAGAATCTTTAATGGCGGCAAGTTTTTCGCGCACTTCGCGGGCCACCGTGACCTCATTGGTTCCGCGCTGTTTGCGCACGGAAATGGAAACGGCGCCTTTGCCATCGACACGAGCCATACGGCGGATGTCGGAAAGACCGTCTTCGACCCGGGCGACGTCGCGGATAAAAATCTCACGATCATAAATGCGCTGTCCGCCGCGCTGAAGAATTTGAATGTTCGCCACTTCATCAACATTCACAGCCTCGCCGAGCCAGCGCACCCGCAACTCACGCTGGCCTTCGGTGAATTGACCGGCGGCACTTTCCAAGTGCTGAGTGCTGATCGCGTTCACAACGTCACTTAGAGTTAAATAATATTGCGCAAGCTTGCGCGGATCGACCCAGATGCGCAGATTTCTTTCACTGAAACCTTGAATGCTCACTTCACCCACGCCCGGCAAGAAACGGATCTGGTCGAGCAGGTAATTCTGAGTCCAGTTAATCATGTCCCGCAAGGAAGCTTCGCCATAAACGGAAAGAATAATGATCGGGTCTTCTTCGGGATTTTGCTTACGAATCGTCGCCGGATCCACACCCGGAGGCCAGCGCATGCGCCCTAACGCTGTTTGCACTTCTTGCAGAACGACGTCGACGTTACGGTTGATATCAAACTCCAAAGTGACAGAGCCCGCGCCTTGACGGGCGGAGGAACGCATTTCTTTAATACCTTCGATGGCAAGAAGTCGTTCCTCGATAGGATCGATGAGTTCAGCTTCGACGACTTCGGGAGCCGCGCCTTCATAAGTCACAGAGATGCTGACCACGGGAAAGTCGACGTCGGGGAGTTGACTGATGCCCATGCGGTTGAGACAGATCGCTCCAAAGACAATCAGAGCAAACATCAGAACCCACGCAAAAACGGGTCGGCGAATCGAAAGGTCGATCAAATTCATATTTGACTCCTCAGGTCCGGCACGACGCTATGTATGCAGAAAAAAGTACCAGAACCTATTTTTTGGCGGAGGCGGGCTCCTTGTAGTCGGGGCGGAGTTTGCCTCGGTGGCACATGTAGCATGTGGACATGGGGCCTTTTTTACCGTCAAAACCGTTTTCTTTGAGCATTTGAGTGATCTTCATGTGCTCTTTTCCGACTTTGAAGGATTTTTTGGAATCATCGCGGAAGTTCTGCACGTTGTGACACTCAGTGCAAGTCACGCCCAGTTCGCGGGAGATGGTAATCATCTGGTCGCGAATGGTTTCTTCTTTGGTCACAAACTTAGTAACGGACTCGGAATGAGCTTGCGGAATCAGCAGAAGCAAAATGGTGAGTAAAATGAGGCCGTACATGTTTGAAGCGCGCTGCATAAAGATAGCTTGGCGAAGACCTCGGCGGAGATCAAGTCAGACCCCGATTTCTTGACTGGTTCTAGACCCAAGTGTAACCATAAATGTCAGTCTCTTCTTACCCTTGGAGCTCAAGCATGAAAATTAAGCACTGTGAGGACCTAAATACTCTGGTCTCCCTCAGCAAACGTCGTGGATTCGTCTTTCAATCGAGTGAGATCTATGGAGGTCTTGCGAGCTGTTGGGATTACGGTCCTCTCGGTTCTCTGATGAAATTGAACGTCAAGCGCGCATGGTGGAATGCCATGACCCGCCGTTCTGACATCGTGGGTATTGATGCGGCGATTTTGATGCATCCGATGGTGTGGAAGGCTTCCGGTCACGTCGATGGTTTCAGCGATCCGCTCGTGGATTGCAAAGACTGTAAGACGCGTTTCCGTGCGGATAACACCGAATCTTATATCAAAGAAAAAAAATGCCCGAACTGCGGCAGCAAAAATCTTTCCGAAGAAAGAAACTTCAATTTGATGTTCAAAACGCACATGGGTCCGGTGGAGGATTCCGGCAGCGTGATTTACCTGCGCCCGGAAACCGCGCAAGGTCACTTCGTGAATTTCCAGAACTGCCAGCAGTCTTCACGCTACAAGATTCCTTTCGGGATCGCGGCGATCGGAAAATCCTTCCGTAACGAAATCACGCCCGGAAACTTTATTTTCCGTACCCGTGAATTCGAACAAATGGAGATGCAATACTTTGTAAAACCCGGCACGGATGAAAAATACTTCGCTGAATGGAAAGAGCGCCGCTGGAATTTCTATATCAAGTACGGCATCAATCCTGAAAATCTGCGCTTTAAAGATCACGACAAGCTCGCGCACTACGCTCGCGCGGCTGTGGACGTGGAATACAAATTCCCAATGGGTTTTTCTGAGCTGGAAGGTATTCACAATCGTTCCGACTTTGACTTGAGCCAGCACTCGAAATTCTCCGGTAAAAATCTGGAGTACTTCGACGAAGCGAACAAGGAAAAATACATTCCTTACGTTATCGAGACCGCTGTGGGTTGCGACCGTTTGTTCCTGGCGTTCCTGTGTGATGCTTACCGTGAAGAGATCACCACTGATGATGCGGGTAAAGAAGACGTGCGCGTGGTGCTCGGCTTGCATCCGGAAATTGCGCCGATCAAAGTGGCGGTGTTGCCTCTTTCTAAAAAAGAAGAGCTGACCACTGTCGCGGAAAAACTGCGTGATCAATTGGCGGAAGATTTCGATGTCACTTATGATGAGACGGCGTCCATCGGAAAACGCTATCGTCGTCAAGACGAAGTGGGTACTCCGTTCTGCGTGACTGTCGACTTTGAAACAGCGGGAGATCAAGCTGTGACCGTTCGTCACCGTGATAAGATGACTCAAGAGCGTGTTGCTATGTCACAGCTTAATTCTTACATTGCTGCAAAACTAAAAACGTTTAATCAGTAATCCTTACTTTCCGCTGCCCGAGCGGGTTTGTTCCTCGCTCGGGCGGCGTTCCACATCCCTCCGCGAACCTTTTTTTTAGATTCGACTAAGATTTCATCAAATTTTTGCTTTTATTGTTGCGTGTCAATTCGCATTTCACTTTGCAAACACCCGGACCATGGTCTGTAATCTTTTGCGAATTGGAGGGGAATCTATGGAATTTCTTACGAAAATAGCACAAGCATTTGAACACGGTGGTTTCTGGATGTGGCCGATCTTATTGATCCAAGTTACTTCCATCGCCATCATCATCGAAAGAGCGTACGCACTTTTTGTTCGCCGCAAACTGAACCAAACTCAGTTCGCGTTGGGTTTTGAAGAATCCATCCGTCGCGGTGAAATGGATAGCATCATCTCTAAAGCGCAAGCGGCAGCAGGTGAAAATCCAGTGGCTCGCGCGATCGCAGCAGGTGCTTTGGCAGCTCGCAACCTCGGCGGTAAAGAAGAGATCCAAGGTAAAATGGACGAAGTTCTTCTTGAAGAAAACGCGCACCTTGATCACCGCACAGCTTTCTTGTCTATGCTTGGTAACGTCGCAACTCTGACAGGTCTTCTTGGTACCATCACTGGTATGATCAAGTCCTTCGCGGCGGTGGCGTTTGCAAATCCTGCGGAAAAAGCATCTTTGCTTTCTGCCGGTATCTCTGAAGCGATGAACGCGACAGCTTACGGTTTGATCGCTGCGATCCCTGCGTTGGTTGCTTTCGCGATCTTGCAAAACCGTGCGAACCGTTTGGCTGAAGACCTCAACCAAGGCGGCTTGAAAGTTTACAACTGGCTCTCATACGCTTACGAGCCTTTGACTACGTACCACATCAAGACTTCTGCTAAATCCGAGCGCAACACTGAAGTGAACGCGTAAGCTTTAAGAGGTTTTAATGAAACACTCTAAGAAGCATTTGGATTTTGAAGTGAACCTGATTCCGTTCATTGACTTGTTGTCAGTGTCGATCTGCTTCCTTTTGATCACCGCTGTGTGGTTGAACGTCGGATCAATGAACGTGAAGCAAGCTGTCGGCGGACAAGCGCAAGAGGACACAAAAAAGAGTCCTCTTGTATGGATCCGCATGTCAGCTCAAGGCGATCTGGACCTGGAAGTGCAACAAAGCTCTCTGGTTCCAGCGTCCTTGCGCAAGCTTCGCGTCGCTCAACAAGACAAGAAGGTGAATTACGACGGTCTTGAGAAAGCGCTCTCCAGCTTAAAGCAGGTTGAGCCTTCCTTGAACACCGGCTTGATTCAGCCGACAGCTTCCACCTCTTATGAGGACATCATTGACGTGATGGACAAGCTGAAAAAGAGCGGAATGACGGACTTAGGCGTTTCTCCACTCTAACAGGAGGACTTTGTGATTTCTGACGGTATTTTAAAAGCATCCGTGCTCACCGGAACTTTGGAGGGTCACTCCATCATCACTCCGCGTGGGGCGAAGCTCAAAAGGCAAATCGCCGCCGATCTTCTTTTGACGGCGCTGATTGATGCTTTCTCTATTCTTGTGATCTTCCTTCTTATGAACTTCTCGAGCACAGGCGAAATCCTGATGATCGGTAAAAACCAGGAATTGCCCAAGGCGCACCTGGCGGACGTTTTGGAAAGAAATCCGGTGATTAAAATCGACGAAAATAAAATTTACGTCGAAGACAAGCTGGTCGACGCCAACACGATCACAGCGGAACTGCTGGATCTGCGCAAAAAGTACCAGGAACTGCATCCAAAAGAAGAGTTCCCGGGCATCGCGACGATTCAAGCTGACCGCCGCGTGAAGTACGAGTTCTTAAACCAGATTATTCTGGCGATGAACCAAGCGGGATACAGCGATATTAAATTTGCAGTAGTTGTTAAGTAGTAAGTAGGGACAGAGGGGGTCTCGATGATGAAAAAAGGACTTTTAATACTCTCTTTGTCGGTGGCAGCCGCGGCCCATGCGGATAATGCCCCGGCGGCGGGATCGACTCAAGATCTCCTGATTCAAAAACTCACCCAAGTGCAGTTAGGCCTGGCTCCAGCGGATCCCGCTAGAGCCGGTGTGCTTTTGCGCTTGGCCGATTTGCATGCAGAACGTGCGCGCCAGCTTTCCATGAAAGAATTGGCGGATGGTTGCACCGTTTGTAAAGCGGGCGAAAAAGACCGCGAAAAAGCTTTGAACTTTTACTCTGAGGCTTTGACCAAGGTTCCGCCGAGCTCTGTGGCGAAAGTGCATTTGCAAATGGGTCATCTCTATGAACTGCAAGGTCGCAATGAGCTGGCTGAAAAAAGCTACCAAGCGATGCTGAGCACTTCATCCTCTCCGGTTGAGATGGCGGAAGCGAATCTGTCCCTGGCTGAAATGGCTTTCAGAAAATCTGATTTCCAAAAAGCGCAAGGCTTGTACGAAAAAGTTCTTGCGACGGAAGGAGCGAGCTCTCAAGGTTTAGCGGCTTACCGCAAAGCTTGGTGCGCTTTCCGTATGGGCAATATGGAGCAATCCATGGCGCAACTTCAGGAAATTTTGAAAAATCCGAAGTTGCAATCTCGCATGGCTTCCGCTCGCGGCGTGGCTGATGTGCAATTCCTCGAAGAAGTCTCCCGTGACCTGGGCACCTTCATGGCGGCCCGTGGAATTAAAGACGGCGATGCGGAAACTCTCTATAATTTGTCTCCAGAGCCTTTCAAACTTCAGCAAGTCACTTTGCTGGCGCGTGAAGGTTTGCGTTTGGATCAAAAAGAACAAGACCTGAAAGTTTGGGACTTTGTTTATCAAAAACAAAGCGATCCTAAAGCGCGTCTGGAAGCACAAGTGCGCATGGCGCAGTTGAATTTCGATCTTAAAAACACAGCCGCTGCGGCGAAGTCTTATCAAATGGCTTTGAATCTGTGGGGCGGTACTGATTGCACTTTGGCTTCTTGCGAAGAGTCCGCCAAAGGCTTGCGTCAGTTCGTTGTCGGCTGGAATCGTATTGAAAACAGCAAACCGAGTGCGGAATTGCTGACAGCTTACGAAGAATATTTCAAAGTTTTCAGCGAAGACGAAGATATGTATGTTTGGGGCGCGCAAGCGGCGGCGACAGCGGGTAACTACGCTCAAGCTGTGCAGTGGAATGCTCTGGCAAATAAAGTGATCCTGGCGAAGTATAACGCCGAAAAAGACGCCGCTCAAAAGAAATCCCAGGCTGAAAAGCTTGAGAAGAATCTTCTTTTGGGTATCGAAAACGCGGAAAAATCCAAAGACGAAAAACTTTTGGCAGCGGCTCAGGATGATTACCTCACCAAGTCCGTCTTGAAAGAAAAAGCTTTCGACGTTCAATACCAAAAAGCCTACGCGATCTACCAAAAGGGTGATTACGCGGCAGCGGCCTTGGAGTTGAAAGACCTTGCGATCAACGGCAAGGGTTCCCGCCAAATCCAAGTGCAAGCGGCGGAACTTTCTTTGGATGCTTTGGCTTTGTTGAAAGATGATGCCCGCATTCAATCCTGGTCTGCGGAATTTGCCGGCAAGTTTGCCGATAAAAAAGCCGAATTCCAGCAAATCCACCAAAAATCCATCCTGACTCAATCCGCGAAATTGGCGGAAGCGCAACCGGATCAAGCCTTGGCGGCGTTGTCAGGTTTCAATATGGCGGCGGCTTCTTCGGAAGATCGTAAAACCTACTTGAAGAATAAAATCCTCTTGAGCGAAAAGCTCAACAAGATCACCGAAGCTCGTGTGGCGACGGAAGATCTTTTGCGTGAACCGTCTTTGACCGCGGATGAGCGTGAATTCGCTCTGGGTCGTAAAGTTTGGTTCGCGGAGCTGGAACTTGATTTCGCGACGGCTTTGAAAGCCGCGGAACAAATGCAGTTCAAAGGTCTTTCTCAAGACGAGAAGATGCTGAAACTGGCGTTGTATTCCGAGCTCGCGGACAAGAGCCCGGCGACGTACTACACGCAGTATTTGAAACAATCCAAGGATGATGAAAAGAAAGCGTTGATCGCAACTCAGTTGATCCGCCTTTCTAAATCTCCGGCGAAAGATCTGGAAGCGTACAAAGGCTACTTCAAAAACAGCCCGGGTCTTTATGCTCGCGCCGCTTTGGAAGTTTACGGCATGACCAATGACCGTAAAGTTCTGGAAAAAGTCGCGAAAGAAAAAGGCAATAATAAACAAGACGCTTTCGTGATGATCGAAAAGATCCTGACTTTGGGTGATTTGAAGGCCGTGCGCGCGCAAATCGAAGCGCACAAGCTCGATACCAAAAATCAGGTCACAATTGCCAACAGTTTGAAGGCTCGTATCAAGTTGCTTGAAAAAGTCGATGCCATCGCTAACCGCGCGATCGCTAACGGCGACTGGGCTTCGCAGCTTTTGAGCTTGGACCTGGTGGCGAAAGAAAATGCGCGCTTCTACAGTGAAGCTTTGGCATTGCCGATGCCGCAAGGACTGACTCCTGAGCAAGAAAACGAATACCTGACGATCTTGTCTCAGCAAGTGGCGCCGAATCAAAACACCGCGACCATGGCGGAAACGAAAGTGAAAGAATTCTGGAGCCAGAAGTCGGCTTTGGATTCTTACCGTACTTTCGCCGCGCAAAACTTCAACTGGGCGAAATACACTCTGGAAGAAGTAGAAGCGGTGGCGGCGATTGCTCCGGAAGATCAAAAAGCGGCGTGGACAACAGCCGCGAACGAAATCAAAACCGCGGAAGGTGCTTTACAAAAGCCATCTTTGGCGGAAATGGAAAAAGCCCGCAACAATTTGAAACAAAATCCGTTTGCGGCAAGCGCCATCCAAGAGGCGATCGCCGTCGAGAAAAAAGCCCAGCGTAAGAGCATGGTGGAATATCTCGAAGGTCGTTTGGCTTCTTTGGCGAAAAAAGACAGTGAAGTGAAGGAGAAACAACAATGATGAAATACGCGTTGATGATCGTATTGACGGTTTCAGCCGGTGTGGCGATGGCGGCTCCAGAAGCGGCTAAGCCCGCGGCGAAGAAAGCTCAAGACATGAGCTTCGAAGATCTTTTGGTCAGCGGTCAGTATCATTTCTCTGACGAAGCTGTGACCACCGTGGAAGAAGATAAAGTTTTGAACAGTTTGATCGGCGTTCGCGCGGATTTCAAAGACCGCATGAAGCAGTCGTCGACTTTGGGTGAGGTAAAAGGCCAATGAGTCTTAGATTAGTCATTGAAGACAATGCAGGAAATATCACTCGCCAGATTCCGGTGACGGCAAAAAAGGCGCAGGTCATCCAGCGTATGGATACTCGCCGTCTTGAAGTCGTGACCAGCACTGCGGCCTTGGAGAAAAACAAAATCAAATTCTCCAAAATCGCGGATCTGGATTTTGATGAAATGAAAAATGAAAAACTTCCGCTGGGAAGTTTCGGGTCTTTGCGCCTGGTTCAGGAAGTCGCCGCGGTTCCCGTTGACGGCACTGTGAAAGAAGACGGCAAAAAAGATCTGAAAGCGTCGGTGCTTTTTGCATTGGCGATCTTCCTGCTTTTGCTTTCCATCGTACGTTTCGCGCCGAAAGAAAACGCGAAAGTGGTGGAAGAGCTGAAACAGCAGGTTGTTAAAATCGTGCAAACCAAAGAAATGAAAAAGCGCACGGTGGCTCCAACGACAAATATGATGGCGGATTCCACAGTGACCAAAATGCCAACGAAACGTGCCGAACTGGTGAAACGTTCCGGTGCTTTGGCCGCTTTGGGCAGCTTGCGTTCCGGTAAACAGCGTGGCGGCTTGAACCTCGGTGCTGTGAATACCACTGCCGGTGTCGGCTTGGGCGGAACCGGTGGCAGCGGCGGCGTGCAAACATCTCTTTACGGTAAAGGTATTACTTCCGCTCCTCTGGGTCCCGGTGCGAATATTGCCGGTGGCGGCGGTTACGGCACTAAGGGAAAAGGCGGCGGCCAAGCTGGCTACGGCAGTCTTTCTTTGGTGGGTTCCGCAGGCGGAGCTCCAGTGCCTCTCGGTGCTGAGGCGGAAGTCGCTCAAGGTTTGGATCGCTCCGCGATTGACGAAGTGATTCGTCGTAACTTGGGTCAAGTGCGCTTCTGTTACGAGCAAGCGTTGCAAGGCACGCCGAATTTGAGCGGCCGTGTGGCGATGGGCTTTGTGATCGGCGGCAATGGATTGGTGAAGTCCGCGCAAGTGGAAAACTCATCCATGGCGAATAAAGGTGTTGAAGATTGTATTACGATGCGTTTGAAAACGTGGAAGTTCCCCGTGCCTCAAGGAGGCGTGGATGTAAAAGTAACTTATCCGTTCGTTTTGCGCAGACAAGGTCAGGGGTAGAAAATGAAAATATTGTTGGCTGTAGTAACAAGCTTGATGTTTTTGACTGCTTGCGAGTTCCAGCAAGATCCGACAAAAGGGGCGCCCGATGCGGTTCGCGAGGGACGTTTGCCCGATGCGGAAAAACCGATTCCTCCCAAAGCGTTTCCTAAAGAAGCTTTGCAAATTGATGCTCCGGCTTTGGTGAATGGCCGTGTCGGATCTCCGGTGGAGTTTAAAATCCAGGGCCGCGTGATGGTTCCGGATGTGTCCTTCCAATTGTCCATCGACAATCTGGCGGATTTCCCTGGTGCGACTTTTGATCCTGCGACGGGTGACTTCAAATGGGTTCCAACCAAAGCACAAGTGGGCAGTTTCCCAAGCATGGAAATGGCTTTGCGAGTTTCTTTGGTGACTGATGCGACTCCGGCAAACCCAACAGTGTCCATCGAAAAGAAAACCATCTCTTTGGTGATCATGAATGCTTATAATAAGCCGATCATCAACACAGTGACGGGCCCTTCCAATGCGGTGATCGGTGCATCGACAACAAAGTTCCAAGTGACCTTTGAAGACATCGACGCCCTCAACGAAGCAGACACAACATTGAACGTGCGTGATTGCAGCACTTGGAATTCTGAATCCATCGCTCACCTTGTTGATGTTCGCGCTTCACAAGCGGATGCTGCTGCCGGCAAGTACAAAGCTGACGTATACTTGGGTCTGTCTGATTCCAAAGCGGCAAGCTTGCCCAGCGGTGAGTACTGCTTTGCGATCGTAGCGATCTCCAAGCACGGTGTTGCTTCTGAGCCGTACAAAGCGCAGATCTCCATCGAAGGAAAATTCAAAAACACCAAAGCGACAATGGAATGGACGCCGGTGATCAATGTTGGAGATAAAGTTCGTATCTCTTTCTCCATCTTCGATCCGACTGGTAACGGCAATGTCTCTGTGAAGTCCATGGACGATATCGCGACGATGCTTCCGGGCAGTACGCTTTCCTGCAAACAAGTGTGGAATGCGAAGTCTCAGGTTGATTGCGCGGGTCTGATTGATGCGACCAACGCGGTTGAAAATGTCTATGAAGTGAAAATTGTCACTGAAAACAAAGGCTCTCGTTCCACTTTAGTGACAACAACTGATCACGTTTTGCGTATTGATATTAAAAAGGCGGCGACTCCATGAAATCATTAAGCCTCATTTTTGCATTGTTCTTGTCCACTACAGCTTTTGCACAAGTTGAGCAGGAAGTGGATTCTTTCGGCGGTAACGAAGCGCTTTACATCAAAGCCAAGGCGCTCAATCCGGAAGTGGAAAACGAAGTCGTACAAAACCGTTTTATCGAAAGAACGAACCGTTTTGAAATCGCTCCTGAATTTGCGGGTGTTTTCGGTGGTGACTCTTACAACCGCACGACGAATGCGGGGATCAATGTGCACTACCACATTAATCCAAGCTGGAGCGTGGGCGTGAAGTACAACTACTCTTTCAACGAATTGACTCCGGAAGGAAAATCAATGGTTGAAAAGGCGTCTCAAGCGTCTTCCGCGAATCCCAAAGATCCGAATTATCTGTACCCACAAATCATCTATCCGAAGTCTGAGACTTTGGGCATGGTGAACTGGTATCCGATCGTGGGTAAATTGAGCTTCGGTAAGTGGGGTGTTGCGCACTTTGATACTTACTTGATGGCGGGTTACGGAACGATGGAGCTTTCCAACGGTTCTTCTCCGACAGCGACAGCGGGTATGGGCTTGGGTTTCTGGATCAACAAAAATCTGACCACGCGTCTTGAATACCGCGCGCAACAGTACAAAGCGGAATACTACAATAAAACAGAAGACATGATGACGGGCGTAGGCTCCGTACAAATGGGTTGGATGTTATGATGTTGTTTAAATCAATTACGGCAGCGTCTTTAATCTTGGGTGTTCATGGAGCGGCTTTTGCGGAAGACGACCTCATGAGCATTCTTGAAGGAAAGACACCGCAGGCGGCGGCGCAATTCGTGGAAAGCGAAGAAGTCGCAAAGCTGAAAAAAGCGGTGGGCCCTTCCTCAGCGGAACAAAATATTTTCTTCCAATTCTTGGTTGAAAAAAATTATGAAAAGTCTCTATTCCAATGGGCGCAAGCGTTCAATGGTTCAAGCTTTCAGCAAACCGAAACAGGCAAAGCTCTTGAAGCGTTCCTTAACTATAAAAACGGTTTGAAGCTCACTGGCGTTGAAAATCTTTTGGCGATCAAAGAACCGCAAAAGATCGACAATTCCGTGATCAGCTTGTGGAAAGAGAATCTGAACGACAAAGATCCGGTATGGGGTATGGTTCAAGCCACTTGGAATCCGTACTGGACGAATGTGTTCGGCACTGGTGCTGAGATGGCCGTGCTTCTGCAAAAGAACTATGTCAATGAAGACATCGCCGCTTTGACAGAGCTTATCAAGAAAACTCCGGTGGACTCTGCTCAGCGCAACATCCTGCAATGGCAGTTGGTTCTGAACTTGGGTATCCGCGGTGAAGCGGGCAAAGCCGCTCAGGTTTTGGCGCACTTGATGAAAGCCAAAAACAATCCGATCGATAAAGATCTGATGACGATCACAGCGGGCCGTTTGCTTTACCAAAACGGTTTCTTGGATGCGAGCATCAAGTACTACGAAAAGATTCCTAAAAAGTCCGATTACTGGTTCCAGGCGCAAGAAGAAATGGCTTGGGCTTACATGAGAAAAGGGGAGCCGCAAAACGCCATGGCGATCACCAAGACTTTGACTTACCCGCACTTCAAAGGCTGGGTGGGCATTGAGTCTTATCTGTTGAATTCTTTCAGCAGCTTGAAGGTGTGTGACTATCCGGGTGTACTTTCCACTATGAAAGCCGTGAAGCCGCAATTCGGTGAGCACTTGGTGGCTTTGGAAAAACTCAGCGTCGACCCGCGCCAGCCAGCGGTGGAAAAATTGATGACCACATTGGCGCAAGGCCCTGTGAGCAACGAAAAACTGGGTAAAGACGCGCATCTTTTGCCGAACGTGGCTTCCAAGGATGAAATGCTTTCTTTGCTGGTGAAAAGACATCAATTCCTGATGAAGGAATCTGAAGTTGCTGAACAGTTGTTCGCACGCTCTTTGACTTTCGGAAATCTGCAAGGTCAGTTTGAAACTTTGAAAAACCAAGTTCAAACTCGCGCACAAATGACTCAAGGCGCGGGCTATCAACGCGTTCAGGAACTGGCGAAAGCGGAACTGGAAGACTCCAAACAAGTCATGCAACGCCTGCGTATCGTGGAAGTGGAAATGATTCAGCAAGTGGATTCAGCTTCTAAATTCCTGAAGCATGCCGATGCGGCAGATGTGAAAAAAGGCTCTACAGGTTCCAGCGCGAAGTTTGCGATGAATTTCGCCAACGACAAGGAAATCTGGTTCGATGAACTTTCCAACTTCAAAGTGGACGTTAAAAAAGGCTGCGCGAAAGCCAGCGTGAAGGAGTAGACCATGAAAGTTCTGCGATCCTTATCATGCCTTCTCGCCGTATCGCTGCTTGCCGGCTGCGGTGTTGAAAGCACGAAACTTGTTCCAAAGTCCATCATTCCTAAAGAGGAATTTTCGGAAAAACCGAAGGACTTTGAAGCGTTCAATCCGAAGGTGGATATTCTTTTCGTTATCGACAACTCCGGAAGTATGGGCTCCGTGCAAAACAGCTTGAGCCGCAACGCTTATCTGTTTGCCGATGCGATCTCAAAAGTGTCCATCCTTGATTATCATATCGGTGTTGTCACAACAGACATGGACGACAACGATGAAAGCGGAAAACTGATCGGTTTTCCGCGATACTTGGATAAAAGCACGCCCGATTTCGTAACTCAGTTGTCTCGCCGTATGGTGGTGGGTTCGAATGGAAGTGCCACAGAGGAAATGTTTTCTCCCGTGATGGAAGCTTTAAGCCCGCAATTGGAAAACACGTACAATGCCGGTTTCTACCGTCAAGACGCGTATCTTGCGATCATGTTCATCACCGATGCGAAAGATCAATCCAAGTACGGCCCTCAGGATTTGCTGACCTTCTTGCGCAACAAGAAGATCGATCCTAACAAGGTGCTGGCTTACGGAGTTATTCGCAAATTGGCGGAAGAACAAATCTGTGGTGCTAATTCCGGAGAGGATCTTGATGGCAAGCTTGAAGATTTCCTGGCCTCTGTAGCCAACGGCGACAGATCTCAGAAAAACATCCTGAGCTTGTGTGAGCCTGATTACGGAACAAAGCTTGCGGAATTCGCGCGTGATATCGTGAGCCGCTCCGCCGGTGTGGTGAAACTGAGCCGCGTTCCAAATGAAAAGACCATCAAGGTGACTTACGGAAAGCAAGTGATTCCGAACGATCCGAAAGTGGGCTGGGTGTATCAGCCTTCCACAAACTCCATCCTCTTGGCAGAGGGGATTGTGTGGGAAGACCAAGGGCCGAACGTGGGTCTGAGCATCGACTTTGAAGTCATTGATGTGAAAGATTAGAACTCGAAATACAAGTTCGAATAAAAAAGGCGCCCGGTGAGGCGCCTTTTTTATTTTCTAAAGAATGACTTAGTAAAGGTAAATGCTTTCTGGGCCGTCGTTCACGCTGCGGTAAACGATGCCGGAAACAGTGTCACCTGGTTGCACGTGGCAGCCAGTGATCACGCCGAAAGAACTCACTTCATCAATATCCAAAGGGCACGCGTGAGAAGGGTTGAGCATCCAGCCGCCGGTCCATGCAAGCTTCACACGGCATTGACCGTTTTGCAGAGGCTCGACAGTGCTAGCTTTGGCAATAAGCTGAGCTTCTAAATTGTTGCAGGCTTGGTAAGCGAATGCTGAATTTGCAGTCACAAGAGCGAGGAAAAAGAGGATCTTTTTCATGTTTTCTCCTTATTTTTGACAATGCGTCCTTCTAGCACAAGGCCCGGCTGCGTTTCGTTAGGAAATGGTCAAACTGTAAAAATCACTTAAGTGCGCAGAAAATAACATGATTTCCGTGGAGCTAAGGCTCTAATAACTCATCGCAAGGGGTTCTTAATTTTTCATTGATATTAAGCACTTAGCAGTGTTTTATAGTCTTTAATTAGGACCGCAATTTTACTTTTCTGGAGGGAGACTTATGCACCAGAACGTAAACACTGATAGTAAATCTGCAACAACGACCACTGTGCCACAGAAGTTCGTGTATTTTTTCGCCGCCGGAGAAGCTGAAGGCAATGCGGGAATGAAGAACATTCTGGGCGGTAAAGGTGCCAACCTCGCGGAGATGACCTCTTTGGGAATCCCGGTGCCTCCAGGTTTCACCATCTCAACAGAAATCTGCACGCACTTCTACGAAAACGGCGGAAAGCTGCCTGAATGGGTGCGCCCTGCCGTGACCGCAGCGATGAACAAAGTGGAAGCGAAGATCGGTAAGAAGTTCGGTGATGTGAACAATCCGCTTTTGGTCTCTGTTCGTTCCGGAGCACGCGCGTCCATGCCGGGTATGATGGACACGATCCTGAATCTGGGCCTCAATGATCAAACCGTGGAAGGCCTTGCGAAGTCCTCCAACAATCCGCGCTTTGCGTGGGATTCTTATCGCCGCTTTATTCAAATGTACTCTGACGTTGTGATGGGTATGAACTCTTCCATGCTCGAGGTCACTCTCGAAGATTTGAAAGAAGAAAAACACTACAAACTTGATACCGAACTCAACGTCGATGACTTGAAACTTCTGGTGAAGAAATTCAAAGACCTTGTGCAAAAATCCACAGGTCATTCTTTCCCGACAGATCCTTGGGAGCAGCTCTGGGGCGCGGTTTCCGCGGTTTTCCGTTCTTGGAATACTCCGCGCGCGATCACTTACCGCGAGCTTCATAACATCCCGGCAAGCTGGGGCACGGCTGTGAACGTGCAATCGATGGTTTTTGGAAACATGGGTGATGATTCCGCGACAGGTGTGGCGTTCACACGCAATCCTTCCACAGGTGAAAAATCATTCTTCGGTGAATTCCTGATCAATGCTCAAGGTGAAGACGTGGTGGCGGGAATCCGCACGCCGCAACCGATCACAAAAATAGCGGCGGCCGCGGCCGGTGTGAAGTCTTTGGAAGAAGCTTTGCCACAAGCCTACGGTCAGCTTGTGGAAATCTACAAAAAACTCGAAGCGCACTATCGCGATATGCAAGACATCGAATTTACGATTGAGCGTGGCACTTTGTGGATGCTGCAAACCCGCAATGGTAAAAGAACTGCGGCAGCGGCACTGAAAATCGCTTGCGACATGATCGATGAAAAACTCATCACGGAAGAAGAAGCGATTTTACGTCTGGAGCCGCAAGCTTTGGATCAGCTTCTGCATCCGACACTGGATCCTAAAGCGCAAAAGACTTTGCTCGCAAAAGGCTTGCCTGCGTCTCCAGGCGGTGTGAACGGTCAAATCGTTTTCACTTCTGAGGAAGCAGTGGAGTGGAAAGAGCAAGGCAAGAAAGTCATTCTGGTGCGTATTGAAACGTCGCCGGAAGACATTGCCGGCATGGTCGCGGCACAAGGCATCTTCACCACCCGCGGTGGTATGACGTCGCATGCGGCGGTGGTCGCGCGCGGTATGGGTAAGTGCTGTGTTGCGGGTTGCGGTGAGGTCGAAGTCGACTACCGCACTGAAACAATGAAAGTGAAAGGTTACGTTCTGAAGAAGGGTGATGTGATCACTCTGGATGGCTCCACCGGTGAAGTTTATCTCGGTGAAGTGAAAACCATCGAGCCGAAACTTGACGGCAACTTCGAGCGCATCATGAAAATCGCGGATCGCTTGCGCAAACTCAAAGTGCGCACGAACGCGGACACTCCGAAAGACGCGCAAACCGCGCGCAACTTCGGTGCGGAAGGCATCGGTCTTTGCCGTACCGAGCACATGTTCTTCGGTGCGGACCGTATTGATGCGGTTCGTGAGATGATCATCGCCGATAACAAGATGGAGCGTGAAAAAGCCTTGGCGAAACTTTTGCCGATGCAAAGAGATGATTTCTATCAGCTCTTTAAAATCATGGACGGCCTGCCAGTGACTATTCGCTTGCTGGATCCACCTTTGCACGAGTTCGTTCCGCACACGGATGAAGAAACCAAGGAATTGGCGAAACGTATCGGTGTTGATTTCGAGCGCCTGCGTGCGAAAGTAAAATCCTTGCATGAGTTCAACCCGATGCTGGGTCACCGTGGCTGCCGTTTGGCGATCACGTATCCTGAGATCTATCAAATGCAAGTCCGCGCGATTGCTGAAGCGGCGTGCATGATCATCGGTGAAGGTAAAAAGCTTGTACCGGAAATCATGATTCCATTGGTTGCGACAGACAAAGAATTGGATATCCTCCGTCATCTGACCGTGAGCGAAGTTAAGAAAGTGCAGACCGAGAAGAACGTGAAATTCGATTATCTTGTCGGCACTATGATTGAGCTTCCGCGCGCGGCCCTCACCGCGGATGCGATTGCGGAGCATGCAGATTTCTTCAGCTTTGGTACGAACGATTTGACTCAGACAACTTTGGGCTTGTCTCGTGATGACTCAGGACGTTTCCTGGGCTCTTACGTTTCATCCGGCATCTTGCCGAAAGATCCATTCATGTCGATTGATCAAACAGGTGTGGGTACTCTGGTTAAAATGGGAACTGACTATGGACGCCGTACGAAGCCTGACTTGAAAGTCGGCGTGTGCGGTGAGCATGGTGGCGACCCGGACTCTATTGAGTTCTTCCACCGCGCTGGTTTGGATTACGTATCATGTTCTCCATTCCGCGTACCGATTGCGCGCCTGGCAGCAGCCCGCGCGGCTTTGGTGGGCAAGAAAGTTCACTAATATATAGAGAGATAATAAGAAGTATTTGAAAGCCCCGCCCGGAAAGCGGGGCTTTTTTGTTCCGTCTCATTCTGAGAAACGGCTCGCAGAGTGACGTAAATTGCCATGCCAATTCGTGGCACTGTCAACGGAACAGACGTAAAAACACCGTTCCACACTCTTTCCAAGAACACATAAGTCACAGGAATCACTTTTTAATTTCAAAGCCGGCACGACTTGGCCGGTGTCTTGCTCTAAGGATTAGGCAACAAGGAAAAATTTTTATGAAAACACATATCTTTACTAGAATCTTTAAAGCGCTGTCCCTGGTGGCACTGACCTTGTTCCTTGCTAACTGTAGCAAGAACAACAGCAGCGGCACAACCACTGTGGGAACTTATCAATATATCAATGGCATCTGTTATCAAAACGTGAATGGCCAATTGATTCAACAGTCCAACACGGCACTGTGCAACTCCGCTGGTCAATACCAGCTCATCAACGGCATTTGCTACCAAACCGTGAATGGTCAGTTGGTTCAGCAACCTAATACAGCACTTTGCACAAGCTCTACGGGCTCATACCAATACATCAATGGTATCTGCTACCAAGTTGTGAACGGTCAGTTGATCCAACAACCGAATACAGCTCTCTGCTCGACAGCGGGTGTCGGCGGCCAAGTCTGCAGCGGTATGTACACCGACGGTATGAGATGGGCTCAGTGCACGCCAACTATGGCTGCGGGCCAATACAGCTATAGCGGTAACGTCATCGTTATGAACTGCTCTGGTTACACTCTGTACAACCAATCCGGCCAAATCGTTCGCTGCCAGTAATCTTCAGAACGAAATCCGAGTAAAGATATGCAGTGCGAAAAGGCTCCTGAATGGGGGCCTTTCGTTTTTCATTTTCCGGTCTTTTTCCTCCCTCTAAATTCTGTTATGCGTAAGCCGTAAGCAGGCGAGAGTTTGTATTTATACGCATTGCGAAAATTACACTTGAAACTCTGCCTAAGTTTTCAGCGACGGCCCCTGTTTTAAGAGCCTCTTGTTGACATACCTTGGAACACTCGCGAGATTGAAATAGCCCTTCGTCTAGCTAGACCAAGGGCCGTATTGAGGGGATTTATTCGTGAGAATTAAAAAAATTGAACTGGTTGGTTTTAAGTCTTTTAAAGATCGCACCGTGATTCATTTCGACGCCGGTATTACTGGTATCGTCGGCCCCAACGGTTGCGGAAAATCCAATATCGTCGATGCTTTGATGTGGGTGATGGGTGAGATGTCCGCGAAAGATCTGCGCGGCTCGCAAATGACCGACGTTATCTTCGGCGGTGCGGAAGGCTATGCTCCTCTTGGTATGTGTGAAGTGTCTTTGACACTTGAAAACGACGGCGGAGCTTTCCCGGCGAAATATATTAAACATTCTGAAATCATGGTCACACGCCGTTTGCACAGAAACGGTGAGGGTGAATACTTCATCAATAAAGAACCAGCGCGTTTGAAAGACGTGCAGGAAATCTTCATGGACACCGGTGCGGGTTCCAAAGGTTTCTCCATCATCGCGCAAGGGATGATCGGTAAAATCATCACCGCGAAACCGGAAGACCGCCGTATGCTGATCGAAGAAGCGGCCGGTATCACCAAGTTCAAAGCGCGTAAAAAAGAATCTCAGCGCAAACTTCAAGCGACCGATCAGAACCTGGTTCGTTTGCAGGATATCATTGGCGAGTTGAAACGCCAGATCGATTCCTTGCAACGTCAAGCACAGCGTGCGGAACGTTATCGCAATATCAAAAATCAAATCGAAGATCTGGATCTGTGGTTGTCTTCCGCTCAGTACATTGAGCTCAAGCGCGCCGCGGACGAAGCGCAAGCGATCTTCAACGAAGCGCAAAGCATGGAAGTGGAAGGCGAAACCAATCTTTCCACTTTGCAGGCGCAATTGGATGTTTTGAAGCTGCAAATTCTTGAAAAAGAAAAAGCCATCGAAGAGCAGCAAACCGAGTTCTTCAATAAGCAGTCTTCCGTTCAGAAAAAAGAAATGGAGATTCAAGAACTCCGTTTTGAAATCGAACAAGCCCGCCGTAACGAGCAAATGACCGGCTCCATCCTGCAAGAGCAGCAAGCCCGTCAAGAGCTGTTGGCTCGCGATAAGGCCAACCTCGAAGCGCAAGTGGCGGAACTGAAAGAAGAAGCCGAAATTTTGGCGGCGCAATTCGCTGAAAAGAACGACATCTTCCAAAATTCCAACAGCCGTATTTCTCAAGTCGATGAAGATTTGACGACCAAACGCCGTGAGCTTTTCGCGGTCGGCCAGTCCGAATCTTCTTTGGATGCGCGAGTCAACTCTTTGACGGCTCAGATCGCGGATCTGACAGAGCGCCAGGACAACGAACAGCTTGTTTTGAATGAACTGCGCGAAAAACAAGTGGAGTTCGAAGCGCGCCGTAAAAAAGTTTTCAACGAACTTGATAAAGAACGCCAGATGCAATTGGACTTGGCGAATGACGTTGAATCTTTTGAAGCCAACAGAAAAATCTTGATGGAAGCGGCGGCGGAAAAACGCGCCGAAGTAGAATCCTTCAAAGATCAATTGAATGAAGTGGCAAGCCGCCTCTACGGCTTGGAAAACCTGCAAAACAATTTCGAAGGTTTCCAAGAGGGCGTGAAGCAAGTCATGCTTTGGCAGAAAACCCGCACTCAGGAAATGATGGCGGATGGCTCTGTTGTCACTCACTTCCAACCGGTTTCTGAAGTTGTTGAAGTGCCGGCGGAATACGAAGTCGCTATGGAAGCGGCTTTGGGTTCTCGTTTGCAAATGCTTCTGTCCTCCGATGCGGATATCGCGTTGGATGCGGTCACTCATTTGAAAGAAAATAAATCCGGTCGTTCCAGCTTTATGTCTGCGAAAGACGCAGGCGCAGCGTTCAACCGTGCTTCCGCTCCGGCGGGCGAGACGGGTGTGCAAGCGATCCTCAAAGACGTTGTTAAATCCGCAGACAAGTTCCAAAACACCGTGGCTTACTTGCTGGATGGCGTGGCGATCGTGGATTCCATCCGCACCGCTTTGGCGCTTCGTCCGAAGTATGAAGGTTGGACATTCGTCACTCTTGACGGTGACACGCTTACAGCCGACGGAGTTTTGACAGGTGGTTCTTCTGAATCCGCGGATTCCGGTGTCTTGAAGCGCCGTCGCGAAATCAAAGAACTTTCCGATAAGAAACAAGAATTCGCAGGTAAACTGGCTTTGGCGCAAGCGGCTTTGAAGAAAACTGAAGAGCAGCTCAACAACGTGGTGAATGATTTCGAAGGCGCGCAAAAACGCAAGATCGAACAGGAAATCAAAGTCACTGAGTTGCGCAAAGACCTGGAACGCGCGGAAAACGAACTCGCCAACGCTCAACAGGCGGTGGAAAGACAAGAGCGCGAGCTGAAAAAAATCACCGAGCAGGTCGAAGCTCAGGAACAAAAACTGGAAGAACTGAACCTGGCGTTGCAAGAAAGCCGTGAAAAGAAGACTCTTCTGGAAATGGAAGTGGAGTCTTTGAATACGGAATTCAACTCCATTCGTTTGGGCTTTGATGGTTTGCAAACGGAAGTCACTGAATTGCAAGTGAAGTCCGCTTCCAAAACTCAGGAATACCAAGGCGTTTTGCGCCAGCTTGAAATGGTTTCCAAGTCCTTGAGCGATTTGGAAAGCCAGCTTGCGAGAATGTCCGAAGAGGCGCAAGGCTACAACTCTCAGATGACTGAGAGCCAAATGGTCTTGGAAGAAAAGAAAATTGAATTTGAACGTCTTTTGACCGAAGTCGAATCTCTGAAAGAGAAACTGGCTCGCACCAAAGACGAATACGAAGTGATGTCTGAAAGTGCCCGCACAATCGAAGACGAAGCGATGGCTTCTCAGCGTGCGCGCAACGAAAGACAGCACAAAATGAATGACTCTCAATTGAAGCTTGAACAAGCTAAGATGAAAGAGCAGTACCTCATCGATCAAATCCGTGAACGTTACATGCTGAACCTTCCGGACATCGTTGAGAAGTACGCCAACCGCGAAGGGGATTTCCTGGCGGCGGATGCGGAACTTAAAGAGCTGCGCGAAAAGCTTTCTAAGATCGGTGAAGTGAATCTGTCAGCGATCGAAGAGTACGAAGAAACAGCTCAGCGTTACGAGTTCCTCACCAAGCAACACGCGGATCTGACTGAAGCCAAAGAACAGTTGCGCAAAGTGATCGATCGTATCAACCGCATCTGCTCCAAGCGCTTCAAAGAAACGTTTGATCTTGTCAATGACCGTTTCACCCGCGTATTCCCGGTTCTGTTCGGTGGCGGTGAAGCGAAATTGGAATTGATCGAAGACGCTGAAAAAGGCGAAATGGGTATCGAGATTATCGCTCGTCCTCCGGGCAAGAAGATGCAAAACGTCTCCTTGATGTCCGGTGGTGAGAAAGCCCTCACCGCGGTGGCACTGGTGTTCTCCATCTTCTTGGTGAAACCTTCTCCATACTGCTTGCTGGACGAGGTCGATGCTCCGCTTGATGACGCCAACGTTTTCCGTTTCAACGACCTTGTTCGTGAGATGGCGAAACGTTCCCAGATCATCGTTGTTACCCACAACAAACACACGATGGAAGTGGCGGGCAAGCTTTACGGTGTGACCATGCAAGAACGAGGGGTTTCTACCATGGTTTCTGTTTCTCTTCAGGACATTAAGTAGTCTCTTCGGAGTGGTTTGAACGAAGTTCCCGGTGGCGGCAAGTCCCGCCCTTGGAACGCCTTCTCCACTCCGGTGGCGCGCTCTTCCTTGAGCTCGCCGCCATCGCCGCCGTCCCGGCGGCGAACGCATCACGCTTGGCGGAGGCCACCTCCGGGAGCAGGCGTTCCAAGGGCGGGACTTGCCGCTGCCGCGGCTTGTCCCTCTCCGTGAGCTTCCCTCATGCTGGCGATGATAATAGAGAACATGGTTTGTTTTTTGGCGTTTGTGGATTTGGATTTGAATTTGAAATAAAAAAAAGCGCTCGTTGGTCCGAGCGCTTTTTTTGTTTCCTAGAACTTTGTCTTAGAATTCTTTTTAATCTACGTCGTTATATGTCTCTTCAATTACTAGCGAACTTTATCCGCGATAACTGAATCTACGGAAATTTTTCCTGGGCCTGTGAAGAAAACCACGACGGCTGCGATCAGATAGATTGCTGCTAACTCGTAGCCGCCTACGAAGGCGTCACCTTTAGAGACGTGGAAGTAGATTGCGCCGATCATTGTGAAGATCATTCCCAATGTTGCCAGTGGAGTTAACAAACCCAAGATCAAGGCGATACCGCCACCGAATTCAGCCAAGGCTGCCAAAGCCTGGAGGATTCCTGGGACGGGAGCGTCGGGACCCATCCAGTTTGTGGCGTTGACGATTTTGCCACTGCCGTGGAGGATGAACGCGATTCCCACGAAAAGACGTAAAACCAAGAGCGCGAAAGAGACGCGCAAAGAAGTTGTCTGATGTTCTATTTTCGGGAATAAAAGTGCTTTCATAAGTATTTCCTTTCATAGAGATTATTCCGTATTTCACTTTCAAAATCATTAAATCATTATAAAGAAAACCCCGCGCTGGAGGAAAACGCGGGGTTTAACGCGGGCGGGATCTACTTCACGTACTCAATAACCGAGTCCTCAGCGAAGCGGACTTTTTTCAGAGATTGAAAAGAATCTTCCGGGTGTCGATAGCCCAGAGCCACAGTCGCGACGGTCTTCCAACCTGAACCCTCCAGCCCCAGAATTTTGTCGTAAGCCTCGGGATCGAGGCCTTCCATGGGGGTGGCATCAATTTTCAGGAGCGCGGCGGTTTCAAGAAGGAAACCCATCGCGATGTAAGCTTGTCTTTGGGACCATACGCGGATTCTTTCTGCGGGAGCTTTGGCGAGGTTGTTCACCATCACGTCTTTAAAGGCTGCCAAAGATTCCAAAGAAACACCGCGGACATCGGCAATGCGGTCGATGTATTTTTGAATAAAGCTCTCGTCGATTTGTTCTTTATAAGCGAAAACGACATAGTGGCTCGCATCTGTCACTTGGCTTTGATTCCATGAAACTTCACGCAGATCCTGGCGGGTTTTTGGATTTTCGATCACGAGAAATTTCCACGGTTGCAATCCATATGAAGAGGGGGCCAGTAATAAGGAGTCCTGCAGGACTTTCCAGTCGGCCTCGGAAATTTTCTTGGAACTGTCGTAGCGTTTCGTGGCGTAGCGCCAACTTAAGGCTTCTTGAATACTTAATTGAGACATTGTCCGATCTCCATTCTTTTATATTGGTTTTGTCTTAATGTAACAGACACAGGCACAATATAAGGGCCTTTAAATCCAATTGCAACAATAAAACGCACAATTAACATGAGCCGCGCTTGGATTTGGGGCGAGGGTGGAGAAACCCTTGAGATTGTTTATTTTTTAAGCTTGGGGTATGATGGTCTCATGGTTGACCAAAGATTTTCTGTCTCAGTCCATATCATGACGGCCTTAGCCTTTCACAAGGGCGAGCTGATGACGTCTGAACAATTGGCGTCCAGCATTCGCACCAATCCCACAGTGATCCGTCGTTTGGTGGCTAAGCTTGTTGAAGCGGGACTGCTGGAATCTTTTAAAGGTAAAGCCGGTGGCGTGCGTTTAAGCAAAACGGCGAAAGAGATTTCTCTCAAAGATATTTACACCGCAGTTTGTGACAAGAAACTCATCGCCACTCCGGATAAAGAGCCTTCCAAGCAGTGTCTCGTGAGCTGCAATATGGGAAAACTTCTTGATGAAGTGGTCAACGGTATCGAAAGCAATTCCATGAATTATCTCTCCAGCATCCGCCTCTCTGAACTCACATCAAAAATCAAATAGCGGCGAAAGGCCCGAGCGAGGCTCCTTGAATCCCCAGTATCTACCCGAAACCATTTCCGCCAAACGTCTCACCTTACGCAAGCACCGTGTGGAAATGGCCGAGGTCATGTTTCGTCACGTCGACCGTGATCGCGCGCGCCTGGGAAAGTTTCTGCCGTGGGTGGCGTGGACACGGGGAATTCACGATGAGCGTGAGTATATCGAAATGACCCAGCGTCAGTGGGAAGACTACAAAATGTTCGATTACGGCGTCTTTCTCAATGAGGGAGATGTGTACGTCGGCAACGTCGGTGTTCACACCATCGCCTGGGAGCACAATCGCTGCGAGCTGGGTTATTGGATTCTTGCCGAGTACGAAGGCCGCGGCCTGATTTCTGAAGCGGTGAAAGCTTTAGAAACTGTGCTTTTTTCCGCCGGTTTTTTTCGAATTGAAATCCGTTGCAACGGTTTGAACCGTCGTTCCGGTGCCGTCGCCGAACGCTGCGGTTACACTCTCGAAGCGCGCTTGCGCAAACATGTCATTGAAAACGGCCAGCGCCGCGACACTTTGATCTATGCCAAATTGAAACCCGACGCCGATGACAATGGCGATGTGAAAACTCCCTGATCAGTTCGCATAAAATTCCATCCGTGACTCACGGTCAGTGATCACGAGTTCGACACTTTGACTTAAAGAAAAACACAAGATTCTGTTTTTGAGGCATCGCGCTTCGCCAGACCCCTGTTATCCTTTGTTGCAGGTGGGGTGCGTTTGTATGTCTTTTAATTACGAACGGAATAAAGCGCATGGTTCTCAGGACAGTTTTTGGACGTCCTATTCGGACTTGTTCCTGGGCTTGAGCACGATCTTTCTTCTTTTGTATGTCACAGCCAGCCTGAGAACGGGCACTGAAGGCCTGCGCAATGAAATTGAAAATAAGAAACTCTCCATGAAAGTGGAGGAGTTGCAACAACAGCTCAAAATGTACGAGTCGGTTAAGAACGAGTACTTGGAAAACCAGGCCACGAAGGACGAGGCTCAAGAGTACCAGGAGCTTATGGATAAGCTCACTCTCTTGCAGGAGGACGCGAAAACGGAAAAAGAGCGCCTTATCAAGGAAGCTTTGGAAAATGACAAGAAAGTCAAAGCGCTCAACAAATACCAGCAGATGGTCAGGAACGTGCTGAACGCCAATAAAATGGCGAAGGCGAAGATCATCAACCGCGATGATTTGATCAAGGAACAGGACGTGGAGATCGAGGGGCAAGAGGCCACCATCGCGGAACTTAATAAAGACATCCAGGAAAAGCGTCAGCTCATCGCCCAGGGTGAAAACCGCATCAAGCAAACCCAGGACATGTTGCAAAAGCGCGTGAATGAACTGCGCCACGCTTACAAGATGAATAAACTTTCCAAAGTGGCGTTTGAGCAGAAGATGGCTCAGGCCCGCGCCGAGAATCAGCAAAAGGTGCAGCAACTGGCGCAGGTCAATGCTCAGTATCAGCAGCAACTGCAGCAAGCCAGCAGTCAGCTGGGACAATTGCAAGGGGAGCTTTCTAAAACGCAGGGAATGCTGACGGAGAAAGAAAAAGAAGCGCAATATCTGGCGGGCTCGCTTTCAAAAACGAAAGCCGAATCCCAGGCGCGAGTGGCGGCATTGCAAGGACAGCTCAGCGCCACTCAAGGTCAGTTGAACGATACGCAAGGCCAATTGGCGAAGGCCCGTGCGGAGATCGAAGCGCGTAAAATGGTGGCCGGCGAAATCCAGCGCGGTTTTGCCAAAGCCGGCGTGAAGGCGGATATCGATATGCAAACAGGCGACGTGGTGCTTGATTTCGGTCAGACCTACTTCGACAGTGACTCCGACCGCTTGAAGGCGGAGATGAAAGGCGTGCTCGAAAGAGCAATGCCTATTTACTCGAAATCTCTATTCGGCAATCCGAAAATTTCCGACAAAATTTCCGCGGTGGAGATCATCGGTTTTGCGTCTCCGACGTATCAAGGCCGTTACATCGATCCCCATTCCGCCAAGGCGGAAGATAAAGCGGCTCTGAAGTACAATATGGATCTGAGTTACCGCCGCGCCAATTCGATTTTCACGTACTTGCTCGATCAGCAGAATATGCAGTTCGACCATCAAAAAGAACTGCTGTCTTTGATGAAGGTTTCAGGACGCAGTTTCCTGGAAGTGATGAAAGTGCAGAACCGCAATGTCGCTTCGGCGGCGGAGTTCTGCAAACTCAACGACTGTAAAAAAGCGCAGCGTGTGATCATCCGATTTAGCATGGATTCTAAAAAATAAAGAGGTGGGTTGTGACAAAGAAGGCACTTGCAGAATATTTTATATTGATGCTCCCTTACGCCATGGCCGGCGCATTCTTGGTGGGCTTGTTTTTCCGCGGGATTATATACTACACCGTGCGACGCCATGAATGGTTTGCGCGGGAGTTTGAAAAACGCGTGAATCACTTCATCGAAGGTGAAGTTCCCGGCAAGGTCGAGAACGTCTCTTTTTATGTTCTTTCCAAGAAGCTTTTGGAAAGAACTTATTACGAAGTCTTCGAGATCCGTGATCGTATGAAGCGCAGAAAGCCGGATTCGATCATGTCCACGAGTGACCGTGTTTTCCTGGTCCGCCAAGGCTGTGCGTGGCTGGTGAAGGATATTCTGAAACAGCTCAAGTTCTTAAAATGGAACGAAGGCAATCCGAAGCTCTTGAATATCACCAAAGCGACCTTGCAACACAATCCCTGTTTCAACCGCGTGTTCGGTGTGCTGCCGATGGTAGGCATCAATGATTTGATCTCAATTATGCCGGGTCTTTTCGTGGTTGCCGGTATCCTGGGAACTTTCATCGGTATCGCCGGCGGCTTGCAGGAACTCGGCACGATGAACCTGCAGGATTTAGAGAATACGAAAAACATCATGGATCGCTTTCTGCATGAAATCTCTTTTGCGATGAAGACATCCATCGTCGGTATTATCTTCTCGCTTCTTTCCCACGTGACGAATACGATTCTTTCCCCGGAAAGATCGTACGTGTCTATGGTGGACCGTTTCGAGAGCGCTTTGGATCTGCTTTGGTATCGCAGTGACAATAATAATTTCCCTGCGCATGAAAGACCTTTTGATGAGCATCGCGACGCCGTGGAAGCTTTGGCGGAAGATGCTTTGAACAAAGAAATCGGGAAGGCGGCTGTAGCCCGAGGAGCTTAACTTGAATACTTTCACAGTCACTATCCACAGGAAGGATCAGGCGCTCAGCCGTGAGGTGAACAAGGATTCGTTCACCGTGGGCCGTTCTGTCGACTGTGATATCGCCCTCAATGACAACCATATCAGCCGCGTTCACCTGGTGGTGAGCCGCCGCTGGAATCAAATCTGGATTGAAGATAAAAATTCCTCCAATGGCACCTTCGTCAATGGCACTAAAATCGTGCAGGGCACACCGGTCAACGTGATACCGACCGATCGCGTGCAATTGGGTAAATCCGAGTATGTGCTGGTTTTCAGTCTCGAAACGGATGAAGTCGAAGAACCGGTGGTGATTGATGAGCCGCCGGTTCAGGCACCCACGCCAGGACCGGCGCACGTCACCGCCGCCGTTGTTTCCGATGAAGTCAGTCAACCCACGGCGTCCGCAACTCCAGAGCCGGGATTGGAAGACACCGTGGCTATGCCGCCACCGAGCATGGCTCCGTTTCAGGCGGAAAAAATTCTTCACGACGCCAAAAGAAAAGCCGCGCAGATTATTTTAGAAGGCGAGACCCAAGCTGAAAAACGCGTGCAGGCGATTTATCAAAAAGCCCGCGAAGCGCAGGCCCAAGCGGAGTATTTTTATCAAACCCGTTTGGCGGAAGCCCACAAAGAAGCCGACGCTATTTTGGCCGATTATCAAAAGCAGGGTCAGACTCTTTTACATGAAGCGCGCAGCATGGCGCAAGAGCTGCGCGAAGAAGTCGACGTTTACGTTCAATCTCTGAAACAAAAAGCGAAAACCGATACGGAAGACATTATCGCCGAAGCTACTTTGACCGCGGAGAAAATGAAAACCGAAGCCTTGGAGCAAGGCCGGGCGGCTGCGAAAACAGAAGCCGATTCGATGCTGCACGGAGCCCGTGAAGAAGCCAGCCGCATGCTGGAATTCGCGCGTCTGCAAACTCAGGAAATTCAGGAAAAATTCAAAGGCGAAAAAGAGGCTTTGGATAAAGTCAGCGCGGAATTAAAAGATCTCCAAGAGCAGCAAGCGGCCGCCGCAAAGAATCTTGAAGACACCAAAGCCACCGCGGCAAAAACTTTGGAAGAAATGAACGCCACTGCTGCGACGGTTTCAGCGCAAATACAGGCCGCAGAGACAAAACTCAAAGATCTGCTCACGGCGGAGGAGCAGAAAACCCGGGAATACCAAACGCAACAGAAAACGTTAACTCAGCAGAACAAAACCTTGGAAGATTCCTTGCGCCAGCTTCAGGAGAAGCAAGCCCAGCTGGCCATGGATGTTCGTGATATCGAAGCCAAGAAAAGTCATCTCTTTAAGGAATACGAGGCGCAAAAAATATTTTTGAACGAGAAGCTTGAAAAAGAAAAATCGCAGATCGCTAAAAGCGAAGAGGAGCGTCTTGAAGAAATGCGCCTGGAGATGTCCAAGCGTTTACAAAAAATGGAACGCGATCTTCTTGATGATGTCTTGCGCCGCAAAGAACTCATGGTGAAAGAGATCCACGCTGCCGTGGAAAAAGAAGTAGTGCGCGTGATGGAGCCAACCCAATGGCGCGATCTTTCCGGCGCCGTAGAAAAGCATATTCATGAAGCGATCGAGGGCCGCGTGGCTTCTTTATCGCAGTCGACAGCGACAACGCAAAAACCGGTGGACCTGATCAAGAAGCGCAAATCCGAAAAACTGCGCTGGGCGACAATGGGTCTTGCCATGGGTGCTCTGGCTTACTTTGTAAGTCAGGTCGTCGTCGAACAGGTGGCTAAAGATCAAAATCCTATGCAAACCCGCGTGCAGGCGGAAGCGAAGAAACGACAAGAGGATCTCGAGAAGCGCCGTTTTAATCCCGCTCAGGCAGAAGATCTTAAGGATTCCTATACAGATGCTGTGATCTATACGCGGAATTTTCCGGAAATTTATACGGATTCACTCTTCCAGCAAAGGCTCTATAAGTCGGCCTCTCAGTACCTGCTTAAGACATGGCGCGTGGATGAAGACAAATCCATTCAAGTTCTTTCCATGGCCACAGCGCTCGTCAAAGAGCTGACAGAGCGAAAAGCTAAAATTCATCCTGATTTTATCAAAGAAGGCATTGAAAAAATGCGTGCAACCGAGACGGAAACTTTAGCACGTATGAAAGACATTTTAGGTTCCGAGGTCCGTGTTGAGTCTTTCCGTCGCTTTGAGCGGAATTTCTATCGAGAAGAAGTGCAGCGCCGTCGGATGGCGCAGCACTGAGGAAGAATCGAACGTTTGCAATTGCCTTGCATTTAGGTCTCAGTGTCCTTCTTAATGTAGGGCACTTCCACAACGGCGCGGCAGCCGTGCTTAGCCATCATAGCAATTGTAATCCGGCGCAAGCCTTCAATGTTTCGTCCTTGCTTGCCCAGCAGTTGACCGTAATCTTCCGGGTGGCAGTCGACCTTGAACACCGTTGTTCTTTCTCCCACCTGATAGGAAACTGTGACTTTTTCTGAATGGTTCAGCATGGTGGCAAGCACACTGTGAATCACATCTTTGACCTCGTCGCGAAAACTTTTTTTCAGGCCATCTACTTTGAGCACTCGCACCGTATCCATTTTTTCTTTGTCCCTTCCTCTAAACTGAGTTTTACTATTTTTCGTGGACAACGCTTCGGGAGAATCCCGAAAAAACAAAGTCTAGTTTTGCCATCCTCCGACAAGCATGTTTTCTGACATACTTGTCCGCGACAGATATACGGTAAAAGAACACCACTGGTAGAATTATACCGTATATATAAAGTTATTTAGATGGCATCCGTTGAAACAAAATATGACAAATTGCTGAAAAGAATCGCGGAAAACATTAAGAAAATCCGTAAATCCAAAGGTTTGTCGCAGAGGAATATGGAGGCTTACGGGTTCGATTTGCGCAATTACCAGCGCCTTGAAGCCGGAAACCATTCACCTAGCCTATACACTCTTCATAAACTGGCCGTCGCTTTTCGCGTCGACATCTCGATGTTTCTTGAATAGTCTTACTAAAAAAGTGAATTATTTTGTTCCTCAGGTATCAAGCTTTCTCTGCTTCTACCGATAACTCACTCGTTGTTTACGGTATAAGTTCACCACTACGGCAAGTTTTACCGTCTTTAACTTAATCACGACAATTTTATATCAACAGGGGAAGAGGATGTTTGCGAAGCTCAGTTTGAAAGCTAAAATGGTATCTGCATTTGTGGGGATCTCGCTGCTGCTGCTTTTGGTTGGCGGTATCGGCTGGTGGTCCAATAAACAAGTGATGGCGGTTTATGACAGTATTGCGAACCGGAACCTGCCGAATGTGCAGTCCTTGGGCCGCATCCGTTACCGTGCACAAGAAGTGAACCGCACCATGCTTCGTGCGGCAATGGCGAAGACCGCGGATGACATCGCTCATTACCAAAAAGAATACGGCGATTCCATGGGCATCTATGATGATTACGTGAAGCAGTATCTTTCTGTCGATTTCTTTCCTGGTGAAGAAGCGCTCTATAAAAGAGTTGACGATGCCTGGAAGAAGTACACAGGTTTCACCGACGACATCATGAAACGCATGGGTAAGGCTGATCAGGAAGCTTACATTCAAAAAATTCTTGATCACGACATTCGTGAAGCACGCCGTGAACATGTGGACGCGCTAGGAAAGCTTTTAGACTTTCATGAAGCAGAAGTGAAAAAATCCAAAGCGTTGGCGGCGGAAATCAGTCACCGTGGTGAGGTCTTAGTCTCAACGGTGATTGTGATCGGCTTTGTTTTGGCCTGTGTGATCGGTTTCTTGTTCGCTAACTTCCTGGCTAACACCTTAAACCGTATCAGCGGTGAGATCGCGAACTCCGCGGAGCAAACTTCCGCCTCTGGCACACAGTTGTCTGCGGCCAGCCAGCAGTTGTCTTCAGGTTCGTCTGAAGCGGCGGCATCGCTGGAAGAAACCGTGGCCTCTTTGGAAGAACTTTCCAGCATGGTGAAGCTCAATGCGGATCATGCTAAAGAAGCCAATGCATTGTCGCAAAAATCTAAAGACTCCGCCGAGCAGGGTGAAAGCGAAATCGCAAAACTCATCAATGCGATGGAAGATATCGCTTCCGGCTCCAAAAAGATCGAAGAGATTATCTCCGTCATCGACGATATCGCTTTCCAGACCAATCTGTTGGCGCTGAATGCGGCGGTGGAAGCGGCTCGTGCCGGTGAACAGGGTAAAGGTTTTGCGGTGGTCGCGGAAGCCGTGCGTGCTCTGGCGCAACGAAGTGCTGCGGCGGCAAAGGACATCACCTCTTTGATCCAAGATAACGTTTCTAAGAGTGAAAACGGCGCGCGTGTCGCCAGCCAAAGTGGTGCGGTTTTGAAAGACATCGTGACCTCCGTCAAAAAAGTGGCGGATTTGAACAACGAAATCTCGGTGGCGAGCCAAGAACAAGCCGGTGGTTTGGAGCAAATCTCCAAAGCTATGAATCAGCTCGACCAAGCGACTCAAGGCAACGCGGCTTCCTCGGAAGAAGTGGCGGCGTCCTCTGAAGAGATGTCAGCGCAAGCGGTTCTATTGACGGAGCTTGTGGGTGATTTACGTAAGCTCGTCCGTGGTTTGGATTCCGCGGAGACTCAGGAAAAGGTGCGCACTCCGAAGCGCGCCTTCACTCCGAAGGCCACAAACAAGCCTTCTGTGGCGAAAAACACCAAGGATGCCGCGGAAGTCATTCCTTTTGACGACAGCGAAAGAAAAGTCGGAAACGTCTCTGGCTTTTAAAATGTGAAAGAGCTCTCCCGCCTCCAACAAACTCTGGTCTAACTGCGAAAAGTACGGTAGATACAGACGCTGTAACTTAAAGTAGTGACGCAGTTTGTTGGAGGAGTCATGATGTCCCCAGGACATGAGCAACAAATCGATCTTTTGTTAATTCTCGTCGGCGTTTTGTGCGCCGTTATTTTTGCCGTCATCTTCGCCGCCGTTTTTAAATCTTTGCGCCGCAAACCCGCTGCCAAAGAATTGCCGGTTGAAACCAAAGAAGCCAAAGAAGAAGAACAAGAGGCGCCACTCGCCCGCGTTGACTCCACGGGAGAAATCGTTTCCGAACTGGAAATCCCGGATCTGGCCGAACAAGCCGTCGATCTGAAAGAGGCTTTGCGAAAAACCGAAGAAAATCTTTTCGGCCGCATCCGCAATCTTTTCAAAGGCGAAACACAGAATAAACACCTCGATGAAATTGAAGAGATTCTTTATACCAGCGACTTGGGGCCTGCCACGGTGCAAAGGCTGATGTCAGCGCTGGAAGACAAGCTCTCCAAGAAAGAACGCGCGGAATACGGTGTCGTGCGCGACACATTGAAAGAAGAAATTAAAAACATCTTTGCTTCATCTCATTCACGCCAGCAGCAGGAAGGAATTTTGGCGCAAATTCATTTTGCGGCGGAAGGTCCGACAGTACTTATGATTGTCGGCGTGAACGGTGCGGGAAAAACCACTTCCATCGGAAAAATTTCCGCGCAATTGGCTTCGCAAGGAAAACGCGTGCTTGTTGCCGCCGGTGACACCTTCCGTGCCGCCGCGGGTGGACAACTCAAAGTGTGGACGGATCGCGCTCAAGTTGAAATTTTCTCTCCTCCGGGTGTCACAGATCCCAGTGCCGTGGCTTTCGATGCTGTGGCAAAAGCCAAGGGGCAAGGCTACGACGTGGTGATTGTGGACACCGCGGGCCGCTTGCATACTCAAGCCAACCTCATGGAAGAAATCAAAAAGATGAAGCGGGTGATGGCGAAGGTGATTCCGGAAGCTCCGCATGAAACACTGATTGTGCTGGATGCAAACTCCGGCCAAAACGCTTTGATGCAAGCGCGGGAATTTCACAGTGCTCTGGGTTTGACGGGAGCGATTCTGACAAAAATGGACGGCACAGCCAAGGGTGGAGTTGCCGTAGGTCTTGCGCAAGAGCTGCAAATTCCTATCAAGCTGATTGGCGTTGGTGAAAGAATTCAGGACTTGCGCGCCTTTTCATCGCAAGAATTCGTCGATTCTCTTTTTCAATAAAAGCAGTCAGGTTGAAAATAAAAAAAGGCTTGAGAATCTCTCAAGCCTTTTTTCGTTTTAACGGAAGCTTTTGATTAGTTGCCGTTTCTGTTCGTGCCGTTGTCGTTTTCAGTTTGGTATTTGATTTCCGGAGGATTGTGCGCTCCTGAAGTTTTCAAGAACTCAGGAACGGACGTGCGGAAATCAGGCAAACCGCTGACTTTGATCACACCTTTGGTTGCCGCTGTGTCTGGGTGCGCGTAATCAATGAAGCGGCCTTCGTCCACGAGGAAGTAGCCACGGAAGTTGGTTTTCTTCGCATCACGCTCTTTACCAGAATCAATTCTGTAACGGTCGCCAGATTTACCGGAAGACGCCGCATGATTGTAATTCAGCGGTGTTGGATTCGGATACTGGTCGATTTCATAAGAACCTTGTTCGATCAGATTGTCACCCGCAACCACAGGGATCGCTTTATCAATGATCGTTTTTGCATCGGCTGTTAAACCGCCGCTTTGCTGAGCGCCGTTCGTCAGAAGGATATAATCCCAGCGACCTGGATTTTCATATTTATCCGCGTAACGAGACAAAGGAGTGACTTTCTTTTTAAAGAAGCCAGTTACGATCTCTTTTTCACGCGTGGACTCACGAGCGTAAACGCGATAGATGTCTGTGCCCACCGGCAAAAGGCTGCGCAAGTAAGCGATGGCTCTGTTTTCCAAGCGTGTGCAACCGGAAGAACCTGGATTTGAGAACAAGTTCATCAAGAATCCACGAGTCAGTTCAATGGAAGCCGCGCCGTCTTTACCCCAGCCGATCGTTCCATGCATCCACTGATAGTTCATGCCGTTGATTTCATCCGCAGGAGTTACTTTCGCCGCAAACCAGCCGAATGCACCATAGATTGTGGTATTGCCGTGAGCATCGTCCACCATCCATTTGCGCGAAGAAGCGATTTTAGAAATACCGCTCGTGATCGGACCTGGGATGGTTTTCAGATCTTGTCCCGCTTTGTACCAGTGGGGGTAGTGACCTTGACCGTCTTGATAGAACTTCACCCATTCGGAAATTCTTGCGTGACCCAGCCAGGTTTTAAATGCGTGCGGATCTTCCTTTGTACCGACTTCGGGACGACCGACAACCATTTCCGTTTCCATCACAAGTTTATGCGGGCAATCCGGGGTTTCTGTGCAGCGTTCGTAAACGCGCGTTTTTTCTGTCGCGACGTTTTGAATAACAAAATATTTAGAAGCCGCGGTCACCGCTTGTTTCTCAGAAAGATAGTCTTTGGAAACAAAAAGCTCGGGAGCCGCATCCGCTTTCAAGCTGGACGACTTGATAACTTTAATTTGCACCAGGGGTGTGGCTTCATTGAGAAGGTCATAAATTTCCACTTCATCATTCAGGGAAAGTTTACCGACGATATTATTTGCAGTGGTGGAGTTGCTGCTGCGAACATTCAGCGTATCCGCAGAAATAAAGTAACGTTGTCCCACTTTTAGCTGTGTTTTCTGCATTCCCACGGCCGCGGCATTTGTAGATACAGTGACTTGGGCCTTGGCATATATAGGAGACGCGGCAATTAACACGCTCAGAACCGCAGAGCTGAGACGACGGGACTTAATTTTTGTCATGGAACAACCTCCATCTTAAATAGGCTTAAAATCATGTCATAGACGTCATGAAGCATAAGCAAGAAGCGTGACACTGGCCTTTAGTTCGATATTTTCTTAGCGATCGAAAGAACCGTCGAAATGTTTTTCATGGCGCCCAAAAAGGGCACAAGGAGGTTACATGAAAATTCTGGCGCTGCTGTTTCTATTGTTACCCGGTCTCGCTTTAGCGCAAGGAAGTTCCCGCTGGCGAATCACCAAATCCCAATGGACCTTTCAAGATGAACAACGCTTTGGAGAGTTTCTCGCTCGTCTCGGCGCCGCCGTGGAAAGACGCGAATGCCAGCATGTTGATGATTGCTTGCGCAGTCCCGCGAATCTCTATGCGGGAACCGACCCTTCAAGCTTGCGCCTTTTTGCAGATTGCGCAGATCTGCCGTATTTTTTAAGAACTTATTTCGCATGGAAAAACGGTCTGCCGATGTCCGTGCAAAGTGGCGTAGCGCCTCGACAGCGCGGCGATAATCCCGACGTGCGCTACACCCGTAACGGCAATTATGTGACCGGTCGCTACAGCATTATCTCCGGACGCTTCGGCGGTCCCAGCGCCATTGAAGTTCTCAATGACACCGTCGTAAATACTGTTTTCTCTGGCTCCTATCGTATGATCGGCCAGGAAGACACCGGGCTTTTCACGGATTTTTATCCGGTGAAACTCAGTCGCGATGGTATTCGCCCTGGCACTGTTATTTATGATCCGAACGGACACGTCGCGATCATTTATCGCGTCTCGGATGACGGACGAATTTTCTATATCGATTCCCATCCTGACAACACTCTTACTTCGGGCATGTACACTCCGAAGTTCGTGCGCAGCACGCCCGCGCAAGGGGCGGGATTTAAAAATTTCCGGCCGCTGGCTTTGGTCGGCGCTCGCATGAATTCCTTGGGTGAATATATCGGCGGTCAAATCGTTGGCGCGCGCAATTCCGCACTGCCGGCTTATTCCCTTGAGCAGTTCTACGGCAATATGCCGGACCCTGCCGGCAATTGGGAAAAAGGACAGTTCGTCTATCGTGGTCACGCTTTCAACTACTACGAATATTTGCGTATCATGATGGCCAGCGGAGATCTGCGCATCGATCCATTGCGCGACATGCGCCAAAATCTCGCCGATATTTGCACAAGCCTTCAGGATCGCGCGGTCGCGGTGGATGTGGCTCGCAAATCCGGAATAGATCGCAAAGCTCATCCTGTGCGTTTACCGCAAAATATCTATGGCGCCGACGGGGAGTGGGAAGAATACGCGACACCGGCCCGCGATGCGCGCTTGAAGGTGTCTTACATGGATTTGCTCTCGCAGGCCCGCCAAATGATTGTGCGTTATCGCTCCGGCGATCCAAGTATTATCTATTCCGGCGCCAATCTGGCCGCGGATCTTTTAGCTGTGTACGCCAATGAATCCCGGGCTTGTCAGTTCAGTTACACAAATTCAAGTGGTGGAGCCGTGTCGTTGAATCTTGAAGAAGCGCGCCAGCGTCTTTTTGATCTGAGTTTCGATCCGTATCACTGCGTGGAGTTGCGCTGGGGTGCGCGCTCACCTCAAGAGCTTTCTTCCTGCCGTGACGATGCGAACAAGCGTGAATGGTACAGTCGCGAACGCTGGCTGCGCTATCAATGGGAACGCCGCTATGATGCGCGCATGGATTTCTCTTTGGATGAGCTGACCGGTCCTAAACCGGGTGCAGGCATCGCGCAACCTCCGGATGTCGATATCATCCGTTATTTGCAGTCCCAAAAATAGTTTTTTCAAGCAAAACGGCGGTGTTAAGCCGCCGTTTCATTTTGAGACGGCCGTGTGACGATTTAAGGTCGCTGTCAAATTTTTAGACTTTCAAGCTGTCAGAAAAACCCCGGTCACGGTGGCATCCTCCTTGATGGATGAACCTTGAAGAGGTCCATATGACGCTTAAAAGTTGGATGAAAAGAACATTTATTTTGGGTATGAGCTTTTCCTTGTTAGCGCCGAGTTTTTCCCATGCTTATGGTGAAGCCTCCGTTATTCAAGGTTATGTGGACCGCCAGGCTCTGGTGCCCTTGATCAAGCCTTCCTGGGGTAATTTCATCCTTCACGCGGATACTTTAAATAAGTTTTATTCTACGCGCGGTTATCAAGCCGTGTGGGTGGATAGCAACGGTGTTCCCAACGCCATGGCGCAAGCTCTGCGCTCAACACTGCTTTCCGCCGACCGCCACGGACTTTCCGTTTACGATTACTGGGATCAAGAGGTTGAAAATCTTTATAAAGCCGCGCAAACCAACGCGCGCAATTGGATCACATTTGAACTGGCGGCCAGCGAAGCGTTGATCCGTTATGCCACTCACTTATCGACAGGACGCTTTGATCCCGAACAGATCGACACGGATATCAAATATAAAAAGAAAGACTTCACCGAGTTCAATGAATTGAACAACGCGCTTTCTTACGGAGCCCAGTCCTTAACATCAGCTTTGGATGCTCTGGCTCCCAATCATCCGCGCTACAAAGATTTGATGACAATGCTTGCGGATTTAAAAAATCTCAAAGGGCAAGGCGGTTGGGCGACGCTCACATCACCGGGCTTTCAGTTGAAAAAAGGCGTGAAGGACCCGATCATCAGCCGCTTGCGTGAGCGCTTTAATCAGTTGGGCTATCGCATTTCCAATGCCGGTGGCGATGTTTTCGATCAGGAATTTGATGATGTTCTTAAAAAGTACCAGGCCGCCAACGGTTTGGTGGCGGATGGTATCATCGGTACCAGATCCGAAGTTTTGCGCGCTTTGAACTTCACCGTTCAGCAAAGAATCGCGCAAGTGGAAGTCACCATGGAAAAACTGCGTTGGCTTCCCAAAAACATCGAGCAGCGCCACATCTTCGTGAACCTTGCAACCACCGAGTTCCGTCTATTTGATGAAACCGGTTTGGTGTTCTACTTTAAAACCGTCAATGGCCAGGCTTTCCGCAGAACTCCTTCCATGCGCGATTCCATCACCTTTGTGAATCTCAATCCTTATTGGACAGTTCCGCGCAGTATCGCAATTAAAGATAAATTACCGATGTTAAAACAAGACCGCCGTTATCTTGAAAAGCACAATATGCTGCTTATCGATGAACGCACGGACGAAGTGGTCGATCCCACGTACATCGACTGGCGCAGCATGACCGCGCGTGATTTCACTTACTACATCCGTCAGTTGCCAGGACCTGATAATGCTTTGGGCGTGGTGAAATTCCCACTGCAGAACCCTTGGGCTATTTACATGCACGATACGAACGAAAAAAATCTTTTCGGCGAAAGCAAACGTCATCGCAGCTCCGGCTGTGTGCGTTTGGAACAACCGCTGGATCTTGCCGCGTATCTTTTGCGTGACCAGCCAGGCTGGAGCCTGCAAGACATCCAGGCGTTCGTACCGATGTACTCTGACCAGCAACCGGTGGAATTGGATAAAAAAGTTTTCTTGAAGAAACCGATGCCCGTGTACTTCATGTATTTGACGGCGGAGCGGGGCGAGGACGGTTCGATGCGTTTCATTGACGACGTTTACGGTCAAGACATGCGCTTGAGCAAAGCGCTGCAAAACAAAAAGAACAGTAATGAGTTATTCTAAGGAGTGAGCGATGAAAAAATGGTGGATCACAGCTTCCATGATGTTGTTCGCAGGAATCGTCCAAGCTCAATCCTTGGGAGCTTTGCAAGTCAGCGGTCAACCCGGTAAGTTTCAAATTTTCCAAAAGGTCAAAGCGGTTCGCTGTGTTGTCGGCCAGCGGGGCGCTTGTGATGCGCCGGTGTTTTTTGATCTGAATAAACCGCAATCTGTACCCGCAGGAAGTTACATCGTCGGTTTTGAGAACTCTATTTATCCGGAGATGGTGAATGTGCGCGCCGGTGGTACAACCACTCTGTATCTTGAAACCTTGCGCATTCCTTCGCAGGTGCGCGGTCAAAAAATCCGCGTTTACCGTGATTTCACTTCCTTGGTGGAGCAAAAGAAGATTTATATGACGATGTTCGCGATGAACCGTCACTTCTTCCGTTTGGACAAAGATAATTTCGGAGATTTGTATCTGACAGGGTCTTGGGAGCGTGACTATGTTCAGCGCTTTACTTATGAGACGTGCCCCAATTTGAATGCTTTGGGTGACGTTTCCAGTTCAGCGGCGGCGGTTTGTCGCGCTTGGAATACGGCGAAAGACCCGATGGGTTTGCGCGAACTTTATAATTTTGCGAATGACGGAACTTTTCAGGAAATGTGGGTCACCTTTCCCGGTGACGTGATTCCTTCAAAACATCCTCGCTATTTGGTTTCCGCTCCTGTGACTGATCAGGACTTTGTGGCGGTGTTCCCCGGTGCTTACCGTGTGCAAGCGGAAGGCAAAAATATGCCGTCCATCGCGGTGAAAGTAGGGAACGTGTCCCAGAATGCCACGACCTTTGGATTTTCGTTGAATGCTGTACGCTCTTTCATTAGCCTAGACTCTGAGGACTGCTCATCGGCACGTACCTGGAAAACAGAGTCCCGCGCGTACTGCACGAGCGACCAACTTGAGGGTTGCGACCGCTCCTCGGCGGAGAGTTGCGAACCCATGTAGTGGGAAAGGCTAATGCGAAAGATCATTGTATTCTTTTTGATGTCCCTGGCGTTCCAAGGCGTGAGCGCCCAAGGGATCAAACCTGTATCTGTCTCTTATGAAAACCTCATGCGCTGCTTTCCGGAGCTGCAGGATGAGAAGCTTTCTTTCAAAGTCGACCTCAATCGTCTTAAAGATATCATTGATGAAAAATTCGTGACGTCGCAGTCGCAGCTGCGTCAAAGAAAGATCCATTATCTCGATGCGGACAAACAGGCGATGAACTTGATCTTGCGCACCAAGTTTTCCGGCGCGAAGAAAATGGATACCGAGTTGATCCTGCAGCAGGTGGATGAAAAAGGCGTCGTCACGGACGTGAAACTTACCGGGAATCAGCGCATCAATCCCAAGCAGGACATGATCAACAACTTCCTTTTGAACTCCACGATCAAATCAGACGAATACTCTTATGTTGACACGAAGCTCAATGACGTCGTCTCGACCTATCGCCGGAACTTTAAAGACATCCAGGAAATCTCTCTGGAGGATAAAGCGAGCAAGCGTTCCATCAATTGTGAAACTCAGAAGGATCTGGGCATCATCTGCACGTGTTCCAAAGGGCAGAGCAAATAATTGTGTGCGTCGCGATACCTGATCGCGACATCCAAGGTCCACTCATTTTTTTAAAATAATCTGTTGAATATCGCGCTCTGAGAGATATACTTTTAACAGTTGTTGATTCTAGTTTTTTCTAGAGTTTTAAAAGGTTTAGGTACGATTGAGATTCTGCAGCTGAGGTGACAGTGACATCTGATAAAAAAACCTACGATTTTCTAATTGCGGGTGTCCCTTACAAGTTGAAAACCTCCCATGACGATGCAACGGTGCAAGAGCTCGTTGAATTTGTGAATCGCAAAATGAATCAAGCCATGTCTGTAACAAAGAATGGTTCCTACCAAAACGCCGCTGTTCTGACGGCAATGAATTTGGCGGAAGAATTAATCCTTTTGAAAAGAAAGGCGCATCGTGAGCTGGAAAAGCTTGAAGAAAGAGCGATGCAACTTTCATTCGATCTAGAAAATTCCAAGAACAACAAGGTTTTGAACAACTAACTTGTTTTGACCTCTTGGAGTGTCCATGCCCTTTTCTTGGAGCTCTAAAAAGGAATGTCGTTCCTTCTTTAAGTCTCTGTGCGCTCACGAGTTCGCGCAAGGTCTTGTTCAAAATCATCAGCAGCAACTCAATGCCCAGTTGCGCGTTTTTTGCGAAACGCAAACCGGGACTTGGGGCGCCTACCGCGCGTTGCGGGAAGAAGCCAGTGTAGAGGAAGTCTTTCAGATTTCTTCGCTGAATTGGGTGTTCCCGCGCATGCATGAAGGCGTTTTGGAATTCTACAGTGCACGCGAGTTCGAACTCGGGCCCTTCGGCGTTTTGGAGCCGTCCCCGGATTCTCCGCGCAAAGAGCTTCACGAAATCCAAGGTCTGCTGATCCCCGGTTTAGTTTTTAATAAGAATGGCCATCGTCTGGGCAAGGGCAAAGGGTACTATGACAAAACCCTCGCTGCTTACCAAGGGGTCAAGGTGGGAATCTGTTTTAACTTTCAAGTGACAGTGGACCCCATCCCCGTGGAACCGCATGACGTTGTGATGGATTACCTCATAACGGAAACGGGTCTGGTCGATTGCAGGAAGTATCAGGAGTAAGAGAATCATGGAGTTAGTTATCACCGCGATAATTTGTTTGTTGGTCGGCGGAGCGGTTGTTTTCATCGTGAAGCGTTTGCAAGACGAGAATAAAAAGAAATCCGCACGCATCGAAGCAGAACGTATTATCAACAAAGCCAAATCGGAAGCTGCCAAGCTAAAAAAAGATTCCGAAACCAAAGCTAAAGACTTTGAAGCCCGCGCCCGCAAAAATGTCGAGGCGGACATTCACAAGCAAAAATCCACGCTTAAAAACAAAGAATCTCAGTTGGAACGCCGTCTGAAAGAAATTGAAGATCAGTTCAAAAACAAGATGGAAGAAAACGAGCGCTACTTGAACTCGCTCAAAGACCGCGAAGAAAAAATCGCCATCTCCGAAAACCGCATCAAGGATTTGGAGAAAAAAGGCGAAACCCATATCGCGGAACTCAAACAGAAATTGGAATCTGTGGCAGCCATGTCCCAGGATGAAGCGCGCCGCCAGCTTTTGAATGCTCTGGAAGACGAAGCCAAACAAGAAGCGGCGAAGAAGATCGCGCAAATCGAAGACGAAGCCAATAAAGAGGCCGACAAAAAGGCCAAACGCATTTTGGCGACGGCTCTGTCACGCTTTGCTTCCGAGTACACGTCCGAGCGCACAGTGAGCGTGTTGGCTCTGCCCAATGATGAAATGAAGGGTAAGATCATCGGTCGTGAAGGCCGTAACATCCGCACTCTGGAAGCTTTGTGCGGTGTGGATTTGATCGTCGATGATACACCGGAGGCGGTGGTCATTTCTGGTTTCGATCCGGTTCGCCGTGAATTGGCTCGCCGTACGATTGAAAAACTTATGGAAGACGGCCGCGTGCATCCCGCACGTATTGAAGAAGTCGTCGAAAAACAACGTAACGAACTGATGAAGTCGATCAAGGAAGAAGGCGAGCGCCACGTGATGGAGCTGGGTCTTCCGAACATTCATCCGGAACTGGTGAAAATCATCGGTTCTTTGAAATACCGCTCTTATCAAGGTCAAAACGCCTTGAACCAGGCTTTGGAAGTCGCGCACATCGCAGGCCTCCTGGCGGGCGAAATGGGCGTGAACGTGAAGCTCGCACGCCGTGCGGGTCTTTTGCACAACATCGGTAAAGCGATTGATCACACTGCGGAAGGCAGTTACGCCTTTGTCGGTGCGGAGTTTGCGAAAAAATACAACGAGTCTGAAGAAATCTGCCACGCGATCCGCGCGCATGATGAAGAGGAAAAGCCGCACAGTGTTCTGGCGTGGATCGTTCATGCCGCTTACATCCTGTCCAGCTCTCGTCCCGGCGCACGCCGTCCGCAGATTGATTCCTTTGTGCACCGTCTTGAGGACTTGGAAAGCATCGGTAACAGTTTCGATGGCGTCTTGAAAACTCTCGCGCTGCAAGCAGGTAAAGACGTGCGTGTTCTGGTTGAAAGCAGCAAAGTGACTGACGACCAGGCCGTTATGCTTTCCCGCGATATCGCGCGCAAGATTGAGCGTGAGATGCCGCAAGCAGGACAAATCAAAGTGACCGTGGTTCGTGAAACCCGCTCTGTGGAGCACGCTCGCTAACACCTGCCAAGGTGTTAGACCGATCTAGTGGAGTAAAGAATGGCTATCGATCCTAAAGAACAACTGGAACGTATCAAGTTCGGCGTCGCTGAGTTTATCAACGATGAAGAGATGCTGAAAAAATTGAAAAAGGGAAAGCCTCTGAATATTAAATTCGGCGCCGATCCCACACGTCCAGACATCCATTTAGGTCACACCGTTGTTATTAATAAGCTTAAGACCTTCCAGGATCTGGGCCACAAGATTTTCTTTTTGATTGGTGACTTCACCGCGATGATCGGGGATCCGTCGGGAAAAAACACGACTCGTCCGATGCTCACGCGCGAAGAGATCGAGGAAAACGCGAAGACCTACGCAAAACAGATCTTTAAAATTCTCGATCCGGAAAAAACCGAGATCGTTTACAACTCTTCGTGGATCAACAAAATGACGCCGGCGGATTTTATCAAGATGTCGGCGCAATACACAGTCGCGCGTATGCTCGAGCGTGAGGATTTCACCAAGCGCTACAGAGCGGGAACGCCGATTGCGATTCATGAGTTCCTCTATCCGCTCACACAAGGTTATGACTCCGTGGCTTTGCACGCGGATGTGGAGCTGGGGGGTACTGACCAGAAATTCAATCTGCTGGTCGGTCGTGATATGCAAAGCGCTTACGGCCAAGAGGCACAGTGTGTGCTCACCATGCCGATTTTGGAAGGTATTGATGGCGTGAACAAGATGTCGAAGTCTTTGGACAACTACATCTCTGTTGTCGATACACCCAAAGATATGTTCGGAAAAACCATGCGTATTTCCGATGATCTCATGTACCGCTGGTACGAGTTGCTGACGGATATTACGAAAACAGAGCTCGAACAGCTTAAGCGCGATGTCGCTGAAAAACGCAAACACCCGCGAGACGTGAAAGTGAATCTCGCGAAGTTCTTTATCCGCCGTTTCCACTCGGAAGCTGCGGCACACGCTGCGGAAGAAGAATTCAACCGCATTTTTGTGGATAAAGGACTCCCTGATGAAGTTCCTGATTTCGCCGTGGACGCGGAAGCCCAAGTAGGGTTGCCGGCTTTGATGGTGAAAGCGGGATTGGTTGCCTCCAACGGTGAAGGCTCACGCCTTATTGCCGGTGGTGGTGTGCAAATCGACGGTGAGAAGGTTTCAGATCCGAAACTGAAACTGGATCTGAAGTCCGGTCAAAGCTTCGTGCTGAAAGCCGGCAAAAAGAAATTCGTGAAAATCATCGTCCGTTAATAAGGTTTTGAAACTATGAAAGTAAAATTCATTCCGCAGAATATCGAAGTCGAAGCGACGCCCGATAAGACGCTTTTGCAGATTGCGACGGAAAATCATCTTGAAATCCGCAGCATCTGCAAAGGGGTTCCGTCGTGTGCGGAATGCCGTGTGCGTATCACGGAAGGGGATTCGAATATTCTGCCCCCGAATAAGGCTGAGCTGAGTCTTATCGGTACAAGTTATTACATCGACGGTCGCCGTTTGAGCTGCCAGGTTCGTTGCTTTGGCGATGTCACCGTGGATCTCAGCGAGCAGGTCGAACGCTCTGAAAGCCAGACGAAAAAAATTCGCGGTTTCCGTACAGCGAAGCAAGTTGAATCCAAGGCCGTCAACGACACCATGCTTCTGAATGAAAAGCTGGAAGAAAAAGACCGCAAGTAAGTCCTAGGTCCAGTACAACCGGGACCGATTCTTACCGATAAGTCATCTTGAATGTCACACAAGATCACATACCGGGAACGGGGTCAGGGACCGCTGCTTATTCTTCTCCATGGATATGGAGGCAGCGTGCACCATTGGGATGCCGTCGCCGACGAACTTTCCTCGCGCTACCGTGTTGTGATTCCGAATTTAAGCCACATCTACATGAGCACCGACAAACTCTTTTTCACGGTGCAAATCGAAGCCGTCGCAAAATTCATTCAGGAAAACTTCCCGGGCGAAAAAGTGTCTTTGGCGGGCTTAAGCTACGGCGGTGCTTTGTCCTGGGGATTGGCGACACAGCATCCGCAGCTCATTGAAAAAATCGTGCTTATCAATCCCATGGTCAATGATCCGGTGAAATACTTCCTGCCGAAAGAATTGAAATTCTTTTTCTCGGTGCCGATGAATCTCAAAGGCGTCTACGTTCTGCTATCAACTCCAATGGGAAAGATTTTTTTGAAAAGGGCGGCGCAGATTTTCCGCGATGAGCGCAGTGAAGGCACAGTGGCCGCTGAAAATCTCAAAGGGCGCAAATTGCAATTTGTCGCGCACATGATTCATCACTTTGCCTGGATTCTTCGCTCGGAAGACTGGAATTTCTGGCATCAGAAACTTTACACTTATCGTGGCGAATGCCGTTTGATTTTTGATACGGATGATTTGCTCTTCAGCCAAGAGGCTTACAAGAAATTCGCCCGGCATATCGGCTGCGACAATCAGGTGACTTTGCATGGCGCCGGGCATTTGGCGATAAAAACAAAGCCGCACGAAATCGCGCGGCTTATTCATGAATTCTTAGCGGATAAAAAAGCGGCTTAAACGTTGAAGCTCGAACCGCATCCACAGTGCTTGGAAGCGTTCGGGTTGTTGAAGACAAAACCTTTGCCGTTCAAACCTCCGGAATATTCCAAAGTCATACCCAAAATATAAAGCATGCTTTGCGGATCGACGGCGACTTTTTGACCGTTGGATTCAAAAACTTTGTCACCGTCACGCTGAGTGGTTTCAAAATTCATTTTATAGGAAAGCCCTGAACAACCGCCCTTTTTCACTTCAACACGAAGAAAAGCGCTGTCGTCTTTTCCTTCGTCTTTTTTAAGAGAAGCAAGCTTCTGTGCGGCTTCCGGTGAAATCTGAATCATGGCGACTCCTTAGAAATTAAACTCGAAAAGAGTATAGCACAGCTGTCAAGCCTTGAGGAGGTCTTTACTTACAGCAAAACCTAATGAGAAAGGCTCATGAAGGGCGCAGGCAGCGCATTTTTAAGGATTTCAACAGCTTGGAGCAGTTCTTCACGGGTTGTCCAGCGCCCTAAGCTTAGGCGCAAAGAGCATTGAACCTCGTCAGTACTCAGCCCAATTCCGGTCAAAACATGGCTGATCACCATAGTGCCGGTGCCGCAGGCCGAACCCGTGCTCACGCCCAGCTTTTGCAGGCGGGGGAGGAGCTGCTCGGTTTTATGCCCGGGCAGAGTGATGTTGAGATTGTTCGGAGCACGCTCCGTCGGATGGCCATTGAGGCGCACACCCGGAATCGCCGCTTGGATTTTTTGCCAGAACAGGTGGCGCAATTCCAAAAGGCGCGCGGCTTCTTCGGCCAGATGATTTTGGCAGATTTCCGCCGCCACACCCAGGCCTACAATGGCCGGAACATTCAAAGTGCCAGAGCGCAGCCCGCGTTCCTGGCCTCCGCCATAGATGAACGGATTGATTTGCACTTTGGGATCTTTGGAGCGGATGTAGAGCGCGCCAATGCCTTTCGGGCCGTAAATTTTGTGAGCGGAAAAGGACATCAGATCCACACCCATGGCTGTGGCATCCACGGGAATTTTTCCCACGGCTTGTGTCGCATCGGTGTGCAAATAAATCTTATGCTCTTTCGCCAAACGGGCTATTTCAGGAATAGGGTTGATCGTACCGATCTCATTATTGACCCAGATGAAACTCATCAGTTTGGTGTGCGGCTTGATAGCTTTGCGGATGGTTTCAATTTCAACCTGGCCGTAAGAATTCACCGGCAGGAAATCGACTTCAACACCCATTTTACGAGCGGCTTCCATCGCGCGCATGACCGAGCTGTGTTCGACTTTGCTAGTGATAAAATGAATCGGCTCAGAAGGATTTTCTTCGCGCAGTTTATTGATCAAACCGAAAATCACCCAGTTGTTGGATTCCGTGGCGCCAGCGGTGAAAGTGATTTCCAAAGGCTTTGCGCCGATCAAAGAGGCGACTTGCGCGCGCGCTTTCGTGACGGCATTTTCAGCGACCCAGCCCCAATGGTGCCCGGCACTTGCGGGATTCCCGAAGTGTTCCTTGAAATAAGGCTCCATCGCCTGAAACACCTGTGGATCCACAGGTGTCGTCGCATTGTAGTCCAAATAAATACCGTTCATGCCTCAAAAGAAACCGCCAAAACCCACCCCCGTCAAGAGGTTCCTGGTACTTTTTTCTGTCTACACGGCGTAAAACGATTTTAAACAGTTTCTGTCTCGGATTTCTTGGTTTCGAACTCTTGAATTTTCTCATTAAGAAAATTTTGCGCGCGGTATTTATCAAGATCCTTCAGGTCTCCCTTGAGGATGTGTAATTGCGAGATTCCTTGGCTTTGCAGGCGTTCTTTCTGAACGTGATAAAACACTCCGCCCCGGGGCGTGTAAAGGACGTACCGATTGTTCCGGGGCAGATAAATATAAACATTGAATTCAACGGCCACGTCTCCAGCGAGATCCTCCAGGCCGATTGTGGCCATTTCCTCGGCGGCGGAGGTGCCAAAGCGCGTGTTCATATCCGTGCAAGGGAAAAAGGCGATAGCCACCTCGTGTCCGTCGTGGATGGATTTGCGCAAAAATTCCGCCTGTTGCAAGGACCAATCTTCAAAAGGAACCTCGCGAATGCGCAAGTCCATGGCATCGTGATCCTTAACATCTTCACCGTTCTCTTTTAAAAAACGAAACAGACGTTCTTGGATTTGCGCCATGAATTTTTCATCCAAAGTTTTATCTTTTCCCATCGCCGTGACAAGGTAGCCGGAAAAGCGGGTCGATTCGACTTTAATACAAGCCACACGACTGGAGTGGGCAATGCTGGTGGCTTCTTCTGTGGACGTACAAGTGCAGGATTTTTCTAAAGCGTCTTGAGTTCCACGCAAAATCACCGAATCTTTTTTAGTCGCCTCAGGTGAAGAATTAATTTCCTCCGGAGTGCGGCGTTTCAAAGGCGCGTCGTCAGCAGTCAAAGGACGCCAGCCTCCATAGCCGGAGCTTGCGTTGGCCAAACGCGCTTGCAGAGCGGCCGCTTTAGCCGCGTGCAGAGCTATCTCCGCGGCCGCGTTTTCGGGGGAGTTTGTGATAAGTCCCGCCGGACCCCCATCATCACCGAACATTTGCGCAAGAACACTTTGAGCGTTTTGCGCCGAGAACCCGCCACCCTCGCCCTTGATGGCGATAACTCCCTCTTTGCCGGCGGTAACTCCCGCACGCAGAGACGTCGTGGACGCGGGTTTGGCTTGCAGATCCTTATAGTATTTATTAACCGTTCGCTCCACCGCGGGGCCTGTGACCGGTGGATAGAGAACATAATCCGAAGCGCAGGCATTGAGAAGGTTGTAGCTTGCCGACGAAGCTTCCTCGGCAAAAGGAATCACGCACACCGGGAAGGCCTGCATGAGAATTTTCGGAAGATGGCGCACTTTGCGATTGGGATGATCGATACTGACCATCACAAACTGCGGTTGTTGCTGCACGAGAAATATCAAAGCCTCTTTCAGATTGGCGGTTGATTTCACCGTCCATTCGCGGTTCTTCAAAAAACCTTCAACAGTTCCTAGACTTTCGGGTCTGGATTTGATGATGAGAAGAGATTTCTTAGCCGACTCTTGTTGCATAGTGGGGTTCTTAACGGCGCAAATGTGAGCCCTAACAAGCTTTCCTAAGGATTCTTAACCAAGATTGCCGAAGCTTAACGGAGGCTCGGCTTAGGGCTTGCTCAAATGTAAATGAGATGTCAAGCGCAGTGGCGATCGTTGCAATGAACGTTTCCTTGGCGGAACAAGGCGGATTCATTACAATAGTCATCATGAAAAAACAACCTCTGCACAGTCCTTCTTACTTCGTGCCCGCGGGAAAAAATCCGGAAACTTTCTTCAAATGGAAAAAAGTGGATTCAGAAATTCGCAACCGTCAGGGCGAAGTGTTTTTTGAAATGAAAAATGTTGAAGCTCCCGAAGGCTGGTCGCAACTTGCGATTGATATTGCCGCAAGCAAATACTTCCGCAAACTGGGAGTGCCACGCACAAAACACGAAACCTCCGTGCGCCAGCTTGTTCAGCGTGTGGTGAAAGCGGTGACGGCTTCGGCGTTAAAGCAAGGCGGCTATTTCGCCTCCAAAAAAGACGCCGAGACGTTCGGTAGAGAATTGCAATACATTCTGCTTTCACAAAGAGGCGCCTTCAACAGTCCGGTGTGGTTTAACGCCGGCTTGTGGGAGTCCTACGGCATTGAATCCCCCAGTGAACACTTTGCCTGGGATGAAAAGAAAAAGCGCATTGAGCCCACTCATAATGCTTACGAGCGGCCGCAATGTTCGGCATGCTTCATTCAAAGCGTGGATGATTCCATCGAAGGAATTTTTGATCTCGCCAAAACCGAAGCCAAGCTTTTTAAGTATGGCTCGGGCACGGGTAGCAATTTTTCCAGCATTCGCAGCCGCTATGAACCCACCAGCGCCGGCGGGCAAAGCTCGGGTCTGATTTCTTTTCTGGAAGTTTTGGATCGCGGTGCTGGAGCGATTAAATCCGGAGGCACCACGCGCCGGGCGGCGAAGATGGTCGTTGTTGATATCGATCATCCTGAAGTGCTTGATTTTATCGAATGGAAAATGCGCGAAGAAAAAAAAGCGCACATGCTGATCGCCGCGGGTCTCAGTCCTGAGTTTGAAGGCGAAGCGTATCGCACGGTTTCCGGTCAAAACGCCAACAACTCTGTGCGTGTCACGGATGCGTTTATGAAAGCGGTGGAAGACAATAAACCATGGCGCCTCAAAGCGCGCGTGACCGGTAAAACCATGCGCGAAATTCCGGCGCGTGAGGTGTGGAATAAAATCACTCACGCCGCATGGATGTGCGCTGACCCGGGAGTGCAGTTTCATTCCACCATCAACAAGTGGCACACATGCCCGAGCACCGATGAAATTCGCTCTAGCAACCCTTGCTCGGAGTACATGTTCCTTGATGATTCGGCTTGCAATCTGGCGTCGATCAATCTGGTGAAATTCCTTAATCCCGACGGCAGCTTTGATTTTGAATCGTTCATTCATACAGCGCGCACTTTGTTTGTCGCGCAGGAAATTCTGGTTGATTATTCCAGTTATCCGACGCGCCAAATTGCGCAGAACTCCCATGATTATCGTCCGCTGGGTTTGGGTTTTGCCAATCTCGGCAGTCTTCTTATGCGCAAAGGAATTGCTTACGACAGTGACGAAGGCCGCGCGTGGGCCGGTGCGATCACCGCACTGATGAGTGGTGTTGCTTACGTGACAAGTTCCGAGATGGCGCGAGCGAAAGGACCGTTTGACGGTTTTAGAAAAAATCGCGCGGCGATGTTGCGCGTGATGAAGATGCATGAAAAAGCGTTGAAGAGCATCACTTGGTCTTTCCTGCCGCAAGGTTTGGATAAGGCCGTCAAAAATCTCTGGAAGAGTGTTCTTTATAGCGGTGTAAAATACGGCTACCGCAACGCTCAAGCCACGGTGATTGCCCCCACAGGGACCATCGGTCTTTTGATGGATTGTGACACCACCGGCATTGAACCGGATTTTTCTTTGGTGAAGTTTAAAAAGCTCTCAGGCGGGGGTGAGATTCAGATCGCCAATCAAGCCGTAGAGCAGGCGCTGCGCACCTTGCAGTACAGTGATGAAGAGATCACCGCGATTTTAAAATATGTGCAGGATCACAACACGGTCGTCGGTTGTCCGCTCGTGCATGACGAGGACATTCCTATTTTTGATTGTGCGACCGCGGGACCGGGACACCGGGTGCTTTCTCCGGAAAGTCACGTGAAAATGATGGCGGCGGTGCAACCTTTCGTCAGTGGAGCGATCTCCAAAACCGTGAATCTGCCCAACTCCGCCACGGAAGAGGACATCGGCAAGATTTATTTCCTGGCGTGGAAGCTGGGAATCAAGGCCGTGGCCGTTTACCGGGACGGCAGTAAGCAGAGCCAGCCTCTGAATATGCATAAGGCCAAAAACGTCGCCGAACCCGTCATTCCTAATTTTACGATGAAATGCCCGGAATGCGGCAGCGACACGGTGCTCACAAGCGGCTGCTACCGTTGCCCTAATTGCGGGACCACGGTGGGGTGCGCATAATCCTCTTTTCAGCGGGCGCCTCCTAAGGTAAGCTCGTGAACCCTAGAACAAGGACAATCTATGTCTAAAAAAGATATTTTTGGTGATGATATTGAAGAAACAAAAGACTTCGCGAGTTTTGAAGAACTCTTCGCGAAATCCGAGGCGGGCTTGAACCGTCAATTGCGCGTGGGTGATGAAATCCGCGCGGAAATTCTTTCCATTGGTAAAGAAGAAACTTTTGTTTCTACCGGAACGCCTGTCGACGGCATGATTCTCACCCGTGATCTTCTCGATGAAAACAAAGAAGTGAAATACAAAGTCGGCGATATCATCGACTGCGTGGTCACCGCGATCCGTGGCGGTGAAATCCGCATGGCTAAAAAAGGCGCGAAGGGTGCCACCACGGACACTTTGGAAGACGCTTTTGATATGGAGCTTCCGGTAGAGGGACGCGTGACGGAGACTTGCAACGGTGGCTTCCGTGTCAACGTCCAAGGCAAAACCGCTTTTTGCCCGATCAGCCAGATTGATTTGAAGTTCGCTCAAGATGCGAATGAATATGTCGGTAAAAAATTTGAATTTCTGATCACACAATTTGATAAACGCAATATCGTGGTTTCCCGCCGTCGTTTGTTAGAGCTGCAAAGAGCTGAAAATGAAGGCACCTTCATGCTCAAACATCAAGCGGGTGCGGTGCTTGACGGTAAGATCGTTCGTGTCGAGCGCTTTGGCGCTTTCGTGGAGCTGGAGCCGGGTATTGAAGGTTTGATCCACGTTTCTGAGCTGGCATGGTCCCGCGTGAACGATCCGCATGAAGTGGTTTCTCTGGGGCAGCATGTAACAGTGAAACTATTGAAAACCGAAGAGTTGGACGGTAAGCTCAAAATCTCTTTGTCACTGAAACAAGCTGACGGCGAAGGCAACCCTTGGTTGCAAGTGCCACAGAAGTTTCCAGTGGGAACGGTTGTGAAGGGCAAAGTAGAGAAGAAAGAGACCTACGGTCTTTTCGTGAATATCGGTCCTGGCGTGACGGGCCTTTTGCCCCGATCCAAATGGCGTGATTCCGTCGATGCTGCGCAGTTTGAAAATAAAAAGCGCGGTGATGAAATCACTGTACAAGTGGACCAAATTCTGTTTGAAGAGAAGAAGATCTCTTTGGGACTTCCGCGCGAGCAAGAAGACTTGAGCTGGAAATCCCACGCGACCTCCACGAGCGGCTTTGGCTCTCTTGGGGACGCTTTCAAAAATTTGAATATTAAACCCAAGTAGTCTGTACTTGGGTTCCCGAATGCGCGGGTGGTGGAATTGGTAGACACGCAGGTCTCAGAAGCCTGTGGGAGCAATCCTGTGGGGGTTCAAGTCCCCCCTCGCGCACCAATCTTCCCCCATGCAAATGCTTCGGACACATCCTCGCGGACGCGCCCCTTTGGGGCTGCTGCTGCGGAACTTGCATTTGCATGGGGGAAGATTGGTCCGCTCCCCCCTTTGGGGTCGCTTCGCGACTTAAGGGCGAAGCAATGACGAGTTCCGTGCAGAAACCCTTTTTTAACCGCGATGATGTTTAAAATATTGAATTGCGCGCTCGTGTTTTTTGGCGGCTTCCAAAGTGGGGAAAGTTCCTAGATTGCGGCGCTTGCCGGTTTTGGGATTTTTCTTGCGGGAATAAATTCGGTACTGACCGGATTTCAGTTTGCGAATCATAAAAGCCTCCGTCTCATATTCTAAAAGCGGAGGCTTTGGATTTTTGGATAATGTTTCGAGCCTTGTTTTAAAACAAAAACTCTTCAAGCCTAAAGCCAAGATGACGAATGGTGGCGCAGCCTTCGGCTCGCAATTTGTGAAAATGAGTGCTCGCTGTAACGGAAAACTCCTAAGGTAAATTTTTAAGCCAAAAAAGCAGCGCTTTTTCCGCGAAGTACTGATGGCGGCGCTCTTTCATATTGGCGGTTTTATAAGGCGTTGTGACCGTGTCCCGCAGGATGCGACCTCTGTATTCCAAACCGACATCGCAAGTGTGTTCGTCTCGGGAGAGAATATGCAAATGCACCTCCGCCGGAGATTTGGTGTCGCGGTTGCGGCTGAAGCTCCAGGATTTTTCAGTCATAAACGTGCGCAAAGAAGGCATCAGGCGATTCATCAGGAATTGTCCTGTGACCTCATCCACCAAGGCCAATGAAGACACAGTGGCAAGCTTGCGCGCTAAAAGTTCGGCGGCATCGTCGCCATCGCGGACCACGGTGTAAGGGCGTAAAGCGGCGTCCAGCTTTTCCACCACGGCAAGCATTTCTTTTTCCTGCGATTTGAAATAAGAAATTTTCACTTCCACATACGGCAGATGCACGCGGTAGCCTTTTTCCACTTGCACGCCTTGCAAGGCTTCTTCGGTGATGGTGGCGATATCAGATTCGCCCACACCCAAGGTGTCCCACATGCGTGTGATGTACGGATCCAAATGCTGCGTATTTTGGGTCAGCCACTCGGCAATCGAATCTTCCCACACAGCTTCGATTTCACGCGGCGGGCCCGGCAGAACAAAAACTTTTTTGCCATGAGCTTCAACATAAAAAGCATTGGCTGTCCCTTGTGAGTTGGGCAGAACACGCGCGCCTTCAGGAAAATAACATTGCTGGCGTTGGATTTCTTTGACGGCGTAGCCGCGCGAGGTGAGGCGGTCATTCACATGCTGCCAAGAACTCTCATCGAATTTCAAGGACACACCCATCCATTCGGTCACAATATCGCGGGTGAAATCATCGGAAGTCGGTCCCAAGCCGCCGGTGACAAAAAGCCAATCGCCGTGCGAGGCGCAAAACTCCAGGCCCTCGCGCATCAGTTTTCTGTCGTCAGGAACAACGAGATGCACGGCCGTGGTCACTCCGAGAGCTTTGAGTTTGTGAGAAATCCACGAAGCATTTTTGTTAACGATCTGTCCGTCCGTGAGTTCTGTGCCGATTCCCAGTATTGCGACTTTCATTGTGAGAAATCTCCGTTATTCCTCCGCATTGTCGCAGGAAGTGCGAAACAAGTGAAGGGACCTATGGATGTGTGTCCAGAGTCTTCCGCAAAGTCATTGAAAATGCTGTGCATGCATTGCATTATGCTGGTCAAAAACTTGCCTGCAGCGGCCTCTCCCCATAGATTCACGCGTTGAGCAAATATTCTCGTTTTTTGACTTCAAGGAGTCTCTTTTATGTCTCTCAACTGGAAAGAGTTTGATCTCTACAATCCGACACCTGAACACAGCATGCTTCGCGAAACTGTGAGAGCTTTCACGCAAGCTGAAGTGGAGCCGCAAGCCCACGAATACGACCGTTCAGAAAGATTCAACCTGGCTCTTTTCAAAAAAGTGGGTGAGCTCGGACTTCTTGGTATTACAGTTCCCGAACAGTTCGGTGGAGCGGGAATGGATGCGACAGCGGCAGCCATCGTGCATGAAGAATTGTCGGCTTCTGATCCGGGCTTTGCTCTGGCTTATCTTGCTCACTCCATGTTGTGCGTGAACAATATCGCCGTGAATGGCAGCGATGAACAACGTCATCGCGTTCTACCAAAGCTCTGCTCAGGCGAATGGGTCGGATCCATGGCGATGTCTGAGCCTGCGGTGGGCACCGACGTGCTAGGCATGCAAACAACGGCGGTGAAATCCGGTTCCGATTATATTTTGAACGGCCGTAAAATGTGGATCACCAACGGCACCATTGACGAAAACAACACCGCTTGCGATTTGGTTTTGGTTTATGCAAAGACCGGTGAAAAGCATGGCCGTGCAATGGTGTCTACTTTCTTGGTGGATAAATCTTCCAAAGGTTTTTCTGTCGGACAAAAAATCAAAGACAAACTGGGCATGCGCGCTTCCAATACCGCGGAGCTTGTTTTCCAAGACTGCCATGTTCCGGCGGCAAACCTTGTCGGCCATGAAGGCGATTCCATGTTGCATATGATGCGCAACCTTGAAATCGAGCGCCTGACTTTAGCGGCGATGAGTTTGGGTATTGCTCGTCGCTCTGTGGAGATCATGAATCGTTACGCGACTGAGCGTGAAGCTTTCGGCAAATCTCTCAACCACTTCGGACAAATTCAGCGCTACATCGCTGACAGCTATGCCGAATACAAAGCCGCGCGCGCGTATGTTTATGAAACAGCTCGCCGCATGGATTTGAATAAAGAAGGCAACCGTTTGGATTCTGACGGCGTTAAACTTGTCGCAACAACCATGGCTAAAAATGTCGCGGACCGCGCGATCCAAGTGCTGGGCGGCTACGGTTACGTCGGCGAGTATGTGGTCGAAAGATTGTGGCGCGATGCCAAGTTGCTGGAGATTGGCGGCGGAACTCTGGAAGCTCACCAGAAAAACATCACTCGTGATTTGGCGAAAAGTCCCGAATCTCTTTTCAGATAACCGCTATGTTTCCATACGGTTCTGAGTTAGAAATCAATGCGAACCTGCGGGTTCACTACAAAATCATTCTCGATAAGATCGGCCCGTTGCTCACACCCGAGCGACGGGAAAAAATCCGTCGCGTGGTTGCGCAACGCAATTTCGACACGGCGGTGGTTCTTGAGGGCATCTACGACCGCGGAAATATCTCCGCGGTGATGAGAAGTGCGGAAGGCTTGGGCTTCGGCAATTTTCACGTCATTGAAACTCAAGAGAAATTCAAAGAAGCCAACCGTGTCACTCAAGGCGCTGACAAATGGGTGGAAGTGAAAAAGTGGAAGAAAACCGCGGACTGTGTGAAGTCTCTTAAAGAGCAGGGCTATAAAATCTGTGTCACGCATCTTGATGCTAAAGCCAAGCCTTTGCATGAAGTGAATTTCAGCGGCAAGACGGCCTTGGTTTTGGGGAACGAAAGAGACGGTGTGACGCCAGAAATGATTGCGGCTGCCGATGAGACTATCATCATTCCGATGACCGGTTTCGTGCAAAGTTTTAATATTTCTGTGGCTGGAGCCCTAAGCTTGTACCATATCTCCCAGGACCGTTTGCACCGCTTAGGAACAAATGCGTCTCTCAGTGAGGAAGAGCAGGATATTCTTGCTGCTCATTACTATATGCGGACTCAAGACTCCGCGGGGCAATATCTAGAAGAGATGTTTGCCCGCGGCACTTTGAAATCTTAAAGACTATTGAGTCCCGCCGCTTTTCTTGGAATTTGAATTGGAATAAGCGCCGGGATTTTTCTTTTTCACAAGCTTTTCGTAAAACGCGATTTGTTTTTCCAAACTCTTTTGCATTGCGGGCGATTTGACGGCACGGCACACATTCAGTGACTCAATAGTGCCTTGCGGATCGTACTTGTTTTGATATTCGCCCGTAACACTGTCCATTTGCCGAACCAGCTCTTTAGTTAAAGCGGAAAGGCTTGCTTCATCGAGTTGGGCATGCGGAGTTTCGGCTTTTTCTTTTTGCGCAGACTTCACGTCTTCAAAGGACACCGTACCGACACTGCCGTCTTTTAGAAAGCTGATCTTACGATAGAACGGCTGATGTTTTTCATCGAGGCGCAGGACGATGTCTTTTCCAGCGAACTTATTTTCTAAAACCGCGATGGAGTCGGCGGTAACAAAATAAATCTTCTTACCGGTATTCCAAAGAAACGGCGTGGGACTGCTAAGATCAAGCTTCATGGTCCGGGCGTCCGCTTTACCGTCCAAAGCTTCGTGACAGCGGATCAGCGTTTGCAGTTCCTGGGAGGCTAAAGCCAAAGAAGAGGGGAGAAGACAAACAAGAAAGATAAAAAAGTTCTTCATGCTTTTAGGGTAGTCCCATTCCTACCTGCCTTCGAGTCCAGTTTGAGGGTTGAGAGTCCAAGAGAAATCCACTACGCTCAAAAGTGAAGGAGCTTTTATGAAAACAACACCATGGATCTTGCCTGCAATCCTTCTGGCGTTCACGGCTTGTGCGGAAAAGCCGACCACAAACAGCGCCAGTGCCACTGAAACGCCAGCGAAGCCCGCTTTTTTTATGACTCGGCCAACAGCAACCAGCCCTGCGGAGCTTGTCTTCGGCCAGAAGTACGGCGGAGCTAAACCGCTCAACTACCGTAAAAACAATGAGCTGCGCATTTCTGGCAGCGCGACTTTCGGCCCGAAAGGTCTGAAAGAAATCGCTAAACCCGTGAAGAAAACCAAGAACGCCTTGTACATTTTCGATCTGCGCCAGGAATCCCACGGCTTGATCAATGATATCCCGGTGAGCTGGGTGGCGGACCGCGACTGGGCCAATGCGGATTTGAACCATGACGAAGCCATCCGCCGCGAGCGTCGGCAGTTGGGTGATTTGCGTGTCGGAGAAAAAGTCAACGGCGTGGAAATCAAAAGCATTGAAACGGAAGAAAGCATGGTCCGCAGCGCCGGTTACCAGTATGTGCGCCTGACGGTGACGGACCATGTGCGACCTACGGACAGTGAAGTGGACCGCTTTATTGAAGCCGTTCGCAATCTCCCGGATCAGGCGTGGATTCATTTCCACTGTCATGCGGGTAAAGGGCGCACAACGACGTTTATGGTTCTTTACGATATGCTTGTGAACGCCAAGTACACCTCCTTTGACGATATCGTGAAACGTAATACGGAGCTAAGTAACGATTACGATGTCCTGGCTGTGGGCGATGAAAAAGACTGGAAGCACCCTTATCAAGTGGAGCGTGCTCAATTCGTGCGGGCTTTTTATGAATACGCCAAAGAGCATCCGCGCGGTGAAAACAAACTCTGGTCGGAGTGGGTGCGATGATAAAATACGTTGTTCTCGTTTCTCTGCTGGCATTTCTGAATGCCTGCGCTCATCATGCGGCCAAGGATTCTTCGCCGCTTGAGTTTGATGATGACAGTAAAACGTCTGTTAGCGCCGCAAAAAAAGCGGAGCCGGCTAAAACAAAAGGCATTGTGGTCGACAGCAAAGATCTTGCGGTCTTGGAAAAGATGAACAAAGCCGTGGAAGCGTATGTTTTGAAAAACGAGAAAAAACAATTCACTTCTCTTTGTAAGGACAAGCGTTTTGACTGTTTCGTTGACGAAAAAGCATACCCCCACAGTAAAAAGAAAATCGCGCGCAAGGTTCCACCTTATGCCAGCGGCTCAAAAATGGGCCTGCAGGGTGAAGCCCGTGTGCATGTGAAATACGATTTTTATCCTTAGTTTTTGCGCAAGATGATGGACTTCATCAGTGGTTCCTGGTCGGGAAGCTCGAAGTCCAATCCTTGTGACGGGGCCGGCAGAATCTTAAACGAGAATTCTCTTTTGAGTTTATTCAGACGCAAGTGCAGGTCACCCGTCGTCCATTTTTCATAGTTCGTGCAGAACAGTAGTAAGCCGTTGCGTTCCAGGCAGTACATGCAGTTGATGAGCAATTCATCAAAGTTTTTGCTAATAGAAAAAACGCTGTTTTTCGAGCGACCGAAAGACGGTGGATCACAAATAATCAAACCGAACTTGCGCTTACGGCGGATGGTGCCTTTTAAAAACAGCAGGCAATCCTGCACCCAGAATTCGTATTTTTCATCCTCCGGGTTTAAACCATTGAGTTCGAAATTGCGCTTGCTCCAGTCGATAAAATTTTGCGAGACGTCGACCGTGCAAACTTCCTGCGCTCCGGCCAAAGCGGAAACAACGCTAAAACCGCTGGTGTAGGAAAAGAGATTCAAAACCCGGCGGTCTTGGGCGTGGTTGGCCACCCACAGGCGATTTTCTCTTTGATCCAAAAACAATCCCGGGGAAAGACCCGTATCACTGCGCAGTTCGTAGGTGACACCGTTTTCCTGTGCGGACCAGCGCGGAGAGGTGTTACCGATATTCCAAAGAATTTCCGCGTTAGGATCTTCACCACGGTTGAGCATTTTGCGGATCAGAATTTTTTTATTATGTCGTTTGGCAATTTTCTCGAAACGCAAGAGATCCTGCACAGTGGGATCCGACTCTTTGTACCAGTACACCCACAGATACTCACCGTATTGATCGATACGGTAGGTGTCGAGTTCGCGGTGGCTGAGGCGCAAGGATTCTTCTTTCAATTCGGAAAATTTGTACATGCGCTCGCGGCGTTGAAAGGCCTCGGCCAGAATCAGTTCTTCCAATTCGTCAGGTCCGGCATGCACCGCCCATTCAGGAAGTTCTGTTTCGAAATGAATTTTTTCGCCTTGCAGTTCAAAGCTCAAAGACAGTGAATGCAAACACAAACGGTAAAAGTTCGAACCGCCGTGATCCGCATCACCTAAAACCGGAATGCCGTTGGCTTCCGCGTGCAGTCGGATTTGGTGGGGCTTTCCACTGTGCGGAATGGCCTCCCAGAGTTCGTAAGGTCCCAAACTTTTCAGCCATTTGAAACTTGTTTTGGCGTTGGGTTCGGCACTTTCGGAACTGACGAATTTATTCTTTTCTTTGACGATTAAAGATTCGTAAGAAAATTCATGTCGTGAAGATTTCTTGTCCGTGAGGAAAAGATATTTCTTAGCGATCTTATGCTGCTCAAAAAGGCGGGTGAGTTCCGCGGCGGTTTCTTGGCTCGTTGCAAACACCAAAGCCCCGGAAGTCGCTTTGTCCAAACGGTGCACAACGTAGAGTTTGCGATCCAATTCTTCTTCGTAAATTTCCACGCAGCCACGCTGACCGTATTCCGGCGTATGAGTGTTGAGGCCGGCGATCTTGTCAATAAAGATGCAACCGGCCAATTCGGTGTAGCGAAGCTTAATCACGCGTGTCATCCGACTAATATAATCCGGTTTTCATTGAGGGTCATCGGTATATTCGCTAGAAATGAAGTCTATAACGGAGGTCCCTTTGAAAACGTTTATTTTAGCTCTTTTGGCATTACCTTTTTTAGCGGGTTGCGGGATTCAATCTTTGCCGCAAGGGAAGAATATGACCGAGGCGGCGTTGGCGGAGGTGAATAACCAATACAAACGTCGAGCTGATCTGGTGCCTAATCTTGTGAATGTCGTGAAAGGTTACGCTAAGCACGAGCAAGAAACTCTGACCCAAGTGACAGAGGCGCGCGCGAAAGCCACTTCCACACAGATCGATCCTTCCAAAGTCACACCGGAACAGTTGGCGAAATTTCAACAAGCGCAATCCGGATTGTCCCAAGCTTTGGGTCGTTTGATGGTTGTCGTGGAAAAATATCCTGATCTGAAAGCCGATCAAAACTTCCGCGATTTGCAAGCGCAGCTCGAAGGCACGGAGAACCGTATCACTATCGCGCGCCAGCGTTACATTGAATCCATTCGCGAGTTCAACAATCTGGTCACAGTTCCACCGACAAGCTGGACAAATTCCATGATCTACCACTTCGAGAAAATGCCTCAGTGGGACATGACTCCGGAAGAAAAGGCGCAAGCCGAAAAAGCTCCGGAAGTGAAATTCTAAGGCGAGCCGTAAAAGCTCATGCGGATTTTCGCACTTTCTTTTTTTCTTTTCTTTTTCAGCCTGAGTTTCACCGCTCGGGCTGATTTTCAAGTTCCGCCGCTCACGGGGCCGGTGATCGATCAAGTCGGTTACCTGACTCGGTCCGACCGGCAGGAACTGATGCAGCTTTTGTATGACTTCAACCGTCGTGGTGTGGCGCAAGTGCAGGTGTTGATTGTTCCGGACTTGCAAGGTTATCCCATTGAGCAGGCCAGTATTCAAATCACCGACAAGTGGCAGCTGGGCGATAAAAAGAAAGACAACGGCGTTTTATTTTTAATCGCCGCCAAAGAGCGCGCCATGCGCATTGAAGTCGGACAAGGTCTTGAAGGCGCAATCCCCGATATCACCGCGAAACGAATCATCAGTGATCAGGTCATTCCGCTTTTCCGTGCGAAACGCTACTCCGCCGGCATCGTCGTCGGTGTGCATGAAATCCTTCGTCTTGCGGATAAAGAGTTTGCTTCGGAAAACAATTTGCAGGAAGGCTCCAGTGATTCCAGCGGTGGCGATATTCCCATCTGGGTTATCATCATCGTGCTGATTATTATTTCAATCTTGGGCCGCTTTGGCGGTGGCCGTGGTCGCTACTACCGTGGTGGCGGTTGGGGCGGAGGCTTCGGCGGTGGAGGATGGTCCTCTGGCGGCGGCGGTGGTTGGTCAGGGGGAGGCGGCGGCTTTAGTGGCGGCGGCGCTTCCGGAAACTGGTAACGGAGTTTGGCAATGGCATGGATTGATAAATATCTAGCTCCAGATGATTTTAAAATTATCGAAGAGACCATTTCCCGTGTGGAAGAATCCACCTCCGGTGAAATCGTTCCGGTGATTGTCCGCCGTTCTTCCACCGTGGGACATGTGCCTTTGACCGTGTCCTTACTGATCACTTTGTTACTTGTCATTGCGGAGCTGCCGTTCAGTGATTGGTTATGGGTGACACCCTGGGTGTATCTGTGGCCGGTTCTTTTGGTGGTGATTTATTATCTTTCGCATCTGCTCAGTCGCTGGAAATGGGTTCAGAAACTCTTTGTTCCAGAACGGGATGAAGTCGATCAAGTCCATCAGCGCGCGCTTCTGGAGTTTTACGCCAACCGTGTAAACCGCACGGCGGGTGGCACCGGTGTTCTGATTTTCGTCTCCGTCATGGAAAAAAAAGCCGTCGTTCTTGCTGACGAGGGCATCTCCAAAAAACTTCCTAAAGAAACTTGGGATGATGTTTTGGCCACTTTGCGCGACAGTTTGAAGCGGGGACAGTGGGGCTTTGGCTTCGTCCAAGCGATCGAACAGTGCGGAGAACATCTTAAGACGCACTTTCCCATCACCGCTGCCGCGGACAACGAACTGAAAAATCATTTGGTCGTAAAGGATTAAGCTGCCAGGGCGCTTGTTTTTGCGTCGGCCGCTTGATACTGTAGGGAAGCACTTAAAACCCTCATGCAGTCGTAGTTCAATGGATAGAGCACTTGGCTTCGAACCAAGGGGTTGCAGGTTCGAGTCCTGCCGACTGCACCACTCTTTCTTACTTTGTTTCTTGAAATGCCGGCTTCGATCTTGGTTTCTTGCTCCGGCAGGACGCGGAAAAGCGCGCATCGAGCGCGCTTTTCCTAGGCGCTCGACATTTGCCGCCTTCGCGGCAAGAGCCTCGCGCATGCTCCGCACTAAAAAGCGCCACTGGCGCTTTTTACCGCGGGCACAACTGCCGACTGTTCTTCGTGGCGGCCGCCGCTTCGCTGGGCCTTTTTGTGGGGATTGGCCGCCGCTTCGCTGGGCCTTTTTGTGGGGATTGGCCGCCGCTTCGCTGGGCCTTTGGTTCTTTATGGTTTTTGGAATTGCCAGATTTTTATTAGTGGGTGGTTTAGGTGTTTTTCCCACTTTGGGTTTATGTCTGTTAGGTCTTTGCTTCCTAGAATTGTTTCTTGTCTTTTGATTTGCAAACTTGCTTTTTCTGCTGCTGCTTTGAAATCGCTTTCTTTGTGGGCGTAACCCGTTAAATGGATTTCTTTTTCATCGGCGGTTTTGAAGTGGGCCATGATTCCCTTTGCGGTTCTATCGGGATGGATTTCTGACAGATAGAACTCTCCGCCGGGTTTTAGGATTTTTCTTACTTTTTGGAACAGCAGTTCCAAATTTTCAATATGCTCCACCACTAGGCTGCTTACTATGACGTCGAAAGAATCCGCGGCGAAATCGTGGGTCATGTAATCGGCATTGAGCAGAGTCAGATTCTCTGCCGGTAGCTTTTTCTTTGCTACTTCTAGCATTCCTTCGGAAATATCAATGCCTGTGACTTTGTTGTTCTGCTTTAAAAGTTTTTGCGTGTGTCGGCCGGTGCCGCAGCCTATTTCTAGAACGTTTTGTTTTTTACGTGACTCCAGCAAGCTGGAAAAGCCAATTCATCGGCGGCGACCGTGGGATTTGGATAAGTGTCGTAAAAAGACGACCACGTGTTGTAACCTGCTTGATTGTTTTGTTTGGAATTTTCTGACATTTCGGTCCTCAAGCTATTTCCACTCTGGTTTGGTCAGCTGCATGTATTCCAGGATTTCGCGGTCGGCGTCGGTGCCTCGCTTGCTTAAGGCTTTTACGACGCCTTCATAGTCTTCACGATTGCGGTTTTGGCTGAGTTTGAATTTGGCTTCTAAAGATGTCACGCGGATTTTTACCCAGACAATGCCTTTAAGCAGTCCTTCGTGGAAACTCTCTGGCAGTTCGTACTTCCAGTGGGTTTGATATTTGGTCTCGTAAAACTCTACAAGGCGCTTCATCAGGTCCCGTGAGAGCGCGTCGTCGTTGACGACTTCGCAGGGGCCGGAGGCGTGAACGGCGGTGTAGTTCCATGTCGGTACGTTCAAAGGGTCCTTATAGTATATTGGAGAAACGTAGGTGTGCGGACCCGTGAATACGGCTGTTACCATGGGCGAAGAGGCCGATAAGCTTTTCCACTGCGGATTGCTGCGCGCCAGGTGCGTGTACAGAATCCACTCTGTTCCTTTCTGTTCCAAAAGGAACGGGTAGTGGTTGACGTTAATGCCTTCCGCCGTCGCCGTGATAAAGGCGCCGAAGCTGTGGTTCTCAATAAAGGCTTTAATCAAAGCCAGGTCTTTAACTTCTGAATAATTAGGCAAATACATAAGAGAACCATGCTAGGACTTCTTTTTTGAAATCTCCACTCGTTTTTTGCCAAAAAATTACCGGTAATCGGAGGCCCACCTTTAGTCCGCGCTGTTATTTTTATAAGTCCTCAAAATCCTAACAATGGAGTGCCTGTTTTTCGGATATAAGAGCTCCGGCAGAATAAAAAGGAGAAACACTATGAAAACTCTGATAATCCCGGCAGTTCTCTTATTGAGTGCCACGGCGATGGCGACTCCCGAAGTAACCTATAAAACTCTGATTACATGCCAACAAGACGATGGAGATCAATGGATCGAAGTCGGCATCGGCCGTAACCATCTTGGCTTGGAAATCTTCGTGGTGGAGCATGACGAAGACGACGGACGAGCGCGCTTGCTTGAGAACACTCAAGTCAAGAAAACCACCAAAGGCGGAAAGACCGTCTACATGGATAAGTTCCAAACGTTGCGTCTGACTGTCGAGGCGACAAAACGCAAGGCTCTTTTCGAGATGATTGAAAAAGGCCGTTATCCTGGTTTGTTGTGCTACGAAAACAGCGACATCACCTACGAAATCCCGTTGGAACTTGAACCGGTCGCGGAATAATTTTTCGAAGGGCACGGAAGTAAAATTCCCCGTGGTTAGAAATAAAAAAGGCGGACCTGAAAGTCCGCCTTTTTTATTCTTTGTAAAATCAAATTCCTAAACTTTGAAAGAGAAAAGATCCAACAAAGCGGCGACGGAACCTAGCAAAGATCCGATAAAGCTGCGCGGATTGGTAGGAACGTAGCCTTTCTTGCCACGGATGTGTGTTTCAAAGTGCAAGTGCGCCGCTGTACCGATGCCCGTATTACCGGAAAGCGCGATCAAATCGCCTTGAGTCACGTTGGTACCGGCTTTTGTTTTGAACTCCGAGAGATGCGCATACAGAGTTTCCATATTGTTGGCTGGGTGAATCACGATCACGTAATTGCCGTAGCCAGACATTTTCTTGGTCAAACGATTGCGCTCTGTGCGTGTCGCCAGGACTTTTCCGGAAAGAGCGCTCACAACCGGAGTGCCTTTCGCCGCACGCAAATCAATACCCTTGTGTAAACGACGAACTTTGAGAATCGGGTGGTGGCGCATGCCGTATTCGCTAGTTGCAACAAGGCAGCCGCGGCTGCAGTTTTTCAGAGGACTGATCACAGTTTCCGCCGCTGCTTTTTCGACGATACCGTACTTTTCACGGTCTTCGCGTTCACGCTCAACAAAAGAAGCCAGACTGTTCATATAACTGAGGTCTCCCGCAGTTTTGAAGGCCGCGAAAGACTGCTGAACAGCTTCACCATTACTTGGTAAAGTCGATGTCACATTTAAATCGGAAAGGGACATACAGAAGTCAGTGCGATCCATTTTATCCGAGGAGCGCAGGTCCTCATCCAAAACGTCGACCACGCGCAGGCCGCACACCCAGCCGGAAGTGGATTTTTCAACCGCGCTTTTTCCTTCAGGAATAAAAGGAAGATTCACGCGTTCAGGACTGATCTGCTGATATGTCAGGGCTTTATTGAGTTGTTCGATATCCACCGCGACGATGGATTCTTCCGGTAATTTCATGCCCACAGTCAAAGCGGATTTGCCGTCAGCATAAACAGTAGGGAGGAAGAGATTTACAGATTTATCTGTCTGTAAATAAAGAGTTGCATTCATTTCGTCAAACGCCTGGGCAAAACTCTGCGACGCGGTTAACACAAGAACGCCACCAACCAACCGAGTTAAAAGTTTTCTGTTCATCGTTCCTCCTGATTCCGGGGGGAACTGCGAATCTAAGGCCACAAAGTGTTTCGGCTCTGTCACGTTATTTCGTTTTGAGACGCCGAACACTGTCTAAGTTCTGGTGAGTTGTCGGCCTAAAACGTCACCGGCCAATGTCCGGAGGCAGAGGAATGATGTCAGGCTCGCCAGGAACTTGCGGAAAACTGCCGTCACGCCACGCTTGTTTGGCGGCTTCAATTTTTTCTCTGGAGGACGAAACAAAGTTCCAATAGATATGACGAGGCTCGGGAAAGCGCTCACCACCCAGCACCACAAAACGCGTGTCTTCTGTTGCCGTGACCATCAAGGAAGAATCATGATCCAGAATCACGAAATCATCGAGACCGATTTCTTTTTCACCCAAAGAAAGTCTTCCTGAGATAATAAAGAACGCCAATTCGTGCGAACCTGGATCGTAGGAAAAACTTTTTCCTGTCGTCAGCTTCACATCCATAAAAAACAGCGGCGAGTACACATCCACGGGCGATGTTTTGCCAAACGCACTGCCGGCGATGAGTGAAACTTCAGCACCGTTCGCATGAAACCGCGGAATGGTTTCTTTAGCATGATGAGTAAAGCTGGGTTCACGGTCCTCCGTATCCAAGGGCAGAGCCACCCAAAACTGCAATAAGTGCAAACGGTGTCCGCGGGCGTGCAAATCCGCTGGCGTGCGCTCCGAGTGAGAAATACCTTTTCCTGCCGTCATCCAGTTCACATCTCCCGGAGTGAGCATTTGCTTATTGCCGAGACTGTCGTGGTGAAGCACTTGGCCCTCGAGCAAATAGCTTAGAGTGGAAAGACCAATGTGTGGATGAGGGCGCACGTCCATGCCCGAGCCCGCAGGAAAATCCGTGGGCGGGAAATAGTCGAAAAAGATGAACGGTCCTACCATGCGCTTTTTTGCATACGGCATCAGACGGTGCACCGTAGGGCCGCCGAGGGACACCATGCGCGGAGCTACCTCCATAAGAATATTATTTTGTGTAGAACTCATATTAGCCCCTCTTTCCAACTGTCGAAAGTCATGATAGCTTAAATCAATTTATCATACGAAAGAAAATGTAAGGAGTAGCATGAAAACAAAAAAAGAAATCGTCGATAACTGGCTGCCTCGCTACACAGGTGTGCCTTTGAATGAATTCGGTCAGTACATTTTGCTCACGAACTTTGGCAATTACGTGAAAATGTTTGCGGAAAAATTTGACGTACCGGTGCGCGGCTTGGATAAACCGATGCAAACAGCAACGGCCGAGAATATCACCATTATGAACTTCGGCATGGGCAGCGCGTTGGCGGCGACATGCATGGACCTTCTTTCCGCCATCAATCCAAAGGCGGCCCTGTTTCTTGGAAAATGCGGCGGCTTGAAAAAGAAAAACCAACTCGGTGATTTTATCCTGCCGATTGCAGCCATTCGCGGTGAGGGCACCAGTAATGAATACTTGCCGGAAGAAATCCCAGCCTTGCCGTCCTTCCGTTTGCAGCGGGCTGTTTCGTCCATGATTGCGAAACATCAGTGCGATTATTGGACGGGCACGGTGTACACGACCAACCGCCGTGTGTGGGAGCATGATGACTCTTTCAAAGAGTATCTGACAAAAACCCGCGCCATGGCTGTGGATATGGAAACGGCGACCATTTTTGTGACCGGCTTTGTGAACGAAATTCCGCGCGGCGCTTTGTTGCTTGTGTCTGACAATCCGATGATCCCGGACGGTGTGAAGACCGAGGAAAGTGACAAGAAAGTCACCGCGAACTTTGTTGAAAAGCATCTCAACATCGGTATCGATGCGCTTCGCGAATTGCGTGATTCCGGTGAATCCGTAAAACACTTGCGCTGGGATTGATTTAAGGCAAAAGCCTTTTCCCAGCGTTCCCAAGTGCGGGGCTTCTTGGATAGCTTGACGGCGTTCAAGGAGGCCTTGCATGAGTCGCTGGCTTGTTTTGCTGTTTGCTCTTTTTATTTTTTCTCAACCTCTGCTCGCGCAGCCGCGCCCGTTACCGGATGATCCTTATCCGAGTGAACCGTATCCTGGCGAGCCGCCTCATCGCACCGAGGTTTTGTATTCCATAGGCTTCGGAAAAACCGGACGCTTTGGCACGCAGACTTACCAATTTTTTGCCCGCAGCGATCTTCGCCATGTCACACGCCTGCGCCTGGTCGGCTCACGCAATGGTATTGAAATAAAAAAAGTGCGCCTCGTTTATGCTGACTATTCCGGTGATCGCATCGATCCGATGTTGAGTGGTGATCTGCGCGCCGGTGGCGTGCTGGAAACATTTTTGGACGGTCGTCCTCTCTCACGTATTGAGGTGACGGCCTCTTCGTCTTACTTCTGGAAAAAGCCCGGCAGTTACAGAGTGGATATCTGGGCCTACTAGACGGCAATGCCCAAACTTTCAGCATGAAAATTGGATACGAAAATGGAAAAAGCTCTCGCGTTCCGGGGGAGCTTTTTCGTCTTTTCACCTTTTTTCACGTAATTAACATATTGTGTCATTTTGATTTCTGCGATATAACTGGGCCCACTTTATAGCAATACAACAGAATGATGTACTTTTTGGGGAGGCTCGCTTTGATCAATCCAGGCAATAATATGCAAGCTGATGAAATGATCGACTCTGACTTGGACTCGGACCTAGAAAATGAAAAAGAGATGAAGAAGACCTCTGCGTTTGAAGCAGACATGGAGGATGATCTCGAGGTTGAAGCCGCGTTGGCCGCTATGCCCGGCAACTTGCTGATGGAAGGCGAAGAAGACGACCTGAACCTGGATGAAATCGAAAACATTTTGGAGTTGAACGACTCCACATATCCCAAATTCACTCTGGCGAAAAACAAAGCCCGTTTCTTGAGAATGGTGAGCTGGTATCGCGGTAAAGAAGAGTGGATTGAAGTCGCTCCACTTTCCGGTGTGACGAAACTCTTCAAGCAACAAACAAAAGAGTTGGAAGGCATTCGTTCCTCCAAGCTTGATTATGAAATGGAGCTTGAAACCGGCACATTGACTCCGTCACAACGTTCTTACCGCCGTGACGAATTGAAAATGTGCAAAGTGCAGGAAAAAATGGCTGTGCACTTGATCTCTAAACTGCAAGTGAAAATCAAATCCGGCCGCAGATAAGAGAGCCGACAAAAGAAAAATGAAGAAAACCCAGAACTCACCAGGTTCTGGGTTTTTTGTTTTCGTCTCCTAGGCCACAAGTTCCGTGGGTCTCGAGAGGAGCGCTATAAACATAGTTTTTTGACCCGCGTTATTGCGGGAATGTTTTCCCAAGCCCGGACCTCTTCTTTAGAATTAAAACGTTCCCGTTTCTAAAGGAGAATTTATGAAAAAAACGCAAACACCTAAAATCGATATCGGTATTCCCGAAGCGGATCGTAAAAAAATCGCGGAAGGTCTTTCCCATCTCTTAGCGGATTCTTACACGCTCTATTTAAAAACCCACAACTTCCACTGGAATGTCACAGGCCCGATGTTTCAAACTCTGCACTTGATGTTTGAAACTCAGTACACGGAACTGGCGACAGCGGTGGATCTGATCGCGGAACGCATCCGTTCTTTGGGTGTGCCGGCGCCAGGCACTTACAAAGAATTTTCAAAGCTCACTTCCATTGAAGAGCCGAACGGTGTTCCTTCCGCGAAGGAAATGATCCGTCAGTTGGTGGAAGGCCAAGAGGCGGTGGTGAAAACCGCGCGCTCTATTTTCCCGCGTGTTGAAAAAGCGGGTGACGAGGTGAGCGCGGATCTGCTCACGCAAAGAATGCAGCTCCACGAAAAGAACGCGTGGATGTTGCGCAGCTTGCTCGAAGAGTAAGATCAAACAAACAGGACTTGAGGCAAGCCCCGTAAGTGTCTTACGGGGCTTTTGTGTAAAACTTCTCGTCAAGAGGGGATTTTTAGCGGCCCGAAAGTCCAGTGTTTTAGCGAAGTTGAAGTGTCTCAAAAAAAAATTGCAGCTAGCCCTAAATTCTCACCGTGAAACACCGATAGGTACAAAGTGAGTCAAATAGCACTTGTTAATGTTTCAAAAGGGGAGGATTAGAATGTCACGCACAGTAATGATCGTGGTGAGCGATAACCAGGAAACCATCGAAAGCGCGAAGAAGTACTGGGAGAATCACGATGTGACAGTTCAAGCCTATTCGTCTGCCCAATGGCGCGAAGGTCTTGATAATGCGTTTTTCAGACAACAGCTTGTTGCGGGAGTGCCTGCGCTTATTTCCGGTTCCAGCCCGATCAATTCGGATGCCGGTGGTAACGTGATTCAGTTCCCAACAGTCAACACGCCCACAGCTGGCGTGCAAAAAATGGAAGAGCTTGAAGCGCAAGCGATCGAAAACGCCATTGTTCAATACAAAGGCAATTTGACCGAAGCGGCGAAAGCATTGGGTATTGGCCGTGCGACTTTGTACCGCAAAGTGAAGCAATACCACATTGATCCTTCCGCAGCCCGCAAGAAGAAAGTGGCTGCTTAAGTCCCTTTTGAACTTGAGATTAAAGACCGGGTGCGCGAGCGTCCGGTCTTTTGCATTTTACAAGGAACACCATGAGCCGACTTCTTGCCGTCCTAATGGCTTTAAGCTGCGCCTTTGCCGCCTACCATTTCACCTTGCAGAAAAGTTTTGTGAACCCTTATCCGGTGGTTTGCGACCTTGTCGCGCAAAAAATTTTTCTGGAAGATGAACAGGTCCGCAAATGGAAACGCACCTGCCATCGCCGCAGCCGTCTGGTGACACCTTATTCGGCGAAAGCTTTGGTCATCAAAGACATCAACAATGTTCTGGGTCTTCTCAATGTTTCGCACCTGGAAGTCTACGATTCTTCGCAAGTTAAAAGCATGTGGAAAGGCGAAAGCCTGCAAACCGGCATTGAAAGTGAATTCGTCGACAGTGAGTTGGTGATTTTCAAACTTCACCCAAAATCACCGGCGGCCATGCTGGGATTGCGCCCGGGTGATGTGATTAAAAGCATCAACGGTGAGCAGCCCAACCCTTGGGAGGCGCAAACTCAAGCCGGCACTTATGTGATTGAACGGCATCAAAAAGAAACTCCGTATAAAATCACCACCGCTCCGGTTGTGCGTTCGGAAGAAGTGCAGTTTGAAAGGCTCGCGGGTGACGCCGCGGTTCTGCGCGTGCCTTCTTTCCGCGCCGCTTTTTTCAGCGATGAAAAAATGAAAGCTCTGGAGGCGCAGTTGAAAGGCCGCCGCAAAATTATTATTGATCTGCGCGGCAATCCCGGAGGAAATTTCGTCGCGGGTCTGCGTTTTCTTTCGCGTTTTATTTGCTCGGTGGAAGAGATCGGGCGTCTGATCCGCCCGCGCTTTGCACAAAAGAATCACACCGTTCTGCCGGATGACTTGCGCGACGAAAAGCAGCTGGAGATCTTGTACAAGCACAAGGAAGTTCTGCTGAAAACTTTCGCTACGGAAACTTGCTTCCGCGGTGAATTGCGTGTTCTTGTGGACGGTAAAACGGCGTCCGTGGCGGAAATGGTGGCGCAAGCTCTGAAAGAGTTCCGCCGTGCGCCGCTGTTGGGCTCACCAAGCCGTGGGCAATTGCTGGTCGGTGTTTGGTATCCGCTGCAGGAAGTAGGGCCGGGGGTTGAGATTTCCATTCCCGAAGCGTTGTACGTCAGCCGCAAGGATCACCGCATCGAAGGAAACGGTGTCGATCTGGATCGCGTGCTCTATTACAACCTCCAGGAAATGCAGGCGGGGATTGATTCTTGGGTCAAAAAGGCCCTCGACTAGACTCGCGAGTTTTAGATTTTCACGTGTCAAAATGAGATGATCATTTTAATACGTCAAACATTCTTTGTTCGTCTGTTAAGCCCTTTTTCAGCGAAAGAGAATACGATAGACTTATAAACGGCACACTCCTCGCAACGCTTTCTTAAGAGTGATTTCATTGAACAGCGAGGGGTTTAAAATGAGGAATGCACAAGTGATCGAATTTCCAAAAGCACAGTCCGTCCGTAAGAGATTGCAGGATAAGGCGCAGGAACAAAAAGCGGTTTTGATTCTTTCCATCGCTTCCGTTTTGATCATGACGGTGTTTCTCAATCAATGGCTTGTGCAAGGACCCGATGCTTTAAATGGACAAGGCAATCGTAATGTTGCCAGTGTCGAGCCCGCAGCCTTCGCTAAAGATATCAAATGGGAGCAAGATCTCGCCAAAAGACTGGCGACAGATAAATCCCGCATTTCCGCCAATCTTGCTGTGACACCCACCGTGCGTGATGAATTGATTTTCGGTTACTTGGAAGGCAAGTACGGAATGAAGCTCGCACAAGGCCGTATTGAAAGCCTGGAGTTCATCGATGCGCAAGCCGGTGAGCAGCCCATGGCGATCAACGACAAAAAAGATTTCCTCACTCGTTATTCTGAAGCCTTTGGTTTTAAATATGACGAGGTCAGTCTGGCCCAAAGTTCTGCGGCTCCCGGTGAAGAGGTTTACACTCTCATTGGCGATGGCAATGAAATCGTCGGCCGCGCTCATTTCGTGACCGACAGCCAAGGTCGCGTTCAAGCCATCAATTTTACACAATAATCGCTTTAGAGAATCTCATCTTAAGCCGATAGGTCGGTATGGTATTTCCAGATCTGTCGGCTCCCGAAGCCCAACCGCGTAAAAGTAAAAATCCCGCTCTCGCCATCGCGTCGATGAGTGATCGTTTTCTGGCGTTTATTTTGGACTTTCTGATCTTCTCGCCGATTGTGAGCTTGTTCATAGCAAGCATGGTGAGGCAGACGAAAACTTTCTTTTTGCTGAACCCCACTTCACAAGAGGGTGCGATTGCCGCAGGCCTCGTTGCCGCAATGATTGTGTTCTTCGTGACACTTCTGCAAGCGGTGTTTTTGTATTACTGGCAGGCGACCCCAGGGCAGTTCTTTTTGCAATTGCGTGTAGTGTCCTTTCCGCATCCGCAAGAGCGTTTAAGCTTAAATCAATGCCTGCTGCGCGCGTTTTTCTGGTGCACAGGGTTCTTGTGTTTGGCTGTGCCCTTTCTTGAAGTCGCCAGCCATCCGTTTCGCCGGGCTTTCCATGAGCGTGCCTCTGACACCATGGTGATGACGCTCAAACAGCAGGGCGATGAGGGGCCGCATCCTTTGGAGTCACGATTTATTTCGTCGTGGATGCGCATGAGTTTTTTGTTTTTGCTTTTGTTCGGCGTGCTGGGGTTCTTTAAAACCTATCACATGCTAAAGCTTGGAGCGTTCCGTGAAAAAGACGGACACATGCTTGCGTGCAAAGAAATCAAAGATCCGGATCTTTCCGGGGTTGCGCGTGTGGATGCGGCTTTGTCTTTATTTCTATTAAATGAAGTTTCCGCCGAGTGCCTGGAAAAAGAAGCCGAAGCCTCCCTTTGGAATGATCCCGTGAACTCTCAGGATATGGCATATCTCGCCAAGTTTGTAATCAGTGAAGGGGAAGAGCAACAGAAGTATTTTGCAAAAGTCTGTCGTGATTCAACCTCGTCTCCGTGCGCGATTGCGCGCTATATGCAGGAACAAGGAACGGCGGAGGATCTTATTCAGGCCGATGCTTCCTTGTGGACGACGCAGCTTTTGCTTTCCGATGAGAAATTCACGCAGCGGGATTATATGAAGAGCCTGCAGATGATCGAAGCTTTGCAGAAAGTGCCGTCACTGAAAAACGCTTTGGAAAAACGTTATGTTCGCGCGATGTGGGCTTTGAATGAAAGCTCCTTGCAACCGCAAGGCTCGGGCCGTGCTCCGGCCAGTGTGAGTCTGGAAGAAAAAGATTCCTGGGTTGAAAAATTCAAGGAACGTTACGAGGTTCCATGATTTTACCGTGTCCTGAAGACGTTCGTCAGTATTCACGCTTTCCTCTCACCATCACCTTGGTGTTGTTGAATATTTTTATTTTCGTTTTGATCTTTAACGGAAACTCTTCAGGCATTACAACGTCGTCTCTTTTGCAAAAGGACGGTCTGACTTTAACCGGCCGCTTGTATTATCAATACCTGCAGGGAGTGCCCTCCGAAGATTTGCTTGAAAAGCCGGCGTGGGTTCACGAAATGAAATCGGCCAACACCGAACAAATGTGTGTGCTCGGCGCTTATGCTTTGCGGGACGCGCGTTTTTTAGCCAGTGCGGAGACTCTGCCTTACAAAGGGGATGAGGTGCGCATCAGCGAATGGCGCCAGGAGTTTTCTGAGTTTCGCAAAAAGTATCAGCAGCAATTGCTTTACCGTTTTGGTTTGAGTTCTTTGGAAAAAGGCCCGCTGTCTTGGGTGACGTATCAGTTTTCTCATTCCAACTGGATGCACTTGATTTCCAATCTCGCGTTTTTGGTCTTGATTGGTGTCGCCGTTGAAAGTTTGGTGGGGAGCGCATCTTTGCTCTTTATATATGTCCTGGGCGGTCTTGCCGGAGGTTTGGGCTTCTTGCTGTCCGATTCTCACGGAACAGTGCCGATGGTGGGAGCCAGTGCTTCCGTGAGCGCGCTGCTGGCGTTTTACTGTATTGCTGAGACGCGGGCGAGGGTGCGGTTTTTGTATTTTGTCTCGCCGATGGAAGGGCAGTATGGGGCGATTTATCTGCCGACTCTGCTTATTATTCCGTTGTTCTTGGTCGTTGATTTAGCGAATTTATGGTCCACTCCTGAAGGCTTAGGCAGCGGGGTGGCTTACGCCGCTCATATCGGTGGCGCGGCTTGCGGGGCCCTCTTGGCTCTTCTTTATAAATGGAAGGGTTCTTTCACATTCACGCTGCGCACTTGATGTAAAATATATATTGCCGTTGACAGTTCTATTACGTTTAAGACACATTCATCCGCCAGAGGCTGAACATCACCCCCTAATAGAAATGGTGGACCCGAATGAACCTGCAATGGCTCATTAAGTCAGTGATTGTGTTACTATCTTTATCTTTTGTTTGCTCGGCTCCGGCGGCGCAAACCTCCCGAACGATTCCTTATTATGGGGATGAATTCTACCGCGATTTGCAAAGCGGTGTTTCCAATGAAAATTTGCAGACACGTTTGAAGGCGGTTTTAAGAAGCTACCATATCGCCCGAAACGGTGCCAATGACCTCATCGCTAAAACCTGCCAACAAGGGCAAGGCCGCTGTTATGCGCACACGGCGATCGGTTACGGCGCGGCTCGCGTTTTCCTTCTTGGTAATTTCTATCTTTCTAAAGATGCTACGAACGGTTACACCATTCACGATGTTTACTGTGACCGCGATCTTTCCCGCAAAGATTTCCGTGGCAAGGCGCCGGCTCCCGGCGTGATTCCTGATAACAGTGTGATCAATATCGAGCACACATGGCCCCAAAGTCATTTCACTCGCCGTTTCCCTGATGAAACTCAGAAATCCGATCTTCACCATCTTTTTCCCACCGATTCACAAATCAACGCCATTCGTGGCAACAATATGTTCGGTGAAGTGAATCAAGATTTGATTGATTTAAAGTGTCCTGCTTCACGTTTTGGTTTGGGTACCGGTGGTTCCGAGGAAGTTTTCGAACCGCCTCAAGATCATAAAGGCAATGTGGCGCGCGCTTTGTTCTACTTCTCGATCCGTTACGACATGCCGATTGATCCACGCGAAGAAGCGGTTTTGCGTAAATGGAATCAAGAAGACCCTGTGGATGCTGAAGAGATGCGCAGAAATGAAGAGATTTTTAAAGCTCAGGCGAATAGAAATCCCTTTATTGATTTCCCGGAGTTAGTGGACCGCATCGCTAATTTTTAAAATTCTTAAAAAATCTGAAATAAGACTCTTGCTTTCCGACTTTGGTTATGCTGCAATCATTTCTACGGGAGGGGTGATACCAAGGAAGGTATAGGGGAGCATGATGTTCTCACCTCTATTTTTAGAAAATTCGGACCCACAGTAGCGATACTGTGGGTTTTTTATTTCTGTGCTTTGCAAGTGGGATGGATGGCTTGGCCTGACCACTTGCCGTCTTTGCAAGTGATGATATCGGAAATGCAGATTTCACCTTCGCTCACCACGGATTTCAGATAACCGGTGGCTTTGCCGCCGTCGGGAATAACTCCAAGGGGTGTATCACAGCTTAAGCCGCCACCGCTTCCAGTGTCCTCTTTTTTAGGCACACCTTTGATAGCGGTAGGGGCAGGGCTGCGATAAACGGTGGTGCCTCCCGGCGGAGGACTGGCCTTGGGCAGTTCCGGCTCTGGCGGAGCAGTGACAGGTTCTGGCGTGCTTGCGCAGCCGGCGACAAAAATCAGGGTGGCAATCAAGATCTGTCTCATGCCTTTATTTTTAGGAAAAAACCTTTTCATTTCAAGGGTGTGAGCCTTTAAACCCGACTTTTTGTCTTATTCTGAGTCTTTTTTATCGAACCTGACTGTAAATATAAATTGATTTAAGTTTGTTTTTTGGAGGGCCGAAATGTTCTCCATGAAAAAAGCAGTAATTCTTGTCTTCGCATTATTGATTGCAGCTTGTGCAAAGGAAGATTCTCCCTCGGGAGGTTTGGAAGGCGGCCATTGGGAGACTGCGTGTTCTGCTTGGTCCTGCAGGCGATAACAGTCAAACCGCTTTCCACGTTAATGGTCAGTTCTTTTAACAGTCGGTCTTACTGTGGATACACGGATTGGACCGTGAATGTCGCCAAAGATGTCACGGGAAAAGCCTGCGATGGCGACACCATGGCTTCAGCGGGAACCACGATCTATGATATTTTCACCATTTATGATTATTCCATTTCCGGAGATTTTACGGATGGCCACGAGATTGGTGATTTAAATTTCGGCGAAACAGACGGTGTCCTCAACGGATCAAGTCCCGATAAAAGACCCATCGCTTTGACGGGGCCGAATTACAAAAAGAGATAATATTCCGCTTTCACAGCGATGCGGGAAAAACAAAAAAGCCGGTTCTTACGAAACCGGCTTTTTTAATTTTAAATGAACTTGATGACTACTCTTCGAGCGGAGCAAATCCGCGGCGCAGAGTGTTTTCTGTGACTGCCGCTGGCTCCATGTACTGTTTCAAGTAATCAGGACCGCCGGTTTTAGAGCCGATGCCTGACATCTTGAAGCCACCGAAAGGATGACGGTCGACCATGGCGCCCGTGATGCCGCGGTTGATGTACAAGTTACCGACTTCGAACTCTTCTTTCACGCGGGCGATATTCGCAGGGCTGCGAGAGAAAAGACCGCCGGTCAAAGCATATTCAGTGCTGTTGGCGATTTCCAAAGCTTGATCTAAGTTTTTCGCACGGATCACCGCTACAACCGGACCGAAGATTTCTTGTTGCGCGAGCTTCGCATCGCCTGGAACATCACCAAAGATTGTTGGAGGAGCAAAGAATCCGCCCTCAGGCACAGAGCCTTTAAAGAGCAGCTTGTGATTCTTTTCCGCATCCGCAATCGTGCCCAAAATGCGATCATAAGCTTCTTTATCAACCACAGGACCCATGTAAGCTTTGGGATTTTCCGCGGAAAGAACGTCGATGGATTTCGCCGCTTCGACCAGGCGATCCACGAAACGGTCGTAAACTTCATCCAATACAATCACGCGGCTGGCAGCGGAGCATTTCTGACCGCTGAAACCGAATGCGGAGTAAAGCACTCCGTCCACCGCTTCATCTAAATCCGCATCGTTATCGATGATCACAGCGTTTTTACCGCCCATCTCGATAATGCAGCGTTTGACGTGAGCTTGTCCCGGCTGAACGTGGGAGGCGCGGTTGAGGATGTGCAAGCCCACCGCTTTAGAACCTGTGAAAGCAATGGTTGTTGTGAACTTATGATTGACGATGTATTCGCCGACCTCTTCGCCGAAACCAGGCAAGAAGTTGATCACACCTTGCGGGAATCCCGCTTCGGCGATCATCTTCATCAAGCCCCAGGCAACCACAGTGGATTGCTCCGCCGGCTTCATAACAACCGTGTTGCCGGTCACCGCCGCCGCGGTCACCATTCCGCACAAGATCGCCAGAGGGAAGTTCCAAGGCGCGATCACCGCCGTGACACCGCGGGATTTATAAATGTACTGAGACACCTCACCGGGAACGCCACCCACGCGCAAAGGTTTTTGCAGTTCACGCATGTGTTTTGCGTAGTAACGGCAGAAGTCGATGGCTTCGGCGATATCCGCATCCGCTTCGGCCCAAGGCTTACCGACTTCAAGAACTTGCGTGGCGATAAGTTTGAAACGATCGCGCACCATGATGTCGGCAAGTTTGTCGACCAGAGCCGCGCGCTGCTCACAAGAAACATTCTTCCATGTTTTGTAAGCGGTTTGCGCCGCTTGCATCGCCAGTTCCGCTTGTTCGACAGAAGCCATGCAGATGCGACCGACGACTTCGGAAGTGCGGGAAGGATTCACGCGATCAAAGATTTTTTCCGTACGGATTTCTTTACCGTTGATGTGCAAAGGCACCGTCACAGGCAAAGACGCTTTTGCTTCCGCCAAAGCTTTCTGCATTTTTTCGCGATCCGCTTTCACCGCGAAATCCAGCAAAGGTTCGTTATAGAACTTGCCTGGTTTTTTCGGCAGAATAGGGGACGTCGGTGTCAAGCCTTGCGCGGGGTCTTTTAAAAGCTCCGCCGTGCTCTTGCCGTCGGCGAATTTTCCACGCAACCAGGATTCGTTGGAGGTGTTTTCCAAAAGACGGCGCACCAGATACGCCATGCCTGGAATCAGTTCACCCACCGGCGCGTATTCACGCAGGCGGTAACCCATGTCCACCAAAGTTTTCTTGATCGGCTCCGCCATGCCGTAAAGCATTTGGAATTCCAACGCTTCCTTAGGGATGTTGAGTTTTTCCGCATAGAGCATGCACGCTGCCAAAGTTCTGACGTTGTGGGAAGCAAACGCAGGACGAATGACTTTGATATTTTCCAAAAGATATTTCGCGCACACTTCGTAGTTGGCGTCGGATTCGGCTTTGTTCGTGTAAACCGGAACCGGCCAGCCACGTTGTTCAGCTTCGATGGTTTCGTAATCCCAGTAAGCGCCTTTCACCAGACGGATCCAGAATGGAGTTCCGCGTTTTTGCGCAAAGTCCGTCAGCATTTTGACGTCTTCAAAGGAATCACGCAGGTAAGCTTGGATCACAACGCCAAAGAATTTATAATTTTTAAATTCAGGTTCGTTGATAAGTTCGGTGAACACTTCCAGTGTCATGTGCTTGACGGAGTATTGCTCCATATCAAGATTGATGAAGACACCTTTTTCCATGCCCAAGCGGAAGACAGGACGCAGACGGTCTTTCAAGATGCGCTTGGATTCATCCCAGGCAAGATCTTTGATCTGAGAATAAAGGGCTGTCATTTTCACCGACACATTGACTTTCGGCAGAGCGCCTTCGTGATCGCGATCGATCTGCGGAACTTCTTCCCACTTCTCAGCGTCTTTGGCGAGCCAAGTGATCAGTTCCATATACTTGCTGTTGTATTCTTGCGCTTCTTTTTCAGACAGAGTCGCTTCGCCGAGGATGTCCACGGTGAAAGTCATTTTGTTTTTGCGCGCTTTTTTCAGAACAGGCAGAGCTTCATCAGGGCTTTCACCGGTGATGAACATCTTTGCCATGCCCATGACGTTTTTCTTGATCGCTCCCGCCATCAAACCCGGCGCCAAAGAGCCCAATCCCAAACCGACGTTGAAAACCGGAGGCAGGGTGCCGCCGTCTTCAGAGAAATACTCCTTGAGGTGGCGCGCGACTTCGTCACCGGAATTGATGGAAGGAAGTACGTCCACGAAACGGAACATATTGGTTTTGAATTTTTCGTTTTTCATACTCCATTCCATGATGGAGCCGTACCAGAAGTCTTTAGAAAAAATGGAAGCCTTGGATTGGCCTTCCATACGCTTCAAAATCTCTTCGCCACGGGCGACGATTTGCGATTGGATATCGTTCATATTTTACCTCAAGTGAGAGGGCCGCATATTCCCTCTGCGAGAATAAAAACTCAAGGACTTTGCTGGAGCAAAGAAGGGATGTGAGACTTAAATAACAATGAGCGTCAAATGACTTTCCAAGCCTGTTTCATCTTTCCCGGAATTTCGGCTTCCAGAGTGTCGCCTTTTTTAAACGGACCGACGCCGGAAGGCGTTCCAGTGAGCAATAAATCACCGGGAACAACCGGGAAGTGCTGGCGCACGAAATCCAGCAGCTTTTCCAGGGAGAAGATCATTTGTGAGGTATTTCCTTTTTGGCGAACGTCACCGTTGATTTTCAAAATGATTTCCAGGTTCTTCAGCTCGTCCAGATCATTCACCGGAAAGAACGCCGAGAGGGGACAGGACCCCTTAAAACTTTTCGCCAGCGTCCAGGGATGACCTTTGCTTTTGAGTTCATTTTGTTTAGCGCGGTCGGTGAGATCCAAAGCGATGCACGCTTCGGCAATTTGCAAATTGTCGTCAAAGCGCAACGCCAGTTCCACTTCATGATGAATCTCGTTCATCCACGCCGGCATAACAATGTTGGAGGCGGCGATAGAGGCAGAGCTTCCCGCTTTCAAAAAAATCATCGGCTCGGTGGGAACTTCGTTGCCAAGTTCCTTGGCATGTTCAGCGTAGTTGCGGCCCACGGCCCAGATATTTTGAATCATAGCGAAATCCTTTTAAATTCGATGAATTCGAAAATGCCGTCTTTGTTCACAGTGAATCCCGCATACTGACAGGGGCTCCAGTGGGAAAATTCTGAATCCGAAAAATCCTTGTCCGAGGGCACAACACTCATCGCTTCAATGACCCAGTCGTAGTGCGTGCACATGTACACGACGGCGTCTTTTTTCTCCGCGGCACTTTCGAAAAGTTTGCGGATGCGTGTGCGAAATTCCGAGAGAGTTTCATCACCTTGCTGCTCCAGCAGTTCTTCATGAATTTGCAAAGGCAGGCGAAAGTGCTGGGATAAAGGGCGGAAGGTGCTGTGCGTGCGTTTCTTCGGTGAAACCCACAGTTCGGTGGGCACAGGAAGTTCGTTTTTAAGAACCTTGTCGAGAAGCTTGGATGCTTGCGCATGACCCTCAGCGGTCAAGTCAGGATCGCCGGAAAAGTCCATGGCTTTTTGCGCGTGTCGAAACAGATAGATCTTCATCGGTTCGGGTTCTCTCTGCTTGAAATTGCCCGGAGGCTTTGTTACTTTGCGATAGTTTTCCAAAAGGCGGGGAGTTTGTCATGAGTAAAGAGCGTGTTCATCGTTTTGTTTCCAAAGATTTTACTGTGCGCATCGCCGCCGTGAATGCGACGGAAGCCGTTCGACACATGCAAAACCTGCAAAACACCTATCCTTTGGCCACGGTCGCGGTCGGACGCAGCATGGTGGGCGCGCTTCTTATGGCGTCGCAATTAAAAGACGGTCAGATGGTCGGATTGTTATTCCGTGGTAATGGAGCTTTGCAGAGCGTTTACGCTGAAGCTTCGTTCAACGGTCACGTGCGCGGTTACACGCCTCATCCGCAATACCAGCCACCGAATTATGATAACGGTTTGAGCCTGAAAGACGCTCTTGGTAACGGCACTTTGAGTGTCGCTCGTCATCAGCCGTTTCAAAAACAACCTTTCCACGGAACCGTGGAACTGGTGAGCGGAGAAATCGGCGAGGATATCGCGCACTACTTGCATCAGTCGCATCAAATTCGCTCTCTGGTGTCTTTAGGTGTTTACCTTGATACCTACGGCAAAGTGCAAACCGCGGGTGGTGTTTTGATTGAAGTCATGCCCGGAGTTTCCGAACGGGTTGTCGAAGCGATTCAGGGTAATTACGAAATCTTCCAGCCGAACATTTCAAAAATGCTGATGGAAGGCGCGCAACCTATAGATCTTGTTAAACCGTTCATGGCGGGAATTGATTTTGAAGAGATCGAACACAACTATGACATCGAGTATTTCTGCCCGTGCACCAAAGAGCGTGTGGTGCGCGCCCTGGAAACACTGGGGCCCGAAGAGCTGCAGGACATGATCGACAAAAACGAAAATGCCGATGTGACTTGTCAGATCTGCGGTCGTCCTTATCAAGTAACGGTGCCGGAAATCCAAGAGATCAAAGAGAGACTCTACAAAGAGTCCCTTCACTAGAATTTAGAATTCGGAATCAAACATGCCGATCACCAGGCGCTGCCAGAAGTGCACGCGCTGTTTTTCGGTGATTGGACGCGACTGACGCAAGTAATTCTGATAAATCGAAGCCATCTTGCGTGCGAAAGCCGGGCTGTAAATCAGCGTACCGTTTTCCATATCATGAATGAAGCTGCGCTTATTCAAGTTCACAGAGCCAATGAACGACAGTTCATCATCAATCATAATCAGTTTTGAATGCAGAATGATCTTAGGTTCCGTGTATTCATAAATCTGCAGCGAGTCTTTAAACTTATTGACGCCGTCTTTATTAACAGCTCCGAGGATAAAATCCGCGGTGTCGCCTTTAAGATCCAAACGTGTGATCAAAGTGATTTTCACACCGCGCTCAGCGGCTTCCTTCAAAGCGGCGCCGACTTTTTTCAGGGGGCGGAAATAGGGTGTGGATATGAGGATTTTCTTTTGCGCGTGACGGATCAGCTCCGCATAGTAATCCTCGAGCGTTTGCTCATCCTTGTAAGGAATGGACACGTAGTGACGGATCAGCGGATGTTGATCTGCACTGTCAAAGTACTGCGGATCCGGGCGAGCCGCGGAGGCCGCTTGCACCGTCGTGGGACGGACATTGAAGGTGTCAGAGTCTTGCATCCACAAGGCGTAGAACTGACGTGCTACTTTTTCGGTAAATGTTTTTGAGCGGATCAGAATTTCAAAATCGCGCCAGTGCACGAAGGATTCTTCTCCTTTAGCGTAATTCACCAAGGTAGGATGCTTGGAATAATCCGGGGCGCTTCGGAAAAGGAAGCCGTCATGGATATTTCGTCCGCCGATGACAACACGGTTCGCGTCAGGTTGTGACGTGGAAAGAGTCAGGAAAATTTTGACGTGATTGGTTCTGTGCAACTCATGAAACTTGCCACCGCTTTGTGCGTCGTTATCATACCGGTAATAGACTACTTTGACATTGCCGTTTTCAGCCGCCATTTGTTCAAACATTTCCCGGTCTTTTTTCAAAGTGATGACGTCGGAAATCAGAACGCGCACTTGCGCGCCACGATCGGCATGATATTTCAAAAGACGCGATAAAACATTGCCGTAAAAGTCACTGCGATACACCAGATAAGAAACAAAAATCACATCGAGTTTTGGAGCCTTGGAATAATCCAAAGGCAGGAACGGATTTTTTTCTTTAATCAAACGCTGTGGGAGTTTCTGCCCCAGAAGCATTTCCACTTTGGCTTGCAAGCCGTCCTCAGGCTCTTGCAGCGTCGTGACGGAATCTGTTTCCAAGGGACAATTCATATAGATGTAATTGCTGTTTAAGAAAAACTGCTGTGGCTTGGTTAAACCGACGTCTGCAGGTAGAACGCATGCTTCATAAGCGTCGGTGAGACGTAAAGAGACGGGCAGAAGATCTTTTTCTGAGCGCAAATGAAACACATACTCGCGGCTGTTATTTTCCCAAGGATTTGTGAAAGTGATTTCACAGTGATGAACCTGCGCCGTAGGACGGAAGCGGACCTTTTGGCCGTTCAAAGAACCGTCGTACCAGCGAAAGGAAGCGGTTTCTCCAGCTTTGAAAGAATCCGTTGTAAACAAACCGCTTTTCAAACTGAAAGGAGCATCACAACGCATGCGTGCTTCCAAGTACTTTTGAGCGTTATCGTTGTCCTCTCTGTCGCCGGAAAAAGGCGGTCCTTGTTTGCGGAAAGTTTCGTGGCGCAAAATCAATTCGTAATTTTCAACTCCAGTGTGCGCCATCGAGAAAAAGCGCACGGCACCGCGGCCTTTGACATAACCGTCAAGATCACCCAAGGTGACCTCTTCCGATTTGACACCCCAAGGGTGGTCCATGCGGCCCTCAAAAAGACGCGGCTTATCTCCATGCGCGGTTTTTTCCGTGTAACCTTGGGATTGAGCTTCCAGTTTGAATTTTTCCGCAGTCAAAGAACGAACGGACTTAGAGAGCTTTTCTTCTTGTTCCTGATTCTGGGAACGCTCAGCACGTTTTAGAAGTTCCTGCTGTTGAACCAAGTTCAATTGCACGTTGTACATGTCACGCAAAGTGGGAGGGACGTCGTTAAGAAAAACTCCGGCGGGTTCCCGAGGCAGAGTCTGACAGGAGATCAAAAATGCCGAGCCAAGAACGAACCAGAGACGGGAATTGATGGACATAAGCCCTCCAAATCTCTTTTCGGTTTTCGCCTCAACTATTTTAGTCACTGTCCAAACTTTAGACACTTCCATAGCCCCTTAGCTGTTTATAGGGCGGGAGCGGCGCTTGCTTCTTACCAAGGTATGGATATATCGAGTTTAAAACCCTCTCAATCGCTTCCCAAGCTGTGGATTTCACTGTTTTTGGGAATGACTTTGCTGGTAGCCCTGCTGAGCTTTTCTTATGAGGTCTACAGTGCAAAAAACGCGGTCGAGCGTTACGTCGGTATTTGGGAAGACGATATTGCTCAAGCCCGTATCTTTCAAGGAGACCCGACGTTGCAAAATAAAATTCTTAAACAGCTTAAAGAAGTTCATCCTGCGGTGGGTGCGAGCGACGTGCAGAAACCAGAAAGCTTGCACTGTCTGATTTCCACGGATGCGCCGATCACTTACAATTCTCTTCCTTCGGGAACAATGCGAGTGTGCTTTAATCCCGCCGAACTCGCGGTGAAGTCTTTGCTTTCGCCGCTTTTCATGCTGGGAGTTTTATTGGGTGTGATTTTCCTCGGCGTCGGTGTACGCCGTGAATTCATCAACCGTTTGCATGAACAAAAACTGGAGTCAGAGCTTGCGCTTAATAAAGAAATCGCCACCATCTCAAGACAGGTTGCCCATGATATTCGTGGCCCGCTGACGGCGCTTTCAACTTTGAGCCGTCTTTCTCATGAAATGAGCACCGAGAAAAAAGAACTTTTGGATCTGGCTGTGGCCCGCATCAATGGCATTGCCGAAGACCTCTTAAAGCGCAGCCGCAAAGAGTCCGCGCAAGCACCGGCACCGTCCGAGAAAAATGAAAAACAAGATCTCGCCGTTCTTATGGAATCTTTGGTGAAAGAGTATAAGTTTTCAAATCCGCAAGTGTCCTTCACTTGGCATAAACATGTGCAGTCCGAAGCAGTAGCGGTGGAGCTGGAACCCGTGAAAGTGCAAAGGGTGGTAAGCAATCTTATCAACAATGCTTTAGAGGCTTTGCCGGAATCCGAGGCTTCCATCGGCTTGACCCTGATGGAGCGTCCGCAGCACTGGCTTTTGCAAATTATGGACAATGGCTGCGGTATCCCTGAGGAAGTGCTGCCGCGCCTGACTCAGGAGGGTGTCAGTCATGGCAAAGAGCGCGGCCACGGTTTAGGTCTTTTTGATGCCCGCAAAACCCTCGAATCCATCGGTGGCGAATTACAAATTCGCTCCCGTGTGGGCGTTGGGACACAGGTCGTCCTTTTATTTCCCAAAGCCATTAAGAATTTCGCGGAGATCTCTTAAATCCCTTTGACGGTCACGCCCTTGCTGGAGAATGCTCAAAAAGGGGCGGGGACGATGTACACTTCCTGGAAACATCTTGCCATTAAAGACGAAAATGAACTGCGCAACCTCGCGCGGCTCAAAAGAATTCCGCGCGCTCGCGGTTCGATGAGCATTCCCGTTCTCATTCTTTTCGGTCTGGGTGCCGCCGTCAGTTTCGCTTTAGCCGTGTTTTTTGCCTTCCTGGGATTGACCGGAGGAATGACTCCGTTTGGGTCCTTGGGTGCCGTGTTTGCGATGTTTGTGCTGGGCGTTTTCTTTGTGATCGCTATCAAACTCTACCGTGAAGAGCGCTATCTGGATTTAGTGCGCCGTTATCTTTTGCAGCCTTTGGATTTTGATTTCGTCGAAGGTACCCTGGAGTCTTTCACTTTCCAAAGGGATGACAGCCGTCGCTCCGGCCGCATTATGGTAAAGGGCCACGCTTTCGCGAAATCCGGGCAGGAGATGCTCGCGATGGAGCAGTTTTCTCCTTACATCTGGCCGTTCACCACGGAAGAAGAAGATGCGCGCCTGCAGCCTCATGATGATTGGTACGATCTTAAGGGCAAGCGCTTAAAACTTCCCATCAAAGCGTATTTCATCTATGAAAAAGCCAATCCACAAGTGGGCGCTTTGGTGGGAGTGCCGGAAGAAATCGTGCGTGAGGCTTTACAAAAAGCCGAACTCGCTGACTGATTTATTCATCAAGCTTAATACCAAGAACGTTTTCGATGGTTTTATCGTAAATGTCCTTTTTGCGCGTTTTCACGGTTTCTTTTTTGCGAAGAGTACCGGCTTCAAAAGGAACCGCCACATAGAGATCGCGAAGGCCTTTGTTTTGAACCAGTTCCAATTTAAATTCCAAATCCTTGCAAGTCGCGGTGAGTGCCAGGGACTCTGGCAAGGTTTTTCCGGGAGTCAGCTGTAATTCGCTGACGTTTAAAGTGGTGATTTTGATTTTTAGATTTTTCTCGTCACTGTTTTCGATATTTTCGATGGCGCAAGGGAAGGTGAGGACAGTGGGACTCTGCGCTTGAATAGAGAACTTGGCTGAAAACGGCGCCGCCTGCGGTGAAGAAGCGAAATTCATCTCGCGCACTAAAAGTCCCCAAGGATTTTCCAGCGTGCGCTCGGCTTCCTGCAAGCGCAATCGGGTTGTGACATAGAGATTTCTTTTTTGGGAGTCCTCATTGATCTGCAAATACACGACGGCTTCATAAGAGCCGTCCGAAAGCTGGCGGATGGCTTTTAAAGTTCCGCCCTGCGAGAAATTTTTCTGCTGGATTTTTTCGCGCAGACGGTTGATCTCACGCACGCGTTGTTCGGCTAAGTTTGGCGCCATGAGAAAGGCCAGGGATGTTTGTGATTGCCAGAAATTATTGGAGTCGTAATTGAAAAAGCGCTCCAGGTACTGACGCAAGAAAGTCATCTTTTCAAGATCACCCAGCTGCATGTTTTGCAAAGATTCTTTGCCAGCTTCCATGGTGACAGCGATCACGCGTGGATTGCTTTTCAGCTTCCAGTAAAGAAAGCTTACTGTTCCAGCCCAGGCTAAACTTAGAATCAGAAGTGCGGAAAGAATTTTCGTCTTCATTATTCGCTTTTCTCAAGAGGCAGGATTTCCAGCATCTGGTCGCGATGGTATTTCTTATTCGGTCCTTCATCGACCCACTGATCAATCTTGTAGAGCTTGATGCGGGCTTTGCCGCTTTGAAAATATTTTTTATCCGCCTTACCGGTGGTGTCTTTGAGCAAAGTCGCCGGCCCATTCTGGAAAAAATCCAGTTGGGCTTTCATCTTTTCATTTTCAAGCTTCATCACTTCGAGATCTTTTTCATCATTGAAATAATAATTCGCCGCTACCGCCGTGATCACGCCGATAATGCCACCCCAGTAAAGCGCATGCAGTTCCGGACGCTCATCCGATGGGGCCGTGGAGGCTCCGACCACCGCGCCCACACCGACGCCGGCCGCCGTCGCCGCCAAACGGCTTTTCTGATTGGTGGCGCAAGCGGAAAGAAAAACACTGAAACTAAGAAGCACAATCAAGGATGATTTCATATAGACAATCGTATGTTTAAAGGCGATGGTTGGCAAACGCTTTACAAATGGTGACAGGTTCGGACCAAAGGTGGGTTACTTGATGAGATGCTGATAGAGTGGCAGATACATATCATCTGCGGCACTCACTTGCAGATCCGCCAAAACTGGAGTGTCGGTGAAATCCACCGGCGCATTTTGAATGATCGCTAAAGGACAACGTTCGGCGGCTTCACCCATCATCAAAACAGCGGAGGACGCCAAGCTGTCGCAGAGATTGATCTTCGTCATCTTAAGCTCACGCCCGAAGATGTCTTTGGCGCCAATCATATTGCGCACCGGATGAAAACCCGCAAAAGAAAGAGCGACACCGACCACACCCAAACGCAAAGGTCCGGTACGAGAATCGGTCAGAATCACACCGAGCTCTTTCAAGCCAAAATATTCACACAAGCCGCGGCGGATTTTTTCCGCCGAAGCATAAGGGTCGACAGGGTATAAAATATAATCGCCTGATTCAGAATTGGATTCATCAATCCCAGCCGCGGCCACGAGCAAACCGTGTTTGATGGTGAGACTCACACCGTGACCGATTTCGCCGAGATAGGTATCGGCTTCTTTTTTAATCAACGACTTTTTGTCGATGCTGTTGTGAGGAACCAAGCGGTTTTCCGCAAGGCTCACGATTTTAGAAGTGATTGCAAGGACGGACCGCTCCGTTAAAAGGGCGCGGTCCATGTTTTTGATGATGAACTCCACCACATCCTGACCAGGATGAAAGATCTCCGTGCGAATAGGGGAAATCACCAGCGGCTTTGTCACATCAACCCAGCTTATGAATAATTGCGTCGGTGAAGGACACTGTGGATCCTTTGCCGCCAAGATCACCGGTGCGTGCATTCACGTCAGACAAAGCTGCAATCAAAGCCTTCATGATCGCATCTGCTTTGGCCATTTCGCCCACGTGTTGCAACATCATCACGGCGGATTGCAAAAGAGCTGTGGGGTTGGCTTTGTTTTGTCCCGCGATATCAGGTGCAGAGCCGTGAACCGCTTCAAAGACGGCGATTTTGTCACCGATATTAGCGCCAGGAACGACACCCAAGCCGCCGACAAGACCTGCGCACAAGTCACTTAAAATATCACCGTAAAGATTTTCGGTCACGATGACGTCGAACTGTTGCGGCTTTGTTACCAGCTGCATGCAGGCGTTATCCACGATGACGTCTTTGGTGATGATCTCAGGATATTGCCAGCCGACTTCTTGCGCGACTTTGAGGAACAAGCCGTCAGACATTTTCATGATGTTGGCTTTGTGCACGATCGCAACACGGCCTTTGCCGGTTTTTTGCGCGAGATCGTAAGCGTAACGAGCGATGCGCTCAGAGCCTTTGCGCGTGATGCGCTTAATGCTCTCCGCGGTATTTTCATCAACCATGCGCTCGATGCCCGCGTAAAGATCTTCCGTGTTTTCACGCACGATGGTCAAATCCACATCGGCGCACACGCAAGGAATACCCGGCAGAGAACGAACGGGGCGGACATTGGCGTAAAGATCGAACTTTTGGCGCAAAGTCACGTTGATGGATTTGTGGCCTCCGCCGACGGGTGTGGTGGTCGGACCTTTGATCGCCAATTTATTTTTTGTAATGGAATCCAGAGTCGGAGCCGGCAACAGATCGCCAGCGCTGTGCAGGGCCACTTCACCGGCCTGGTGTTCTTCGTATTCAAATGGGGCTCTAACATGCTTAAGAACGCGGATCACCTGAGTCATGATCTCAGGTCCGATTCCATCTCCAGGAATCACAGTGAGTTTCATCATTACAATAGACCTTTCTTTGAGGCCTTCTTTTTAGCACGCGCGCGCTGGCAGGGGGAGCTTTTTTGGCTCCTTACCAGGATGGTGGGATGTTGGGATGGGAATGTTGGACCACGAAGGTTCCCCGAGCGGGGTGGGGTCCGGAGTTTTTTTCGGAGTCTCAAAATGAGACTCGCTTTTTAGTAAGAGCAAGGGCCAGGCCAGCGCTTTTGGTCGCCTTTTGCACCACACTTTGCGGCGAGGGGGTGTCGGAATCTTTAACACCTAAAAAGTTTTGTGATTTTCGTAAGTTAGATACTTTTAATGTTCCTGTCAGAGAAAAGAACAGCGCGATTTAAACGCCCATGGATTTTCCGCAAAGTTTCAATGATCTGCAAAAATCTCTGTGAAATTCAAAGCTTACGCTTGGCCCTGGGAGTGGAGCTGAGTGGTCCTTTCTTTGTATTGGTTTAAAAGCAGTGGAGGTCGCTCTCATGTGGAAGTGGCTAGGGGCCGCAGTGGTCCTTATTGCAGCATTAACAATTCAAGCTTGTGCTCCGAAGGCGCAGGAAGACTGTGGATTCGTGCAAAACGTCTACGGCGAGAGAATCTCTTGGAAAGGTGACGTGCCAGTCACCTTGATGATTCATACCTCTGTTCCTGACTCTATGGTGAGTGCGATTTATTCCGCGGCTGCAACTTGGGAAAGAACTGCGGGTCGCAAACTCTTTAATATTTCTCCGTATCGTTATTCCGGTCCTCTGAATCCGCATAAAGACGGTCAGAACGTCATTTATTTGATGAACTCGTGGGAGGACAACCGCGCCTCTGAGCAAGGTCGCACCAGTGTTTATTGGATTGGAGATCAAATTAAAGAGGCCGACATCCGTTTGAATGGCGCTGATTTTGGATTTTATTGGAACGGACAGACACTTTCGCGTGCGGCAAAAATGGATCGCACCAGTTCCGCGCCCGTGAATATCGAAGCTTTGGTTCTTCACGAGATGGGCCACGTATTGGGCCTGAAACACAAGGACGGCGCGGGTTCCGTGATGGCGACGTATTTAGCCAGTGGTGATGACAGGGTTCATTTGGCGGCGACCGATGAAACAGACTTAAAGTGCGAGTACTGATTTAGGCGCTCAGCATTGTAAAAAGTCTATGTAAGTTTATTTAAGTTGTTGGAAAGAAAAAAACCTAACTACACTTTTAATCCTGCGCCAAACGCAGGTAAGGAGAGGCCGATGAGAGTGATCAATATGGATAAGAATGCGCCGGTGGAAACAGCCTTGGATTCTTCCTATTTGTCCTCTTTGAATGAGGCAACTCCACTGACTCACAAGTCCTATCATGAGCTTTCGGACGTGCCGGTTATTGAAACCGACGTGTTAGCTCAGTTGCATGCGAATTTGGAAACTCTCGCGGATTTACAGGGCCGTTTGGCTTTTGTGATGAGAGAAGTTCGTTATCTTTTGAAAGCCTAAACCTTGCGGCTCAGGCGCGAGTAGTTGCCTTTAGGAATATGATAGATGACCCAGTCGCCTTGGCGCTCACGGGTCATACCTTCGGTGATCACCGGTTTATCAAACGTAAATTCTTCGCGGAAACTCTGGAAATTCGAACTGCTCACGGTTTTCGCGCCGTCTTCAATCTTGTCTTTAAAAGCACGCTGTCCTGTGATTGTCGCTTTGTCGTTTTGAATTGTGACTTTCACAGCGTCCTTCTCGTGTTCGGGAACATAGGCTTTGAGAATATAGAAATCGGGATTTTCACGCAGCTCACTGCCGCGGTCTTCGACTTTGTAAAACGGATCTTCTGCTTTATTGGAGTACTTGTCGGCGGCGCGCACGAAGTCTTTGCGGGTCTCAGCGAGTTCACGCACGTAGCGCTGCTTTTGAATGTCCAGGGACTCTCTTTGCGCGGATTCATTTTTCGCGTAAAGATTTTGGAAGCGTTCATTCTGCGTTTTGAGTTCGTTTTCGTGGGCCTTCTTGGTGTGCAGGGTGCGTTCGGCGTATTGCTGATTGAGGCGTTCTTCTTTGGAAGCCCACTGCTTTTGCGTTTTTTCATAGCGCTTGGATGCGTCATCGTTGAGACGCTCTATTTTTCCCTGCTGCAGTTCCTGCTCTTTGGCGATGTGCTCTTCGCCGCGTTCGCGGATTTGGCTGTATTCCTTTTCGTTGCGTGAGCGCAGGCGTTCTTGCGCGGAACGGCCGCGCTCGATTTCGTTATTTACGGCCATGGTGTTTTGTTCACGCTGGCGTTCGAGGCGTTTTTCGCTGAACTCGTTGATTTGTGAAAGATCTTTATTGTACTTCTCTTTCGCTTTTTGAATTTCTTCAGAGCTGCGGGCGCGCACGGTTTCCACGCGGTTTTCGGCGTCGCCTTCGATCTCTTGCACTTTTTTGCGTGCGCTTTCTTGTGCCTGGGCGACTTGCAACTGACGCTTGTCGCGGGTTTCGTTGAGTTTTTCTTCGTAATTTTTTTGCAGAGCCTGCGTGCGGTTGCGATAGGTTTCGCTGATGCGCTGGCGTTCATCGGCGGCTTTTTCCGCGACTTCTTTTTGGCGGTCACGGATATGGTTGATGGCCGCTTCGTTTTCTTTGCTCACAAGTTCTTTTCTATCGGAGTAGTACTCTTTCAGATCGGAAAGCTCGGCCTCACCATCCTGGCGGACTTGCTTTTTCTTGCGCGCGTATTCCGCGTTCAAGTCATTAAGTTCGGCTTGCTGAGCCTTTCTGGAGGCGCTGTCTATGGACGACATGTATGTAGTGTATCAAAACAATACACTCACATTAAGGTGCAGGGTTTGCTGTCGCGGGAATCTGGCCTTTGGGGTTGGGGCACAAGGGTTGGAAATCGCCGGTGCGGCCGTAGCAGCGCCAGGTATCGATGTAAGTGACCTGCTCATCCGCGGCGACCGTGTAATAGTAACGATACTGTTCCGGATCGAGAGTGCTTTCCACCAGACGGAAGTCTTGGGAAGGCTTTTGCGGATCGGAAGAGACTTTGGCGATTTTCAAAAGAAACACGCGGTACTCCGCGTGCGCGAGACCGGGCAAAAGAAAAAAGAAAGCCGATAAGAAAACCCGATATTTCACAAGCTCTCCTATCGGCTTTGCGGTGGGAAACTTGAAAGGTACCTGCTTCCCTTCGTGTCGAAAGGGAAGCAGGTACCTTTCAGACATTTTCAGGATACCATTCACATATCGCGTTGCAGTAATTATCGTTACAGGTGTCGAATTAGAACTCTAAGAGTTCGACACAATCCCAAGATCTGCGCAAAGGACTCCCGCGCAAAGAAAAAGCTCAAAAAAAATGCATAACTTTTCGACAAAACCAAAAAGGTTCCTGGTACTTTTTTCTGCATACACGGCATCGATAAGCCGACGCTCTGTAGACAGAAAAAAGTACCAGGAACCTTTTCTTCTTAGTGTTTTTCGTTATTGGCGCGCACGGTGTTTTCCACGATGTGGAAGTAGGCGCGTACGAGCATTTGATAAGACTCAGGATCGAGGGCTTGGAGGTAAGCCATTTTCTCGAAGTAAGTTTTTTTTGCGATCAGCTCTGTCATGACGTCTTGGACTTTTTTCATTTTATCGAAGCTGTAAAAGTCTTTGTCGTCTTTGACATCTTTCAAGACATCCGCGATGGACTTGTTGTCAAAAAGAACGTGAACACCCATGGCGGAATGAGAGAGCAAAGCTTCCATTCTTTCCAGACTTGTCTCTTCTATATTGACCAAGAAGCGCCTCCTGTTGCGACTCTTAACTCCGATGGTGAGTAATAATCCTGTCTCTTGCAAGACCAAAAATGAGACTATGACGGACCTTGTCGAGTCATGCGTTTTTTCTAGTTGTTGGGAGTCGAGAATCTCTCGATAATAAAAGCTGAAGGATACGAACTATGGCGAAGACTAAATCCCGTGCAAAAACAAAAAAACCGGCCTCTCCCTCTGAAAAAGAGTACATCATTGTCGATGAAGCGGCCGGTCTTATCTTTGAATCCGAGAAAGATCTCTTCGGATATTTTCAAGACGCCATTAATAAACTGGAATCTGAATATCAATCTTTGCGATCTGCGGAAGATTTCACTGACGAAGAACAAATAAATCGCGAACACTATCTTGAAGTAACACTGGATGAACCCGACGAAGTGTGGATGGACGAAAAAACCATGGAAGAGTTTGCGATCTATCACTTCATCAAAAACATCACCGAAGGTTCCGACAGTTTCACTTATGTCGCGGTGGCCTACGTGTCTTCGGAAGATGAGTATCCGACTTTTGTTTTTATCCACTTCCCGACAAAAGACACACGCGTGGCGCAAAATTACCAACGCGGAGAGTTGGTTTATGACAAAACTTTCGAACAGGTTTCTGAAGGTGTGATCGAGGGTGATGCTTTGGGCGAGGGTGATCCCTTGGCCATGGGCCTTTATCTCGCGATGCTCAAAGTGCGCGGCGAAAAAGACATTCCTCAGGACAAGTTCAAAGACTTCGCATCTTTACGTGAGGAAACTATCGAAAGCGCGGATGAGATCTGGAGAAAGAACGACCTCGATGGAAACGTTCTGGTGAGCTTCATTAAGGAGTTCCCGGACCACGAAGACGTCAAAGATTTAACTTATATCGCCGTCACGCAAGAGGATGAAGACTCCAACGTTCACTCCTTGCTCTTTTCCTTTCCCACCACGGATCGCACTCTGGTGGACCGCTACCGCCAAGGCGAGAACCTGCAGGCCGACGAGGTTTCGCAGGAATCCGCGCACTAAAATAAAAAAAAGCGCCCGGGGGCTGGGCGCTTTTTTTATTTCTTAAGTTTTCAATTTTATTAGAAGCAGAAGTTTTGTGACATGGACTGGAACTGGGACGAAGAGTAACCTTGGCCCGCGTAGTTCTTGAAAGGGTGCAAGCCTTGCAGAACTCCGGCGCGGGAAGCACCGTTCGCTTCGTAAGCGTAGTCCGCGGGATTGGCGTAGAACAAGGGGAGCAGACCGTCAGTTTGGCTGATCGCTTTGTTCGTTGTAAGATCGTAGTTTGTGATTTTCAGTACATCGTATTCGCCTTGAGTGTCTTTCAAGTTCACCAGGATAGTAACGGTGTTGAAGAAAGTTTGTGGATCTGTGATGCCCATGCCGGAAGCCGCGACAACCACGTCACTCCAGCGCAAGGTCTTTTTCCAGCCTGTCAAAGCTTGGCCGCTGGAAGGGTTCACCACGATGAACTCCAGCGGAGTGCTGTCGAGGTAAGTGTAACCTGTAGAGTTCGCAAGCCATTTCCACATGGAGATGTAGGATTGGTCTTGTTTAAAGTTGTTCGGAAGAGAAGTCAGGCGCGCATAAACGTAATCCATACGAACTGTGTTGGAAGTGTCCGTATAAACTTTCAAGCGTGCCGTGATTTCGGAACCTTTCGCCTCATTGCAATACGCGACAGGTTTTGTGGAAGAAGAAGAGGTATCTGTCGGCAAGCGGCTGGAAAGATCGGAAGAACCGGCTTGGTTGTTGGCACCGCAAGCAGAGAGAAGAAGCGCAGTACTCAGTGCCAGGATGGTTGTGAAGAGTTGTTTCGTATTTTTCATAAAGCCCCCTAATGCCTTGATACTAAAGCAACGCGGATGCCATATTTCACTCTGAAACACCCGTGAAAAGCCCGTGATTTCAGCAAGTTGCGAATTGGCTGATTCTCACTCTGAGGCGTTCTCAAGGTGAGTCGTCAAACTTTTTGGGAGGTGCCGCACCGGGAGCGTCACTTTTGCGCCTTTCGCCCTCTCAACGTACTCCAAGCGATGGCATTCATGAGCTTCACCGCAAAATCCTCGCAAATTTGTAAAGATCGAAAATCTCACGACGATAAGTCTGATGTGGAGAATGCATCATGAAAAAGCTGGGGTAATCGCTTGCAGCGTCCTTATGAGGATCTGTTCCAAGAAGTGGTGGCTTTACGTCTGGGTGAAAAGACTTCTTTATGTAGCGCACAAGAAAAACTGGCCGTTTTAAAAGGGACCCTGGATGAGGTGGGCGGTGATTTGCAATTTACACCGGAAGGTTTGGCGGCTCGCAAACGGGAAAATGCGCAGTTTTCAGAAATTGAAAAAGCCCTGAAGGAGTCGCGCTGGACTGACGCGGTTGCCGGCATTCGCACGGCCATTGCGCATTTGGGTGACACATCCAACTTAATTCTGGACCCTGATCTCGACAGTTACTACGTGATGGACATCACACTCTTGGCTCTTCCGCAAATGCAGGAACGTCTGCAAAACATTCTGGCTGAGAAAGAAAAGTTTTTTACACCACCGCCAGGGGAGTCGGTGCGCATTCAGGCTGCTTTACACGCGGCTCTGCTGAAAGAGTCCGATCTTTCGCGCATCACCGCCGACGCGCAAACAGCGTTGAATGAAGATAAGAATTTTTATGAAGCGACGCCTTCTTTGCAGGCGAAGTTGCCCGAAGCTGTCAAAGATCTCCAACGGCAAACGGATGTTTTTGTGGGACTGCTCGAAAAAATCTCTCGTGGTGAAGCTGTGACCGAGGCGGAGTTCATCACCGCCGGCGATAAAACATTGGAAAGTTCTTTTACTTCGTGGCGCACGATTTCCGATGAGATGCATGTTCTATTATCAAAGCGCATCGCAAGTCTTGAAAGTAAACGTGCTTCTTCTCTTTATTCGGCGGGCTTGGCCTTGTTCGTGGCGATTTTGTTCTCGTTCATTGTCGGTGTGTCGGTCAGTGACAGCTTAAAGCAGATTTTTGTTTCTATTAAAAAATTGCGCGACCGTTCCGGCAATGTGCTTAAAGTCGGTCATCAGCTGCATGGCACAGCCCGGGAAGTAACCGAGGCTATGACCACGCAGTCCGCGGCGATCGAAGAAACGGCGGCTTCCGTGGAAGAAATGAACAGCATGATCAAGATCACGGCGGAAAACTCCGTGCGTGCCGCGAATATCGCTCAGCAAGCCAACACCTCCGCGGAATCAGGTAAAAAAACTATGGAAAACATGCTGCGAATTATGACTGAGCTTTCCGCGTCCTTCCGTAAGATCGTGGACACGGTGTCGGTGATCGACGATATCGCCTTTCAAACCAATCTTCTTGCGCTCAATGCCGCCGTGGAAGCGGCGCGCGCCGGTGAACATGGTAAGGGTTTTTCTGTCGTTGCCGATGCGGTTCGCAGTCTGGCACAAAAATGTGCTGTGTCCGCGAATGAAGTAAAAAAGACCGTGGAGGAAAACGCGCGTTTGATGGAAAAAGGCAAGAGCGGTGCGGAAAGTTCTTCGCGTTCTCTGGCGGATATTATCACTTCCGTGCAAAATCTCACCGCTTTGATCACCGAGATTGCCAATGCTTCCGGTGCGCAGAGTGGCGGCATCAGTCAGATCTCCGCGGCACTGCAGAACATAGAAGCGGAATCTTTGAAAAACAGACGCGGTCTTGAAATCGTCGCGACATCTTCCGATGTTCTTTGTGACGAGTCCAATGAGCTGAACGCTATTATCGGCCAGCTTGAGGCCGAAGTTTTGGGTCAGCGTAAATCTAAAACGGAAGAAGGCGCTTTAGGTCTCGATAGTGTCGGCGACGTCCTGTGAAAACTCGTCCCGTTGAAAGACGGGACTGTAAGGACCGATAAACTCTCTTTGCCACCACACACCGCTTTCCCGCCATTCTTGAAGACTCGAAAAGCGATAATCATAGCGCAGAATTCTCAACGCCACCGGAGCTTTGCCGTGAAATGGATCACGTTCAAAGAGCATGAGCACATCCGGAGATTCTTGAAAAATCCGCATCATCAGGTTTTGCAGCCAAAGATTTTCGTTGAAGGTCTCCAGAGCGGCAAACCACAACTGCCAGTCTAAGCGCGGTTGATGCGGAGCTATCAGCGGAGGACGATGTTTTAAGGAGGTGGGCTTGGATTTGAATTCGTACTCCAGCCAATGAATGCCATCGTTGCTGCCTTCCAAAACCAGTTCCGGGCGCTGGCGGGTCATCACCGCAAAAAGTCCGTAAGGATTGGAAATACGAAACGGAAAAAAGAAACGCATAAAAGGCAGCATGAAATCCAGCGCCTTGGTTTTTTCAGAAAGACTTTTGATGATCCAAAAAGCGGAAGCGGGCAAAACGATGACCGCTGCGAGCAAAGCAACCGGCGTTGAAATGGGCGTGTTCTCGACCCAGTTAATTTTAAATCCCCAGGAAGAATCCGGCAGAACTCCCAGACACAGTCCGATTGTGAGAGTGTTGAAAAAACCGTAGTTGCCCGTAAGCATAATCAGCACTTGCAAACCGATGATGAAAATCACGGCGAGAACCTGCAACGGACCCGGGAAGAAAATAAAAAACGGCACCACTAATTCGATGAAAAACATCACAAGGGCGCTGAAACGCTGAAAGTGCAGCGGCAGTTTGTGCGCAAGAAACGCCAACGGTGTCGGCAAAGGCTGAGTGAGATAATGATAGGTGAGGGCCGTGAGATCTTTCCACACCGGGTCCTTGCTGGCGAGCTTCACCACGCCGGACAAAAACATCAGTTTGAAAAGCAGAAAGAGCGCCAGCAAGTAAATCACCGGATGCAAGACATGCGTTCCCAAAGGAATCCATTCCCACCGGAATGGGGCGAAGAACAGTCCCAGAAAGCCGAACTCCAATAAAAGACTGTCCCACTGATAGCTAAGAAAGATCTGCCCGCAACTGACGAAAGATAAATAGCAAACAAAACAGATCAGGAACATGTACGACTGACTGAACCCCAAAAAAGCTAACGAAGAAGCAAGCATGCCGATAAAGCACGTGGCTTTCAGGGTGAAGTCCGAAGAGAAAAACCAAAAGAGCGAAGGCACGTGAAAGAAGCGCTCGGCTTGCAGTTCTTTATCCAAAAGATTTAGAAAGTGATCAATAGAGAGAATGCCTTGACGACCGAAAAGACCCAGCACTTGCGGCAGCAAAGACAGAAAAGCGACGAAGTAGCCCACAGACAAGGTCTTCGCGAAGATCCAACTGGAAATATTGTAATCGACAAACTGCATGCTCATTCTCTTTTTCTGATTTCTCGCACTCTTTTTGTAAAACCTTTGCTTCTATTCCAAGCCTCTCTCTATTCTTCCAGCAATTGATCTAAGGAGGAAATATGAAATCGCTTGTTCTTGCGCTGTTTACAATTATGTCTTTAGCAGGCTCTGTGACATTCGCCGCTGAAGCTTCAAATAGCACAGATTCTCAAAACACTTACGTCCTTGAACCTATGCACATAGGCCCGACGCTGATCTGCCCACGCGGTTCCCGCTTGGTTGGAAAATTCTGCTGGGACCAGTTTGCTGGTCACATGTTCCGTTGTGGCAGCGTGTGCTTGCCAACAGACACACCGAATCCGCAACCAGAACCCAACTCTGGCCACTAATAAAAAAGCCCCTTCTGAAAGGGGCTTTTCTTTTAGGACTCTCCCAGTTCCACCCAAGTGATACCGTCACCACCGCTTTCCGGTGAGCCGGCTTTCCACTTTTTAACATAAATCGAACGAGACAGATACGTGCGCACGGCTTTCTTGAGTGCTTCCGTTCCGTGTCCATGGATGATCTTCATGCGGTCTTCACGAGAAGTGGCCGCTTTGTCGAGTGCCAGTTCTAGTTCCGATAAAGCATCCTCCACGGTTTTTCCGCGCAAATCCAGGGTGCGATCTTCATCCGCCAACGCCACTGAGAAAGAGGATCCTTGGCGCACCAACTGCGAAGTCGGGTTGACGGGTTTGCCCGGTGGCCGTAAATCCTGCCAGCTTAATTGCAAGCGAATGGAGCCGGAAAGAACCAGCACTTCGCCTTTCGCATTAGGCGTACTTTGCACAATGCCGTCTTGATTCAAGTTAGGAACAAAGACTTTCGATCCCGGAGGAAACCGTTTCGCGAAATCATCCGCATTTTCCGGAGCCCCGGGTTGAGTTACAGGGCGCGCTTTGACGATTTCAGGAAGTTTATGTTTGATTTCCTGTAAAGCGGAGTGACGTTTGAAAGTTTCAGTGACTTTGGCTTGCGCAATGGCTTCTTCCACTTTGCGCTCGGCTTTTTTCAAAGTGCGCTGCAACCATTCGTCTTTATCTTTATTGAATTGCTCCAAAAGACCTTCGTATTTCTTTTTAAGAGCTGTGGCCTTGTTGGTTTCTTTTTTCAGGTGTTCTTGCAGAATGGAAATATCACTCTTGAGCTGTTCAATCTGCTCCAAGCCTTCCAGACGCGCGCGGGTCGCCGGCGCAAGAACATCGAGAGCTCTTTGCACAATGGCCGGAGAAACGCCGACACGTTTTGCGGTTTGAATCGCCAAAGAGTCACCCGGAATGCCGGCAATAAATTGATAAGTCGGGCGGCCGGTTTTAGGATCGTATTCAAGACTGCCGTTCAAGACGCGGCTCTCTTCATCCCATCCGGATTTCAACGGACCCAAGTGCGAAGTGATCACTGCAAAAACATCATTGGCTGAAAACGCTTCGATAAAGCTGCGGGCCAGCGCACTTCCTTCTTCCGGATCGGTGGAGCCGCAGATTTCGTCGATCAAAATCAAATTATCGCGGCTTTTCAGTGAGGCCGCTTTGCCGAGAATTTTTAAGTGTGCCGCAAAAGTACTGAGTTCCTCATCCACGCTTTGCGCATCACCAATACCGATCAGAATATCTTTGAAGAACGGAATTTTGGAAGTTTCGCTGGCGCAGATCGGCAGTCCACAGCGTGCCATTTGTGCTGCCAAACCAATGGATTTGAGCAAAACAGTTTTACCGCCGGCATTAGGGCCGCTCAGCAAAAGAATGCTCTTTTTTCCTTCGAGCATAACGGAGTTGGAAACCACCGTTTTTCCAGAGAGCTGCAGAAGCGGGTGGCGCACCTCGATAAGCTCCAAAGTCTCTTTGGAAAACTCAATCGGGTGAGCATTGATTTGCGAGCTGAACTGCGCTTGAGAGAAACGCACGTCGCATTCCTCCATCAGTGTCCGCGTGGTTTCAATACCAGGCGCCTGCGAGGAAAGATAACGAGAAAGTTCCGTGAGCAGACGCTCGATTTCGTCTTCGATTTCCACTTCAATCTGGCGCAAACGGTTGTTGGTCGGAATCACTTTTTCCGGTTCCATGAACACGGTCTGCTTTGTTTGCGAGGCTCCGTGGATCACACCCGGCAAGTGGTGTTGCATCCCACTGCGCACAGGCAGAACCCAGCGGCCGTCGCGCGTGGTGACGTACTTGTCCTGCAGAACGTTTTCCATCTGATGATCTTTCACCAAACGGTCCAGGGTCGTTTGCACTTCGCGAGCCAGACGTTCTTTTTCACGGTACAGGCGATAAAGTGTTTCGCTTGCATCAGACCGGATTTCACCGTTGGGAGTGATGATTTGTTCAATGGCGGAAAGAGGTTCTTCCGCGTGCATGATGGCGGCAGAGATTTTCTCAGCCCAGCTGTTTTCAACTTGGGACAAGGCTTCTTTTAAAGCCAAAGCTTCGAGGCAAAAGCTGCGCACGTCTTTGATTTCCAAAGTTTTAAGAACGGCGTTCTTTTTGAGACGCGCGATCCAGGTGGAATACAAATCCAGGCTTTGCATGTACGGGCGCACACCTTGATTTAAAACTTCGGTGGCGTCAGCGATTTCCTGAAAGCTGGAATAAGCCTCTTGCTCGGAAGCCAAAGGTTTGGTGAGCATCACTGCTTCACGGCCGGCTTCGCTGGTCGCGTGAGAGCGGATTTTTTCGAGTATTTCGACCCAATCAAGAACGACGAGATCTTGCATGAAGAGCTCCTGTAAGTACAAGCGCCGCCAAGATCACTACAAGCAGAATCCAGTCCCAGTGACCCCATTTGACATAAGCGGTGGTCGGCGCATTTTTGAGATATTGTATCACGAATTCTCCGCTCCATTCCTGGTGCAGAGGAGACTTTTGTAGAACGTCACCGCTGGCAAGTACCGCTGTGCTGATTCCCGTATTGGTGGAACGAACCAGCGGACGGCGCACTTCGATGGCGCGAGCCAGAGTCATGTAAAGATGCTGTTGCGGCTCAAACGGACGGCCGAACCAGGAATCATTTGTGACGTTCACCAGAATGTCAGCGCCTTCGTTGGCGAGTCCGCGTGTGAACTCCGGATAGAGTCCTTCATAACAGATCTGTCCGCCCCAACGAAGAGTTTCCCCACTGTGATTCCATTTCATGACGGCAGGACCATGACCGCGGCCGAAATTGGAAACAAACGGCAGCCAGCGCAAAAGAATCGGGAAGCGCTCGCTCAAAGGCAGATATTCGCCGAAAGCCAGCAACTCGGTTTTGCGGTAAGGATTGTCGAGATTGTTTCCATTGGCATCGACGATGAAAAGACCGTTGTAAGTGGACTGATCGATTTTTTCATCCGTCTTCGGGTCTTTCGAGTACGCGCCGGTGATGAGCGGTTTTCCGATCTGCGAAAGTCCGCTAATTAAAAACTGCGTGTTCTTGCGGCTGAGCATGTGCTGATCAAGGTAATCAGGAAACGCGGTTTCCGGCCAAATAAAAATATCTGTTTGCGGAAACTTTTGTGCTGCTTGAAAAGTCAGATCCAGGAATTTGCGAGTGATCGCCTCTTGATAGCCGCGGCCCTGCTCGGCATAGACTTTTTCAAGATTGCCAATATTGGCTTGGATGACGGTGGCGCGGATTTCTCCGTCAAAGCGTTTCCACTCTTGTCCATGCCAGTAACCAATACCGACAAGAACCGCGAAGGTCAGCATTAAGACACTGAGATGGCTCAAAGCTTTTTTCACATAACTCTGCTTCAGCCAGATGTAGCCAACCCAGGCGTTGAAGAACAGAAGAATTCCGGAAAGACCTAGAAAGCCGATGATGTCCGCAAGATGATAGGTCGGAATCTTCGCCCAAAAAAGAGTGTAACCAAGATTCCAGTCAAAAATAACCGGCCAAATGCGTTCGAGCAGCGAGTGAAGGATGGCAATGGAAAACAGACTTGCTCCGGCGCTTAAAGAAAATCTTAGGCGCAGCCATGTGCCGATGGCGACCGCGACCGGAATATAGAGATGCATGAGTGCGCAAAAAAGCAGCAAGGCCACGATCGAAAAGATCCACGGCAGCTGTCCGAACTCGTGCGCGGTGTAAGCGATCCAGTGAAATCCGATCAAACTCAGAACAAACTGCGTGAGCCATCCCGCCCAGAAAGAGTCTTTCGCGGATTTGCTGTCTTCTGTTGCGTACAACCATAGAGGTGTGTAGCAGAAAATCACGGCCCAAGGAGGGAAGGGGATGTAGCTTGTTCCGACCAAAATACCTGAGAGGAGCGCCCAACGAAATTCGTAGGCTTTATGCTTGAAAAATTGAAACCATCTCTTCATCATGGTATTAGTAACATAAAGAATGAGTGAGTCCACTGTGAATTTAGCAGCGAAACTGAAAATCCGATGTCCCTCATGCATGAAATTGTATGAAGTTGCGAGTGAAGATATTCATTCGGAAAATCCGCTTTTTCAGTGCATCTCTTGTGAGACTCGTTTTAGTTTCGAATATCCTCCGGCGAATCCTCTCAATGTAGAGTGCTTTGCCGTGCCCGTAGCTTCCGAAGTCCAGACTGCGCAGAATATGACTGCTGCTCAGCATCAAGAGTCTGAAGTCGAGCCGGGCGCGCAGGAAATGAAGTCCTGTCCGAAATGTGGGGCTTTGAACGGCCGCCGCGCGAAAGAGTGCTACTCTTGCCACGTTCTTTTCGAGCGTCTTGAAGGTCTTCCGAAAGATCCAAGTCTGAAGGCGCAACCCAGTCTTGTGCGCAAATGGAAGAACCTCGTTGAAAACTTTGAAAACGAAGAGCTGCATGACGAGTTCATCCGCGCCTGTCATGAGTTGGACGCTCTGCGCTTTGCGATCTTAAAGTACGAAGAGTTAAAAGCCGCTCAAGGTGGCGATCCGCTGTGCGAGCAAATGATCGCGCGAATCAACAGCTTGATGATGGTGGGTTTGTCTCAAAAGCCTTTGCCTAAAAAAGAGGCTCCATCGCGTCGTCCGAAATGGCAAAAGTATTTGTACTGGACTCCGTTTGCACTGAGTGCGTTTTTGATTTTGCTTGGCATGATCAATCGCGGTCACCGCAACCTCATCGGTGTCGGCGTCGCCCTGGCTTTCATGTCAGCCGGCCTCATCGTCATGATCCGCGGAAAAATCTCCGCTTCTGATTTTCTCGATTAGCTATAAGAGGAAGGGATTAAAACCCTTCCTGTCCTTGTTTTGTGCCGAGTTTGGTCGGACGAGTTTTCGGGCCGATGGCGTCGATCAGGGATTTGCCGAAATGACTGATTTCTTTCGCGGCGGGATCGATGCCGTCGTCGATTTTCGTTTTGGAATTATCGTCATTCGGATCGACGGTGAATTTCAAATTTTGCGGATTCAAAGCGACACCACCGGAAGAAGACACACCTTGATCCAGAATGGTGAGAGCTTTGTACAGATTCAACTGACGAGAAGTGCGTGTTTTGGAAGCGAGCTGAGTCTGCGCATCTCCTGTTGAAAGAATATATTTTTTCACATCTTCCGCTTTGAAAAACTGTTTATGTGCCATCACCAAAGCCGCAGCACCGGAAACAAACGCTGTCGCTTGCGAAGTGCCGGTCATATAACCGTAAGAATTGCCGGGGAGGCAGGAAAGAATATTCTGTCCTGGAGCTGCGATATCCACGGTCTCAACACCATAGTTGGACGAAGCCAAAACTTGGGTTGAAGGATCGATCGCGGTGACGGAAATAATATTGCGCAATTTATAGTCCGCCGGATAGTAGTGATATTGGTCGGAATTAGAACGTTCGTTGCCGGCCGCTGCGACGAAAAGAATGCCTTTCTTTTCTGCTTCCGCAATGGCGTCGTGCTCTTCTTGAGAAAATTCAGTTCCGCCACCGGAGTAGTTGATGATGTTGGCACCCATCTTCACAGCGTAACGGATCGCCGCGACGGTGTTGCGCAAGTTGTCCGTGCCGGGAACTTTCGGGTCATAGTATTTTAAAATCATCAGACTGACTTCGGGAGCAATCCCGGTGATCCCTTTGCCGTTTCCAGCTTGGGCTCCGATGATGCCGGCGATGTGGGTGCCGTGACCGTGATTGTCGTCGAGTTTGTTGTTATTGCTGACAAAGTTCCAACCGTAGACGTCATCGACAAAACCATTGCCGTCGTCATCGATGCCATTCGTGGCTTTATCGCGACCCATGGCATCTTTACCGGTTTCACCGGGGTTGTGCCAAAGGTTCGCGGCTAAGTCTTCATGCTTCACATCAATGCCGGTGTCGATCACCGCAACTACAATGTCACGGCTACCTTTTGTGACGGACCAGGCACGAGCCGCATCGGATTTTTTCAAACCCCACGCTTGGCTGATCGCCGGGTCATTGAAAAGGGCACTGGGTTCGTCTTCGACTTTATCTGTCTTTGAAGTGATCAGGGAGTTTTCAAACAAACGGCCGCTGCTGTCTTTTTTGCTGGAGCTTTGCGTGCGCGAAGGTGTGGCTTCTTCTGTGGCAAAGAGATAGATCCCCAAGCCGCCAAAGAACACAAGACCGACACAAGCTGCTGCCACCCATACTTTGCGAGAAAACATGAAGTCCCCTTTCTTCACCTTTTCTTATCGGTGTTTAGAAAGGTGTTCATAAGAGTTCGCGCGGTTTTTCCCGGCGAAGCTCCTCTTAAGTCCTGTATCAAAATGAGATCAGCAGAGCGATAATCGAGAAAGGGTCTCACCTTAAAGGCGGTCCGCCGGACTCCGAAGAGGAGTAATATGAAAAAACTCGCTCTGTTTTCCTTATTAATAGTGTTTACAGCTTGCAGCCAACAGCCCGGCGCGGGTTCCTCGGACTTCAGCAGCTTGGATCAGGATATGAGTTATCATGTGCAAAGTCAGGACACGAACGGTGTTTTCAGTTACACGCGCATGGACCTTTTGGCTAACGGTAATTTCACGCAAACAGAAGCCCAGTGGACTTCATCTACGTCAGGAAAGAAATGCTCTCTCACTGGAACCTGGACGATGCCCACGCCGGATGTGAATTCCGCGGCCGGCAATGAACTTGTGATCACGGTGACACAGATTAACGGTGCGCCCGTAGGGCCGCTGGAAAAGCGTTATGACTTGCGTGAAGTGAACGCCAACAGTTTGAAAGTGAAATACACAGCCGACGCCGATCTTGTTGATATGACCAATGTGAACGAAGTGCTTTATCCGGAATTTTCCGCCGTTGATACCAGTGCTTTGACCGACGACACCTTCTGCAGTCGCTAGAAGGTGCCCTTAGTTTTCCCGAGCCGAAGCCGTGGAAGAAGGAGTGGCTGCCGGATTTTTCAAAGCCAGCAGTGACTCCGGAAATCCCGTGCTCTTATCTGTATTCAAAAGTCTTTGATAGAAAACGTAATTGCGCATCACAAGCTTGATGTAAGCGCGCGTCTCTTCATAGGGAACTTCCTCAATAAATTCCACCGGGTCTTCGCGGAAGCGTGTCTTCAGCCAGCCGCGGATCGCGCCGTCGTTGGCGTTATAACCTGACACCGCCAAGATAAATTGATTGTCGTATTTCTTCATCAGGGATCGCAGTTCGAACGCGCCCAACGGAATATTGATTTCAGGCTTAAACAAATCCAAAGCTTCGGAGTAGGGCAGTGAATTGCTCTTTGCTAATTGCTTTGCCACGCTCGGTAAGAGTTGCATCAAACCAAAGGCATCCACGGCGCTCCGAGCTTCCGGATTGAACGCCGACTCCTGACGAATGATGGAGAAAATAAATTCCTGAGGAATGCCGCTTCTTTCAGAAGCAGAGGCGATGATGTCACCGAACACTTGCGGGAATAAAAGATCCGGATGGTCGTTGAGCAGGCGATCTTTCACTTCTGGTTGCAACGCTCCTAAAGCTGAAAAGAGCGGCAAGTAAAGTCCGGTGCGCGCATAAGCCGAAGACATGGCAAGCCAAGTGTCTTCGGATGTGACATTGCGTTTGCGCAAATCTTCGGCTGCGGAATTTAGAACTTTTTCCGCAAAAGGTTTTTCATTCACGGCGATAAGCCACTCTGTGGTCAGGCGCGTTTCCGGAGTTAATTCGCCGACACTCAAAAGACTTAAACCTTCAAGTTCTTTGGAATCGCTTTTCAGTGGAGAGAATTCTTGCTTCAGATCGCGCATGGAAAGAACGCCGTAGTAACCGAGCGGATCTTCTTTGACCAAGCTTTGCAATTCTTTTTGCGCCTCCGCGGTTTGGCCCAGTTTTGTCAGTGAACGCGCAAGCCAAAAGCGGGCGCGCGCTTTATCAGCCGGATCTTTCACGAGATCTTTCATCTCCGTGAAACTCTTGCGAGCGTCGTCCCATTTTTCAAGCTTGTAGTTGTTCCAGGATTTCAGCCATGCGATTTTATCACGCAAACCCGCCAAGCTGACCGGCTGTTGGTAACTCGCTTCGAAATATTCCAAAGCTTTAGTGTAATTGCCTTTTTCTTCCTCGATACGGCCAAGAACGAAGTAAACTTCATCCATTGGATATAAGCCCCGCAACAGGCGGTGCGTCTCATTAAGAACTTTCACGGCCTGTGAAGTTTGATCCTCAGTCCACAGGGTTTTGGCAAACAACACTTGAGCATCGTGGTAGCGGGCCACGGCACGACGGTCTTTTTTATTTTTCTGGAATTGTTTTTTGGACCAGTTCACGAGATCCGCTGTCGCATTGATGTAATCACTGCGACGTTGCGCGACCTTGTAAGTTTGGCGCACGTTTTTCAAAGCTTGGAACATGTCATCGGTGCTGGCCTGTTTATCATTGAGGATTTTTTTGTAAGTCTTTAGCGCATTGTCGAATTCACGGTGAAAGCGATAGTCGGACGCCACCGAGCTTAAGTCTTTGAAGGTCGGCAGAGGATTCAAGCGCGGAGAATTTTTATAAAGCAGTGCTTGAATTTGTGCGGTGTCTTCTTTGTTTTCTAATTTTTGTGCGATAAGAAGAGCTTTCATATAAAGATCTTCTTTGTTTTTCTTATTGCTCTCCAGACGCGCTTTTTCCACGTAAGCGGTGAGATCATCATGCAAGTCCGGGCTTTCTTGCGCCTCTTTAAGTTTGATATCGACGTACAGGTCGCGGTACCACGGCGCCATGCTGGCAGGCAGTTCTGTCAAAGATTCTCTCTGCGGGCAGACTTCGTAAGCGCGCAACAATGCCAGATCATGCAATGGAAAATCTTGTTCCTTCGAAAGAGTTTTGAAACCCTCGCAGGATTCCTGTGGTGCTGTTTCTTTTTTCAAAGTCGCCAGTGTATAGGTTTTCCACCAGCGGATGTTGTCTTCCTTGGCGCCGACTTGCAATTGCTCCAAGTCCGTGGCGGGAGCTTTTTTCCATTTGCTCAAGAAATTTGGAATCGGTGGTGTGAGACGTTTATCGATGCGCGTGTCGAACCGTGAGGTCGTCGCGCATCCCATGATAACGGAAAAAAATGTCAGGGCGATGATTATTCGAGGCATAGCCCATTCAGGCTACGCCTTTTTAGAAGAAATCACAAGGACAGTAAGCTTAGAAACGAGTGGCGCGTTGCAGAGCTTCGATGCGCGCTTCCAGCGGCGGGTGAGTCATGAACAATTTTGCAATTCCACCTTTGTCGCGGTTGGAAATCATCAGCGTTGCCGTTTGTCCTTCCTCAGGAGGAATTGGCAAATCGTAGACAGAACGCAACTTTTGCAAAGCCGCAATCATGTTTTCACGGGAGGAATACTTCGCTCCACCGGCATCCGCACGGAATTCGCGGCGGCGAGAGAAGTAGTTCACGACGATAGAGCCCAGCAGAGTGAAAGCGATATCACCCAGAATTGTCACGGCGAAACGAACCACCTCGCGGAACTTCTCATCCACGTTGGAAGCGACAATGCCAGCCAAGATGCGAGAGAAGAACATCGCAAAAGCGTTCACAATACCCTGGATCAAAGTCATTGTAACCATGTCACCGTTGGCAATATGAGCCACTTCGTGAGCAAGAACGCCTTCGACTTCTTTGTCATTCATTCTTTGCAGAAGACCTGTGGAAACAGCGACGAGAGCGTTGGATTTAGTTGGGCCCGTTGCAAAAGCGTTGATGTCGACAGATTCGTAAACACCAACCTCCGGCATTTTCGGCAACTGCGCACGGCGAGCGATATCGTGCACTTTATTCACAAGCGCGCGCAACTCAGGATTGGGATTGTTCGGTTCGATGACTTGAACGCCATGGAACATTTTTGCCATCCACTTGGAGAGGAACAGAGAGACGAAAGCTCCGCCCATACCCCAAACGGCACAGAAGGCCATCAAGAAGGGAATGTAAGAGTTGAGTCCGGCAAGTCCGAGGAAGTGGCTCACCAAAGACCAAACGATTCCGATAGTCACAATGACTAGAACGTTTGTGAGAATAAATAAACCGATGCGTTTTAAAAATGCCATTTATGCACTCCTTTTAGAGTCACCACTAATAAAATGATAACTCTAAAAGGAATGTCAATGCCATCACATCACGTCGTGACGGGTTGTTTTTGATTCTTTTGACCGGTTCCGTTAGGGGTGGTGCTAAAATGGAACTTGAGAACATCCTTTTCCAGTTCCACATTGACACGTCCACCATCCACCAAACGTCCAAAAAGAAGTTCGTCGACCAGAGCTTTCTTCAGATGCTCGTCCACACAGCGGGCCAGAGGGCGCGCTCCGTAAACTTTGTCGTAGCCTTTTTTCATTAGCCACTTAATTACTTCCTGAGAAACATTGAGTTCCACTTTTTTCTCAAGCAGAACCATCTTCAGTTCATCCACGAATTTCTGAGTGATCTTCAAGACCATGTCTTCAGAAAGATCGCGGAAGGAAACAACAGCATCCAAGCGGTTGATGAATTCCGGCGAGAACGATTTTTTAATGGCATCCATGGAAAGAGAGCTGCGGCTTTCTTCCACCATGCCGATGGTTCCTCGCGCGGTTTCAGCGGCTCCGGCGTTGGAGGTCATGACCAGAATCACATTTTTAAAATCCGCCACGCGACCGTTGCTGTCGGTCAATCTTCCCGCATCCATGACTTGCAACAAAATATTGGTCACGTCAGGATGGGCTTTTTCGATTTCATCGAGCAGCAAGACAGAGTACGGATTTTTAGTCACAGCCTCAGTCAAAAGACCGCCTTCTTCATAACCAACGTAGCCTGGAGGCGCTCCGACCAGACGGGCGACGGCATGTTTTTCCATGTACTCACTCATATCGAAGCGTTCAAAGTGAACACCCATAATTTGAGCAAGCTGACGGCACACTTCGGTCTTACCGACACCGGTCGGACCGGTGAAGAGGAAACTTCCAATTGGTTTGTTTGCGCGGCCTAAACCGCTGCGCGAGAATTTAATATTCGCGACAAGACGATCGATCGCTTCATCCTGACCAAAGATAAGAGCTTTGAGTTTCTTATCCAGATCCTTAAGCTGAGTTTTTTCAGTCGCAGAAACACTTGCCACAGGCAAGCCTGTCATTTTGGCGATAGTTTCTTCGATTTCCGGCGCATCGATTTTAATTTCTTCCGCATGTTCGTATTTCAAACGGAAGTGCGCTCCGGCTTCATCCAGAACGTCGATGGCTTTGTCCGGCAAAAGTTTTCCGTGAATATGTTTTTGTGACAACTCCACGGCGGCTCGCAAAGCTTCATCGGTGAATTTCACTTCGTGGAATTCCTCGTATGAACTGCGCAGGCCTTTGAGGATCTTGATGCAATCCTCTTTGGACGGTTCATTGACGTCGATTTTCTGGAAGCGACGGTTGAGTGCGCGGTCTTTTTCGAAATACTGACGGTACTCGCTGTGAGTGGTGGAGCCGATACAGCTGATGTCACCGCTGGCAAGAGCGGGCTTTAACAAGTTCGAGGCATCCATGGATCCGCCACTGGTTGCGCCGGCACCGACAATGGTATGGATTTCGTCGATAAACAAAATCGAACCCGGGCGCTTGGCGATATCTTTCACCACGGCTTTAAGGCGTCCTTCAAAATCACCACGGAATTTGGTGCCAGCCAGAAGACCGCCCAAATCCAGAGCGTAAATGATCGCGTTTTTTAATTTTTCGGGAACATCTCCTTGAACGATTTTTTGCGCAAGTCCCTCGGCGATGGCTGTCTTACCAACGCCCGGCTCGCCAATCAGCAAAGGATTGTTCTTTGTCCGGCGGCACAAGACCTGGACCGTGCGCTCGATGATGTCCTCGCGGCCAATGAGCGGATCCAGTTTTCCCTGTTTCGCTTTGTCATTGAGATTCACGCAAAAACTTTCCAGCGGAGATCCGCGGCCTTCCTCGTAAGCTTCACTCTGATATTCAGAGGGGCGGGCAGAGGCGGACGGTGGGATGTCGTGGTCTTTGCCGTCTTTTGTGATCCCATGAGAAATGTAATTGATGATATCAAACTGCGTGAGGCCCTGGCGTGCGAGCGCGAATGTCGCGTGAGAATCTTGTTCGTAGAACAAGGACACGAGCAAACTTCCTTCGCTGATCTGATTGCGTCCAGCGCTTTTCATTTGAATGGCTGCGCGTTGAATCAGACGATGGCAGGCGAGAGTGAATTCCGGCGTCCAGGATTCGAAGCCTCCGTAAGAGGAGAGCTGCTCATCCGTGATTTGCGGAATGCCGGCTTTCAAGTGATCACGCAGATCTTGTCTGAGTTTTTGAACATTCACGGCACAGGCCTCGAGGATTTCAACCATCACTGGAGACTCTGTCAGAACCAGAAGAATGTGTTCCAGCGTCACAAATTCATGATGGTGGCGCTTGGCGAGTTCAGTGGCTTCGGCGAGCTTGCGCTCTAGTTCTCGGCTCATCATGCTTCCTCCTCCAGTGTGCTTTTTAGGGGATACTGATTAAGTTGCGCGAACTGGTTGACTTGCATCACTTTCATTTCGGCAATCTCAAGGCTGTAAACCCCGGCGACACCTGCACCCTTCTTATGTACATCTAACATAATTTGCGTGGCTTGCTCCTCTGTTTTCGCGAAAAAACGACGCAATACAAGGACCACGAAATCCATGGGTGTGTAGTCATCATTGAGAAGAATCACTTTATACATTTTCGGTGTGTCTAATTTTGGGACGATCTGGACTCCAGCTTCGCCTTCTGGACTCGAAAATGGATAATTGCTGTTGTTGTTATTCTTGTTGTTATTGTTACCCATGATTTTATTCTACCCCATGACTCAAAATGAGCACTCTTTCCTCTCTGACAAGTCTAGCCTCTTGAGAAAAGCTGTATGAAGGTCGAGAATAGAAGTAAACAACCCTGTGTAGTCGTGGAACGTGAATGTGAGTAGTAAATAACAGGAACAATAAATTTTCCGCTCTCTTGCAATCGCCATTCATATTTGACACACTTATGTGGGTGAACAAAAAAAGAACCATGGAGGTCTTAATGTTTTTATCAACTAGAAACTCTCAACGCGGTTTCTCGCTAGTTGAGTTGATGGTCGTTGTTGCGATCATCGGGGTGTTGGCGGCGATCGCGGTGCCGTCCATTAACAAATATCTTGCGAAGGCTCGTCAAACTGAGGCTAAAACTCAGCTGTCATCTTTGTATACGTCTGAGAAGGCCTTCTATGCAGAATATACTGCATATCACGGCATGTTCGGAGCAATCGGATATTCTCCGCAAGGTGAATTGAGATACAACGTTGGTTTCACAACAATTACTTCTGAAGCGGGACCTGCTAATGGATACAATACTACTATACAAGCGCCCGGTAACGTTAGAACGGCTTCTGCATACTGCTCAGCTCCTGGAGCTGCAATGGGTGCAACGGGCTGTAGAATGGTTAATGGTGCAACCAATAATGCTCCACCTCAGGTGCCAGCTGCGGGACAAGTTTCAGTAATTAGTTTTACTGCTGCAGCCGCTGCGCGAATTAGTTCATCCGCGGGAGCCGATGACATTTGGACGATAGATCAAAATAAAATTTTGCAAAACTCTCAAGATGGAATTCGTTAATTGGAGGCTTCCAACCTCCATTTACTTAAAGTTTCTCTCTCTATTGCCAGTTGTCCTTATAGCAGCTACAAACTGGTCGTCTTTATCAAAAAATCAGGAGGCGCGAGATCTAATCGCGCCTCCTGCGTTCCTAAATAGGTTCAGTTTTGGATACCAAGAAGTTATCGCGGATTCTATTTGGATAAGAGCTATTCAAGATTTCGATTACTGCGAACAAAAAAAGTCAGAGAACGTATGTGTTGATAACTCCTGGCTTTATAAGATGTTAGAAGCCGTGACAGAATTATCACCAAAATTCAGAATTCCCTATGCGGCTGGGGCATTAGCTCTTACGGTAATTATTTCGGATATAGAAGGTGCTACAAAAATTTTCGATAAGGGTGTTCAGCGATTTCCTAACGATTGGACCATTCTGTATCATGCGGCTTATCACTACTTATACGAAGTGAAAGACAAAAAACGGGCAGCTGAACTTTTAATTCAAGCAGGACAAAATGGCGCGCCACCATGGGTCTTCACTTTGGCAGGTCGCTTATACTCCGACGCTGGTCATCTTGAATTAGCGGAATCCCTGCTCCAAGAAATGAAACAAACCAACCAAGACCCCACTCTCATCAAACGCCTCCAAGATAAGATCAATTCGATGAAGGCGACTCAACAACAGCAGGCAAAGCAATAGAAGCATTGCGTCCAAGCTGACTTCCACTCAGTTCTCAGTGAGGACAGTCAAGAATTCTACACGGAAGCATTGACGGACGCTCTGTCGTCACCATATTTTCAATTGTCGTCGACAATTCAAGAACTTACGGAAGATTATGGCTCAAAGAGACTACTACGAAATTTTAGGTGTTCCCCGCGATGCGGAGCCGGATGCGATCAAGAAAGCTTATCGCAAGCTGGCGATGCAGTTTCATCCTGACAAGAATCCGGGAAACAAAGAGGCCGAAGAAAAATTCAAAGAAGCGGCCGGAGCTTACGAAGTTCTCAGTGATCCGCAAAAACGTGCGCAATACGATCGCTTCGGTCACGACGCGTTCACAGGGCGCGGCGGTGGAGGCGCGGGCTTCCAAGACGTCGAAGACATCTTCGCGCATTTCGGAGATATCTTTGGTGATTTCTTCGGCGGAGGAATGGGCGGTGCTCAAAGACAACGCCGCAACCGCAATGAACCCCGCCGTGGCGCGGACCTTCGTTACGTGACGGAAGTCACTTTGAAAGAAGTCATCACTGGTTTAGAAAAAGAAATCGAATTCGACACTGAGAAAAACTGCGACGAGTGCAAAGGCACCGGCGCGGAAAAAGGATCACAAGTTGTGACTTGCAATATGTGCGGAGGCTCTGGCCAAGTCGTGCGCTCGCAAGGTTTCTTTGCGATGGCATCGACGTGCCCGAACTGTCACGGCCAAGGAACAATCATCAAGAATCCATGCAAGACCTGCAAAGGTAAAGGACGCGTCACCGAACATCGCAAGATTCGCTTGAACATTCCTCCAGGAGTGGACAACGGCACGCGCCTGCGTGTTGCTACGGAAGGTGAGGGCGGTTACATGGGCGGCCCTCCGGGAGATTTGTACGTCGAAATCCGTGTGAAGCCTCATTCACACTTTGAACGTCGTGGAGAAGATCTCTTTGCAGAGTTGTCCGTGCCATACATCCAAATGCTCTTAGGCGCGGAAATCGAAGTACCAACGGTGATGGGCAAAGCCACTTTGGAAATTCCAAAGGGCGCGCATCCTGGCGACAACGTCAAACTTCCAGGTGAAGGTTTGCCATCACTGCGTGGCACTCGTCGCGGAGATATCTATTTCCATATCAACGTGCAATTCCCAGATAAACTTAATAAAGACGAAGAAAAACTTCTGCGTGAGATTGCAAAAGCTCGCGGTCTAAAAGTCGCGCCTGAGGGCGGTGGTTTTTTTGGTAGGAAGAAGTAATTTGTAATTTTGGTTTCGACAATAAGCTTTCTCGGTAAATTTTGTTTAGTAAATAAGACTAGATTTGCACATCCTACTCCATTAAACTCGACATATTCTAGTTTTTGCCGATTTAATACGCATAACAGGCAGGTGAACTGTGATTCGTATTATTGGTCAAAGCTTTCTCATTTTTATTTTCTTCTCTCAATCAATCAGTTGGGGAAGTTGTGAATCGGACGTCGCTAATTGGATTTCTACAGCCGTATATGTATGCATGTCCTACGATTCCTGCGGTGATCCTGGAGTTAATATCGGTGATCCTAATCCTCGAGTAGTTGCGGAGAAGGACGTCGTCTATGTGTTTTGTGATCTGTCCTGTCCGCGCAGGGGTGACAGAGTCTAGAGGGAAGAATTTAAGTCAAAGACTTTGCTGAAGATGAAGCGTCCTGTTCCCAGTGTTTTCTTCTCAGTTCTTGAGCTTTCTGTCTAGCTCT